>JACCDH010623360.1_pt1 | contig 82294 bp, 81 predicted proteins | sample 7442481 | NCBI WGS metagenome assembly JACCDH01 (sample SAMN15323433, study PRJNA562643) | freshwater metagenome | isolation source: river surface water | place: USA:Blue River Watershed | collected 2017-08-15 | reverse complement strand
GGTCAGTGTATTGACCTTATCTCCAGGATTAATTCGCTCGGGGCTGTACCCGCAAAAAAAACCCTGATTGAACTTGAGCCCGCTGAGCTTCTCAAGCACCGGGACGCACACTTCTTCCGTCGCACCGGGGTAAACGGTAGATTCGTAGATGACGATATCCCCCTTTTTCAACACCTGGCCCACGGTTTGGCTTGCTTTTACCAGGGGCGTCATATCAGGGCGATTTGCCTGGTCCACCGGCGTGGGCACTGTGACGATAAAAATTTGGCAAGTTTTTAGGTCATCCAAATAGCTACTATAGTTAAGTTGGGTCGCCTCTTTCAGTTGATCGGAGCTGCATTCCAATGTATGGTCTTGTCCGGATTGCAACTCTGCAATGCGCTTCTGGTTGATATCAAAACCCAGGACCGGGCGGTGCTTCCCAAACTCGACAGCAAGCGGAAGGCCGACATAGCCCAGGCCAATAATGGCAATTTTTTTCATCGAATTAATACTTTATTAATGTGTATATTTTTGAATTATTTTAAGTTGGTAGCTGTCCCGCTAAACCCCAATATCAGTCCATCTATGCACAAATCAATGACTCATGAACCATTCGGGCACGCTACCGCCATGTCATGACGCTTGAAACATGCGCGGCACATAACTCTGGCTCTGTAAGATTTCGCCGCCATCACTTCAATGGCCAAAACAACGAAATCAAAAATCAACAACGACTTGTAATTTATCAAACCCAACAAAGAAAATCAACGCAAAGACCAAGCCCTTTTAAGTTGACTGAAACGCTCGGCAGTTTCCGGATCCTTGGCCCCTTTTTTCATCGCCTGACGGATAAAGGCCAGCAAAATGCCCAGAAACAAACCTGCCAAAGTAGTCACGATCACGATCATCGCACGCTTGGGTTTGGCTTTGCGCTCAGGGGCCGTGGCCACATCCACCTGCTGCACCAGGGGTCCCTCTTTGGCTTCATCCACCCGTGCGGACTCATACTGTGCGGTCAGCACGCCCATCATGGCCTCGCGCGCCTTGATCTCCCGGTAGGCCTTGACGGCCGCCTGTTGGGTGGGGGTGGCTTTGTCGGTGCCTCCGTTGCCCTGCTCCAACTTGCTCAGCTGTGCGCGCATGGCAGACAGCTCGGAGCTGATGCGCTGCAGGTCGGGGTTTTGCGCGGTCGCAAAGCGCGACAAGGCTTGAAGTTGCACCTCTCGGGTGGCAATTTGGGCCCGCAGTTCGGCGCTGGCTCGCACCCCGGCTTCAGCAATGACGGCGGTCACCTGCATGCCAGAACTTTCTTTGGCGGCACGGAAATCGGCCTCAGCCTGGGCCAGTGCCTCTTGGGTTTTAAGCATCTGTTGCTCGTAAAAAACCCGGCGTTGCTGGGCCTCGGTCACCGCCAACTTGCCCAACATCAGCTTGAGCTCGGCCACATGAGCGTTGGCCAACTCCGCGGCAAAGGCCGGGTCCTTGTCATCGACCTCAATCGAGAGCAGCCCGGATTTTTTGTCCGTAGCGATGCGCACCACCCTCTTCAAAGCGACCCGGGTTTCGCTGAGGTTTTCCGACTTGAAGCGCTCTTGAAGCTTGTACTTTTCGATCAAGGCATTTTGCAAAGTGGCGCTTTGCAAAAAGGCCACATACATCTCGTCTGGGCTTTTGATGCCGGCGGCAGAGCCCGCGATGCCGGCCAAAGCCCCCAAGCTGGCCAAAGCGCTGGCGGCACTGCTTTGCTGTTGCTGGGGCGGCATCATCACGGTCTTGGCGGTGAAGATGGGCGTCATCAGCAAACTGACCACAACAGCCACCGCGCCAAAGAGGGTTGGAAGGGCGAACAGGGTCTTTTTTTCTTCGCCCAGCGCGATGACCAGGTCCAGCAGGCTGATTTCGTCCTCTTCGATGACGGCGTTAGAAATGGATTGGGGATCGTTCATGCGCTCTGCCCCATCAGTTGCGCAGGGTTCGAATGGCCGCCGCCCCCAAACCCAGTTGGTAGAAGATCTGGGTCAGGTCTTTGGCATTGCGCACCACCGTGCTCCAGGTGGCTTCCAGGTCAATCTTGTCAGGCACGACAATGGCGTCCCCGGGCATCACCTGCGCACTGAGCACCGAAGGCGCCAGCCAGCCTCCCCCCGCAACGGCCGTGCCATCGGCTCGCACCAAAATCACATTGTTTTTGTCGGCAGCAGCGCCCATGCCGGCGAACTTCAAATAATCTTCCACAGTGCGACCGGCACGGTAAATGATGGAAGATTCGGTGTTCACCGAGCCATACACATACACAAAATCAGGGGGGGATGGCACCAGCAGCCGATCGCCATTTTGCAAACGCAAAGGTGGCAACTTCAGAGATTGGTCCGCTCCAACCGGATCCAGACCCAAAGCGATGCGGCCTTCAGGGCGCAACGAACGAACACGGTCGATGGCCTGACGTTGGGCTTGTTGTGCAGCCGCAATGCGGGCCTGCATGAGGTTGGCGTCAGAAGATGCCCCGGTACTCTGACTCAGCGAGGCCAGTGCGGTGGCCGACTCGGATTCCAAACGCCGCAACAACTTGGCCTGGTTATCGATTTGTGACTTGCGCACCTCTTCGCGGTAGAAGGCGGCACCGAACAAGTAAGCGTTGCGGGTCAGGCCACCGGCTTTTTGAATCAGGTCCGGCAAGGTCTCGCCAGCCTTGGCCGGATAAACGCCCGGGCTGGCCACTTCACCCTCGATCCGCACCATGATGCGCCGCTTGTCCAAAGGCACGCGGATGTCGTTGGCCGAGAACACAGTCAGGATGTCACCGGCTTGCAACAACAAGTTGTCCGGGTGATCGGGCTTGGACAAGACTGCGCCCAGATTAAACGGCAACAGTTTCACACTGAGGTCCGCACGGTCGAGCCGTTCGATCACGGCGTAATCCCAGTTGATTTCATCGTACAACTGACCCAAGGTGTCCAACACAGATCCCGCAGCCCCCCCACCCAGCGCTTGGCCACCCACCCCTGCCAGAGTGCCTGCCAGAGTGCCTGCCTGAGTTCCCACCTGTGCGCCTGACTGTGCGCCTGCCTGAGTTCCCACCTGTGTTCCTAGCTGTGTGCCTGGCTGTGCACCTGCCTGGGCTCCGACCAAACCTTGCAAACCCACAGATCCGCCCAACTGATCTTGCAAGCCCCAAGCGCCCTTGCCAGAAAGCTTTTGAGCTCGCTGCAGTCTTCGATCCAGATCGGCATCGGCCTGCAAGTCTTCTGGCAGAGCCTCACGCTCGCGCAAAGCTCGGGTGCGTTGCACGTCGTCAAAGAGGGCTTCATTTTGTCGGCGCACGGCGTCTCGACTGATCAGCGCTTCGCGATTGGGAATGAGGTCGCGAACGCGCAAGCCCTCTCGCCACGCCAGGCGAGCGGGCCTGGCCACATTGCCGCGCAAGGTGACCGCATTGGCCAATTCGGGCAGCACCGATTGCAGGGTGAGCATGTCGCCGTTTTTAAGGGGGGTTTGCAAGCCCTTGGCGTCCAGCGCAAAGTCCGACACCGTCCGGGGCTGCGATTTCGAAGCATCCAGACGCTCCAGAGTCACCCGCTGCGGATCCGCCACCACAGGCAAGCCGCCCGCCATGTCCAAAAGATCGGCCAGCGGCTCATCGGGGCGGCGCAATTCGTAGACCGCAGGATTGTTCACTTTGCCCACCAAAGCCACATGACCCAGGGCCGGCGGGATCACGATCACATCGCCGTCGACCAGGCGGACATCGCCACTGTTGTCGCCTTTGGCCAGGAAAGCATACAGATCGAATTCACGCACCACCTGCCCCGCGCGCTTGAGTTGCACCCGGCGCATCGAACCATTCGGCCCGGGCCCCCCGGTGGCCAACAAGCCACTGGCCAGGGTCGACACGCCACTCAAGGTGTAGCTGCCGGGACGGCGGGCCTGTCCCACCACATAAACCGTGATCCCGCGCAAACCGGCGATGGTCACGCTGAGCTGAAAATCTTTGTAAAATTTCCCAACTGCCTGTCGCAGCACCGCCTCAGCTTGCGCGGCTTTCACCCCTGCCAGAGGCACAGCGCCGACGCGAGGGATGTTGACCATGCCATTGCGGTCAATCGCGGTGCGCACATCGAGATCGATCGATCCCCAGCCGCGGATGATCAGTTGATCGCCAGCACCCAGCAAATGGTCGCCGCTGACGGGTGCACTGTCCAGTGCCGCAAAACCCAGGCCCCCTAGAGGGTTCAGGGTGGCGCGCTGCGAATATTGAACATTGTCAAAGAAAGACACGCCAAACAGCGGCAGTTTGTAGCCCGACGTCTCCAGCACAAAGCGTTGGAACTCATTGGGACGCAGGGCGTCCAGGACGGCCACATTGGGTTGCGCCTGCGATCCCAAGTTGGGCGGCCCACCGACGTCCGCACGGCCTGTTGGCGCGACTGCGCCACCGGACGCGGGGGCGGCCGGCAACACCGGGTCCACCGATCGGATGACCGGGATTGCAGGCATCGATGCAGGGGAGCCTGCGCTGCCCATGGGGGCCGAAGACATGCCCAAGGCACCCAGGGCCGCAGGGTTCAGGCCCTGAGCCATGGCGGACACAGGCAGGAAACCCAGAGCCACCCCACACACCATCGCACAGCGCACGGTTGTTGCCCGCGCAAGCGTCAAGGTAAGAACTTTCATCTGAATTATTTTACCTCAGTAAGTTGGTTAAAGTCGCATTTGCTTTAGAATTTGCATTTATCAAAATGAATAAACTTATAAAGGTCATGGCGTTGTGTGGCGGGTGCTGGATCCAAAGCACCCTTGCGACGCCTGTCAGCACCCCTTACACCCCCACCTGGCAACAAAGACACCAGTTGCAGATCCTGGTCGATCAGGCGGGACTGCTCCTGCCCATGACGCACTGGCCCTTGCCCGCCGCCGTGGTTGAAAATGCACTGATCCGCTTGCCCACCCAAGATTGGAAAGACAGGCATCCCCATTGGTTGGCCATGCAGCAAGCGTTGCTGAAAGCCTTGAATCAGCACGCGGCCGGATCTTCCAGCGTTCAACTTCGAAATCACGCCGAAGCACCAGTGGGTTTTGATGAGAATTACACCCCAGGCAGCAGTGTGCAGCTGATCAGTCCCGAGGTCAAAGGTCTCACCAAGGGTGGTTTTTCTCATGCTTACCGCTTGGGCGTTAAATTGGAGGAAAGTGCCAACTCGCTCAGTCGTGGCACCTCCACTTGGGGCACCGACGGCCAACATCAGGCACGGCTCGAGGGGTCTGCGGCAGTCATTGGCTCGGGCGACTGGAATGTGCAAGCCTTCAGCCAAAAATTCTGGTGGGGTCCCGGATGGCAAAACAGCTTGATCCTGAGCCAAAACGCACCCGCATGGAATGGGGTGGGCATCCAGCGCAATTCGGTGGCCGCCAGCAACAACCCCTGGTGGCGCTGGGCCGGCCCCTGGAACTTCGAGTGGTTCGTGGCTCAAGCCCAGGACCCTTGGGTAATTGCCAGCCAGCCGCGTGGGTATGTGTTTTCAGCCATGCGCTTGACGTTTCAGCCTGCACCTTGGCTTGAAGTGGGTTTGAGTCGTGGACTGCAATTTGGCGGTCAGGGTCGCCCGAGCGATCTCAACACCTTCATTCAAGCCCAGTTTGGTCAAAGAGTGAATCAGGAAATCGGCGCACCAGAGGACTCCAGCGGTCAATTGGCGGGTTTTGACTTGCGACTGCGATGCCCAACTTCTTGGGGCCCATGTGCGGGCTACACCCAATGGATGGGAGAGGATGCGGCAGGCCAAATGCCCCTGCCCATCAAGTTCATGAGCTTATGGGGAGCGGAGTGGAATCATGACTCCGGGCGAAGCAAAACTTTCCTCGAATACATGAACACTTATGCGAATAGCCTGCCTTGGGATCAGGCGACACCCTTTGCAGGCTATACCAATGGAGTTTATCGACAGGGCTATGCACAAGGCGCTCGTTGGATCGGCTCAAGCTTCGGCGGCGGCAGCGAAGTGGCCACGTTGGGCTGGTTGGACGCCGAGAAGGAGCGGGTGGTGAAGCTGCACTGGGGACGCACCTTCTACAGCGTCGGAGCCTATGCGCCTGGCCTGTCGGCACCGAATGGCAGTTTGCAAGGTGCCAGCATCCGGCAAAGCTGGCAATGGCAGGGTTACCGGATCACCCCCGAATGGTCGGTCCTGAACTTCAAACAAGGCCAAGACCAATGGGCCAACAAGCGCCACAATGTCCGTTTTGGCATTGAGGTGTCTCGACGCTTTTAATGGACATCCGAACATGAATAGCCCAATGTTGCATTGGTATCTGGTTCACACCAAGCCCCGCCAAGAAGACATTGCACTCGATAACCTGGTGCGCCAAAACTTCGAATGCTATCTGCCCACTTTGCCGGTGGAAAAAATCCGCCGTGGCAACCTGACCCTGCTCGATGAACCCCTGTTTCCGCGCTACCTCTTCATCCGGCTCGGGCATGGTTTGGAAGCGCAAAGTTGGGCGCCCATCCGATCCACCTTGGGGGTCAGTCGGTTGGTGCGCTTTGGCATGGAACCGGCCAAAGTGGAAGATGATTTGATTGAACTGCTTCGATTGCAGGAAAGTGCACACAAAACCCAACCGGTGAAATTGTTTCAGCCGGGTCAGCGCTTGCAAATCACGCGCGGGCCGTTTGCCGGGGTAGAAGGCATCTTCCAGATGAGTGACGGCGAACAACGCGTGATGTTGCTGATCGAACTCATGAGCAAACAGGTGCCTTTGCGGGTCGCCCCCGATGAGGTAAAGTCTGTGGGCTGAAGCACCCACAGACACCATGCCCCTGAGCTTTTTCACCCTTTGTCTTGTCGGCCTGATGGGCCTCATGAACGGCTTGGCCTCGGCACGGGCTCAATCTGCCCCCAACTGGCAAGTCATCACCGCCACCGAACGGGGTCAGTTCTACATCGACCCTGCTTCAGTGCGGCGCGTTGATGGCATTGTGCGTGTCCGGACATTGCTCGACTACAAATTGTCCCAAATGACCCACAACGGCAAGGCCTTCCGCTCGGCGGTGTCCCTCATGGAAATCGACTGCAAATCCGACACAGGCCGCATCGTCGAAATGAGTTATCACCCTGCGCCCATGATGGGCGGTCCCCGGGTCGAGACACAAGGCATGGTGCAAGACTGGCAAGACATCAGCCCCGAGTCGCCGGTGCGGCGCATCGCTGCCCGCGTTTGCAAATGAGCCCTTCTGGAAACATGACATGGATCTGCAACTGAACCAAAAACACGTGTTGATCACCGGCGGCAGCAAAGGCATCGGCCTGGCCTGCGCACAGGCCTTTTTGGCCGAAGGGGCCAAAGTGACACTGGTCGCCCGCAACATCGACACCTTGGCGCAGGCGCGCGCCCAATTGATGCAGAGCCGCCCGGATGCTCAGTTGCACACCGTCAGCGCCGACCTGACCCACGCCGATCAGGCCTTGCAAGCCCTGGATCAGGCCGAAGCCGCGCTGGGCCCGATCGATGTCTTGGTCAACTCGGCCGGTGCGGCCAAGCGCACCCCTTTGGACCAACTCACGCCACAAGCGTTTCACGACGCCATGCAAGCCAAGTTTTTCACCTACATCCACATGATCACCCCCGCCATCCAGCGCATGGCGCAACGGAAAAGTGGCGCGGTGGTCAATGTCATCGGTCAGGGCGGCAAGGTGGCGAGCCCGATCCACCTGCCGGGCGGATCGGCCAACGCTGCCCTGATGCTGGCCACCGCCGGCTTGGCTGCAGGCTATGCCGACCAGGGTGTGCGGGTGAACGCCGTCAACCCCGGGCTCACGGCCACCGACCGCCTGTACGAGGGGTTCAGGGCCGAGTCCAAAGTGAACGGATTGAGCATGGACGAATTACTGGCCAAGGCACAGGCGCGTCAACCCATGAAGCGACTGCCAGAACCTCGGGAGATCGCCGATGCCGTGGTGTTTTTGGCCAGCAACCGGGCCAGTTATGTCACCGGGGTGAACCTCACGATGGACGGTGCGCTGACCCCCATCGTGGTCTGATCACGCGATGATGCGCGGCCCGGAGCGGCCGAATTCTTTGCCAAAACTTTTACCCTGTTTCGGACCCTTGCCGGCCGGTGCAGCATGACCGCGTGCAGCGGGTTTGCCGCCATGCCGATCGCCCTGGCGATCGTTGCGGCGATCGCCAAAACGGTCGTCGGCGCGAGGCGCCCCGCGAGCGGGACCGCGTGCATCGCCAAAACGATCTCCACGTTGCTCGAACGTGCGTGCCTCGCCTTGAGCAGCGCCCCGGCCGGGGCCTCGGCCAGCGCCACGGGAATCGCCAAAACCCCGCTTGCGGCTGTCGCCGAAAGGTTTCTTGGCCGATTTGTCGGGCTTGTTCTTGGGCTCTAGACCCGGAATCACCTCAGAGCGAATGGCCTGCTTGGTATAAGACTCGATGTCCAGAATCTTGCGCCGATCGCGCCACTCGGCAAAGGTCACCGCCAGACCTTCGCGTCCGGCTCGACCGGTGCGGCCGATGCGGTGGACATAGTCCTCGCTCTTCATCGGCAGGCCGAAATTGAACACGTGGGTGATGGTGGGCACGTCGATCCCGCGGGCAGCCACATCGGTCGCCACCAAAATCTGTACCCGACCTTCGCGCAGCGCCATCAAACGGCGATTGCGCAAGCCCTGACTGAGGGCACCGTGCAAAGCCACGGCAGAAAAACCAACCTGCTGCAACTCTTCGGCCAGCGCATCGCATTCGATCTGGGTGCTGGCAAACACGATGGCCTGATCGATGCTGGTGTCGCGCAGCCAATGGTCCAGCAACTGACGCTTGTGAAACGGGTTATCGGCCCAGAACATCACCTGCTTGATGTTGCTGTGTTTTTCTTGCGGCGAGTCGATTTGCACGCGCTGGGGTTGGCGCATGATGCGCGCGGCCAGTTGCTGAATGCGCGGCGCGAAGGTGGCGCTGAACATCAGGGTCTGATGCCGCTGCTCAGTCAGGCGGTGAATTTCGGCCAGGTCATCGGCAAAGCCCAGATCCAGCATGCGGTCGGCTTCGTCGACCACCAAAAACTGGACTTCATTCAGGTGCAGGTGATTGGAGCGCTGCAGGTCGAGCAAACGACCCGGCGTGGCCACCACCAGATCGGCATTTTGCAAACGCGCGATCTGCACGGCATAGGGCAAGCCGCCCACCACGCAAGCGATGCGCAAACCCTTGCAATGCTTGACCAGATCGATGGCGTCATGGGCCACCTGCTGGGCCAACTCCCGGGTCGGGCACAGCACCAGAGCGCCCGGCACAGTGGGTTTGAAATGACGCGGATTGGTCGGATCCTTGCGGCGCGGCTTCTTGGGCAAGGGCTCACCGGCGGCTTCGGCAGCGGCGACTTGTTCGGCCCAAAGGCGCTGCTCTTCTTCCTGCTTGGCCTTTTGCTGGCCCAACAAGGTGTGCAACACCGGCAACAGAAAGGCCGCGGTCTTGCCGCTGCCGGTCTGGCTCGAAACCATCAAGTCATTCTGGCTTTGCGCCTCGGGGTCGTGCAAAGCCAGCGGAATGGCTTGCAACTGCACCGCGGTGGGTGTGGTGTAGCCCAGATCGGCCACGGCATTCAAAAGTTCAGGGGCGAGCCCCAACAAGGCAAAAGGATTGTCTGCGTTCATGCGATATCGCGCCCCGGGTGCGAGGCGACTTTGTGACAGGTTGGTTCAACACATCAACCTGCAAACAAAGTTCGGCATGGCGGGCCACTGTGGGCCACAACGCAACGCGCCAAAAACGGACGCTTCAAGGTGTGAGGCAGATGCACAAGCCAACAGGGGAAACCTGTTGGGGTACTTTAATTATCTCACACAAACTGAAAAAACTGAAATTGGGGTCTGACCCCAATTAATGGTTGCTTTCGCGCCACACCCCAAAAATTGGGGTCAGACCCCAATTTCTGCCGCCTCAGGGCTGGAGGAAGTGGGTGCGGTAGTGGATGAGTTCGTCGATGGACTCGTGGACATCGGCCAGGGCGGTGTGGGCTTGGCGCTTTTTGAAGGCATTGAAGACCTCAGGTTTCCAGCGCCGGGCCAATTCCTTCAGGGTGCTGACATCGAGATTGCGGTAATGCAACCAGGATTCGAGCTTGGGCATGTACTTCACCAAAAAACGGCGATCCTGGCCGATGGTGTTGCCACACAACGGCGAGGCTCCTTTGGAGACATAGGTTTTGATGAAATCAATGATTTGCTGCTCGGCCTCGGCTTCGGTCAGCGTGGACGCCTTGACTTTGTCGATCAAGCCGCTTTTGCCGTGGGTGCCCTTGTTCCAGGCGTCCATGGCATTGAGCACCGTATCGCTTTGGTGGATGACCCACACCGGCCCCTCGATGCGGGGTTCAAGTTGCGGCCCGGTGACAATCACAGCGATTTCCAGCAAGCGCTCTTTTTCCGGGTCCAGACCCGACATCTCGCAATCGATCCAGACCAGATTCAGGTCCGACTTGGGCAGGCTGGCGGGCACTGCCGCCGGGGTCACAGGGGTATCGCTCATCCCGCCATTGTCGCCGATGCCCACAGGGTTGCAGGCGATGCCCTAAACTTCAAGCCATGCAAATGTTCACCGACCCCTCCTGGGCCATGACCCTGACGCTGGCCGTGCTGTTGCTGGCCAACACCCTGACCCGCTGGTGGCTGGCCAGCCGCCAGATCCGACACATCGCACAAAACGCCCATGCGGTGCCCGCCGACTTCTCGGCCAGTGTGGGTTTGGCCGAACACCAAAAAGCGGCCCGCTACTCGCTGGCCAAGCTGCGCCTGGGTGTGGTGGACATCGCCCTGGATGCCGCCGTCTTGTTGGGCTGGACCTTGCTGGGCGGACTCAACGCCCTGAACGATCTGTGGCTGATGTGGCTGGAACCGGGCGTGATGCAACAAATCGCCTTGGTGCTGTCCTTTGTCCTGATTGGCGGGCTGATCCATTTGCCCCTGACCTTGCTGGAGACCTTTGGCATCGAGCAACGCTTTGGCTTCAATCGAACCACGCCGGGGTTGTGGCTGAGTGACATGGTCAAAGGGGTGGCGGTGGGTCTGGTGCTGGGCGTGCCGATTTTGTGGGTCATCTTGCAACTCATGGCCGCCGGCGGCAGCTGGTGGTGGTTCTGGGCCTGGCTGGCCCTGGTGGCCTACCAATTGTTTGTCATGTGGATCGCACCCAATGTGATCATGCCTCTCTTTAACCAATTCACGCCGCTGGAAGACGAAAGCCTGAAAGAGCGGGTCACGCGCCTGATGGCCCGCGCCGGCTTCACCGCCAAAGGTTTTTTTGTCATGGATGGCAGTCGACGTTCGGCCCACTCCAACGCTTTTTTCACCGGCTTCGGCGCCAGCAAACGCGTGGTGTTTTTCGACACTTTGCTGCAACAACTCAATCCGGGTGAAATGGAAGCGGTGCTGGCCCACGAACTGGGACACTTCAAACACCGGCATGTGATCAAGATGATGCTGCGCAGTTTTGGCACCACCCTGATCGGACTGGCCGTGCTGGGCTGGCTGACGCAGCAGGTCTGGTTTTACACCGGGTTGGGCGTGATGCCCATGCTCAGCGATGCGACCGCCAACAACGCCCTGGCTTTGCTCTTGTTCATGCTGGTGCTGCCACTGCCGCTGTTTTTCCTGACCCCTTTGGGCAGCACCCTGTCACGACGGCAAGAGTTTGAAGCCGACGCCTATGCGGCACAGCATGCCCAGCCCGAAGACTTGCGCTCGGCCTTGCTCAAACTCTATCGCGACAACGCCTCGACGCTGACGCCAGACCCACTGTACGTGGCCTTTTATTACTCTCACCCGCCAGCGGGTCAGCGCCTGGCCCGATTGGCCGCCGGATGAGCCCCAACGGTCTGGTCATCGCCGGCCACGGCCGGCACATCATGGTCGAGGACGATCACGGGCAGGTTGTGCTGTGCCACCCGCGCGGTAAAAAAAACGAAGCCTTGGTCGGTGACCGGGTGCGTTGGGTCGCCACGGGCGACGAAGGCAGCATTGAAGCCATCGCGCCTCGGCGCAACCTGCTCCATCGGCAAGACGAGTGGCGCACCAAGTCCTTTGCCGCCAACCTCGACGGCGTGCTGCTGATGCTGGCAGCCGAACCCGAGTTCTCCGAAACCCAACTCAGCCGGTCGCTGATCGCCTGCGAAGTGGCCGGCATCGAAGCCTGGATCGTGCTCAACAAATCCGACCTGCAGGCCCCTTTTGAGCGCGCCTGGACACGATTGCAACCCTATCGCGACATGGGCTTGCGGGTCTTGCCGCTGTGCTTGCACAACGACCCCGCCGGCTTGCAAGCCGTGGCCGAGCACCTGGCGGGCCGCCTCACCCTGGTGCTGGGTCCCTCAGGCGTGGGCAAAAGCAGCCTCATCAACCATTTCGTGCCCGAAGCCCAAGCCCTGACGGCTGAAATTTCACAAGCCCTCAACTCGGGCAAGCACACCACCACCCACACCCGCTTGCACTGGGTCGACCGGGCCCGGGGGACCGCCCTGATCGACTCACCCGGATTTCAATCGTTTGGCTTGCACCATGTCCAAGCCGCCGACCTGGCAAGCCACATGCCCGACTTCAAACCCCACCTGGGCGAGTGCCGCTTTCACAATTGCACCCATTTGCACGAACCGCAATGCGGCGTCAAAGAGGCCCTGGCCCAAGGGCACATCAACCCCAACCGCTACCGCATCTACGAACAACTCATGGCCGAACTGGCCGCCCCCACCCGCTGGTGATGCAGGATCGGGACCTGTCCCCAATTTTTGCAGTGTGGCGCAAAAGCAACCATTAATTGGGGTCAGACCCCAATTTCCAGACCCCAATTTCCCCCAAAGCAACCATTAATTGGGGTCAGACCCCAATTTCCAGACCCCAATTTCCCAATTTCTCAGCCGAGTAATCGGGCGAGGGTGAGCAAAAAGAGCAGCACCAGCCACATGACGACGCTGCGCCAGACCAGGCCGACCATGCTGCGCAAATGACCCAGATGCGGCTCGAGGCCGGGGGTGCTGGGGTGGGCTGCTGGCCGCTCGGCGTCCGGCACTTCGGAGGCAGAGCGCAACTTTTCCCCACCCAAACGAACATTGATGGCGCCCGAGGTGGCAGCAAGGACCACGCCGTCGTTGTCATCCGGGAATGACTGAGCATGGTTGCGCCAACAGTCGATGGCCTCCTCGAAGTTGCCCACAATCGCAAAGCTCACAGCCGTGACCCTGGCTGGCAACCAGTCGATGAGCCGCCAGGCGCTTTGCGCCCACTCGCTCAGGGCTTGTTCGGTGTCCGGATGGGTCGACAAAGCACTGTCGGTGTGTGTCCACCAGCGCGGCAACTCAGCCCCCAACCGGTAAATGACGGCGCCGGCCGGCCCCAATCCAACAGCAGCCAGCACGGTGAACCAGGTCATGACGCCAAACACATGGCGATGGGCGGCAATGGCCGAACACTCAATGACATGCCGCACCAGTTCGTGGCGCGACAAGGTACTGGCGTCGACCTGCAACCATTCAGCCAGATGCACACGCGCCTGATGTTCTTCGCCCGCTTCGAGGGCATCCCGAATTTGGGTGAAGTGGTGACTGAACTGCCGAAATCCGAGGGTGAGGTAGAGCACGGCAATGGACCACAGCATGGCAAAAGGCCAACCGAGCGCAGCCGATAACACCCAGTGCACCAGCGCCGTGAGCAAGGCAGGCAACCCCAATGCCAAAGCCCAAATCAGGGCAGACTGATGCACATGACCAGCGTCCAGCGCTTGCCGCACCCATAAACCCCATTGGTGCATGAGGTCGTGCACCCCATTGCGTCGTGGCAAAGGGCGCACTTGCTCGAGCATGAGGGCAAGTAATAAAGCCATGAAACTCATGGCGACATCATAACCATTCAGGGGTAGCGGTGAAATGCCCTTGTGTTGAGCAAATCCGGTCAGTTCAAGCGCTGAGGAAGCGATAAAAATTACGCAGCATCCCGGCAGTCGCACCCCAGATGAAATGCTCGTGGCCTTGTTCGAGGTAAGGCATCGAAAACCATTCGCGGCGAACCCCCTCAGCCTCGTAGGCATGGCGGCGGTGATGGGCAGGGTTCATGAGAAAGGTCAAGGGGACTTCAAAAACCCGATCAACTTCGTGCGGGTTAGGCACGATGGCATGCCCCGGATCGATCAGTGCCACCACCGGGGTCACGATGAAGGCGGTACCGGTCACATACTCATTGAGCGTGCCCAGCACTTCCACATGCCCCGGGTCCAGTCCAACTTCTTCCTGGGCTTCGCGCAGAGCCGTGTCGGCGATGCTGGGGTCGGTGTCGTCCACCTTGCCGCCCGGAAACGCCACCTGCCCCGAATGGGTTGAAAGGTGGGCTGTTCGCTGGGTGAGCAACACCGTGGGTTGCTCGCGCATGACGATTCCGACCAAAACCGCGGCCAGCGCCGGTTCTCGATTGGAGAATCGCCGCTCGCGCACGACTTCGGGCTGCCATTCGGGCGGGCGTGCAAAGCGCTGGCGCAGGGCTGCGGCGGTCAAGCGCGAAGCATCGACTGCCGGCAAGTGAGCATCGTGCCGAATCACAGGCACCAGGCGCGGGTCAAAATTCGGCAACTTTGACAGGGGCGTGAACTTCTGGGTCATTGACGCCAAAGAAAAAGCCGCCACTGAAACTCAGGGCGGCCGGATGTCATCGGTTTCGGATCACTTGGCGGCAGGTGCCGACTTGTGAACCAGCTTTTCCTTGATGCGGGCCGACTTGCCGCTGCGCTGACGCAGGTAGTACAGCTTGGCGCGGCGGACATCGCCACGGCGCTTGACTTCGATGCTGGCGATCAGGGGGCTGTAGGTCTGGAAGGTACGCTCGACGCCTTCGCCGGAAGAAATCTTGCGCACGGTAAAGCCGCTGTTCAGGCCGCGGTTGCGCTTGGCAATCACCACGCCTTCATAGGCCTGCACGCGCTTGCGGGTGCCTTCGACCACGTTGACGCTGACGATCACGGTGTCGCCGGGGGCGAACTCGGGGATGTTTTTCCCCAGACGGGCCATTTCCTCTTGCTCGAGGGTCTGAATGAGGTTCATGTGAACTCCTGCATGCTTTTCGGTTCTTGCCCGCTGCGCTAGGGGCGGCACAGGCATTGAAAGGTGCCCACATGGAGCACCCCAGCCAACCGCGGCGGGTAGAGGAACGGAAACCCAAAATTATAGCAGGAATCAGCCCCACCGCCCTGAAGGGGCGGCCGCAGTGTTCGTCAGGAGGTCTTTTTCAACAAATCGGGACGCCAATGTTGCGTCAACGCCAAACTCTGGGAGCGCCGCCACTGCTCGATGCGAGCGTGATGACCGCTGAGCAGGGCCTCGGGCACGCCCTGCCCCTGCCAAACCTCAGGGCGGGTGTAATGCGGGCAGTCGAGCAACCCGTCGATGGCAGGATTGAAACTGTCTTGCTGATGGCTGCCTTCATCGTGCAACACACCCGGTTGCAAACGGGCCACGGCATCGAGCAGGGCCATGGCCGGGATTTCGCCGCCAGAGAGCACAAAATCGCCCAAGCTGACCTGGCGATCCACATACCCGTCAATGAAACGCTGGTCGACGCCTTCGTAGCGGCCACACAACAGCACCGCACCAGCCACTTGGGCATAGCCCTCCACCACGGCATGGCTCAGGCGCTCACCGATGGGCGAAAACAGGACCAAGGGCGCCTGCTCACGGCTCAAACCGCTGTCCACCCGAATGGCTTGCAGGCACTGGAACAAAGGCTCGGCCAGCATGACCATGCCGGGGCCACCGCCAAAGGGGCGGTCATCGACCCGCCGGTAGCCGCCCTGGGCGTGATCGCGCGGGTTCCAGAACTTGACTTGCACCTGGCCACTCTCGAAGGCACGGCGAATGACGCCGCTTTGCAAAAAAGGCTCGAACAACTCAGGAAACAGGGTGATGACGTCAAAGCGCACGATAAAGCCCGGCACTCAATAATCGGGCTGCCAGTCGACCGTGATGCGCCGCGCTTGCAAGTCCACCCGGTCGATGAAGGCCGACACAAAAGGAATCATGCGCTCAACAGGCTTGTCGGTGCCCGAATCGTGCAAAACCAGCACGGTTTGCGGCCCGGTCGAGAGCAAGTCTTGCACCTGCCCCAGCACCACGCCTTCGCGGTTGATCACTTCAAGCCCCAACAGATCAACCCAGTAATACTCGTCTTCAGCCGGTGTGGGAAAACTGGATCGTGGCACGAAAATGCGGCAACCCCTGAGTCCCTCGGCGGCGTTGCGGTCGGGCAAATCTTGCAGCAAGGCCACGACGCTGTCGCCGTGCTCTTTGGATTGGGAAACGCGCACTTGCATGGTCCCCTCAAAAGGCCGGGAACCTCGGTCGGGAGGTAACAAATACCAGCGGCGGGAAGAAAAAAGCGCTTCCGGGGAAGCGCTGTAGGGCAGGATTTTGATCCAGCCCTTGATGCCCCAAGCATCCAGCACTCGCCCCACCTCCACCGCATCGGTGGGTAGTTCGGCAGGTTCCAGGGCTTGCTGCATGGGGCTGGTCCGCGCCCCCCGAAAGGGGGCCGACAGGATCAGGCGGCCTTTTTGGCGGCTTGCTTGATCAGGCGTTCAACGGTGGGAGAGGCCTGAGCGCCGACACTGCGCCAGTGGGTCAGGCGATCCTGGGCGATGCGGATGGACTCTTCGCCCTCGGCGGCGATGGGGTTGTAAAAACCGATGCGCTCGATGAAGCGACCGTCGCGACGGTCACGCTTGTCGGCGACGACGATGTTGAAAAACGGACGGGCTTTGGCTCCGCCGCGAGCAAGTCGGATGACGACCATGGGTATATCCTTGGGGTGGAAAAATTCTTTCGGCGTTTGAGACACGCGCATGGCCACCCGGCCAGCGACACGCTGAAAACCCACCATTGTAAACCCTTTTCGAACCATGATGATCCGCCCCACCCTGGCCTGCGACCTGGAGCTTGTGACCGAGATTTACGCCCATCATGTGCGCACAGGCAGTGGCAGCTTCGAGATCGACCCGCCGGATCGGGCCGAAATGACGCGCCGCTGGGAAGCCGTGATGGCTCAAGCCATGCCACACCTGGTGCTGTGCCAACAGCATCGCGTGCTCGGTTTTGCCTATGCCCAGCCATTTCGACCCCGACTGGCCTACCGCCACACACTGGAGGACTCGATTTACCTGCACCCCGATGCCACGGGCCAGGGGCTGGGGCGAGCCCTGTTGGCCGAGTTGATGGCACAGGCCGAGCGAACAGGAGCGCGCCAGATGGTGGCCGTGATCGGCGACTCGGCCAATCTGGCCTCCATCGGCTTGCACCGCAGCCTGGGCTTCGAGCAGGTCGGGCAACTCAACGCCAGCGGCTGGAAGCATGGGCGCTGGCTGGACACGGTCTTCATGCAAAAGGCCTTGGGACTGGGTGCGAATGCCCCCGCACAGGATTGAGCGATTGCCTTTGCTTATGATGGCGATCTATGAAAAACAAGACTTTGGCCGCCTGGCTGGCGTTTGTCGGGGGCCCACTCGGGCTGCATCGCTTTTATCTGTTTGGTCTCTCTGACACCCTGGGCTGGTTGTTACCCATCCCGACCGCTTTGGGCTTATACGGCTTTGAGCGGGTGGCCGAATACGGTGTGGACGATGTGCTGAGTTGGTGGCTGATCCCCGCCTTGGGTTTCACGTTTGCCGCTTGCGCCCTGAACGCCATCGTCTACGGGCTGATGACCGCCGAAAGCTGGAATGCCCGCTTCAATCCGCAAGCCCCGGAGGACGCCCCGGCCGGACGCAGCAATTGGTTCACCATCGGGGCCGTGGCCTGCGCTTTGCTGATCGGCACCACGGTGCTGATGTCAAGCATCGTCTACAGCATCCAGCGCTACTTTGAAGTCCAGATTGAAGAGGCCCGCCGGATATCCCAGTGAGTCGGGCGAGCGTTCAAGTCAATCGTACAAAACCAGACTCAACCAGTAACCCACTGCAGCGACAAACGCACTGGCCGGAATGGTCAGAATCCAGGCCCAAACGATGTTGCCGGCCACACCCCAGCGCACGGCGCTGGCGCGCTGGGTGGAACCCACCCCGACGATCGCCCCCGTGATGGTGTGAGTGGTCGACACCGGAATACCCAAAGAAGTGGCCAGAAACAGCGTCAGGGCCCCGCCCGTCTCGGCACAAAAACCGCCCACCGGCTTGAGCTTGGTGATGCGCTGGCCCATGGTCTTGACGATGCGCCAACCGCCGAACATGGTGCCCAGGGCAATGGCCGCGTAACAACTCACGATCACCCAACCCGGCGGGCTGGCATCGGAAGAAGCCGTGTAGCCCGTTGCGATCAGCAACAGCCAAATGATGCCGATGGTTTTTTGGGCGTCATTGCCACCGTGCCCCAGGCTGTACGCCCCGGCCGAAACCAGTTGCAAACGCCTGAACCATTTGTCGACCCGCAATGGCGTTGAGCGCCTGAACAGCCAGGCCACCAGCACCATCATGATCGAACCGAGCAAAAACCCCAAGGCGGGGGACACGAAAATGAAGGCAACGGTGCGCAAAATGCCCGTCGCCACCAGCGCACCTGCGCCCACCTTGGCCAAGACCGCTCCCACAATGCCCCCAATGAGGGCATGCGATGAACTGCTGGGGATGCCGTAATACCAGGTGATGATGTTCCAGGTGATGGCGCCGGTGAGCGCGCCAAACACCACATGGGTGTCGACCACACCGGGCTGCACGATGCCCTTGCCGATGGTGGCCGCGACACTCAGGTGAAACACGAAAATGGCCACGAAATTGAAAAACGCGGCAAACACCACCGCCTGGGTGGGTCGCAACACACCGGTCGAAACCACCGTGGCGATCGAATTGGCGGCGTCGTGAAAGCCATTCATGAAATCAAACACCAAGGCCAACCCGACCAGCACGATCACGACCCACAGCGCAACGGGTACCGTTTCCATGAGCCCCGCCTCAGGAATTCTCGAGGACGATGCCCTCGATCTGGTTGGCCACGTCCTCGCACTTGTCGGTGATCGTCTCGAGCAACTCGTAGATCGCTTTGAGCTTGATCACCTCACGCACATCGGCCTCTTCGCGAAACAACTTGCTCATGGCGCTGCGCATGACGCGATCGGCGTCAGACTCGAGGCGGTCGATCTCTTCGCAAGTCTTGAGCGCGGCCTCTGCTGTGGCCGGTTCGGCGATGCGATCAAGCAACTTGACCGCATCGCGCACACGCTCGCAACAACTGACTGCCAGGGCTGTCAGGCGGGTGATCTCTTCGGTCATGTGACGCACGTCATACAGCGCCATGGTCTCTGCCGAATCCTGAATCAGGTCGGCCACATCGTCCATGGTGTTGATGAGTGAATGAATCTGCTCGCGATCGATCGGGGTGATGAAAGTTTTGTGGATGGCCCGGTTGACCTCGTGGGTCACGCGGTCGGCCGCACGCTCGGCGTTGTCCACATCCTGGTTGTATTTGTCGCGCAGATGCGGATCGTTGTAGTTTTTAACCAGGTTGGCAAAGGCGCGAGCGGCTTCGACGATGCGCTCGGCATGCTGGTTGAACATTTCAAAAAAGTTGCCCTCGCGAGGCAGCAGCTTTCCAAACAGCATGCGATTCTCCGTATTTGTGACAAAACGATGAAGTTTTGATGACGGCGAGTGTAACCGCTGCAACCCCTTGCTCACTGACGAAACACGAAGTAGACCGCCCCCACCAGACACAGCGCTGCCCACAAATAATCCAATTTCAGGGGTTCTTTCAGGAAAAAGAGCGCAAAGGGCACAAAAACACACAGGGTCACAACCTCCTGAATGATTTTGAGCTGTCCCACACTCAAGCCGGCCTCGTAACCGATGCGATTGGCAGGCACCTGGATGAGGTATTCGAACAGGGCGATGCCCCAACTCACCAGAGCAGCCACGTACCAGGCGGTACCGGACTGGTGACGCAAATGCCCATACCAGGCGAAAGTCATGAACACATTGGCCAACGCCAGCATGGCGATGCTGAGAGCCACCGGATGCATGGATGAAAAAGGATTCATAACACCTCAATCGCTTGATGGGCCACCGCCGCCCGCCGGGCCGCGCTGACCTTGTCGGGCGACACATCGCCCAGCGGCAACAACACAAATGCTCGTTCGTGCCAACGCGGATGCGGCACGGTCAACCGGGGACTGGTCACCGTCGCATCGCCGTAAAAAATCAGGTCCAGATCCAGCGTGCGAGGCGCATGGTGATAAGGGCGCTCGCGCCCTGCCTGGTTCTCAATGGCTTGCAACGCGTGCAACAAATCCGGCGCCGTCCACTCGGTATCGAAGCTGACCACGGCATTGATGAAATCGGGCCCTTCGGCCTCATGAGGCGCACTGCGATACAGGCGCGATGCGCGCAAATGGCTGACCGCGGGGTGCAGGCGCAATGTCTCGATGGCCCAGCCCACCTGTCGGACTGCATCGCCCAAGTTGGCCCCCACGGCCACCCAAGCGGTGACCGGCAGCCTCATGCCGGGTTGCCCCCCGAGCCGTCGCCTGAAGCGCCACCCGCCCCGCCGCCCGGCTTGCGGCGCCGACGGCGGCGTTTTTTAGGCGGGTCCTGCTCCGACTGATCGGCCTCAGCCAGCGCAACCGATGTCCGGCCACGCGGGTTGATGCTTGGTCGCACCTGGGCCAGCATGTCCTCACGCTCGCCCTCATCGGCTTGGCTGAAGGTTTGCCACCAATCGGCCAGGGCCTCGTCGACCTCCCCGACATCGGCACGCAAGCGCATGAAATCAAAGCCGGCGCGAAAACGCGCCAACATCACCAGCGTCATGGGGCCGTTGCCCACGCGCTTGTCAAAGCGGGGCTGCATCATCCAGATCTCGCGCATGTCGGCAGCCAATTTGCCACGCCCCGACACATCACCGATGCGGGCATCGAACACCTCGTCTATGGCCGCCTGCAAAGCGGGCGTGGGCGGTTGATGCGCGCGTTGCGCCTGCCAACCCTGGCGCACATCGCTCCACAACACACACGCCAGCAAAAAACTGGGTGCCACCGGCTTGCCCTCGCCCACCCGGCGATCGGTGTCTTGCAAAGCCGCTAGCACAAAAGGATCGTCACTGCGCTCGACCACCAAATCGAGCAAAGGGTAGATGCCGCGTGCCACCCCCAGAACTTTGAGTTGGTCGATGCTGGCCATGGCATGCCCGGTTTGCAGCAACTTGAGCATTTCATCGAACATGCGACTTTGCGGCACATCCGCCAGCAATTCGAGAGATTTTTTGATCGGCGCTGCAGTGCGCGCCTCCATCTTGAAACCCAGGCCGGCCAACTTGGCCGAAAAACGCACGGCACGCACCATGCGCACCGGGTCTTCGCGGTAGCGCAACACCGGGTCGCCGATCATGCGCAAGACCCGCTTTTTCGCATCCTCAAATCCCTTGTGGTAATCGATCACCTCTTGCGTGCGCGGGTTGTAATACATCGCATTCACGGTGAAGTCGCGTCGCGCCGCATCTTCATCCTGCGGCCCCCAGACGTTGTCGCGCAACACCCGTCCGCTGGCATCAACCGCATGCTTCATGCGCGACAACTCGCCCTTGGCGGTGCGCTCATTGCCGCTGACCGTCTCGGCGGCGGCGTTATCCAGATGCGCCCGGAACGTGGAGACCTCGATCACCTCGTGCTCGCGCCCCCGGCCATAGACCACATGCACGATCCGAAAGCGTCGTCCGATGATGAAGGCGCGCCGAAACAAAGCCTTGACCTGTTCGGGTGTGGCGTTGGTGGCCACATCAAAATCCTTGGGGCGCAAACCCAGCAACAGGTCACGCACGGCCCCGCCGACGATGTACGCTTCGTGGCCATGGTCTTGCAGGGTCTGCACGACATGCAGCGCCCTCTCGTCCACCAGGGCCGGATCGATGCGGTGCTGACTGACTGGCACGCTGACACGCTTGCCCAATTTGGGGGTAGAGCCCGCATCGGGCGAGCCGATCAGGCGACGGATGAGAGATTTGATCATTCGCGTTCAAACAATTCGAGGATGGGCCAGCCCGACTTCTGGGCATGGTCGCGCAAGCGCGCATCGGGATTGGTGGCCACCGGGTGCTGCACCCGGCTCAACAGGGGCAGGTCATTGACCGAGTCAGAGTAAAAAGTGGCCTCCACGGCGTCAAAACTCAGGCCTTGCGCTTGCAACCACATCTGCAGGCGCTGCACCTTGCCTTCGCGCATCGAGGGCACGCCTTTGATCTCGCCACTGTACCACCCGCCGGCATCGCGCTCGAGTTCGACCGAAATCACCTCGGAAATCCCGAACAAGGCCACGATCGGACGAATGACAAACTCATTGGTGGCGGTGATCACCATCAAACGGTCACCCGCCTGCCGATGGCGCTCGACCAAAGCCAGCGCCTCGGGCCGGATGGCCGGTGCGATCACCTCTTGCATGAAACGCCGGTGCCCCTGCGCCGCCTCATGCGGGCCGCGCAAGCGAAACGCCTCGGTGGCAAAGCGCACGTATTCGTGGATGTCGAGGGTACCGGCCTGATAGTGGGCATAAAACTCGTCATTGCGGCGGGCAAACTCCACCGGATCGGTCCATCCCAGGGTGATGGTGAACTGACCCCACGAATAATCGGAATCGATGGGCAAGAGGGTGTGATCCAGATCGAACAGGGCCAGTCGGGGTGTCATGGGGTCTCGGTATCGTCAGAAAGCATCGTTTTGATCAGGGGGATGCTGATGGCCCGCTGCTCGCGCAAGGCATATTGATCCAACTGATCCAGCAGACCGATCAGGCTGCCCATGTCGCGGCTGAATCGGTTCAGGATGTAATCCATGACTTCATCCCTGATGAAAATGCCACGCGCGTCAGCCTGCTGGCGCAACACCGACCGGCGTTGCGTTTCGTCGAGCAGCTTCAATTGGAACACATGGCCCCAGCCCAGGCGGGTGCGCAAGTCTTCACGCACAGTCAGGTGGCTGGGTGGCAAGGCACCGGCAGCCAGCACCCAACGCTGACGTCCGCTGGCTGGTGCCAGGGCATGCACAAACCAATTGAAGGCGGCGTGCTGCTGCACGGCACTGTAGGCTTCGACATCGTCCATGATCACCACCTCCCAGGCAGGATCAAAAGCCCCCGGCTCGGTCATGCCCGCATCGAGCCAGCCCACCGCCTGATCATGCTGCTGCAGCCACTGGGCCACCCCCCGCAACAAATGCGTCTTGCCGCTGCCCTGCTCACCCCAAAGATAGGTCGGCACCGGAGACCGGGCGCTGTGACTGACCCACAAGCGCAAATGCTCGAACGCTTCGCGGTTGGATCCCGGAAAAAAACTTTGCAAGCTGGGGCCAGTGGCCAAACCAATGTCAAGCGCCATCTGCTTCATGGGGCGTCCGGGTCCCGTTTCAGCCAGTTGTCGGCCAAATGCCGCCAGGCCACCAACAACACCGCGCTCGCCGGCAAAGCCAACAGCACACCGACAAAACCCAGCAAATGGCCAAAAGCCAGCAAAGCGAAGATCACCACCAGCGGGTGCAAGCCGATGCGCTCGCCCACCCAACGCGGCGTCAGCACAAAACTCTCGATCAATTGGCCCAGGGCATAAATGCCACCGATCCAAACCAGCGCCTGCATGGGCTCAAGTTGCAAAAGGCCCGCCAACATCGCCAACATCAAGCCCAGCCCAAAACCGACATAAGGCACGCACAGGGCCAAGCCGGTGAAAATCCCGATCGGCCAGGCCAAATCGAGGCCGGCCCATCGCAACGCCAGCGCGTAATACAGCGCCATGGCCAGCATCACCGACACTTGCCCGCGCACATAACCGCCCAGCACCAGGTCGCACTCGGCCATGAAACGGCCGACCGGCTCTCGCCAGTTGCGCGGCAATGACAGATTCAGCCGCCCCATCAGGCGTGGCCAAGCCAGCAACAGGTAATACAGGGCGACGGGCACCAAGATCGCGTGCCCCACCACCGCCAGCACCAGGCTTCCCCCCAACTGGAGCGAAGACAACATGCGCGCCGCGCCATCGCCCAAGTTTTCACTGAGGTGCTCGCGCACAAAACCTTTGAAGCCCTCCACATCCAGTCGGACGTCCATGCCCCAGGCTTGCAACAAGGGGGTGAGCCAGGCATCGATTTTCTGCATCAGCACCGGCAACTGGTCACGCAACAAAGGCCACTCGTGGGCCAGCACCGGCACCACCAGCGCCGCCAACGCCACCACCACCGACAAAAACACCACCTCAACGCACAACACCGCCAGCGGGCGGGGCAAGCCCAGCCGGGTCAGGCGCGCCACCCAACCCGCCAACAAATAAGCCAGGGCCAGCGCGATCAAAAAAGGCGACAGCACCGGCGACAGGGCCACCAGCAAGGCGAGCACGGCCAAGGCCAGCGCGCACAGCACAGCCAGTTTGATCGGGTTTTGCGGCAATTGCATACAGGGGCCCGGCAGGGCATCACTAGAATGCCTTGATTTTATGGCCTGAAAGGCCAACAGGTAATGCCATGAACCAACCCCTGTCCTACAAAGCTGCAGGCGTCGACATCGAAGCCGGTGACGCCCTGGTCGAGCGCATCAAACCTATGGCCCGCAAAACCCTGCGCCCCGGCGTGCTGGCCGGCATTGGGGGCTTTGGCGCCCTGTTCGAAGTGCCCAAGCACTACCGCGAACCGGTCATGGTCAGCGGCACCGACGGGGTCGGCACCAAACTCAAACTGGCGTTCGAGTGGGACATGCACGACACCGTGGGCATCGACCTGGTGGGCATGAGCGTGAACGACATCCTGGTGCAAGGCGCCGAGCCACTGTTTTTTCTGGATTACTTCGCTTGCGGCAAGCTGCACGTCGACACCGCCGCCCAAGTGGTGGCCGGCATTGCCAGCGGTTGCGAAGCCTCGGGGTGCGCCCTGATCGGGGGTGAAACCGCCGAAATGCCCGGCATGTACCCGCCCGGCGAATACGACCTGGCCGGCTTCGCCGTCGGCGTGGTCGAAAAGTCTGCCATCCTGGACGGCCGCCATGTCTGCGCCGGCGACGCCGTGCTGGGCCTGTCGTCCAACGGCGTGCATTCCAACGGGTTTTCGCTGGTGCGCAAAGTCATCGAACGCGCCGCCCAACGACTGCCCGCCCAACTCGACGGCCGACCCTTTCGGCAGGCCGTCATGGCCCCCACTCGCTTGTACGTCAAACCGGTGCTGGCGGCCCTGAAAGCGCACCCCGCAACGGCCCACAGCGGCATCAAGGCCCTGGCCCACATCACCGGCGGTGGCTTGCTCGAAAACATCCCGCGCGTGCTGCCCGAGGGCTTGGGCGTCGATTTGGTTCGCGGCAGCTGGCCGCGCAGCGAACTCTTTGCCTGGCTGCAAACCGAGGCCGGCATCGACGACACGGAAATGAACCGCACATTCAACAACGGCATCGGCATGGTGCTGGTCGTGCCCGCTGCGCAAGTGGCTGCGGTCAGCCAGACGCTTCGCGAACTGGGCGAACAAGTCAACACCATCGGCACCGTGGTGCCGCGCGCCAGCGGTGCGGCGGTGCAATTGCTCGGCTGAACCCGCCCCCACGCCATCGGTTCCAGCCCGACCCGGTCAATCCTGATCGGCGGTTTCGCGCATCACATCGATGCGCGCATGGACCTGGGCCAAACGCCGGGTGTCGCCCTGCGAGCGATAAATCTCTTCGAGGTTGCGCAACATCCGCCAAATGATGTCCCGCCCACGGGCCGGGGTCAGATGCGCCAATAACAACTCATCGGGATCGCGCAGCCGGCCATGGTGCACCGGGGTCGCCATGCTCTGCACCCGCTCCAGCAATTCGTCGCGGCCCAACGACTCGCCCGTAAAGGGATCGATCACCACCTGCCCCTGCCGAGGCGCCGACAAATGCACTTTGACCAAAAAGTGTCCCGGAAAATTCACCCCCTGGGCATCCAGCCCCAGACCTTGTGCCAACTCCAGCCAAACCACCGCCAGGCTGATGGGAATGCCACGGCGTGAGCGCAACACCAGATGAATGAAACTGTTGTCGGGGTCGTAATAGTCGTTCACATTGCCGGCAAAACCCAGCTCTTCAAAAAAACAGGCGTTGAGCACGCGCAAGCGCTGAACCTCATCATCCTCTTCGGCCACCCGGCGGGTCAGGCGCACCTGAATGCGGTCGACCTGCGCCAGCACCTGTGACACATCGACCTCGGGGTATTCGTCTTGCGCCAGACTGGCTGCAGCCTCCAACAAGGGAAAGGCGCCATCGCCCGACACCAGCGAGCGGAAATAATCCAGGGCCGTGGGCATTTCAATGCGAAAACTCATGGTGCCATCATGCCGTCAAAATCGCATCAGTGCACGCCATTTCAAACCGGCCATGCGCAACACACCGAAATACAGCAAAGCCGACACCGCCAGCACACCGGTCAATAAGCCCAGACGGTGCCAGGGCTGCGCGCGCAAAGCCACCCAGTCCACCGCCGAGGCGACCCACCCCAGCCAAGCCGCCAGCACCATGCAAGCCAGCAACACTTGCAAACCAAAGCGACCCCACCCCGGGGCCGGCCGGTAGTGACCACGGCGGCGCAAACCGCGCCACAACCACAGGGCATTGACGCAAGCGCCCAAACCGATCGACAGCGCCAGACCCGCATGAGCCAACAGGGGCACCAAAGCCACGTTGAACACTTGCGTCAACACCAACACCCCCAGCGCCACCCGCACCGGCGTCCTGATGTCCTGACTGGCGTAAAAACCCGGCGCCAGCACCTTGATCGCCACCAAACCCAACAAACCCACGCCATACCCCATCAGCGCCAGCGTGGTCTGGCGCACATCGTGGTCACTGAACGCGCCATAGTGGTACAAGCTGGCGACCAAGGGGGTGGACAGGCACAACAAACCCACGGCGCTGGGCAAAGCCAGCATCACCACCAGCCGCAAACCCCAATCCAGCATCTGGCTGTAGCGCTCGCTGTCGCCGGCGGTTTTGGCGGCCGCCAATTGCGGCATCAGCACGACCCCCAAAGCCACCCCCAGCAAAGCGGTTGGAAACTCCATCAGCCGGTCGGCATAACTCAACCAACTGACGCTGCCCGGCGTCAGAAAAGAAGCGATCTGCGTGTTGATCAACAGCGACACCTGCGCCACCCCCACCCCCAACAGCGCCGGCGCCATCAGCGCCAGGATGCGCTGGCAGCCCTCGGCCTGCCAAGCCGCACGCCAAGCCGCCGGACGCAGCGCCGGCCAGGGCCGGATGCCCAAACGCCGCAAAGCCAGCCACATCACCCCCAACTGCAACACGCCACCCAGCATCACCCCGGCGGCCAGGGTGTAAATGGCGGGCCAGCCCATGGCCTCGAACCAGGGCCGCCCCCACCATGCCACCCCGATCATCGACACATTCAGCAACACCGGGGCCGCCGCCGGCACCGCAAACCGGCGCCAGGTGTTCAGCACCCCGGCAGCCAAGGCCACCAGCGACATGAAACCGATGTACGGGAACATGATGCGGGTCATGGTCACCGCAGCCTCGTGGCCCGGCGCCGACTGGCTCAGGCCGCTGGCCAGCGCCCAGACCAACCAAGGAGCACCCACAACCCCCAAAATGCAAGTAAGTACCAACACCCAAAAAAGCAAGGTGACCACATGACCCACCAGGCGTTGGGTCGCCTCATCGCCCTCTTTTTCGCGGGTCGAAGCCAGCACCGGCACAAACGCCTGACTGAAAGCCCCCTCGGCGAACAGGCGCCGAAACAGGTTGGGGATGCGAAACGCCACATTGAAGGCATCGGTCAGGGCACTGGCCCCGAACATCGAGGCGATCAGCAATTCGCGCCCCAAGCCGGTGACGCGCGAAGCCAGGGTCCACAAGGACACCGTCGATGCCGATTTGAAAAGACTCATGCCCTTAGTGTAGTGTCTGCGGGCTGGGCTATAATCTCGGGTTCGCTGTCATCATCCACAGACATCAAGGAAAACCCAAATGGCATCTGGAAAGCCCAAGAAAAAGAACCCGCGCCTGGCGTCGGGCCGCAAACGCGCCCGTCAGGACGTGAAATTGAACGCCGCCAACACCTCGCTGCGCTCGAAATACCGCACCGCCGTGAAAAACGTCGAAAAGGCCGTTGCCGCCGGCGACAAAACCAAAGCCACCGAACTGTTTGGCAAGATGCAAGCCGTGGTCGACGCCATCGCCGACAAGGGCATCTTCCACAAGAACAAAGCCGCTCGCGACAAGAGCCGCCTGTCGACCAAGGTCAAGGCCTTGGCCACCGCCGCCTGAACCTCAGGCCCACAGCCCTGCCCTACGGGGCAGCCGTTTGAACGGGTGCGCTGACCGCGAAAGAAAAAACCGCCTGAGGGCGGTTTTTTCATGGGTGTCGTGTTTGCACGTTGCTGGCTTGGCAAGACCCGCTCAGGGCTGATGGTGGTGATGTGGGACATAGAGCAAATTTTGAGTTTTCGAACCCCAAAATGGATACAAAATATTTTATTTGGCGCACATGAACCAGAATCAGTCGCATGACCGCAACACCCCGTCGAACCCGCTGGCACCACGCCGCCACCATCGCCCTGCTGGTCGCTTGGGGGCCTTTGTTTCGCGCCTTGCTCGACAAGGGCTGGATGCACCTGGGCGGTCTGACGCTGGTGGGTCAATGGGCGCAATTGCAAGGCTTGGCCGAACTGGTTTCGGCCCCGGCCATGGCAGGCATCGGTGTGGGCCTGACGGTGTTGACCGCCCAGCGTGACCGATCGCAACACCTGCCTCTGTTGTATGGCGCCGCAGGGGTGTGCGGCTTGATGACCGCACCCTTGATGTTGTCGGTCTGGCTTTGGCCGTCTGAAATCGGCTCCTGGCTGCAACTCGACGCGTCTTTGCACCACTGGCTGGGCTGGGTGGCGACATCGGGCTGGTTGGGCATGGTGTGGGGCTTGTTGTCATCCCTTGGGCTGGGTCAGCACGCGCAGGGGCGTGTGCTGGTGCTGTCGGTGGCCACCGGCTTGCCCACGCTGATCGCTCTGTTGCTGACCATGGTGGTCGACGCACATCCCGCCGATGCGCTGGGAACCGTGATCCTCACCGGAGTGGTGGTCGGCTCGGCGGGGGCATTGGGCGGTTTGATTCACGGGCTGCTGTGGTGGCGCCGCACAACCCGCGCCTGGCAACAATTGCGGGCTGTCTTGCGTCCCGTGCTTCGCTACACCCCCGCTGGCATCGCCGTGGGTTTGCTCACCCCCTTGTCGGTGTTGGCCATCAGAAGCAGTTTGGCACAACACATGGATTGGGAGGCTGCCGGCACGGCCACCGCGCTGTGGCGGGCATCGGACTGGGTGCTGAGCGGTGCTGTCGGGGTGCTTTATTACCACCACCTGCCCCAACTCAGTCGCCATGTGACCGAGGGCAACTTGGCATCGCAACTGCCGCGTGTGTTGCGCCAGATCTTGTGGCCCGGCGCCTTGGCCTTGGTGCTGTTGTGGTGGATGCAAGGTTGGCTCTTGCCCCTGCTTTACGACACACGCATGCAAGTCAGCCCCATCGCTTCGGCCGCTTTTTGGGCGGGCGACTTCATGCGGGTGGTGTCTGCGGTTTTTTTGTTCGCCCTGTATGCCTTGCATGCCAGCAAGGCCATCGCCTGGGGCGAGTGGCTCAGCCAACCCTTGTTGGCTGGCTTGCTGATGCTGGGCGCAGCACAAAGCCTGCTGTGGACGGGGTTGGCGCACTGGGCCACCTATGTGGTTTACGCCGCCTTCAATGCCTGCGTGGTGATTGGGCTCTTAAAACATCAACCACCGAAATGAAAGCCCATCACCCCCCCAACCGTTCATGCCTGCAATTGCATCACCGCCGCCGCCATGGCCTGCGGCTGCGCGGGCGGCTGGGGTGTCGGGGAGGATGACGCGGGGGTGGGCAGCAAACACGCCTCGACCGTTTGCAACTCGTTGTCGCGGGCAAAGTTCATGACAAAGTCAAAGGCCATGGGCTCGGCGTCGCGCAAATCGACATGCACCACCACGCACTTGGTGCCGTTCAGGGTGGTGGGCACGCACCACGGCGAATAACTGGCCGGGTGATGGCGGTTGTGCGCACCGCCGGGGCGAAACGGGCTCATGACACCCGCCAGCCGTTCGGCCCAGTCGCTGGGGCGAAAGGTCTTGCCATCCCGGGTGAGGCCGAGGATGAAGATTTCTTTGGCGTTGGGTGCAGTCATGGATTGAGGGTAAACACCAAAATTATATCTTATATAAGACATATGACAAGTCCATGACCCCCAACCCGGCCAGAGGATTCAAGCCCCAAGCCACGGAGGCAGCAGGTAAAATAACCTTCCCATGGCTCAACCTGCTCGTCGCTGTTGAGCCGATTTCTTTTGAAGGAGCCGACATGACCACCGCCGCCTCGCCCCACACCATGAACACCTATGGCCGCCTGCCCGTGGCCATGTCGCATGGCAAAGGCTTGCGAGTGTGGGACACCGACGGCAAGTGCTACCTGGACGCGCTGGCGGGCATCGCCGTCAACACCCTGGGCCACGGCCACCCCAAACTGGTGCCGGCCTTGCAGGACCAGGTGGCCAAAATGATCCACTGCTGCAATTACTACCACGTGCCCGACCAGGAACGCCTGGCCGCCAAGCTGGTCGAAAAATCCGGCCTGACCAATGTGTTCTTTTGCTCGACCGGTCTGGAGGCCAACGAAGCCGCCATCAAACTGGCGCGCAAGTTCGGCCATGACAAGGGCATTGAAAAACCGGTCATCGTGGTCTACGAAAAGTCGTTCCATGGCCGCTCGATCGCGACGCTCAGCGCCACCGGCAACGAAAAAATCCAGAAGGGCTTCGGCCCGCTGGTCGAAGGTTTTTTGCGCGTGCCCCTCAACGACATCGAGGCCCTGAAACAGGCCACCGCAGGCAACCCCAATGTGGTGGCCGTGTTCTTTGAAACCATCCAGGGCGAAGGCGGCATCAACCCCATGCGCTGGGACTACTTGCGCCAGGTGCGCGAGTTGTGCGACCAGCGCGACTGGCTGCTGATGATCGACGAAGTGCAGTGCGGCATGGGTCGCACCGGCAAATGGTTTGCCCACCAGTGGGCCGGCATCTTGCCCGATGTCATGCCGCTGGCCAAAGGCCTGGGCTCGGGCGTGCCCATCGGCGCTGTGGTCGCCGGTCCCAAAGCGGCCCATATTTTTCAGCCGGGCAACCACGGCACCACCTTTGGCGGCAACCCGCTGGCCATGCGCGCCGGGGTGGAAACCATCCGCATCATGGAAGAAGACGGCTTGCTCGACCACGCAGCCCAAGTGGGTGAGCACCTGCGCAACGCACTGGCCAACGCCCTGAAGGGCGTATCGGGCGTGAAAGAAATCCGTGGCCAGGGCCTGATGCTGGGCATCGAACTCGATCGCCCCTGCGGCGCCATCATGACCCAGGCGCTGGAGGCCGGCTTGCTGCTGAGTGTGACCGCCGACAGCGTGATCCGTCTGGTGCCGCCGCTGATCATCACGACCGCCGAAGCCGACGAGATCGTGGCGATTCTGGTGCCCATCATCCAAAAATTCCTGGCCAGCGCATGAAGCACTACCTGCAGTTCACCGATCTGAGCGCCGACGAATACGCCCATTTGTTCCAGCGGGCGGCACTGATCAAGGCCAAATTCAAGGCCTATGAAAAACACCAGCCGCTGACCGACCGCACGCTGGCCATGATTTTCGAAAAGGCGTCCACCCGCACCCGGGTCAGCTTTGAGGCCGGCATGTACCAATTGGGCGGCTCGGTGGTGCACCTGACCACCGGCGACAGCCAGTTGGGTCGCGCCGAACCCATCGAAGACAGCGCTCGCGTCATCAGCCGCATGGTCGATCTGGTGATGATCCGCACCTTCGGTCAGGACAAGATCGAACGCTTCGCCCAATATTCGCGCGTGCCGGTCATCAATGGCCTGACCAATGAATTTCACCCCTGCCAGATCCTGGCCGATCTGTTCACCTACATCGAACATCGCGGCAACCCGCAAGACCCCTTGAGCTGTCTGAAGGGTCGCGTGGTGGCCTGGGTCGGTGACGGCAACAACATGGCCAACACCTGGCTGCAAGCCGCCGAACTGCTGGGCTTCAAAGTGCACCTGAGCACCCCCAGCGGCTACGAAGTCGATCAGGATGTGGCCGGTCTGCGCTCGAACGACAGCTACCAGGTGTTCGCCCATCCGCTGGACGCCTGCCAGGGTGCCGACTTGGTGACCACCGATGTCTGGACCAGCATGGGCTTTGAAGCCGAAAACGAAGCCCGCAAAAAAGCCTTTGCCGACTGGTGCGTCGACGCCGAAATGATGTCGCGGGCCAAACCCGATGCGCTCTTCATGCACTGCCTGCCCGCCCACCGGGGCGAAGAGGTCGAGGCCGAGGTCATCGATGGCCCCCAATCCGTGGTGTGGGACGAGGCCGAGAACCGCATGCATGTGCAAAAAGCCCTGATGGAATATTTGCTCTTGGGCAAGCTCTGAAGCGCCCCCAAAATCGCCATGTCCGAATGCCAGCGTTGCGGCGCTTGCTGCGCCAACTTCAGGGTCGATTTCTCCGTCTACGAGCTCGATGAGCACGGGGGCAGCGTCCCCGGTGGTTTGGCCGTGCCCGTCAATGGCAACACCTGCCGCATGCGCGGCACCGACCATGTGCCCATTCGTTGCGCCGCCCTGACCGGCCAGATCGGGCAGCAAGTGGGCTGTGGCATTTACGAGTGGCGACCCAGCCCGTGTCGGGAATTCAGCGAAGGCAGCGACGCCTGCAACCGCGCTCGCGCGCGCCACGGGCTGCAGCCCGTCGCCTGATTCAAGCGACGTCGTTGCCGTACAGCCAGGGCTGATCCATCAGTCGCCCGCCCGTCAGGCGCAGCGCCACATTGCGCGCCCAGGCCAAGGACCCCGACGCGTGAAAAATCCGGCCATTGCGTTGTGCGCGGGCTTGCACTTGGGCGTTGCGCGCCCATCGGTCTTGGGCATAGCGTTGCAAAGCCTGTGCGGCATCGCCCCCCCGGGCCAGCTGCTGCGCCAGCGCTTGGGCGTCCTCAATCGCCATGCCGGCCCCCTGCGCCAAATAGGGCAGCATGGGGTGCGCCGCATCGCCCAACAGGGCCACCCGGCCTCGCGCCATGCTGTCCGCCGAGCGCAGGGGCGCGCGGGCGCACAAAGGCCAGGCACGCCATTGCGCGACCAGCCTGAGCACATCTTGCAAGTCGTGGCACAAACCGCGCAAAGCCGCTTGCACATCAGCCTGGATCCGATCGGGCGCCCGGGCCACGTCCCAGCCCGACTCGTCGCTGGTGCCCGCTCCTTCGACCAGCACCACCACATTCAGCCATTCGCCACGCCGCACCGGGTAATGCACCGCGTGCAGACCGGGCGCCAGCCACAGCTGCACCCGGGGCTCGCGCCAACGCTTGGGCAGCAAGCCCATGGGCAACAAACTGCGATACGCCCAATGCCCGGTGGGCGTGGGTTCACCATCACCCCAAACGTTTTGCCTCACCCGACTCCACAGGCCATCGGCCCCGATCAGCACACCCGCTTGCAAGATGCGTTCGTCGGCATCGGTCACTTGCACAACCGTGCCGTCACCCGCTTGCGCCCGGGTCAGGGTGCGATTCAGGTGCATGGTGACCCACGCCGGATCCAGCGTCGCATGCAATAGCCCGTGCAAGTCGGCGCGGTGGATGCACAGGTAGGGGGCGCCATGGCGTTGCCGCATGTCGCCCAGTGCCAAACAGCCCAACTCACGCCCGCTGACCGCATCGCTGCTGACCAGGGTCCGGGGCTGCGCCGCAAGGTCCATCAGGGCCTCGCCCAGACCCCAGGCTTGCAAAATGCGGGTCACATTGGGCCCCATCTGGATGCCGGCCCCGACCTCGCCAAAAGCCGGGGCCTGCTCCCACAGTTCGCACGCCCGCCCCTGACGCTGCAGGGCCAGAGCGGCAGCCATGCCGCCAATGCCGGCGCCCGCGATCAGCACCTCAGCCACGTAGCGACCCTTGTTGGTAACAGTCATCCACCATCGCCAGCCAGTGGTCGCGCAAGGCCGGGTCGACAAAACTGGCCTCAAAGCTGTTGCGCACCAGAGTCAATGCGTGCTCGGGCCCCAAGCCCAAGGCCTCGAAAGTCTGAATGAAGTTGTCGTTGATGTAGCCGCCAAAATAAGCCGGATCGTCCGAGTTGATCGTCACGCACAAACCGGCCTCCAGCAATCGGCGCAAGTTGTGCTGACGCAAATCATCCACCACACACAGTTTCAGATTGGACAAAGGGCAGACCGTCAGGGGCGTGCGCTGCTGAACCAGCCGCCGCATCAGGGCCGGGTCGCGCTCGGCCTGCACGCCGTGGTCGATGCGCTCGGCCCCCAGGACATCAAGGGCCGACACGATGTACTCGGGTGGCCCCTCTTCCCCGGCATGCGCCACGATGCGCAAACCCAGCTCCCGGCAGCGGGCAAAGACGCGCGCAAATTTCTCGGGCGGATGTCCCACTTCACTTGAATCCAGCCCGACACCGATGAACAAGTGCCGAAACGCCATCGCCTGCTCCAGTGTGGCGATGGCGTCTTCTTCCGGCAAGTGCCGCAAGAAGCACAGGATCAGTTCGGCATGCAGATCCCAGCGTTGGCGGGCATCGACACAGGCCCGGTGCAAGCCCTGGATCACGGCGGACATCGGCACACCGCGTGCGGTGTGGGTTTGCGGGTCAAAGAAAATTTCGGCATGCACCACATGGTCGGCGGCGGCTCGCTCGAAGTAAGCCATCGCCATGTCGTAAAAATCGATTTCCTTGACCAGGACGCTGGCACCTGCGTAGTAGATGTCCAGAAAACTTTGCAGATCCTTGAATGCGTAGGCAGCCCGCAGGTCTTGGACGCTGGCATAAGGCAGCGACACGCGATTGCGCTGCGCCAGTTGAAAAATCAGTTCGGGCTCCAGCGAACCCTCGATGTGGATGTGCAATTCAGCCTTGGGCAAGTTGGCCAGCAGGGTGCGTAAAGAGGGGTTCATGTCAGGCTCCATGTGGCTGCAAGTTTACTCCCCGCACCCTGTTCTTGCTGTGTGCAGCAAGCCCCCTCAGACAGCCTCGGCCAGCGATCTCAGTCCGTTCGGATTGACCAGGTTCAGGGTGCGCCCGCGACCATGGATCAGGCCCTGCTCGCGCAGGTCGCGCAAAATGCGCGACAGGGTCTCGGGCGCCATGCCCAGTTGCTCGGCAATTTGTCGCTTGCGCTGGGTCAACTGGACGGCGCCCGTGGCACCGGCCGACTCGGCCTGATGCAACAACCACTGGGCGCAACGGGCGTGCGCATCCATGGCCAGCCGACTCAGGGTGGTTTGCGCCCATTCTTTTTGTTGGCGCGCCAGGCTGCGCAGCATGCCCTGCACAGCGGCGGGCTGGTCCAGCAGCCACAACCTGAAATGCACCACAGGCATGGCCTTGACCTCGACCGGGCCATCGGCCACCGCGTCGAAGGTGACCTCGCCGTGCAACAAAGCGCCAGACAGATCGATCCAGTCGGGCGCCAGAATGCTGCCCTGGCGGTGAATCCATCGTCCGCCCTGCCACAGACCCAGGCTGACCTGACCCGACAGCAGATAGACCGTTTGCGGGTTGCTTTGTCCGCGTGTCAGCAAGCGAGCACCTGCCGGCAGTGACTGGGGCGCAATGCGATCGAGCAATTCGGAAAGGGACAACATGGCGTCCGACTGTGCCAAAAACCCGGCTGGCCGGTTTTGCTTTAAGTCAAGAAACCGCTTCAATCCCGCCGGCACGGGCTCAGAGCACCAAAACCGCCCGAAAGTCGTTCACATTGGTGTAGGTCGGACCGGTCACCACCAAATCACCCAAGGCACTGAAAAACCCATGCGCATCGTTGCGCAACAGGTGATCCGGCGCCTTGAGGCCCAGCGCCAAAGCCCGCGCCAGGGTGTCGGGCGAAACACGGGCCCCGGCATTGCTTTGCATGCCGTCGATGCCGTCGGTATCGGCCGCCAAGCCCCAAACGCGCGGCTGTCCTTGCAAACCCAGGGCCAGCCCCAGGCAAAACTCGCCCGCCCGCCCCCCCTGCCCGCGCTGCCAGCCGCTGGGCAGCGGGCGCACGGTCACGGTGGTCTCGCCGCCGCTGAGCAGCACACAAGGGGCTTTAAAAGGGCCTTGGCCTTGCGCCCCGGCGCGCGCCAGCGCCGCATGGACCCGCCCCACCTCACTCGACTCGCCCTCGATTTCATCCGACAGCACATGCGCCGTCAGGCCCATTTGCCGGGCACAATCCGCGGCCGCTTGCAAGGACTGCATCGGGGTGGCCACCAGACGCACGCTGCGCGTTGCCCACTCGGCCCCGCCGGGCTTGGGCGTTTCCAATTCACCCCGCTGCAGTTTCGCCAGGATCGCCGGCGGCACTTCAATGCGATGGCGCATCAGCAGCGCCAGGGCATCGGCGCACGTGCTGTCGTCGGGCACGGTGGGGCCGCTGGCAATCACCGACACATCGTCGCCCGGCACATCGCTGATGGCCAAGGTCACCAATGGCGTGATCCCGCAAGCCTGCGCCAGTCGACCGCCCTTGATGCGCGAGAGGTGCTTGCGCACGCAGTTCATTTCGGTGATGTTGGCCCCCGACTCCAGCAACTGCCGGTTGATGATCTGCTTGTCGGTCAAACTCAGCCCGTCGGCGGGCAAAGTCAGCAACGATGACCCACCTCCCGAGATCAGGCACACCACCAGATCATCGGCATTCAAACCCTGCACCAACTGCAACATCCGCTCGGCCGCGATCATGCCGGCGGCGTCCGGCACCGGGTGGGCGGCTTCCACCACCTCGATCCGGCACGGCGGCAGACCGGCACGGCTGGGTGTGTGGTGGTAGCGGGTCACCACCAAGCCGGACAAGGGCGCATCGGCAGGCCACAGATCGCTCAAAGCGTGCGCCATGGCAGCCGCAGCCTTGCCGGCCCCGATCACCACCGTGCGGCCACGGGGCGGCGCGGGCAAATGAGGCGCCAGAGCTTGCGACGGCAAGGCCCTTTGAACCGCCACAGCGTAAAGCTTTTGCAAGGCATCCAGCGGGGTCAAGCCCAAAGGCCAGCCCTGCGGTCGTTGGCTCGGGTTAATATCCATGCACCAAGTTTAGTGGGATTCAACCCCGATTCAGCCATGACCACTTTGCTGATTGAGCACGCACGCTGCGTCGCCACCCAGGACGACGACTCGAACGAACTGGCCGATGCTTCGGTGTGGATCCGCGACGGCCGCATCGAAGCGGTGCTGCCCAGCGGCACCGACCTGGGCCCCTATCGGGCTCAGGCCACCGAGCGCATTGACGCCAGCCGGCATCTGGTGGTTCCGGGCCTGATCAACACCCACCACCACATGGTGCAATCGCTCACCCGGGCGGTGCCCGGTGGGCAAAACGCCGAACTCTTCACGTGGCTCAAAAGCCTCTACCCGATCTGGGCCGGACTGACGCCCGACATGGTGACCACTTCGCACCAGGTCGCCATGGCTGAGTTGTTGCTCAGCGGTTGCACCACCAGCAGCGACCACCACTACATCTACCCCAACGGCACCCGACTGGAAGACAGCATTGCCGCAGCCCAGTCGATCGGCATGCGCTTTGTCGCCACGCGCGGGGCCATGACCGTGGGCGAGAGCCAGGGGGGCTTGCCGCCGGATCGGGTGGTTGAGCAGGAAGCGGCCGTGCTGCGCGACATGCAACGGCTGGTCGAAACCTGGCACGATCCGCGCCCTGGTGCCATGCTGCAAATCGCCCTGGCCCCCTGCTCGCCGTTCTCGGTCAGCGAATCGCTCATGGTCGAATCGGCCCGTCTGGCCCGCTCGTTGGGGGTGCGACTGCACACCCATCTGGCCGAGAACGACCACGACGTCGCCTACACGCGTGAAAAATTCAACTGCACGCCCGGCGAATATGCCGAACGCCTGGGCTGGGTCGGGGAGGACGTTTGGCACGCCCACTGCGTCAAAATCGACGACGCAGGCATCGGCCTGTTTTCTCGCACCCGCACCGGTATCGCCCACTGCCCGTGCAGCAACATGCGCTTGGGCAGCGGCATCTTGCCTTTGAGAAGGCTGCTCGATGCCCAGGTGCCCGTCGGGCTGGGGGTGGACGGCAGTGCCAGCAACGACGGTGCGCACATGCTGGGCGAAGCCCGCCAGGCCATGCTGCTGGCGCGCGTGAGCAAGGGTCTGGAACCTTTCGGGTGCGATCACGGCCCGGCCGAAATGACGCCTCGCGATGCGCTGCGCTTGGCCACACGCGGTGGCGCCCGGGTGCTGGGCCGAACGCATGACCTGGGTCAAATCAAAGTGGGGTATTGCGCCGATCTGGCCCTGTTCAGGCTCGACACCGTGGCCATGGCCGGAGGTGCGGTGCACGACCCGGTGGGGGCCCTGCTGCTGTGCGCCAGCGCACCTGCCGATCACACCATCGTCAACGGGCGGGTGGTGGTGCGTGCCGGCCAACTGACCACGCTGGACCTGCCCCCTTTGGTGGAACAACACAACCGCCATGCCCTGAATCTGGCCCGGCAGGCTTGATCGCTGACTCAATGGGCGTGGGAGGTGAACCGACTGACCAGGGTCACCAAACCGATCCCGGCCAATAACCAGCCGATCTGACTGGCGGTGGCGGCACTGCTGAGTCGCTTTTGCAATTGCGGGATCAAATCAGCCAAAGCCACATAGATGTAACTGCCACTGGCGATGGTCAACAAAAAAGGCAGGAAGTCGGGTTGCTGATCCACCAGGCCATAGCCCACCAGGCCGCCGACCACGGTGGTGGCACCGGCCAGCAACAGTTTGAACAAGGCGCCACGCTGACTGGGTTGTTGACGCAGAACCACCAAATCCCCGACGTGATGCGGCACCTCGTGCGCCAGCACCGCCACCGAAGCAGCCAGGCCCAGGTGCAAGTCGGCCATGAAGGCCGCGGCCACCAAAATGCCATCGCCAAAGGCGTGCACGCTGTCGCCGAGCAACACCGACCAACTGCCGCCCCCATGGGCATGCCCCTGATGATGGCCATGTGTAGGGGCATGGGCATGACCGCCGTGCTCGTGATGATGCTGTGCAGGACCTGCTGGGCCGGGCTCTGCATGATGCTCGTGACCGTGATGCCAAAGCTCGGCCTTGTCGAGCAAGAAGAAAATCAGCACACCCGCCAGCAAGGTGAGAAACAGCATGTGAATGTCCGCCCCCGACTCGAACGCCTCGGGCAACAGGTGCATGAAGGCCGTGGCCAACAAGGCACCCGCTGCCAGACTGAGCAGGTGCTGGGTGTAGCGGGCCAACAAGGCGCGAGCGATCAGCGCCGCAATCAGCACGCTGCCCATGCCGGCCGCCAGGGTGCCCAGCACGATCGAGACCAGGGTCATGGCTGCTTTCAGAGGTGTTGCTTGAACCAGTCTTGCGCGCGTTGCCAACCGTCTTGCGCCGGCCCCTGACGGTAGGTGGCTCGATAGTCCGCATGGAAGGCATGAGGTGCCTCCGGGTAGACCACAAACTGGCTGGCCTGAGCCGCACGATTGCCGCCGGCCGCCGCCAGCGCCTGCTTCATGCGGTCAACCTCGGACACCGGAATGCCGGTATCGGCTGCACCGTAAAGGCCCAGCACCGGGGCCTTGAGTTGCCCTGCCACATCCAGCGGATGGCGCGGATTGTTGGGGGTGACGGCACCGCTGACACGCCCATACCAGGCCACACCCGCCTTGAGTTGCGGTTGATGGGCGGCATAAAGCCAGGTGATGCGCCCACCCCAGCAAAAGCCGGTGATGCCCAAGCGTTGGGGGTTGCCATGGTTCGCACCGGCCCACTGCACGCAAGCATCCAGATCGGCCATGACCTGGGCATCGGGCACCTTGGCGATGATCTCGGACTGAATCTTGGCAATTTCGCCATACGACTGCGGATCGCCTTGCCGCACGAACAGTTCGGGCGCCATGGCCAGGTAACCGGCACGGGCAAAACGGCGGGCGACATCGGCAATGTACTCGTGCACGCCAAAAATCTCGGACACCACCAGCACCACCGGCAAGTTCTTCTGACCGGCAGGCTGGGCCCGGTAAACCGGCACCTGCGTGCCATTGACGTTCAGGGTGATCTCGCCTTGCTCCAGACCATCGGTCGGCGTCTTGATGGCCGTCTGCGCCATGATCGGGGCAGCCGCCATGGCATAGCCCACACCCAAAGCCGCTTGCAGGGCCATGCGTCGGTTCGGCGTCGGCACGTGCCCGGGTTGGGCGTCGAGCAGAGCTTGAGTGTCTTCAATCAGGGTGCTGTGCATGGTCTGGCTCCAATCGTGAGTGGATCGTGATGGGGGTTGAGCGGTCTCAAAAAGTTTCAGTGGGCCTGGTCCCAATTCGGGCCCAAACCCAATTCGGCCAGCAGGGGCACCCGCAGTTGCGCCACGCCGGCCATCAGGGGGGGAATGGTTTGCTTGAGCCAATCCACCTCGTCCTCGGGCACTTCAAACACCAGTTCGTCGTGCACCTGCATGATCATGCGAGTGCGCCGATGTTGCTCGTCCAGCGTTTTTTGCACCTGATTCATGCTCATTTTAATGAGGTCCGCTGCCGTGCCCTGCATGGGGGCATTGATGGCCGCACGCTCGGCTCCGGCGCGCCGGGGGCCATTGGGCGAATTGATCTCGGGCAAATACAGCCGCCTGCCAAACACGGTCTCGACATAGCCCCGGGCCTTGGCCTGGGCTCGGGTCTCGTCCATGTAACGTTTGACGCCTTCAAAGCGCTGAAAGTAGCGGTCAATGTAATTGCGCGCCGCCGTGTTGTCGATGTCCAGCGCCTTGGCCAGGCCAAACGCACTCATGCCGTAAATCAGGCCGAAATTGATCACTTTGGCGTAACGGCGCTGATCAGGGCTGACCTCGGCGGCGGCCAGACCGAACACCTCGGCCGCAGTCGCGCGGTGCACATCGATGCCCTCGTGAAAGGCACGCATCAAAGCCGGGTCCTGGCTGATGTGGGCCATGATGCGCAACTCGATCTGACTGTAATCGGCACTGGCGATCAGGCAACCCGGACTGGCCACAAAGGCCTCGCGCACGCGCCGCCCCTCAGGGGTGCGTATCGGGATGTTTTGCAAATTGGGTTCATTGCTCGACAAGCGCCCGGTCACCGCCACCGCTTGCGCGTAATGCGTGTGCACCCGGCCATCGACGGGGTGCGCCATGGCGGCCAGCTTGTCGGTGTAAGTGCCTTTGAGCTTGGACAGCCCCCGGTGCTCCAAAATCAGCTTGGGCAAAGGATAGTCTTCGGCCAACTTCTCCAGCACCTCCTCGTCGGTGCTGGGTGCGCCGGTGGCGGTTTTTTTGACCACCGGCAATCCGAGTTGGGTGAAAAAAATCTCGCCGATCTGCTTGGGCGAGCCCAGATTGAAAGGCTGACCGGCCAGCTCATGCGCCTGGCGCTCCAACTCCAAAATGCGCTGCCCCAGCTCATGGCTTTGCTGCGCCAACACCTGAGCGTCAATCCGCACACCATGGCGCTCCATGCGGTACAGGCTCTCGCTGCTTTCGATCTCCAATTGATAAATGTTGAGCAAACCCGGTTCTTGTTGCAATCGGGGCCACAACTTTTGATGCACGCGCAGCGTGAAATCGGCGTCCTCGCACGAGTAGCGGGCGGCGCGCTCCAGATCCACCTGGGCAAACGGAATCTGATGCGCGCCCTTGCCGCACAAATCCTCGTAACTCAGGCCCCGCAGGCCCAGGTGGCGCTGCGCCAGACTCTCCAGGCCATGGGGTTTGTGAACCTCCAGCACATAGCTTTGCAGCATGGTGTCGTGCGCGTAACCACGCACCTCGATCCCGTGGTTGGCCAGCACATGGCGGTCGTACTTGATGTGTTGCCCCAACTTGAGCGCCGCCGGGTTCTCCAGCCAGGGACGCAAACGCGCCAGCACCTGCTCGGTGTCGAGTTGATCCGGACAGCCGGGACCGGCGTGCGCCAAAGGAATGTACGCCGCCTGACCGGCCTGCACGCACAAGGACAAGCCCACCAAACGCGCTTGCATGCCATCGAGCGACGTCGTCTCGGTGTCGATGCAGGTCAACTCGGCCTGCGTGATGCGTTCCAGCCAGCGCTCCAAATGCGCCCAGTCCAGCACCGTTTCGCAGCACACTTCAACGGCTTGGGTCACCTCCGGCTCGGGCTCATCAAACAGACCCGCAAAAGCCTTGGCGGGTTGGGGCGCTGCGGCGGGGCCACCGGCTTTCGCCGCCAGAGACTTGAAACCATATCGCAAGTAAAAATCGGCCAGCGCCTGCGCTTGCGGCTCGGCCAAGGTCAAGTCATCGAGTTGCGGCAAGCCCCGCACGTGACCATTCAGGTCGCAGTCGTTGCGGATGCGCAGCAACTGGCGGGCGGTCGGCAGCCAAGCCACCGACTGCCGCAAGTTCTCACCCGCCACGCCCTTGATCTCGGTCGCCCGGGCCAACAGGTTTTCCAGGTTGCCATGCTCTTGCAACCATTTGGCGGCGGTCTTGGGCCCCACCTTGGGCACGCCGGGCACGTTGTCCACCGCGTCACCCACCAGGGTCTGGTAGTCCAGCATCAGGTGCGGGGGCACGCCGAACTCGGCCTCGACCCCGGCCACATCGCGGCGCTTGCCGTTCATGGTGTCGACCATGGTGACGTGCTCGTTGACCAACTGGGTCAGGTCTTTGTCCCCACTGGAGATCACCACCCGGATGCCTTGCCGGGCAGCCACATGGGCCAATGTGCCAATCACGTCATCGGCCTCGACGCCGGGCACATCCAGCACCCGCCAACCCATCAGTTTGACCACCTCATGAATCGGTTCGATCTGGCTGCGCAAATCATCGGGCATGGGCGAGCGGTGCGCCTTGTATGCCGGGTAAATCTCGTCGCGAAAAGTCGGTCCCTTGGCGTCAAACACACAGGCGGCATACAGCGCCGGCACTTCTTTGCGCAGGCTGTTCATCATGTTGATCATGCCGCGGATCGCACCCGTGGCTGCGCTGCCGGGATCACCGGGAACGGCCCGCAAATCGGGCATGGCGTGGTAGGCCCGATACAGGTAGCTGGAGCCGTCAACCAGCAAAAGGATGGGGGGAGAATCACTCATCCCCGCATTGTCCATGGTTTCCGGACCGGCATGCGGCTCAGCCTACAATGCCGATGGTGTAATTTTGACCCATTTACTTTAGAACCATGGCTGTTTTCACCGCTGTTGACCCGACCCAAGCCCAAAGCCTGGCCGACCGCCTTCAATTGGGTGCAGTGACCGAACTCAAAGGGATTCAGGGTGGCATCGAAAACACCAATTACTTCCTCACCACCGAAAAAGGGTCATTTGTCCTGACCCTGTTCGAGCGCCTGAATGCCGCGCAACTGCCGTTTTACCTGTTCCTGATGAAACACCTGGCGCAACGTGGCATCGCCGTGCCTGACCCGGTGGCCGACTCGCACGGTGAAATCCTGTTCGAGATCCAAGGCAAGCCGGCCGCCGTGGTCAACCGCTTGCACGGGGCCAGCGTGCTGGAGCCGCAAGCCTCGCATTGCGCCATCGTCGGCCAGGCTCTGGCCCGCATGCACCTGGCCGGTCAGGACTATCACCGCCAGCAACCCAATCTGCGCGGCCTGAGCTGGTGGGTTGAAACCACCCCCGTGGTGTTGCCCCACATGCAAACCGGGCAACGCCAACTGCTGGAGCACGAACTGGCCTATCAGTTGCATGTGGCCCGCAGCCCGGCCTATCAGGCCTTGCCGCGGGGCCCCATTCACGCCGATCTGTTTCGCGACAACGTCATGTTCGACGAAGGTCGCTTGTCGGGCTTTTTTGATTTTTATTTCGCCGGTGTCGACCATTGGCTGTTTGACCTGTGCGTTTGCCTCAACGACTGGTGCATCGATCTGGCCAGCGGCGCTTGGGATGCAGCGCGCCGCGATGCCATGCTGGCGGCCTACCAAACGGTTCGCCCCCTGCAAGCCCCGGAGCGCCAATTGTTCACCGCGATGACGCGTGCAGCCGCACTCCGGTTCTGGATTTCGCGTTTGTGGGATTTTCATTTGCCGCGCGAAGCCAGCTTGCTGCAAGCCCACGACCCGACCCACTTTGAGCGTGTGCTGATGCAACGGGTTCTGACCCCCTGGAGACCGGCATGAAACTGCAATTGGTCCCGGCCCGTCAGGGGTGGCTCTGGATGCGCCAGGGCATTCAGGTGTTTTGGCGTCAACCCATCGCCTTGAGCGGCCTGTTTTTCATGTTTCTGGGCTTGATGACTCTGGTCTCGATGGTGCCCGTGGTGGGCAGCCTGGGTGCGCTGGTGCTCTTGCCGGCCTGCACAGCGGGCCTGATGATCGGCACCCGCGAGGCTGCGCAAGGCCGATTCCCCAAACCCCGCGTGCTGATCGCGGGCTTGCGCGCCAGCCCGACACAACGCCGCCAGATACTCATTTTGGGCGCCTGCTATGCCTTGGGAGTGATCGTGCTGATGCTGGTTTCCACCCTGGCCGACGGGGGTGATTTCGCCCGCATTTATCTCTTGGGCGGGCGCATCGATGCCGACGTCGTCGAGCAGCCCGCTTTTCAGTCGGCCCTGTGGATTTCGATGTTGCTCTATGTCCCGCTCTCGGCCCTGTTCTGGCACGCACCCGCCTTGGTGCATTGGCACAATGTGCCCGCCGCCAAGAGCCTGTTCTTCAGCCTCATGGCCTGCCTGGGCAACTGGAAAGCGATGCTGATTTACATGGCGGCTTGGGCCGGTTTATACACCGCCATCGGCCTGGCCTTGGTCATCTTCGGCACCTTGTTGGGCAGTGCCGGCGCAGTCGGTTTGGGCCTGTTGCCGGCCATGCTGATGCTCACCGCCATGTTCTTCAACTCGGCCTACTTCACCTTCAAAGACAGCTTCCAAAACGAAGTCCTGGCCTGATCTGAAATGGGGGTCTGACCCCAATCAATGAGACCCCGATGAATGCTGGATCTGGCCCACGGCACGGGCGGCCAGGGTGCTGACCAAAGCGGCGCGGTAGGCAGCACCGGCGTGCATGTCGGACATCATGTCGGCGCTGGGCAGTTGGACGGCCTGTGCAGCAGCGGGCGTGAAGGAGGCTTGCAAGGCGGCCTCGATCGCGGAGGCCCTGAATGCACAAGCCTGAGCCCCGGTCACCCCGACTCGAACCCGATCCTTGAAACGCGCCACGAAGACACCCACCAGGGCCAATTTCGAAGCCGGGTGTTTGAACTTGATGTAGGCGGCCGCCTCGGGCCGCTGGAAGGTGACGGCCCGGATCAACTCGCCCGGCTCCAGCGCCGTCTGATACAGCCCCTGGAAGAAATCGGCAGCAGCGATGTCACGATGATCGGTGTGAACGATCGCATCCAGCGCCAAGGTGGCACTGGGATAGCACGCCGAAGGGTCGTTGTAAGCCAATGATCCCCCCAAGGTGCCCTGATTGCGCACCATGGGGTCGCCGATGCCACCGGCCAACGACGACAAGGCTGCAATGGCGGCACGCACCTGTGCGTGGTCGGCCACTTGGGCATGACGGGTCATGGCCCCCACGCGGACGGCGCTTGGGTTGACTTCGATGCCTTGCAACTCGGTCAAGGGACTCAGGTCCACCAGGGCCCCCGGACTGCTCATGCGCAGCTTCATGGCTTGGACCAGGCTCTGGCCACCGGCCAGATAATTGCCTTGGTGCGTCCGAATGACCTCCAGGGCCTGTGCCACGCTGCTGGGTCGCTGGTATTCAAATGCGTACATGACGGATGCTTTCTGACGGGTTCAAGCCTGCGCGGCCTTCAGGACCGACTTGACGATGTTTTCATAGCCGGTGCAACGGCAGATGTTGCCCTCCAGCCCTTCGCGCACCTCGGCCTCGGTGGGCTTGGGGTTGCGCTGCAAGAGGTGAATGGTGCTCATGACCATGCCCGGGGTGCAGTAGCCGCACTGCAGGCCATGGCACTCGCGAAAGGCCTGCTGCACGGGGTGCAGTTCTTCACCCTGGGCAATGCCCTCGATGGTGGTCACTTGCTTGCCCTGCGCCTGCACCGCCAGGATGGAACAGGATTTGACGGCCTGGCCGTCGAGGTGGACGGTGCAACAGCCGCACTGGGCGGTGTCGCAACCCACATGGGTGCCTGTCAGGTGCAATTGATCGCGGATCAGTTGCACCAGCAGGGTGCGGGAGTCGATGTCGGTGTTGACCTGGCGGCCATTGACGGTCAATTGAAGGTTCACGGTGCTCATGTCAGGGCTTTCAATGGGTGGCGCTCTGGATGGCGGTCCAGACGCGCTCGGAAGTGGCGGGCATCTCGATGGGCGGTGCGCCCACACTGGCCAAAGCATGGTTGACGGCGTTCATCACGGCAGGCAAAGCGCCGACCGTCCCGGCCTCGCCTGCTCCTTTGGCGCCCATCGGGTTGGACGCCGTGGGGACCGAGTTGTTCTCGATGGTGATGTGCGGCATGTCACCGGCGCGGGGCATGGCGTAATCCATGAAGCTGCCCGAGAGCAACTGACCCGATTCAGGGTCATAGGCCACGCGCTCCATCAGCGCCTGACCCAGACCCTGGGCCACACCGCCATGGATTTGACCTTTGACGCCGACCGGGTTGATCATGGTGCCGACATCGTCAACCACCCAATAACCCACCACCTGAACCTGCCCTGTGCCGATGTCGATCTCGACTTCACAGGCGTGCGAGCCATTGGGCCAGGTTTCGGTTTTGGGGGCATAGGTGGCGGTTTCGTACAGGCCGGCCTCGAATCCCGGGGGTAATTTGTTGAGCAAAAAAGAGGTCTTGGCCACTTCCTTGAGGGTGATGGACTTGTCGGTGCCGCGCACGCTGAAACGGCCAGCCTGGAACTCGATGTCATCGACCCCGGCTTCGAGCGCATGGGCGGCAATCTTGCGACCTTTTTCTATGATCTGGTCGGCCGCCTTCCAGGCCGCACCGCCGCCGATGACGGTGGAGCGTGAGCCATTGGTGCCCATGCCAAAAGCGACCCGGTCGGTGTCGCCGTCGATGAACTTCACGTCTTTGGGATCGATGCCCAAACGCTCATTCAGAATCTGCTTGTACAGCGTCTCGTGGCCTTGGCCCTGCGACTTGGTCCCCACCAACACCATGGCGGTGCCGCTGGGGTTGAAGCGGATCTCGGCGAATTCGGGTTGGCTGGGCGAAGCCGCACGTTCGATGGCATTGGCAAAGCCGATGCCACGCAATTTGCCCTGCGCACGCGATTGCGCTTGACGTTGCTCGAAACCGGCCGCATCGCACAGTTGCAACATGCGCTCGAAGCCCCGATCAAAAGCGCCACAGTCGTAGGTCACGCCAAACGGGTTCTTGTAGGGGAATGACTGGCTGTCGATGATGTTGCGGCGACGCAGTTCGATGCGGTCTATCCCCAACTCGGGAGCCGCGTCGTCGAGCAAGCGCTCAATCGCATAGATGGACTCGGGTCGCCCGGCGCCGCGGTAGGGCGCCGTGCTGTTGCAGTTGGACATCAGCACATCGACGCGGACATGCGCCGCCGGAATCCGATACACCCCCGACAGCGTGACCACGTTGACGAACACCGACAACAGGTTGCGGTCGGAAGAAATGTAGGCACCCACATTGGCATGGTTGCGCACCCGCAAGCCCAAAATGTGACCTTGGGCATCGAACGCGATCTCGGCATCGGTGACCACGTCACGGGCGTGCTCGTCGGCCAACACGGCCTCGCTGCGCTCGCACAGCCACTTGACCGGACGACCGATTTTGCGTGCCGCCCAAGGCATGAGGCGGTGCTCGGGGTACTGCCAACCCTTGGTGCCAAAGCCCCCGCCCACATCGTGCGAAATGACACGGATCTGATGCTCGGGGATTTTGAAGATGTTTTCAGCCAGTGCGTTGCGCACGCGGTGCGGGTACTGCACATCGGCCCAGATCGTGTAGCGGTCTTCACCGGCGTCGTATTGAGCCAGCACGCCACGCGGTTGCATGTAATGGGCATACACACGGCTGATCACGTAGCGCCGCTTGACCACTTTGTGCGCCTTGGCAAACGCCTCTTCAGTGGCCTGTGCATTGCCCTGCTCGAAAATGTGCGAGAGGTTATCGGGGCAATCGGCCCAGACCGCCGGCGCGCCACCTTGCACCAATTGCACGGTGTCGGTCACACTGGGCAATGGCTCGTAATCGATGGCCACCAACTCGGCGGCGTCCTTGGCCTGCCAAACCGTCTCGGCGATCACCAAGGCGACAGGGTCACCCACGTATTTCACCTCGCCACGGCTCAGGCCCTGATGCTGTCGGTAGAACATGGGGCCGCCGTCGGGTCGCTTGCGCGGCAGCGTCATTTTCATGGTGCCCAGGCCATCGGCAGCCACATCGTCACCGGTGTAGACCGCCAGCACACCCGGTGCCTGGCGTGCCGCCTGGGTGTTGATCGAGCGGATGCGGGCGTGCGCGTGGGGAGAACGCACCAGCACCGCGTGGACTTGCCCCGTCAAATTGTGATCGTCGACAAATTGTCCCTGCCCGCGCAACAAGCGAGGGTCTTCGAAACGGGACACGGATTGGCCTATGCCGAACTGGGTCATGCTGATCGTTCCATCAATTAAGTGTGAATGCGCTTTTCAAGCGGGTTTTTTTCGAGTATGGTCAAGCCACACGGATTTGTAAAGACAGCCTGAGTCATTATCCCCTCACGCTCGGGCCACATCACAGGAGACAAAAGACATGGATTTGGGCATCAGGGGACGAAAGGCGCTGGTCTGCGCCTCCAGTCAGGGTTTGGGGCTGGCTTGCGCCACATCGCTGGCTCACGAGGGTTGCGAAGTTTTCATCAATGGCCGCCAAGCCGACAAACTGCACCAAGTCGCAGCCGAGCTGGCGCGATCCACAGGGGCCAAAGTGCATGCGGTGGTCGCCGACATCACCACCGAAGCCGGCCGCGCCGCCTTGTTGGCCGCCTGTCCCGAACCGGACATCCTGATCAACAACAACGCCGGACCCGAACCGGGCAAGTTGGCCGATTGGGATCATGACCAGTGGATCGACGCCCTCGAATCGAACATGCTGGCCCCTGCCCTGCTCATTCGTGCAGTGGTTCCGGGCATGCGTGCACGCCAATTCGGGCGCATCATCAACATCACCTCGGCCATGGTCAAACAACCACGCACCCGCATGGCGCTGTCCACCGGTGCCCGGGCCGGTCTGACTGCTTTTGCCAAATCGGTGTCCCTGGATGTGGCGGTGGACAATGTGACCATCAACAACATGTTGCCCGAGCGCATCGACACCGATCGCCAGCGCTTCATGGCCGAGCGGATGATGAAAGACCTGGGGGTCGACATGGCAGAGGCCCGCCGGCGCATCGCCGACGGCATCGCCGCCAAGCGCTTTGGCACCCCCAAAGAATTCGGTGACACCTGTGCGTTTTTGTGCAGTGTGCAAGCCAGTTTCATTTCCGGACAAAACCTCCAAATCGACGGTGGTTCTTATCCCGGTTTGATCTGAAAAACATCTTCGATGGCAAAAAAAGGAGACAAGCACATGCACCCCATCAACCGCCGCACCCTGTTGCAACACACCGGCCTGATGGCCGCCGGTTTGGGCCTCAGCCCCCACCTGTTGGCCCAAACCGCTTGGCCCAATGGCCCGATCAAATTCGTCCATGGCTACCCGGCCGGTCAAACCCCCGACATTCTGGCGCGACAGGTCGGACCGACCTTTCAGGAACTGACCGGCGTGCCCTGGGTGGTTGACGCCCGTCCGGGTGGCGGCGAGCGACTGGCCGCCAACCAAATGGCGCAGCTGGCCAAACAACCCGCCGATGGCCAAACCGTTTATCAGATGACCGGGGGGCTGACGGTGATCTCGGCGGTCGACAAAAGCATCCAGTTCGACCTCATGCGCGACTTCACCTACGTCAGCATGCTGACTCAATACCCCTTTGTGTTCTGGGTGTCGGCACAATCGCCCTTCAAAAATCTGGGCGACATGATCGAGTTCGCCCGCAAAAATCCCGGCAAGATCAGCTATGGCACATCGGGCGTGGGCAACACCCTGCACATGTCGGTCGAACTCATGAGTTCGATGACCGAAGCCAAAATGACCCATGTCCCCTACAAAGGCCCGACGGCCTATACCGACGTGGCTTCCGGCGTGCTCGACATGGCGGTGGGCACTTTTGCCGTTGGCCGAGCCCTTTACAAAGAAGGCCGGATCCGACCACTGGCCGTCACATCGCCCAAACGCTGGATGGACTGGAACGAAATCCCCGCCATTGCCGAGACCGTGCCCGGTTACGAGGTGGTCACCTGGGCCGCACTGTGCGTGCCGGGTCGGGTATCCAACGACATTCGCGACCGCTTGAACAAAGTCACCCGTGACACCCTGGCTCGCCCCGATGTGTTGTCCAAAATCGAAGCCTCGGGCGCGACGGCGGCCCCCAACTCGCCGGACGAAATGCGTCAGCGGGTGCAAAATGACATTGCCAAATGGAAAAAAGTGGCGGATTACGCCAAGATCGAATTGAGTTGAAGGAGTGGTCATGAGCACCGGGTACGCCCCCTACATCGCCCACATGGGCATCGCCTGTTTTGACATCGATCGGATGATCGATTTCTACGGCAAGGTCTTCAATCTCAAACTCACCGACCGCGGCGTGGGCATCAGTTTTCCCTACAAGCTGGCCTTCATGAGCGCACACCCCAGTCAGCACCACCAACTGGCATTTGCTCAAAACCGGCCGGCTGGGGCACCCAGCACCATCATGCAAATCTCGTTCAAGGTCAACAACCTGAGCGAATTGCGTGAAGCGCGTGACCGCGCCCTGGCCCAGGGCGCCACCAAGATGCGCTGCACCAGCCACGGCAATGCGCTGTCCATCTATTGCATGGATCCGGAAGACAACATCCTCGAGGTCTACTTCGATACCCCTTGGTACGTGGCCCAGCCGCACGGCGACCCCATCGACCTCGACTTGCCCGATGAAGTCATCTGGGCCGACATCGAAAAAGTGGTTCGCGCCGACCCCACCTTCATGCCGGTCGAGCAATGGCAAAAAGAGGTGTTCGCCAAGATCTGAAACACCGGCGAACCCTGCCTCTAAAATGAAGGCATGAAAATCGCCACCTGGAACGTCAATTCGCTCAATGTTCGCCTGCCTCAGGTGCTGAGCTGGTTGCAGGCCAACCCCGAAGTCGGGGTCCTGGCCCTGCAAGAAACCAAAACCACCGACGACAAGTTCCCGCTGGCTGCCTTGGCCGAAGCCGGCTACCGGGCCGAGGTCTTCGGCCAAAAAACCTACAACGGCGTGGCCCTGATCAGCCGCGCCGATTTACCCACTGCACAGACCGTGGTGCGCAACATCCCCGGTTTTGCCGACGACATGGCGCGCGTCATCAGCGCCAACTACGGTCAATTGCGCCTGATCGGCGCTTACTTTCCCAATGGCCAGGAACCCGGCAGCGACAAATTCGCCTACAAGATGCGCTGGCTCGACGCCCTTCGCGCATGGTTGCAGACCGAGTTGCAAGCGCACCCCATGCTGGTGCTGATGGGTGACTACAACATCACGGTCGACGACCGCGATGTCTACGACCCGGTGGCGCTGGCCGGCACGATCCACTGCACAAACGAAGAGCGGGCTCACTTCCAACACCTGATCGGTCTGGGCCTGTCCGACGCATTTCGGCAGTTTCACGACGAAGCCAAGTTGTACAGCTGGTGGGACTATCGCGAAATGGCGTTTCGGCGCAACCGGGGCTTGCGCATCGACCATGTGCTGGTGTCGCAGGCCCTGCTGCCACACTGCACCGACTGCGTGATCGACAAAGCCCCGCGCAAAAACGAACGCCCCAGCGATCACGCGCCGGTGGTGCTGGACCTCAAAGGCCCAATTCCTGGATTTTTCGGGTGATGGTGTTGCGCCCGATGCCCAGCTTTTGGGCGGCCTCGATGCGACGCCCCCGGGTGTTGCTCAGCGCCGTTTGAATCAGACGCGCTTCGACGCGATTCACAATCGCATCCCAGACATCGGTGCGACCGGCCAGGAGCAGGGTCAAAGCTTCGGCCTCCAGCCCCGACTCCCAATCTCCCCCGGTCAGGGCCATCGCCGTTGGCAAGCTCGCCGCACCGGGGCTCAAGGCAAGCACCGGCGCCGCTTCGGTCGGGGTTGGATGCGACTCGGTCGATGCTGTCGATTCATGTCCCGAATCGAACCCGCCACCCAACAGCACTTCGGGCGGCAAATCTTTGGGCTCGATCACCTGAGCCGGCGCCATGACTGTCAACCAATGGCAGATGTTCTCAAGTTGACGCACATTGCCAGGAAAAGCAAACTGGACCAGTGTGGCTTGCGCGGCATCCGAAATCCGCTTGGGCTCCACCCCCAATTGCTGTGCGCTTTGTTGCAAAAAATGCCGGGTCAGCATGGGGATGTCCTCGCGCCGCTCACGCAATGCCGGCAAACGCAGCCGGATCACGTTCAGACGGTGGTACAAATCCTCGCGAAACGCGCCCTCTTTGACCCGTTGCTCCAAATCCTGGTGGGTGGCGGCGATGACCCGCACACTGGCCTTGATGGCACTGTGTCCCCCCACGCGGTAGAAGTGGCCATCACTCAGCACCCTCAGCAATCGGGTTTGCAAATCAAAAGGCATGTCGCCGATCTCATCCAGAAACAGGGTACCGCCTTCGGCCTGCTCAAAACGGCCACGCCGCATCGCCTGCGCGCCCGTGAAGGCACCGCGCTCGTGCCCGAACAATTCACTCTCCAGCAAGTCTTTCGGGATGGCTGCGGTATTGATCGCCACAAAGGGACCGTCGGCGCGTGGTGAGTGTTTGTGCAAAGCACGCGCCACCAACTCTTTGCCCGAACCCGACTCGCCCGTGATCATGACCGTGACATGGCTTTGACTCAATCGGCCAATGGCGCGAAACACATCCTGCATGGCAGGCGCCTGCCCCAACATTTCCTGCTGTGCATCCAGTTGGACCTGAGCCCCTTGCTCGCGCTCGCTTTCCTCAACCGCTCGTCGAATCAACTCAACGGCCTTGGACAAATCAAAGGGTTTGGCCAGGTACTCAAACGCACCGCCCTGAAACGCCGACACGGCGCTATCCAGATCGGAATAGGCGGTCATGATGATGACCGGCAAACCCGGCATCTTGGCCTTGAGTTGGGTCAGCAGGTCCAATCCGGAGCCACCGGGCATGCGGATGTCGCTCACCAGCACCTGCGGCGACTGATCGGGCGCAACGCCTTCCAGGGCTTGCAACACATCGCGCGGATGGCTGAAGCTTCGCGTGGCCAGCCCCTCTCGTTGCAAGGCTTTTTCAAGCACAAAGCGGATCGATTGATCGTCATCCAGTATCCAGATCGGTCGAGGTGTGGTCATCATGTCCTGCTCAGTCACACTTGAATTCATGGCAAAGGAATCAGGATTTTGAAGTCGGTGTGGCCGGCTTCGCTTTCAAACTCGATCAGCCCCTGGTGCTGCTGCACAAAGGTCTGCGCGAGATGCAATCCCAATCCAGACCCCCCTTCGCGCCCGGAGACCAACGGTAAAAAAAGCCGGTCCTGAATCGCGACGGGGATGCCTGGCCCGTTGTCGATGACATGCAATTCCAGTGCCAACCTGTAGCGTTTCTTGCCAAAGGTCACCTGGCGTGCCACCCGGGTGCGCAACGTGATCTGCGCGTCGCCTGCGACGATGCGCTCTTGCAGGGCCTGCGCAGCGTTGTGCGCGATGTTGAGCACGGTCTGAATCAGTTGCTCCAGGTCTCCCCTGAACTCCGGCAGCGACGTGTCGTAGTCGCGCACCACCCTCAAACCTTGTGGAAACTCGGCCAGGATCAGCGACCTGACGCGCTCGCAGACCTCGTGAATGTTGACGTTACTCACCACATGGGGTTTGCGATGTGGCTCCAGCAAGCGATCGACCAGGGTTTGCAAGCGATCGGCCTCGCGAATGATGACCTGGGTGTATTCGATCAGATCACGCGACTCCACTTCCATTTGCAAGAGTTGAGCCGCGCCACGGATGCCGCCCAAGGGATTCTTGATCTCGTGTGCCAGGTTGCGGATCAACTCCTTGTTGGCCAAAGCCTGATCGAGCAAGCGGCCTTCGCGTTCCTGGCGGGTGAGTTGCTCAATGGGCAACATCTCGACCAGCACCCGATCGCTGCCCTCGATGGGCGCGACCACCATGTGCACCAACATGCGCTCGGCCCCCACTTTGAGCAAGGCATCGCGCCGCAGCGCCGAAAAATCGCCGGCCCTGGCTCCTTGCAAGGCCAGATCCAGCTCGGCTGGCTGCTCCAGCAAATCCGGCAAAGGCTGACCCAGCAACAGGTGGCGCGGCAGACCCAGCAGGTCTTGCACGGCTGTGTTGGCAAACAACACTTGTCCATTCTGCCCGGTGACCCAGACCATCGAGGCCAGGCCATCGAACACCAGCCAGGCGTCATGCGGGGACTGTTCAGGTGGATCGGTTCGGTGCAAATTCATGGCGAGGGGTCAAAAAAAAGGGGCGGCACAAGGCCGCCCCAGTGGATCAAAGCCGGCAGCCGATCACAGCGAGTAGTACATCTCGTACTCGATGGGGTGCACCGCTTGACGGAAGCGGGTCACTTCGCCCATCTTGAGCTCGATGTAAGCGTCGATCATGCTGTCGGTGAACACGCCGCCCTTGGTCAGGAAGGCGCGGTCCTTGTCCAAATACTCCAGCGCCTGATCCAGGCTGTGGCACACGGTCGGGACCAATGCGTCCTCTTCAGGGGGCAGGTGGTACAAGTCCTTGGTGGCAGCCTCGCCCGGATGGATCTTGTTCTCGACGCCGTCGAGGCCAGCCATCATCAGGGCCGAGAAGGCCAGATAGGGGTTGGCCATGGGGTCAGGGAAGCGAGCTTCGATGCGGCGGGCCTTGTCGGACGCCACGTGCGGGATGCGGATCGAGGCCGAGCGGTTGCGGCTGGAATAGGCCAGCTTGACCGGGGCTTCAAAGCCGGGCACCAGGCGCTTGTAGCTGTTGGTGGTGGGGTTGGTGATGGCGTTCAGGGCACGGGCGTGCTTGATGATGCCGCCGATGTAGTACAGGGCGAAGTCGCTCAGGCCGGCGTAACCGTTGCCTGCGAACAGGTTTTTGCCGCCCTTCCAGATCGACTGGTGCACGTGCATGCCAGAACCGTTGTCGCCCACCAGGGGCTTGGGCATGAAGGTGGCGGTTTTGCCGTAGGCGTTGGCCACGTTCCAGACCACATACTTCAGCTTCTGCGTCCAGTCGGCGCGCTCAACCAGGGTGCTGAACTTGGTGCCGATTTCGTTTTGACCGGCGCCCGCCACTTCGTGGTGAAACACTTCGACCGGGATACCCATCTCTTCGAGGATCATGACCATCTCGGCACGCATGTCTTGCGTGCTGTCGACCGGGGGCACGGGGAAGTAACCGCCCTTGACGGTGGGGCGGTGGCCACGGTTGCCGCCTTCGAGCTTGGCACCGCTGTTCCAGGGGGCTTCGTACTCTTCGATCTTGAAGAAGGCACCGCCCATTTCGTTGGCGTAGGTGACTTGGTCAAAAATGAAGAATTCGGGCTCGGGTCCAAAGTAGGCGGTATCGCCCAGGCCGGAGGCCTTGAGATAGGCTTCAGCGCGCTTGGCGATCGAACGGGGGTCGCGGTCGTAGGCCTTGCCGTCACCGGGTTCGAGCACGTCGCACGACAGCACCAGGGTGGATTCCTGGAAGAACGGGTCCACAAATGCGGTGCTGGCGTCAGGCATCAGCAACATGTCCGAGGCTTCAATGCCCTTCCAGCCGGCGATCGAAGAACCGTCAAAGGCATGGCCTTCGCTGAATTTGTCTTCGTTGAAGTGGGACATCGGCACGCTGACGTGCTGTTCTTTGCCACGGGTATCGGTGAAACGGAAGTCGACGAATTTGACTTCGTTGTCTTTCACCATCTTCATCACGTCTGCGACGGTCTTGGCCATCAGATTCTCCTGAATGTGTCAGTAGGTTGAAAAAGGATGCGGGTATACCAGCAGAATTTGTGCCAAGTCGCTCAATCTCTGTCTTGGGCCACAAGACCCCATTGTGCCTTGTGTCAGACCCCAAAATGGTTTCATTCGGTCATTCCATGATAGCACCAAAATGGTGCAATATTAAGAACGCACCAATTCGGGGCCTAATTTTGCACCAAATACGTGCAACTCATGGAGCATCGCCGGGTAAGCCTGATTGACCGCCTCCGGCGTGCCTTTCACCCCCAACTCGATGTGTCGGCCATGCACCGGATGATCCACACTGGGCAGGCTGAACACCTTGATGCCGGAGTGAGCGGCCTCCAGGCGCTCCATGATGGGCGTCAGCGCCGCTTCCATGGCCCCGTAAATGACCACCGATTTTTCAAGGTAGGCGGCTTTTTGAAACAGGTGGCTGTAATGGGTGTCGAGCACCCACTCGACCATGGGCCAGGCCATGACCGGAAAACCCGGCACGAAATGGACCGCGCCGGTCTGCAAGGTCCGTTCAGGAGAAACACAGCTGAACCCGGGAATCTTGTTGTAGGGATTGGGGATCAACTGAGCAGACTCGGGAAACACGCCCATGTTGAGTCGGTGCACGTTGTCGGGGCGATCGGGCTCGTAAGGCACGCCCTGCTCACGCGCCACGTCTTGCATGCGCTCTCGGATCAGGATTTCGGCCTGCGGATGCAGACGCAAGGGCTGACCCAGCGCTTTCGCCGCACACTGCCGGGTGTGATCGTCCGGAGTGGCTCCGATCCCCCCCGTGGAGAAAACCACATCACCGCTGGCAAAAGCACGCTTGAGAGCCGCGGTGATGCGCTCGGGGCTGTCACCGACATAGTCGGCATAGCTCAGCGCCAATCCGCGGGCTGACAGCAATTCAATGATCTTGGCCATGTGCTTGTCGGCGCGCTTGCCCGACAGGATTTCATCGCCGACGATGATGAGGCCGAAGTCAGGGCGTTGTGGTGGGGTGTGGGTGCTCATGATGGGTTTCTCGGGTCAATGGAAAGCATTCAGTAAATCGGGTTCATTGGCGCGCGGTGCGGATGCTCACAGGAGCGGCTTGCGGGTGACTGGTGCGCCAGGGATTGATGTCCAGCCCACCCCGGCGGGTGTAGCGGGCATACACACTGAGCTGGGTGGGTTTGCAGCGCTGCATCAGGTCAACATACATGCGCTCGACGCAATGCTCGTGAAACTCGTTGTGGTTGCGAAAACTGACGATGTATTTCAGCAGGCCTTCCTGATCGATCTGCGGCCCGTGGTAACTGATGCGCACGCTGCCCCAGTCGGGCTGTCCCGTGACCAGACAATTGCTTTTGAGCAAATGACTGGTCAGGGTCTCGGTCACCGGCTGCTCGTCGAAACGTGCACTCAACAATCCGGGATCGGGCTGATACCGATCGCACTCGATGTCCAGCCGATCCAGGAGCAAGCCATCGAGTTCGCACACCGATTCTGACTCAAACTGCTCGGGCAAAAGCAATTGCACCCCAACGCTGGCACGCATGGGGCCTGCGTGCCAGACAGCGGCGCTCAGATCGGCACGCAAGCACTCTCGCACCTGATCGACCCCTTCAAAGCGGGTGTTGTTGTAGCTGTTGAGATAGAGCTTGAGCGACTTGCTCTCCACGATGTGGCTGCTTTCGCAAGGCACCACAAAGCGGGCCATGGCGACCTGAGGCTTGCCGCGCAGATTGAGCCAGCCCAATTCATAGGCGGTCCAGAGGTCGGCCCCCATGAAAGGCAGCCGCTGCGCCTGAATCCCCAACCGGTCGCGCTGGGTCTGGCGCTGAACCGGAAACAGCAAGTCCGGGTCGTATTGATCGGCATAGCTCACCGCTTGCCCCAGGGGAGAAAGGTTGGGATCGGTCATGTTGGGGGGTTGTGTTGCAACAAAAAAGGAAGCAGATGCGCCAGCATGCTTTGACAAGCGCCCGGTGGCAGGTCGTGCCCCATGCCGGCGATCACACGCCATTGCGCACCGGGGATGCGCCGGGCCGTATCCTGACCGCAGGCCAGGGGCATCATGCGATCGGCGTCGCCATGCATCACGAGGGTCGGCACCCGCAAGCTGGCCAGCTCATGGGCACGCTCGGTGTCGGCCATGACCGCCACCGTCTGGCGCAGCACACCCGCAGGCCGATGGCCACGGCGCATGGCACGCATCACTTGCTCGCGCAACACGGCATCGGACTGGGGCCACGCCGGGCTGGCCACCATGCGCAAAAACTTCAGGCTTTGCTCGACCAGGCCCTCGACCCCCGGGTTGGCAGGCGGCGTGTAGAGTTGACGCAACACTTCGGGATCGGGGTCGGGCAAACCGGGGGCGCCGCTGCTGCTCATGATGCTGGTCAGACTCAGCACACGCTCAGGCGCGGCCAGGGCCAGGCGCTGGGCGATCATGCCACCCATGCTCACCCCCACCACATGCGCTTGCCGGACGCTCAGGGCATTTAGCACGCCCAAGGCATCTTGCGCCATGTCACGGAGGGTGTAAGGAGGCCGCTGACGCCAGCCCAGTTTGTGCTTCAGACCAACCCACAAGGTGTTGGGCACCCCCAGGGCGTCGAACTGGGTGGATAAACCGGCATCCCGGTTATCAAAACGAACCACCCTGAACCCGGCCTGCCGAAATGCTGCAACCCAGAGATCGGGCCAAGCCGTCAGTTGCATGCCCAGCCCCATGATGAGCAACACCACCGGCGCGTGCGCCGGCCCGCTGTCCTCGACTTCGAGTTGCAAGCCGTTGGCGCTGACTTGCATGCTCAGTTCGCCGGGTCGCGCCGAAACACCAGTCGATCGGGGGTGGACGACTCGGGATGGAAGGCATAGCCTTCGAGATTGAACTTTTCCAGCGCCGCCGGCGTCTTGACCTTGTGGGTGATGGCATAGCGAGCCATCAAACCTCGTGCCCGCTTGGCCAGGAAACTGATGATCTTGTACTTGCCGGCGCGCCCCTCTTCAAACACGCACTCGATCACCCGGGCGCGCAAAGCCTTGCGATCCACCGATTTGAAATACTCCTGACTGGCCAAATTCACGATCACCGGGTGCGCTTGCTCGGCCAGCCGTTCATTGAGGTGATGGGCGATGTCCGGGCCCCAGAACTTGTACAAGTTGGCGCCCTTGGGGTTGGCCAGGGCGGTGCCCATCTCAAGCCGGTAGGGCTGCATCAGATCCAGTGGCCTCAGGACCCCGTACAGACCGCTCAGGATGGCCACGTGGTCTTGCGCCCATGCCAATTGAGCCGGCTTGAGGCTGGACGCGTCCAGCCCTTCGTAGACATCGCCATTGAACGCCAAAACCGCCGGCTTGGCATTTTGGGGGGTGAATTTTCGCGACCAGGTCTGGTAACGGCTCGCATTCAGGCTGGCCAGTGCATCGCTGATCCCCATCAAACCGGACAAGTCGGCCGGGCTTCGGGTGCGCAGCAAATCGATCAGTTGGGCCGAACGGTCTATGAACCGGGGTTGGGAGTGGGGGACGCCCTCCCAAGGGGTCTCATAGTCCAGCGATTTGGCGGGTGACAACAAAAAAAGCATGGCGTTTTACTTTTGACTGAGGGCGTTGCTGACCAGCTTGGAGGTCAGATCCACAATCTGGATCATGCGGTCGTAGTGCATGCGGGTGGGCCCAATCACCCCCAAAGTCCCGACCACCTGGCCATCCACCTCGTATGAGGCGCTCACCACCGACAACTCTTCAACCGGCACGACCTGGCTCTCGCCACCGATGAAAATGCGCACCCCCTCGGCTTGGGCCGAGGTGTCGAGCAAACGAATCAATTGGGCTTTTTGCTCAAAAAGGTCAAAAGCACGGCGCAATTGACCCATGTCCTGATTGAAGTCGGACACCGACAAGAGGTTGCGCTCACCGCTGATGATCACTTCGTCCTGGGCTTGCGAGAGAGCCTCCGAGCTGACCTGCACCGCCGCCTGCATGAGGCTGGCGATTTCTCCGCGCAAGCGGTCGACCTCGGCCTGCAAGCGCTCGCGCACTTGCTCGATGGCCATGCCCGAAAAATGGGCGTTGAGGTAATTGGCCGTCTCGATCAACTGCGTTTGGGTGTAATTCACATCAGTGAACAGAATGCGGTTTTGGACATCGCCATCGGGAGAGACGATGATGACGAGCAAACGCCGGTCGGACAAACGCAAAAATTCAATGTGCCTGAACACCGTGCCGCGTCTCGGGGCCATGACCACACCGACAAAATGGGACAAGTTGGACAGCAAGGACGCCGCATTGGCGATGACCTTCTGGGGCTGATCGGGCGCGAGACTGGGGGTGGCCAGTTGATCGCGCTTGACCGTCAACATGGTATCGACGAAGACACGGTAGCCCCGGGCCGTGGGGATGCGGCCCGCAGAAGTATGCGGACTGGCGATCAGGCCCAACTCTTCCAGATCGGACATGACATTGCGGATGGTGGCCGGCGACAGGTCCAGCCCGGAAGCTTTGGACAGCGTGCGCGAACCGACCGGCTGGCCATCGTCGATATAGCGCTCGACCAGGGTCTTGAGCAGCAAGCGGGCGCGTTCGTCGAGGGAATTCATGATGGAGAGGCATTTTAATGATTTAATCGCTTTTGGAAGCAAATGACCATGAAGAGCCAATTCCGACACATCGCCCTGATCGGCAAGCACCAAGTCCCGGTGGCCGGCGGCATGCAACCGTCTTCGCGCCAGGTGCTGGACAAACTCGCCAATTTTTTGCACACCATGGGTTGCGAAGTGGTGTTTGAGCGCGAGACCGCCGCCAACGCCGGCTTGCAAGGCTATGCGGCCCTCGATGTGCCCCAAATCGGCCGCGACTGTGACTTGGCCATCGTGGTCGGCGGCGACGGCACCATGCTGGGCTTTGGCCGCAAGCTGGCCCCGTTCGGTGTGCCGCTGATCGGCATCAACCAGGGGCGTCTGGGTTTCATCACCGACATTGCGCTGGACCAGATCGAGCAAGTGCTGCGCCCCATGCTGCGTGGCCAATTCGAGATCGACGACCGGGCCCTGATGCACGGCAAGGTCTGGCGCGACGGGCACTGCGTGTTCGAGGCACTGGCCATGAACGACGTGGTGGTCAACCGTGGCTCCACCGCCGGCATGGTCGAGTTGCGGGTCGAAGTCGACGGCCATTTTGTAGGGCGCCAGCGCGCCGACGGCCTGATCATCGCCACCCCCACGGGCTCGACTGCCTATGCCCTTTCGGCGGGTGGCCCCCTGCTCTACCCCAACCTGCCGGGGTGGGTGATGGTGCCCATCGCCCCGCACACCCTGTCCAATCGCCCCTTGGTGCTGGCCGACCCGGGCGAAATCGTGATCCAGTTGGTGGCTGGCGACGCCAGCGCCAACTTTGACATGCAATCGCTGGCCTCTTTGCTGGTGGGCGATCGCATCACCGTGCGTCGCTCCGAGCACCACGCCCGCTTTTTGCATCCGGTGGGATGGAGTTATTTCGACACCTTGCGCGAAAAACTGCACTGGAACGAGGGGACTGCATGAGCCTGCGACGCATCAGCCTGCGCGACTTCGTGATTGTGTCCAGCCTGGAGTTGGACTTGCAAGGCGGTTTCACGGTGCTGACCGGCGAAACCGGGGCCGGCAAATCGATTCTGATCGACGCCCTGCAACTGGCCCTGGGTGAGCGCGCCGACGCCGGCAGCGTGCGTGAAGGGGCGCAAAGGGCCGAGGTCAGCGCCGAATTCGACCTCAACCCGGACTTGCGCGCCTGGCTCGAAGCCGCCGGCTTTGAAGCCGACGACAGCCTGTTGCTGCGCCGCACGCTGGACCGACAAGGCAAAAGCCGGGCCTGGATCAACGGCAGCGCGGCCACCGCCAGCCAATTGCGGGAAATCGGCGAGGTGTTGCTGGACATTCACGGTCAACACGCCTGGCAAAGCCTCACCCGATCGGCTTCGGTGCTGGGCCTGCTGGACGCCTATGCCGGGGTGCGCACCGACGAATTGACCGCCTTGTGGCACCAATGGCGTGAATGGCAAAGAAAATGGGCACAGGCCGAAAAGGCTCAGGCAGACCTGCAGCGCGAACGTGAGCGACTCAGTTGGCAAATCGGCGAAATGGAAAAGTTGCGTCCCGTGGCCCACGAGTGGGAAGACTTGCAAAGCCAGCACCAAAGGCTGGCCAACATGCAAGGCCTGATCGAAGCCGCCCAGGCTGCCACCTCGGGCCTGGAAGAAGATGAATCGGGTGCATTGGCGGCCTTGCACCGGGCCATGCAGGCCTTACAGGCCCAGGCACGCCACGAGCCTGAGTTCGAGGCCATGGCTCAGGTCTTGCAGTCTTGCCTGGACCAGGCGCAAGATGTGGCGCACTCGGTCCAAACCTGGTTGCGCCGCGCCGACCTCGACCCCCAACGCCTGGCCGAGCTCGACGAGCGCATGGGTCTGTGGCTGTCGCTGGCGCGCCGATACAAACGCAGCCCCGAAGACCTGCCCGAAGTCTGGCAACAGTGGCAACACGAGTTGGTTGCCCTGGATGAAGCCGCCGACCTGGAACAACTTCGCTCGCACTGCCAACAAGCCGAAGAAGCCTACCGCACCGAAGCCCTGCGCCTGCGACAGCTGCGGCGCAAGGCGGCGCCCAAACTCTCGGCCACTGTCACCGCGGCCATGCAGGGACTGGGCATGTCCGGCGGGGTGTTTGAAGCCCAACTGGGCGAACTGGCCCAAGCGCAAAGCCAGGGTCTGGACGAGGTCTCCTTTCTGGTCGCCGGTCACCCCGGCGCCACCCCCAAGCCCTTGGGCAAGGTGGCATCGGGCGGAGAGCTTTCGCGCATTTCGCTGGCCATCGCCGTCACCACCAGCCAACTGGGTCAGGCCGGCACCCTGATCTTCGACGAGGTCGACTCGGGTGTGGGTGGGGCGGTGGCCGAAACCGTGGGTCGGCTGCTCAAACAATTGGGGTCGGATCGCCAGGTTCTGGCGGTGACGCATTTGCCCCAGGTTGCGGCTTGCGCCGACCACCACCTGGTGGTTTCCAAAACACTGACCGGTCAGCAAACCCTGAGCACCGTGAGCCCGGTCGCCGGTGAAGACAGGGTGCGTGAAATCGCCCGCATGCTCGGTGGCGAGCGCCTGTCCGAGACCACTCTGGCGCACGCCAAAGAAATGCTGCGCCTGACCCCCTCCGCCCGAAAGGCCAAAGGATGAGCTTCGAGCTGGTTCTGATCACCGGCATGTCGGGCTCGGGCAAGTCGGTGGCCTTGCATGCCCTGGAAGACGCCGGCTTCAATTGCGTCGACAACCTGCCGCCCGAGTTGCTGTTGCCCTTCATCCAGTTGGCCCTGCATCAACAAGAGGCGCGCCAAGCCATTGCCATCGATGTCCGCAGCGCCCAGTCGCTGCACCTGCTGCCCCCGATCCTGAAACACGCAAGCACCCTTGGCGTGCATCTTCGCCTGCTGTTTCTCGATGCCAACACAACAGTGCTGGTGCAACGCTTTTCCGAAACCCGACGCCGCCACCCCCTGTCGACCCATGACCAGCCTGCACCCAGCGACACGCCGGATCTGAGTCAGGCGATCGAACAAGAACGGGAGATGCTCGCGCAACTGCGCGAAGATTCACACATCATCGACACCAGCGTCTTGCGCGCAAGCCAACTGCAGACCTACGTCAAATCTCTGGTCCACGCCGAATCGGCTCAATTGACGCTGATGTTTGAGTCATTTGCCTTCAAGCGCGGCATCCCCGTGCACGCGGATTTTGTGTTCGATGCCCGCTTGCTGCCCAACCCCCACTACGTGAGCGAACTCAAACCCCTGACCGGCATCGATGCCCCTGTGGCCCGATGGTTGGGCCAACACCCCGAAGTGAATGAATTCGCCCTTGGCATCGAACAATTTTTGCGCCGCTGGTTGCCCGACATGGAGCGCGATCACCGCAGCTACGTCACCGTGGCCATCGGATGCACCGGCGGCCAACACCGCTCGGTGTACCTGGTTGAACAATTGGCGCAAAGATTCACGGGTGACTGGGTCACCCTCAAACGCCACCGGGAACAGCCCGCAAACGGTCACGCACCGGCTTAGGCAAACCCAGCCGATCCCAGTCATTTTCAGCCACCCAGGCGCCCGGCCCGTCCCATGACGCGGCACCGGAACACGGTACTTCGCACCAATGCAAGTGCAAATCGCGGTGGGTCAGCACATGCAACTCGCTCGCATGCTCGACGAGCCCGCCCCGCCAACTCGCCGGCACGCTGTGCAGCAAGGCTTCACGGCTGTCAAAGACGGGCATGCAATACAAGCCGGCCCAGATGCCCTTTTCAGGCCGCTGCTGCAACCAGGTCCCCATGGCCGGATGACGCAACCACAACAACCACCAGCTCTGAGCCATGCGCTTGACCTTGCGGGTCTTGACCGGCAAACCCGTCACCCGGCCTTGCGCCAAAGCGCCGCAGTCTTGTGCCACCGGACAACTCGGGCAACCGGGCTGCCGAGGGGTGCACACCGTCGCCCCCAAATCCATGATCGCCTGGGTGTAGGTGGGCATGTCTTTGGCCGCAGGCAACACCGCCTGAGCGAGTGCCCTGAGTTCGCGCAAAGCACCCGATTGCGACAGGTCCTGCCCAAAGGCGGTGTGTCGGGCCAACACCCTTTGCACATTGCCGTCGAAAATGGCCACCCGCTCGGCCTGACAAATGGACGCGATGGCCGCCGCCGTCGAAGGTCCAATACCGCTGAGTTGCGCCAAATCCTCACTGTGGCGCGGAAACTCCCCATGCCACAACTGCATGACCTGTTGGGCGCATCGGTGCAAATTCCGGGCCCTGCTGTAATAACCCAAGCCCGTCCAAAGGGCCAGCACCTCGTCGACGCTGGCCGTGGCCAAATCGGCAACAGTTGGAAATCGCTCCAAAAAACGCCGGTAATACGGGATGACGGTCACCACCTGGGTTTGCTGCAGCATGATCTCGGACAGCCAGACCCGGTAGGGGTCGCGAGTCCCCTGCCAGGGCAAACCGTGGCGGCCATGGGTCTTTTGCCAGCGCACCAGACGCTGGGCAAAATCTGTCCGGGGCTGTGGTTGTGATTTCAGGGCTTTTGACATGCCGGACAAAAAAACGTCGAACGCTGGCCTTGGCGGATCTGGCGCACTGCCGTGCCACATGCTTTGCACGGTTGCCCGGCCCGGTCATAAACCGACATCTCCAACTGGAAATAGCCGCTTTCTCCCCGCGCGTTGGAAAAATCGCGCAGGGTGCTGCCACCCACCTCTAACGCACGACTCAGCACCCTGATGATCGCCTGGTGCAATCGCAAAGCACGGGGCTTGCTGATGCGACAAGCGGCCACGGTCGGCCGGATACCGGCCAGGAACAAGGCTTCGCTGGCGTAGATGTTGCCCACACCGACCACGATATCGCCCGCCAACAGCACTTGTTTGATCGGGGCCCGGCGTGATTTCAAAGCCGCATGAAAAGTCAGCGGATCAAACTGGCCAGCGAGAGGTTCAACCCCCAATCCACCCAGCAACTTGACCGCGCGCGGATCGCGCAAGTCCGCCACATGAACCAAGGCCCCGAAACGGCGCGGGTCATGCAGGCGCAAGACCCCGCGATCGGTGACCAAATCGGCGTGATCGTGGGGGCCCGGTGGGGGCTGCTGGGGTGAAAAATGCAAGGCACCGGACATGCCCAGATGCCACAACAGGCAACCCTGATCCAGGTGCATGAGCAAATACTTGCCGCGTCGATCGACCCTCAAAACCCGACGACCGATCAACGCCTGCGGCGCCACGCCCAGAGGCCATCGCAGCGGCTTGCCCAGCCGCAGTTCGTGCACGATAGCGCCCTGAATGCGATCTGCAAAACTCAAACGGGTGACTTCAACTTCAGGCAGCTCTGGCATGGCGTCATGGTTTTATGTCAAAGGGTGTGCGCGGACAATCTCAGGGATTATGATGCGAATGCCATGACCTTCATTCAACGCCTGCTTTGTGTCACTTTGGCTCTGGGCTTGCCCTGGGCCGGGGCACAACCCGTCCAGCCCCCTGACACTCCTCGCAATTCGGCCCTGACTGCCGAATTGTTGTTTGAAATTCTGGTCGGCGAAATGCAAATTTTGCAGGGTGAATCCGGGGCTGGTTATTCCTTGCTCCTCGACGCCGCCCGAAAAACGGGCGACGAAGCCTTGTACGAGCGTGCCGTCGAAGTGGCCTTGCGTTCCCGGGCCGGCGATGCAGCCTTGCGCGCCGCCGTGGCTTGGCGTCAGGCGGCGCCCCAATCCCGCAAAGCCAATTTGCGGGTTTTGCAAATTCAGGTGGCTTTGCAAAAACTCGGCGACTCGCTCTACGCCCTGCGCCAGGAACTGAGCCTGGCCCCGGAGGCCGAACTCGAGCGCCTGATCTTGTCGATCCCGGGCTTTTACAACCGTGCCGCCGACAAGGCGCTGGCGGCTCGGGTGGTCGAAGAAGCCTTGTCGGACTGGCAAAACAAACCCAAGCAAGGCCCCCTGGCCTGGACCGTCATTGGGCAAATGCGCCTGCAAGCCTCAGACCTGGATGGCGCCTTGAAAGCCGCTCAAACCGGCCATGACATGGCCCCCACTCGAACCGAGCCCTTTTGGCTGGGTCTGGATCTGGTGCAGCGTCATGAACCGGCGCTGAAATGGGTCGAAGGCAAGATCGCCAGCATCCAGGACAATGCTTTGCAACAAGGCTGGGCTCGGGCGTTGGTGGGTCTGGGTCGACTGACCCAAGCCGAACAGGTCTTGCTTGAGCGCTTGCGCTTGCAGGCGCAAGACCCCAGCCCCTGGTTGTTGCTGGGTGCCATCCGCCTTGACATGAAACAGATCGATGGTGCGCGGGAAGCTTGGGAGCGCTATTTGCAAGCCACCGAACCGAGCGCCAAAACCCTGGTGCGCGAGCGCGATCAGGCTTTGCTGGGCTTGGCCCAAATCAGCCTGGATCAAAAACAAGACGCTCAGGCCGAAACCTGGCTCAACCGGGTCCGGGGCACCGATAACCAGCTGCGCGCCCGCACGCTCAGGGCCACGATCGCCGGCCGCCAAGGCCAGATTGAAAAGGGGCGCATGATCATCGCCAGCCAGCCTGTGCGCACCCAAAAACAAGAACGTGACCGCACCCTGTCCGAAGTCCAGTACCTGCGTCAGTTCAAACAATGGCAAACCGCCTACGAGGTGTTGTCGGCTGCGGTCGCCAGACTCGACGATGACGACGACGACGAACTGCACTACGAATGGGCCATGGCGGCCGACAAAATCGGCAAATTCACCGAAATGGAATCGATCTTGCGCGAAATCATCGAGCGCAACCCCAAATTTCACCATGCCTACAATGCCCTGGGCTATTCACTGGCTGATCGCAATGTGCGTTTGCAAGAAGCCAAACAGCTCATCACCAAAGCCCTCGAGTTCGCTCCAGACGACGCCTACATCACCGACAGCCTGGGATGGGTTGAATTCCGCCTGGGTCGCCTGCCCGAAGCCCAAGCCATTTTGCGCAAAGCTTACGACACCAAGCCCGACGCAGAAATCGCCGCACACCTCGGCGAAGTGCTTTGGGCCCTGGGTCAAAAAGACCAAGCGCTGGAGATCTGGCGCCAAGGCCTGAAACTCAATGCCGATAACGAAACTTTGCAGGAAACCCTGAAGAGACTGGGTGTCAGGCCATGATGCGAGGGCTGAGGATCCTGCCGGCCCTGGTGCTGGTGCTGACCGGTTGCGCCAACCTCTCCGGGCCACCCGCCTCCAGACCGGGCTCCGAGGCCGCTGCCCCTGCTCAAACCAACACGCCTGGCGCACCGGATGTCGCCAACGCACCCCTTACCAACCCGGCGTCCACCCCACCTGTCGCGCCAAGCGCGCCGCTGCCAAATCCCTCTGCCACCCCCTCGCCAGCGGCCCTGACGCCGTTGGCGCGCTTGCCTTTGCAAGGTGCTCAGTATGCGGGGCGCATCTCGGTCACCATCCAAAGCGAGCCCCAGCAACACCTGAACGCCGAAGTCGAGTTAACGGGTGACGCCACTCAAGGCGAACTCAAAGTCTACGGGCCCTTCGGCAGTCTGCTGGCGATTTTGCAGTGGCAACCCGAGCGCGCGGTGCTGATCGAAGGCGAACGCCGCCGAACGGTGAAAAACATCGATTGGCTGATCGAGCGCGTCACCGGTGCGCCGTTGCCCGTGGCACTGATTTTCGACTGGCTGGCCGGGCGCCCCGTGCGCAACGACGACTGGTCGGTTGAGCCCCGGACCAACCCCCAGGCCCCTTTGCGCGCCACCCGGCTGCAGCCGTTGCCGCGCATCGAACTGATTTTGGCCTTGAAGCCGGCAGTTGCGCCATGAACACCCTGCACGATGTCCCGGCCCCGGCCAAGCTGAACCTTTTTTTGCACATCACAGGCCGACGGGCTGACGGCTACCACTTGATGCAATCGGCTTTCATGTTGCTCGATTGGGGCGATGTGCTGCATTTTGACCTGCTCGACTCCGGGCGCATAGAGCGCACCGATCTGAGCACCCCCCTGCCTGCGGATGACTTGATCGTGCGCGCCGCCCGCTTGCTGCAAAGTGCCAGCGGCACCCGACTGGGGGCGCACATCGCCATCGACAAGCGACTGCCCGCCATGGCCGGTTTGGGGGGTGGGTCATCGGATGCGGCCAGCACTTTGCTGGCGCTCAACCGCCTTTGGGGCCTGAATTGGACGCGCCAACAGCTGGCTCCATTGGCCCTGCGCCTCGGCGCCGATGTGCCATTTTTCATCTTTGGCCGGCACGCCTGGGCCGAAGGCGTGGGCGAGATCCTGACCCCGATCGAATTGCCTCGCCAACGATTTGTGATCGTCAAACCCCGGAAAGGCTTGTCCACTGCTGACATTTTTGGCGATCCGGGCTTGGAACGGGCTCATAAAAGTGTTACAATTTCAGACTTTGTTGCACAGCCGTATGGTTTTGGTCAAAACGACTTGCAACAGGTGGCCGAGCGACTCAGTCCCGATGTCCTGGCAGCACTCGACGTGTTGCGTTCATGGGGTCTCAGTCCCAGAATGACCGGTTCAGGCAGCGCTGTCTTTGCGCCCGTTCCCGAGTCCTTCCAGCTCCCGCCTGTTTCATCCGACCTCACCTGCAGGGTGTGTCACAATTTGGCTGTTCATCCTCTGGAGGGTTGGGCGGCCAGTGACGAATAAAGGCGGTTGGTTTTGTGCCAGCAGCCTGTGTAGGGGAGTCGCCAAGTTGGTTAAGGCACCGGATTTTGATTCCGGCATGCGAGGGTTCGAGTCCTTCCTCCCCTGCCAAATGCCCAACGCAGAAGCTGGATCAGCGTGGTACCCGTACCGCACAACCAGCCGGTGGGGCCTGGTAAGAACTGAAACCTAACTCTTGCATTGCCCCATGTCCAGCGCCTCCGACTTCATGTTGTTTACCGGTAACGCCAACCCGGTTCTGGCGCAAGAAATTGCGACCCACCTGGGTACCGAATTGGGTCAGGCCCATGTGGGTCGATTCTCTGATGGCGAAGTCACTGTCGAACTGATGCAAAACGTGCGTGCCCGCGACGTGTTTGTCATCCAGTCCACCTGCGCGCCCACCAACGAAAACCTGATGGAACTGCTGATCATGGTCGACGCCCTCAAGCGCGCCTCGGCCGAACGCATCAGCGCCGTCATCCCCTACTTCGGGTACGCCCGCCAAGACCGCCGCCCGCGCTCCACTCGGGTGCCCATTTCAGCCAAAGTGGTGGCCAACCTGCTGCAAACCGTGGGTGTGGCACGCGTGCTGACCATGGACTTGCACGCCGACCAGATCCAGGGCTTCTTTGACATCCCGGTCGACAACATCTATGCATCCCCCGTGCTGCTGGGCGATTTGCGGCAAAAAAATTACGAAGACCTGATCGTGGTCTCGCCCGACGTCGGTGGTGTGGTGCGCGCCCGCGCGCTGGCCAAGCAACTGGGTTGCGACCTGGCCATCATCGACAAACGTCGCCCCAAGGCCAACGTCTCCGAGGTCATGCACGTCATCGGCGAGATCGAGGGTCGCAACTGCGTGATCATGGACGACATGATCGACACTGCCGGCACCCTGGTCAAAGCCGCTGAAGTGCTCAAAGAGCGCGGCGCCAAAAAAGTCTACGCTTATTGCACCCATCCGATCTTTTCGGGTCCGGCGATCGAGCGCATCACCCAGGGCAGCGCCCTGGATGAAGTGGTCATCACCAACACCATCCCGCTGAGCGACACTGCGTCGCAATGCAACAAGATTCGCCAACTCTCCGTGGCACCGCTGATCGCAGAGACGATCTCGCGCATTGCCAAAGGCGAGTCGGTGATGAGCCTGTTCTCGGATCAAGACCAACTGTTCTGATCGCGCGAGCGGCTTTTTTCGGGCCGAGCCTGCGGGTTCGGCTTTTTCAACCTGAGCCACACTGGTCGCGGTGGGCTCAATACAGGAGTCAGTCATGAAATTCGTCGCTTTTGAGCGCGCCAAGCAGGGAACGGGTGCGAGCCGCCGTCTGCGCAACACCGGTCGCACGCCCGGTATCGTTTACGGTGGCAAGGGTGAGCCCCAGCTCATCGAACTCGACCACAATGCCCTGTGGCACGCCCTGAAAAAAGAGGTGTTCCACTCGTCCATTCTCGAGATGGAAGTCAACGGCCAATCCAGCCAGGTGCTGTTGCGCGACGTGCAATACCACCCGTTCAAGCAACTGGTGCTGCACATCGACTTCCAGCGTGTGGATGCCAACACCAAAATGCACAAGAAAGTGCCCCTGCACTACAGCGGTGAAGAGAACTCGCCTGCCGTCAAAACCGACGCTTGCCTGGTCAACCACGTCATCACCGAGCTCGACATTTCTTGCTTGCCGGCCGATCTGCCCGAATTCATCGCCGTCGACTTGTCCGGCTTGAAGAAAGGCACCTCGTTGCACCTCAACGACATCACCTTGCCCAAAGGCGTGACCGCTGTCACCCACGGCAAAGCCAACCCGGTGCTGGTGTCGGTCGTGACCCCGGCGGCCGAAGAGGCCCCGGCAGCCGCACCGGCCGCCGAAGCCAAAAAGTGATCCCGCGCGGCCTGCGGGCTGCGCGCTTTGACCACCCCGTCGCGCCAGTCGCCACGGGGTTTTTTATCGCCTTTGCCGGATAATCGAGCGCATGATTCAACTGTTTGTGGGGCTGGGCAATCCCGGCCCCGAATACGAAGACACCCGACACAATGTCGGGTTTTGGTGGGTCGAAGCTTTGGCGCGCGAGCTCAAGGCTCAGTGGGTGGATGAGCGCAGCTATTTTGGCCGTGTGGCTCGCACCCAAATCAAAGGCCAAACCTTGTGGCTGCTTGAGCCGCAAACCTTCATGAATCTGTCGGGCAAATCGGTCGGTGCCCTGGCGCGCTTTTTCAAAATCGAACCGGCCCGCATCCTGGTCGTGCACGACGAACTCGACCTCCCCCCGGGCGAAGCCAAACTCAAATTCAGCGGCGGCCATGCCGGGCACAACGGACTGCGCGACATCCACGCCCAACTCGGCACACCCGATTACTGGCGCCTGCGGCTTGGCATCGGCCATCCGGGTCACAAAGATGAAGTATCAGGCTGGGTCTTGCGCAAGCCCCCGGCCGAACAACGCGAACAGATTGAAGCCTGCGTCAGCCGCACACTCGCCGCCTGGCCCGACCTGCTTGCCGGCGACACCACCCGCGCCACCCAAAAAATCCACACCTCCAAACCGCCCCGACCCAAACCGCCACGGAAATTGGGGTCTGACCCCAATTAATGGTTGCTTTTGCGCCACAGTGCAGAAATTGGGGTCTGACCCCAATTAATCCAGTTTCATGAGCAAGCGGTATTTGGCGAGCAGGGCGTCTTTGCTCTCAACCCGTTGCGGGTTGATGGGGATGCAAGATACAGGGCAGACCTGGACGCACTGGGGCTCGTCGAAGTGACCGACGCACTCGGTGCAGCGGTCAGGATCGATCTGATAAATCTCTTCGCCCATGAAAATGGCCTGGTTTGGACATTCGGGCTCGCAGACATCGCAGTTGATGCACTGCTCGGTGATCATGAGTGCCATGCCGAAATCATAGCTTGAGCGCAACGCCATGGCGCTGGCGCGGTTTTCAGGCCGAGGTGGTTTGGTACACCGGCTGGGGCGGCAAGCCCGCCAAATGATCGACACGGGCCCAATCGATGATGCGCCAGCGCCCATCCTCCCACGCCACATGGTTGATGCCTGCGTTGGGAATGACGCACTGGCGATAGCCGTCGAGCGAGTGGCCCTGCACGCTGCGCCAAAGCATGTCCAGCACCCCGCCATGGGTGACGATGACCAAACGCTCGCGCCGATGGCTCTCGGCCAAATCGGTCAGCGTCTGCATGATGCGGGCGTGAAAGCGGCGCGTGCTCTCGCCCCCGGGCAGCTCGAAATCGGCTTCAAAGCGACGCCATTGCTCCCACAAATCGGGCATCCCGGTCTTGAGTTCGTCGACGCTCTTGCCCTCGAAGATGCCAAACCCTTGCTCGCGCAAGCCGGTCTGGGGCTGCAACACCCGACCCGCATGCGCCAGGGGCCGGGCTGTTTGCAGGGCCCGGGTCAGGTCACTGCTGTGCAGATGCACGGCATCGGCCCACTCGCCCGCTTGCAGGTGGCGGCTGAGGCGTTCGGCCTGAGCCATGCCGATGTCGTTCAGGGGCACATCGATGTGCCCCTGAAAACGCAGGGCACGGTTCCAGTCGGTTTCGCCGTGCCGAATCAGTAAAAACTCGGTCACTTGGCTGCAGGCCGGTGGGCCTGAAGGCGCCGCAACACACCGGGCGAAACAAAGCGCTCGATTTCGCCACCCAGCAGCGTGATCTCGCGCACCAGGGTGCTCGAGACGCACTGGTGGATGTCCAGGGCGTTCAGGAACACCGTCTCAACCTCGGGGGCGAGGTGACGGTTCATGCCCGCGAGTTGAAATTCGTAATCGTAGTCGGTCACCGACCGCAGGCCACGCACCATCGCCGTGGCGCCCTGCGCTCGGGCGAAGTCGCGCACCAGGCCCTGAAACGAAGCGACCCGCACATTGGGGCAATCGGCCAGCGCCTCTTGCACCATGGCCATGCGCTCGTCGAGCGAGAACATGGTTTTTTTGTGGTGGGCGATGGCCACGCCCACCACCACGGTACCGAACATGCGGGCGGCACGCCGCACGATGTCTTCGTGCCCCAAAGTGATGGGGTCAAAGGTGCCGGGGTAGACCGCGATGACAGATGAACTCATGAGGGCCTCAGTGGGTGATCGTTGGCATTATGCAATGGTCAACAGGTGGGCCCGGACCTGACCGGCCCGCTGCTGTCGCCAGAGGGCGTAGCCCAGACCCGCCAACTCGACCTCGGTCCAGGCCCTCGGGGCTTCCAGATACACGAAACCGCCGGGCTTGACGGCAGCCCTGGCGGCTTGCAAGGCAGGTGCAAACAGATCGGACGCAAAAGGCGGATCGAGCAGCACCAGGTCCAGCGAAGCGGGGGGCTGCTGGCGCAATTGGGCGATGCCGTCGGCGCGCGTGACCGCCACCGCTTGCGCCTGCAAGCGTTGGGCTGCCGCCTGAATGCTTCGGGCCAGTGCCGGATCGAGCTCGGTCATCTGCACGCGCTCGGCCCCGCGCGAGGCCGCTTCCAGACCCAGCGCCCCGGTGCCGGCAAAGGCATCGAGCACATGCCAACCCGTCAGGTCCTGACCCAGCCAGTTGAACAAGGTCTCGCGCACGCGATCCGGGGTCGGTCGCAACCCCGGCTTGTCGGGCACACTGAGTTTGCTGCGCCGCCACAGGCCGCCGATGATGCGCACTTCACCCACGGTGGGTCGTCCCTGGCGTCATGGCGGCCCCAAAACCACGCTGACCATGCGCTCGGGCTGGAGCTTGCGTTGAAACGCCGCCCGGATGGCATCGACCGTCAGAGCCGCCACCCGATCGGTCCAGCGGTCCAGGTAATCGAGCGGGAGATCATTCCAGGCGATGTTGGCCAAGTTGTCGAGCAACTTCTTGTTGCTGTCCAGGCGCAGCGCAAAACCGCCGATCAGGTTGTCTTGTGCGGCTTTCAGTTCGTCCGCCGTCGGGCCTGAACGCACGAACTCGCGGATGACCTCCTGGGTCAGTGCCAGCGCCTGCTCGGCCTGATCAGGTCGGGTCTGCAAACCGGCCACAAAAGGCCCTTCGTGCAAACCGGGGGCGAAATAGCTGTACACGCTGTAGCTCAGACCCCGCTGTTCACGCACCTGATGCGTCAGGCGCGAGACAAAGCCACCCCCGCCCAAAATGTGATTGCCGACAAACAAAGGGAAGAAATCGGGGTCGTTGCGCTTGAAGCCGGGTTGACCGATCAGCACCTGGGCCTGCGTGGCCTGAAAAGGGATGCGGATGTTTTGCGCCTGGCTCAGGGGCTGCACCGAGGCCACGGCAGGCAAAGCCGGACAAGCGGCGGGTCGGGGCAAATGCGCCATCAGGCGATCGACCAACTCGCGCGCCTGCGCGGTGTTCAATGCCCCCACGATGCTGACCTTGGCCCGACAGGCCAGCAAGTGCTGGCGGTGAAACGCTTGCAAGTCTTCCACCCGGATGGCGCGCAGACTCTCTTCCGTCATGGCGATGCCGTAGGGGTGTTGCGGATAGATCGCCGCCATGAAGCGCTCTTGCGCCACCGTCGAGGGTCGGGTGCGAGCTTCGCGCAAAGCGGCGATGTCGCGCTCGCGCTCTTCATCCCAATGCTCGGGGCGGTAAGCCGGTTGCCCCAGCTGGCGTGCCGCCAACTCGGCGGCCTGGCGCAGGGTCTCGGGCCGAGTCAGGCTGCGCAACCTGAAACTCATGCGGTCGTCCGATGCGCTGCCGCCAAACGATGCCCCCAAATCGGCCCAGGCTTCGCCCAACTGGTTTTCGTCGAGCGCCGGTTGTTGACCGAGCGCCAACACACCTTTGGCGGTCAAACCCGCCACATTCGAAGCCACACCCGCCTTGCCCGGCGGATCGCGACGATCACCGGCGTCAAAATCGATTTGCACATCGACCATGGGCAAGGTCGGGCTTTGCACCAAATAGACCCGAGTCCCTGATGCGGTGGTGAACGTTTGGATGGGCAGCGCAGCATGAGCGCATGCCGCCATGCCCCAGGCACAGGCCAACAAAAAAGAGCGAAATGAATTCAGCATGGGAGGATCAGTGCCTGAGGGGGACGGCGGGACGACGCGGTGCGTTGGCCATGGGTTGCGGGATGAGGTGTGCGACGGTCAATGCGTCGTCGCCGAAGTATTTTTGCGCCACGGCCTGCACCTGGGCGGCAGTGACGGCATTGAGCATCTCGATCAGGCGATCGGACGTGTCCAGCGGCAAGCCGGTGACCCACCAGGTGCCGATCTGGCGCGCCTGATTGAACAAAGAGTCACGCCCATAGACTTGGGAGGCCGTCCATTGAATCTTGACCCGGCGCAATTCAGCCTCGTTCACGCCTTCGCGTGCGACACGGGCGATCTCGGCGCGCAAGGCCTGCTCCAGTTGTTCCACGGTTTTGCCCGGGGCTGGCACACCCTCCAGCATGAACACCTTGGGCCCCCGACCACTCAGGTCGTGGTACGCCCCGGCGCTGTCGGCCACCCGATCCGGCCCCTGAGTCAGCTGCCGATGCAACCGTGCACCGCTGTAGCCATCCAGCAAGGCCGAGAGCACCGTCAGGGCCAAGGCGTCGGTGGTGTTGGCACTCGGCGCCAGCGCCTCCAAACCCGGCACTTTCCACGACATCATCAGGTAGCTTTGTTCCGCCGGCGCCTTGAATTGCAACCGGCGTTGACCGACCTGTGGCGGCTCGGCTCGGGGCTTGCGCTCGGGCACCGCCCCAGCCGGTATCGGGCCATAGAACTCGTTGGCCCACTTCAGCACCTGCTGGGGGTCGACGTCGCCCACCACCACCACGGTGGCATTGGCCGGCACATACCATTGCTTGTAAAAGGCACGCACCTCATCAGGTCGCAAATGATCGAGGTCGTTCATCCAGCCGATGATCGGTCGCCGGTAAGGCGAGGCGCTGAACTGCACCGCCGCCAATTGCTCGTACAGGGCGGCACGCGGCACATCATCGGTGCGCATGCGGCGCTCTTCCTTGATGACCTCGATCTCTTTGGCGAACTCTTCGTCGCTCCAGCGGTTTTGTGCGAAACGATTGGCTTCCAATCGCATCACATCGGGCACGCGGCTCGACGGAATCATTTGAAAGTAGCCGGTGTAATCCTTGCTGGTGAAGGCATTTTCGCGTCCACCCAGGGCCGCCACCCGTCTTGAGAACTCACCCGGTGCGAGGGTATCGGTGCCTTTGAACAGCATGTGTTCGAGCACGTGGGCGATGCCCGACTTGCCGTCCACCTCGTCCATGGAGCCCACCCGCAACCAGACCATGTGCACTGCCGTGGGCGCACGCCCGTCGACCTTGACGATCACTTGCATCCCGTTGGGCAAAGTGTGCTGGACGATGGGTGTGGTTTCGGTGGCCATGGCCCCCAACAACCAAGACCCGAACAGGGCCAGGACAAACAGACGCAGGCGTTTCATAGAATGTGGTTTTGCATGAAGGATCGCAGCCGGATGGTTGCGTGGATCTTCATTCTAGGAACCCACCACCGCATGTTCAGCTTCTTCAAGAAAAAAAACCCACCCCCGACCCCGGTATCGGCCCCTGCCAGCTCGGCGCCCACAACCCCGGCGCCCGCCGCGACAGCCCCTGCCGAGGCACCTCAACCGGCCGCCGATACCGAGCGTGTGGGTTGGCTGGGTCGTTTGCGCGCCGGTCTCAAACGCACCGGCAGCCAGATCGCCCAGGTCTTCACGGGCACCCGCATCGACGACGAGCTCTATGAAGAACTCGAAACCGCCCTGCTGATGGCCGACACGGGTGTGCAAGCCACCCAGCACCTGCTGACCGACCTGAAGCGCCGCGTCAAAGAGACCGGCACCCAGGAACCCCAGGCCGTCAAAGCCCTGTTGGCCGATGCCATTGCCGAGTTGCTGCACCCCCTGCAAGCCCCCTTGGTGATCGGACAGCACAGCCCCACGGTCATCATGGTCGCCGGCGTCAACGGCGCCGGCAAAACCACCTCCATTGGCAAACTCACCCGCCACCTCTGCGACCAAGGCGCCAGCGTGTTGCTGGCCGCCGCCGACACCTTCCGTGCCGCCGCCCGCGAACAACTGGGCGTCTGGGCCGACCGCACCCAAGTCGACATCGTCAGCCAGGAAGGCGGCGACCCCGCTGCCGTCAGCTTTGACGCCGTCAGCGCAGGGCGTGCCCGGGGCCGCGATGTGGTGCTGGTCGACACCGCCGGCCGCTTGCCCACCCAGTTGCACCTGATGGACGAACTGAAAAAAATCAAACGGGTGGTGCAAAAAGCCGACCCCAGCGCCCCGCACGAGGTGCTGCTGGTGATCGACGGCAACACCGGTCAAAACGCCCTCGCCCAAGTCAAAGCCTTTGACGAGGCCCTGGACCTGACCGGACTGGTCGTGACCAAGCTCGACGGCACCGCCAAAGGCGGTGTCCTGGCCGCCATCGCACTTTGGAGCCGCGAGCGTGCACTCACTCGCGGTCGAGGACTCGCGGTCTACTTCATCGGAGTGGGTGAACAACTCCAGGACCTGGAGCGTTTTGACGCTGCCGAATTCGCCCAAGCCCTCTTGGGCTGACCCATCAAAATCAGGGATTACCCTGATGATGTCTCGGATTTGGCACTCAGGCCATTTGAGTGCTAATATTCACCCATTGGTATTCGAAAGGAGACCCTCATGACGGCTTTGACTGCTGCCCCCAACGCATTGGTGGCCAATCCGTGGTCCCTGATTCCCCCTCTGGGCCACCTCGATGCATACATCTCTGCGGTGAACCGCATGCCCTTGCTCACCCTGGAAGAAGAGCAGGCTTGCGCCCGCGCCCTGAAAGACGACAACGACCTGCAAGCCGCCGGTAAGCTGGTGATGTCGCACCTGCGCCTGGTGGTGTCGGTGTCGCGCCAGTACCTGGGCTACGGCTTGCCCCATGCCGACCTGATCCAGGAAGGCAATGTCGGCCTGATGAAGGCCGTGCGCCGCTTCGACCCCGATCAGGGCGTGCGACTGGTCAGCTACGCCATGCACTGGATCAAGGCCGAGATCCACGAATACATCGTGCGCAACTGGCGCATGGTCAAAGTGGCCACCACCAAGGCCCAACGCAAGTTGTTCTTCAATCTGCGCTCACTCAAACAAAGCCTGCGTGCCCAAGAAGGCAGCGGCCGCGACACCCTGACCCAAGCGCAAATCGATGTGGTCGCCCGCGAACTCGATGTCAAGCGCGAAGAAGTGATGGAGATGGAAGCCCGCATGGCCGGCGGCGATGTCATGCTGGACCCGGCACCGCGCGAGGACGGCGAAGAAGCCTTTGGCCCCATCGCCTATTTGGCCGATGCCGACCACGAACCCACCGCCATGCTGGAATCGCGCCAGCGCGACGTCATGGTGACCGACGGTCTGGCCAGCGCACTCGAAGCGCTGGACGAGCGCAGCCGTCGCATCGTCGAAGAGCGTTGGCTCAAGGTCAACGACGACGGCTCAGGCGGCATGACCCTGCACGAACTGGCCGCCGAATACGGCATCAGCGCCGAGCGTGTGCGCCAGATCGAAGTCGCGGCGATGAAAAAGATGAAGACGGCGCTGGCAACCTACGCCTGATCTTTTCAAGCGGGCTGAGCCAACCGCTTCGCCAAGCTTCGCAAGCTGATGGCCATCACGCCATCACCGAGCGGATAGGCCTCTTCGTCCATGCCACCATGGACCAGATACCGGTGAGCGGGCTGCAAGTCTTCACAGGCGCTGTAAAAACCTCTGCGTGGCTTGGCATGGGCACTTTTTTTCACTTCGATGGCGATCAGCCCCAGACCAGGCGCATCCAGCACCAAATCGATCTCGGCACCATTGCTGGTGCGGTAGAAACCGACTTGTGCGCCCTTGGGCGCGGCATGGATCAAAGCTTCGATCACAAAGCCTTCCCAGCTGTTGCCCACCACCGGATGCGCCAGCAGGGCATCGTGCGTGCTCAGGCCCAGCAGAGCATGCAACAGGCCGCTGTCGCGCACATAGACTTTGGGCGACTTGATCAGGCGTTTGCCCAAGTGGCTGTGCCATGGCGGTAATTTGCGCACCAACATCAGATCACCGAGCAGGTCCAAATAACGATGCACGGATTTGGCATCGATCATCACGCCTTTGGCCATTTGAGACACATCGAGCAGGCCGCCTTGCCAGTGCGCCAACATGGTCCACAGGCGGCGCAGGGTTTGCGCGGGCAAGCGCGAGCCGTAACTGGGCAATTCGCGTTCCAGATAAGTGCTGATGAGTTGGTGGCGCCAGTCCATGCTTTTGGATTCGCTTGCGGCCAACAGGCTGTTGGGAAAGCCACCGCGAAGCCACAGCAGGTTTTGCTGCTCTGCACCCAACTCCAGCGCTTGCAGCGGAGGCAACTCCAGGTAGGCCACGCGTCCAGCCAGGCTTTCACCCGACTGGCGCAACTGTTCGCCTGTGGCCGAACCCAGCAGCAGAAAACGGGCCGTGCTCAGCCCGTTTTGACGACCTTCGTCGATCAGGCTGCGCAACACAGGAAACAACTCGGGCATGTGTTGCACTTCGTCCAGAATCACCCATCGTTGCCGATGCAGCAACAAATAGGCCTCGGGATCGCTGAGCTTTTGTCGATCGCTGGGGCGCCCTGGATCCGGCTCCACTTGACGACACTTTATTTGTCGCTTAACATGAAAAACGACACTTTATTTGTCGCATTTTATGTCGGCAAAGCTCGACACGCGCCCAACTTCCATGCCACGCATCATCCCGCCCGCAGAACTGGACCGCTTGGTCGAGTTGATTGGATCCCAGCCTGATGGCATGGGCATGGATGCCATCGTCCGTCAACTGGGCAACGACCCGCAACGCCGCACCTTGCAACGCCGCTTGGCCCAACTGGTGGCACAAAAACGCATTGACGTCTTGGGTGCGGGGCGAGCCACCCATTACCGGCGTGTGTCAGCGCCGGAGGTTGCCCCTGAGTCGTCGGCACCGTGGGCCATCCAAGAACCACCACCCGACGAGATCACGATGTCTGAGGCCGGGGCCAGCATACGAGCCCATGTCAGCCAGCCCATCCACCTGCGCCGACCCATCGGTTATCGGCCAGAATTTCTGACGCAATATCACCCCAACCACAGCGCCTACCTGCCGGCATCGTTGCGGGCGCAATTGCATGAAATGGGCCGATCGCCTGCGCAACACATGGCCGCAGGCACCTTCGCTCAACAAATGATGGGGCGCTTGCTGATCGACCTGTCTTGGGCATCGTCACGCCTCGAAGGCAATACCTACAGCCGGCTGGATACAGCGCGACTGATCGAGCATGGCCAAGCCGCCGAAGGCAAAAACGCGATGGAAACGCAGATGATCCTGAACCACAAACAGGCCATCGAGTATTTGACGCTTGACCCGCACGGCACCGCCGTCAACACCGAAACCCTGATTGCCTTGCATGCTTTCTTGTCCGACGGGCTGATGGCAGACCCCAACACCGTGGGTCGCATCCGTCGCCGACCGGTGGGCATCGGGGGCAGCGTCTATCAGCCTCCGGCTGTGCCGCAACAGCTTGAAGAGTTGCTGGGCCTTGTGGTGGACATGGCGGCAGAGATCGTTGACCCATTCGAACAAGCCTTTTTTCTGCTGGTACACCTGCCCTATCTGCAACCGTTTGAAGATGTGAACAAACGCGTCTCCAGGTTGGCGGCCAACATCCCTTTCATCCAGCACAACCTGTGTCCCTTGTCGTTCATCGATGTGCCACAGCAGACCTACATCGAAGCCATGTTGGGTGTGTACGAGCTCAACCGGATCGAATTGCTGCGCGATCTGTTTGTTTGGGCTTATGCGCGCTCTTGCCAGTATTACGTGGCGGTTTACCCCCAACTCGTCCCACCCGATCTGTTTCGGTTGCGACACCGCCAGGCGCTGGGCCAGGCGGTGGCCGCCATCGTCAAAAACGCCCAAACCGCCACGGCCACTGAGATCTTGCGCCATGTGCCTGCTTCGGTGCCCGCCGAAGATCACGGTCGTTTCGTTCAATTGGTGCTGACCGAGTTCCAATCGTTGCACGCCGGTAATGCGGTGCGATTTGGCATACGACCTCTTGAATGGACCGCTTGGCAGCGAAATGGCTCCAACCTTTGAAAAACGACCCATACCCATTCGGGTCGGTCATCGACATCGGGTGTTCCATGCATGCGCATACCGGTTGTGGCTCGCATTGAGACAGCGCAAGACGCTGTCTACTGTGGATGGTGCAGCTGGGAGGCATTGACCCGGTTCGTTGAAGATGGGCGCAGCCGCGGCGATGAAAAAGATCAAGACGGCGCTGGCCCATGACGCCCGATCCTTGCAAGCACCCAAGCAAAACGGCACCCGAAGGTGCCGTTTTGCTTGGTTTGCACTCAGCGCATCAAACCGAAACACCTTTGGCCGTGTCGGCGTACTCGGCGATTTGGTCGAAGTTCATGTACTTGTAGACGTTGGCGGCATCCTTGTTGATGATGCCCACCGCCTCCTGGTACTCGGCCACGGTCGGGATGCGACCCAGCTTGGAGCAGACCGCCGCCAACTCGGCCGAGGTCAGGAACACATTGGTGTTCTTGCCCAAGCGGTTGGGGAAGTTGCGGGTGCTGGTCGACACCACAGTGGCACCTTCGCGCACCTGAGCCTGGTTGCCCATGCACAGCGAGCAGCCGGGCATTTCGGTGCGGGCACCGGCAGCGCCAAAGGTGGCGTAGTGGCCTTCCTTGATGAGTTCGCTCTCGTCCATTTTGGTCGGCGGTGCGACCCACAGCTTGACCGGGATGTCGCGCGCGCCACCCAACACTTTGGAGGCGGCACGGAAGTGGCCGATGTTGGTCATGCACGAACCGATGAAGGCTTCGTCGATCTTGGTGCCGGCCACTTCCGACATGAACTTGGCGTCGTCGGGGTCGTTGGGGCAGCACACGATGGGTTCCTTGATCTCGGCCAGATCGATCTCGATCACGGCGGCGTACTCGGCATCCTTGTCGGCTTCGAGCAGTTCGGGCTTGGCCAGCCAGGCTTCAACAGCCTTGATGCGGCGCTCCAGGGTGCGCTTGTCGGCGTAACCATCGGCGATCATGTTTTTCATCAGCACCACGTTGGAGCGCAGGTACTCGGTGATGGGCTCTTTGTTGAGCTTGATCGTGCAACCC
>JACCDH010998368.1_pt1 | contig 82303 bp, 73 predicted proteins | sample 7442481 | NCBI WGS metagenome assembly JACCDH01 (sample SAMN15323433, study PRJNA562643) | freshwater metagenome | isolation source: river surface water | place: USA:Blue River Watershed | collected 2017-08-15 | reverse complement strand
TGGCCATCGTCGATGCGGTGCCCATGGTCATGCAATGACCGTGCGAGCGGTTCATGCAGGATTCGGCCTCGATGAACTCTTCTTGCGTCATCTGACCGGCAAGCACCATCTCTGACATCATCCACACGCCGGTGCCCGAGCCAATGTCCTCGCCACGGAATTTGCCATTCAACATCGGGCCGCCAGACAGACCAATGGTCGGCAGATTGCAGCTGGCCGCGCCCATCATCAGAGAAGGCGTAGTCTTGTCGCAGCCCATCAGCAGCACAACGCCATCGATGGGGTTGCCGCGTATCGACTCTTCCACATCCATGCTGGCCAGATTACGGAACAACATCGCGGTAGGTCGCAGCTGCGCCTCGCCCAGCGACATCACCGGGAATTCCAGTGGGAAGCCGCCGGCCTCATACACACCGCGCTTCACATACTCGGCGAGCGTGCGGAAGTGGCTGTTGCAGGAAGTGAGATCGGAGAAGGTATTGCAGATCCCGATGACCGGACGCCCGTCGAACTGGTCATGAGGATGGCCTGATGCCTTGGTCCAGCTGCGATGCAGGAAACCATCTTTGTCCGGCTTGCCGAACCAGGCGGTGCTGCGCAAGGGCTTGTTCTTTTTATCGTTATTGCTCATGACCGCGGAGTCTCCCAGTCGTCATTGTTGTGAGGTTCAGGACGTGGACATCGTTTTTTTCAGTTCGGGCGGGTTCGCAAAGTTCTTCCGGAAATAACCCGGCGAATTCTCCGCATATTTCACGCCAGCCAGCTTGATCGCATCGTCATTCACCTTGTGCAGCGGCGTGTACTGAGGGTGGTGATGCTCGAGGTAAGGATTATTCCGTGCCGCGTTGTAGCAGAACAGCACGGTCCAGCGACGGTTCGGCGAACGGTTCTGATCCGAGCGGTGCATCACATTCGAATGGAAGAACAGGCCATCGCCGGGCTCCATCTCGCAATAGACCAGATCCATGGTCTTGAGCATTTCCTCAACACGGCGCGGATCGGCACCAACCTGCTCGCCCGGCAGCACGCCATGATCGACACGCCCTGCATGATGCGAGCCGCGTATCACCTGCAGGCAGCCATTCTCGCGCGTGGTCTTGTCCAGCGCGAGCATCATGCTCGCCATGTACGGAAATACGCAGCCATTGTGATACCAGTAGCCATAGTCCTGATGCCATTCCCAGGCGCCGCCTTCCAGCGGTTCTTTCGCAGTCAGCTTCGAATGATAGTGATAGACCTCGCCACCGAGCATGTCTTCCATGGTGTCGACCACGCGATGCGAGCGCGCCGCCAGACCGTAGACGCTGTCACCGGGATGGTTCCAGGTCGCCATCCGGGTCGATTTTCCGGACGCGTCATGCCGGTCATACAGGCTGGCCTGCAGCTGGGGGTCGGTTTCGATCGCGCCGCGCAGCAGGGCGATCTCTTCCTGGTCAAACAGCGAGCGCACCAGCACATAGCCGTCACGCTCGTAGGCGATCTGCTGCTCAGGGGTGAAAATGGAGGGCATGCTCGTCTCCTTGGGATGGTTATGATGTTGAGCTGCTCAGAGGTGCAGCTTAACCGGTTTGCCCCCGCTTGAGAATTTGTGTGAAGATCTCTTTTTGTATTACAAAGCCCCGTGGCGACCCCTTGAAGGGGTAAGATCCGCCCATTACTAAAACAAGAACAGGACGAGACTCCATGAGCACTTCCCCATCCGCCGCCACCGCCCCGACTGCCGCCCAGCAGGAAGCCGCACGTACCCTGCACGGACTATGGACGAGCCGGGGCCGCTTTGCTGCACTGCCAGAGGCCATCCGGCCCGTCACCCGCCGTGACGGCTATGCGGTGCAGCAGGCGTTCGAGCAGATCAATGGCCAGACCGTGTCGGGCTGGAAGATCGCCGCCACCAGCATCGATGGCCAGCGTCATATCAATGTCGATGGCCCGCTCGCCGGTCGCATTTACCAGGACCGCATGCTGCCGGTCGGCGCGAACGTCTCGCTGCAAAACAATCTGATGCATGTCGCCGAGATCGAATTCGCGTTCCGCTTCGCGCAGGACCTGCCGCCGCGAGCAAGCGAGTACACGGTGGATGAAGTGCTGGCAGCAGTCGCTTCTGTGCACCCGTCGATCGAGGTGCCGGATTCGCGCTACGACGATTTTGTAAAAGTCGGCACCGCGCAACTGATCGCCGACAATGCCTGCGCGTGCCTTTTCATCCTCGGCCCGTCAGCCTCGGACTGGAGCGATTTCGATTATCTGAATGAAGCCATCAAGGTAAGCCTGAATGGCGAGGCCATTGATTCTGGCTACGGCCGCAATGTGCTAGGCGATCCACGCGTGGCACTCGCCTGGATCGTCAATGAGCTGTCATCAATCGGCGTGACGATGAAGGCAGGGCAATTCGTGACGACGGGCACCTGCCGCGTGCCGGTCAAAGTGCAGCCGGGCGATTCAGTGCAGGCTGATTTTGGCAGGCTGGGGCAGGTGGGTTGCAGCTTCTCGGCGTAACGTGGGTAACCCTATGACAGGCACCGGGCACTCTTTTGATGCGGTAATCATTGGCGCTGGTTTCTCCGGCATGTACCAGCTATTGTCGTTGCGCGACAAGCTCGGTCTGAAGGCACGGGTTCTGGAGGCTGCCGATGGCGTAGGCGGCACCTGGTACTGGAACCGCTATCCGGGTGCGCGCTGTGATTCCGAGAGCCATTCTTACTCTTATTACTTCTCCAAAGAGCTGCTGCAGGATTGGAACTGGACTGAACGCTACCCTGAACAGCCCGAGATACTTCGCTACCTGAATCATGTCGCCGACCGCTTCGATCTGCGCCGAGACATTCAGCTGAACACGCGCGTCAAATCGGCCCGTTATGACGAAGCCGAGAACCGCTGGGCCGTCACTACTGAAGCCGGTGAGACATTTCATTGCACGTATTTCATCACTGCTGTCGGTTGCCTGTCTTCCGCGAATGTGCCGAAGATCGAGGGCCTGAATGATTTCAGCGGTGACTGGTATCACACCGGCCAATGGCCGCATCAGGGCGTCGATTTCACCGGCAAGCGTGTCGGCGTCGTGGGTACCGGATCGACAGGCATACAGGCGATACCGGTGATCGCTGCGCAAGCAAGACACCTGACGGTATTTCAGCGGACTGCGAACTACAGCATACCTGCACGCAACGCGCCACTGAGCGAAGAATTCAAGCGCTACGCAAAAGAGCACGCAGATGACATTCATGTGATCATGAATTCGAACACCAACGCGCATCCTTTCTATATCAAGAACCGCTCGGTGTTCGATGTCAGCGATGAAGAGCGTGAGCAGATATTCGAGGCGGCCTGGGCCAAAGGCGGGCTGGCCTTCCGTGCGGAGTTTTCGGACACCTTGCTCGACGCGCGTGCGAACAGGGTGGTCGCCGATTTCATTCGCCGCAAGATCCACGCTATCGTGAAGGACGAGTCTACGGCGAAATTACTGGCCGATATAGACCATCCGTTTGCGGCAAAGCGACCGCCAGTCGATTCGCACTACTTCGAGACCTATAACCTGCCCCATGTCGATCTGGTCAATATTCGCCAGCACCCGATAGAGCGCATTACCGGCTCAGGCATCAAGACCACCGAAAAAGATTATCCGCTCGATATCATCGTCTTTGCCACGGGGTTCGATGCAATGACGGGCTCCTTGCTGAAGATCGATATCAAAGGTCGTCAGGGACTGACGCTGCAGGAGGCCTGGCATGCCGGCCCGCGCAATTATCTGGGTCTGCAGGTACCGGGCTTTCCGAACATGTTCACCATCACCGGCCCTGGCAGCCCTTCAGTGTTGTGCAATATGCCGCCCGCGATCGAGCATCATGTCGAGTGGATCACCGACTGCATCGCGCATCTGCGCCAGCAAGGCCTGCAGCGCATCGAGGCAGAGGACAAGGCCGCTGATGGCTGGGTGCTGGAGGTGAACGAGGCCGCCAATGCCACCCTGCTGCCCAGCGCGACGCACTCTTGGTATCTTGGGGCGAACGTGCCCGGCAAGCCGCGCGTCTTCATGCCCTATGCGGGCGGTTTTGCCAAATATCGCAGGATCGTCGAAGAGCGGACGCGCTCGGGCTATCAGGGTTTCAATTTGAGCACTTGATCCCGCATCGGGGCATCAGCGCATCAGCACCGCGCCATTCACATCCATCACACTGCCCGCGATGAAGGACGCTGCGGGCGAGGATAGAAATACCAGCGCATTCGCGATTTCCTGCGGTTCGCCCATGCGTTTCATCGGGTAATTGTCCTTGTTGTAGGGCTGCCCGTCGGTCATGCCGGTCGCGATCGGCCCCGGCGCCACGGCATTCACCCTCACCTGATGTGGCGTCGCCCTCTGCGCGAACCACCGCACCAGCGCATGCACACCGCCCTTGGAGGCGACATAGTGGGGCGCAGCGAGCAGCCCGCCCATCCAGCCCGCGATCGATCCGCACAGCGCGATGCTGCCGTGTTTGCGTTCGATCATGCCCGGCATGACGGCGCGTACCAGATTGATCGGGCCCAGCACGTTCACTTTCATCACACGGTGGAATTTTTCATCCCAGTCCGGCTGCATCCAGTCCTCGTCAAACGGGCATATCGCTGCGGTGTCGATCAGCGCATCGAAGGGGGGATACGTGGCGATTAGTGCTTCGACGGCATGACGGTCGGAGATGTCCAGCGATGTCACCGCTTCTACGCCGGTCAGCGAAGCAGCCAGCGATTCCATTCCCGACAAGTGACTGCCGACATCGGCCAGTACGGTGGTCGCGCCGAGCTGGCTGCAGAGTTTGGCCGTTTCTGAACCGATGCCTCCGGCCGCGCCGGTGATCAGCACACGCAAGCCGTGCATGTCGAACGCTTTAGGCAGGGTGGGGCTCATGAGGTCTCTGTGGTCCGAGGTTGGGCATCGAAAGCTGATTTGACGGCCTGCAAAAACAATTTACACGGACAGGTAGCGTTGCTTCACTTCGGCATTCGCTTCCAGTTCGCGGATGCTGCCTTCGAATACATCGCTGCCTTTGTCGATCACGACCGCGCGATCGGCAAGGCCCAGACAAAAATGCAGGTTTTGCTCGGCCAGCACGATCGTGGTGCCGAGTTTCTTCAGGCTCTCCACCAGCTCGCCGATCTTTTGCACCATGATCGGCGCCAGACCCTCGCTGGGCTCGTCCAGCAGCAGCAGACTGGGGTTGCCCATCAGGGAGCGGCCGATGGTCAGCATCTGTTGTTCGCCGCCCGACAGTTGTCCGCCCAGACGGTCACGCAAAGGCTTGAGCAGCGGCAGCATGTCGTAGACGCGCTCGATGTTCCAGTCCTGTTCGCCGTGCGCGCCGCGCTTGGCAGCGATGCGGAGATTGTCGTCAACAGAAAGCTCAATGAAGATCTGCCGGTCTTCGGGCACGAAGCCAATCCCGGCGCGCGCGATCTTGTGCGAGGCTTGTCCGCTGATGGGCTTGCCTTCCAGCTCGACGCTGCCGCGCCTGGCAGGAATCACGCCGGCGATGGCTTTCATGGTCGTGCTCTTGCCCGCACCGTTGCGGCCCAGCAGAGCGAGCGTTTCGCCTTTGCTCACCGTCAGCTTCAGGCCGAACAGCACCTGACTGCTGCCATAGCTCACATCGAGCGCCGTCACGTTCAGCATGTGGCTCATGCGTGCGCCTCCTTTGGTGTGCCCAGATACGCTTCGATCACGGCCGGATTGTTGCGTATCTGATCCGGCGTGCCTTGCGCGAGCAGCCTGCCGTAAGAGAGCACATGAATATGCTGCGAGACCTTGAACACGATCTCCATGTCATGCTCGATCAGCACTACCGTGAGCCCGCCTTGCTTCCATAGCGCATAGACGGTGTCGATCATCTGCCAGCGTTCTTCCGGGCCCATGCCGGCCACGGGTTCGTCCAGCAGCAGCACTTTTGGTTTGAGCACCAGCGCGAGCGCGATATCCAGCAGTTTCTGGTCCCCATGCGACAGATTGCCGCTGACGATATCGGCTTTATCCTGCAAACCGAGCTGCTCCATCACTTCATGCGCGCGCTCGCGCGTATCCTCTGTGGGAAATCGGCCCCGCATCTGCAGCGACTGGCCGAGCGGCGACTGCAACGCGCCGCGCAGCGATTCTTCTACGGTCAGCGATTTGAAAAGTTTGGCGACCTGGAATGCGCGGCCTATGCCCTTGCGCACGATCTCGCTGCTGGGCAGGCCGACGATATCCTCTCCATCCAGCAGGATGCGTCCGGAATCCGGCTGCAGGCCGCCGGAGATCAGGTTGAAAAACGTAGTCTTGCCCGCGCCATTCGGGCCGATCACTGCCGATAATGAGCCGGCGGGAAAATCGATCGACACATCCGAGGTCGCGACCACGCCGCCGAAGGATTTGCGAAGGTTCTCGACTGTCAGCATGCTGGTTCCGTGAGGTTGATCACTCGGAAATCGTTCAGGATTTGCGCGGGCCCTGCATGCCGCCCCAGGTATCCCAGGTACTGCCAGCCATCCAGCCACAGTCAATCGGCATCGTGATGCCGGTGATCGCGCGTGCCGCATCGGATAGCAGAAAGCCAATCCCATCGGCCACTTCGTCGGGCATCACCAGCCGGTTCATCGCCGAGGGCTGGGCCAGCTCTGCAGGATCGCGATCGCCACGATCGATCGCCGCCTGCAGGCCTTCAGTCAGCGTGAAGCCGGGCGCGACCGCATTCACGCGTACACCGGAACGTCCCCATTCCGCTGCCAGTCCCATAGTCAGCGATGCGACCGCCGCCTTGGCCGGGCCGTACGCATGCAAGGGCGAGGAACGGAAGCTGGTGATGGAGGCGATGTTCACGATCGCGCCATGGCCGCGTTCCGCCATGCGCGAACCGAACACCGCGCAGCAAAGATAGGTGCCACGCAGGTCGATATTTGTGACCGCATCCCAGTGATCCATCGGCAATTGCTCGGGCGGCAGCTTGCGCTGCAGGATGCCCGCGCTGTTGATCAGGTAATCGATCGCGCCATGCTCTTTTTCGATCAGCCCGGCGACGTCGCGCACGCGCTGATCATCCAGCACATCACAGGCATAGAAAGCTTTCACTCCCAATTCCTTGGCTTTCGTGTCGGACCAGCCAGCCGGCAGATCGAGCACGATGACGGTATCGCCGCGCTTCACATGATGGCGCACACAGGCCGCGCCGATGCCGCTCGCGCCGCCGGTGACGACGGTCAGGGGTGTCTTGCTCATCGGGTGTCTTCCTTCTTTCTTATTGTTTGCAGGAGTTGTTGCGCAAAATCCGTAATGCCGCGCTTGAAGCCCAGCGCGAACAGCAGCACCACGATGCCCAGCGCCAGGCCGTGATATTCGGTACTACGGGTGATCACATCATTGAACAGCAGCAGCAGCCCGGCGCCGACGACCGGGCCGATGAACACATGCAGCCCGCCCATCATGATCATGAAGGTCGCTTCGCCCGACATTGTCCAGTAGCTGAATTCCGGGAAAGCGCCCGACACGAACAGCGCCATCACGATCCCGCCCACGCTCGCCAGCGATGCGGCCAGGATGAAGGCATACAGCTTCAACCGCCAGACATCGATGCCCAGATAGCGCGCGCGCTCGGCGTTGTCGCGCACCATGCGCAGCGTGTAGCCGAAAGGCGATTGCAGGATCGTTCGCATCAGCAGCAGGCTGCCGACGCCCAACACGCAGGCAAACCAGTAGAACTGTGTCGGGTCAGCGAGGTTGATGCCGAAGAAGGGCGTGCGGGGTATGCCGCCGGTCAGGCCCTGATCGCCGCCGGTCAGCGAGGTCCAGGTCAGGATCACGCTGTAGAGCAGCATCTGGAAGGCCAGCGTGATGAAGGAAAAATAAATCTCTTTCAGGCGCACGCAGATCGCGCCCACCACCAGCCCCAGCATCGCGCAGAACAGAATGGCGACGATCATCGCCACCGGGATGCTGACGCCGGTCTTTTGCATCATCAGCGCGAACGCATACGCGCCGCCGCCGAAGAACATCGCATGGCCGAACGACACCAGTCCGCCATAGCCGATCAGGATGTTCAGCGAGGTCGCAAAGATGCCCATCGCCGCGAGACGGATTACGTAATCAAGCAGCACGCGCGAGGACGTGAGCGCGGGCAGCAGCGCCAGCAGCGCCAGCGCGGCCAGCGCCCACAACACGTCAGTACGAAAGGTGGAAGATTTCATGCCGTCCTCCCTTCTTTGCCCAGCAGCCCGTTCGGACGCAGAATCAGGATCAGCGCCATCGCGATGAACATCAGGCCTTCCACGAAGAGCGGAAAGCCTATCGTGCCGAATGCCCGAATCAGACCGATGAGCAGCGCGCCCACCAGTGCGCCGCTGACCGAGCCCATGCCGCCGATGACGGTCACGATGAACGACTCGATCAGAATGGAAAAGCCCATGCCCGGCGACATCGAGCGCACCGGCGCGGCCAGCCCGCCGGCCATGCCGGCCAGCGCGCCGCCGAATGCAAACACGCCCGCATAGATCAGGCTGGTGTTCAGGCCAAGCGCAGACGTCATGGTGGGATTTTGCGCGGCAGCGCGAACAATTTTGCCCATTAGCGTGTGATTCAGGATCGCCCACAGCACCAGCGCGATCAGCGCGGCCGCGCCGATCAGGTAGACATAGAACAGCGGCACGACCCCGCCCAGGATGAATAGCGGTGGCGCCTGGAAGGCCTCCGGCATGCCCATCGACTGAAATTCTGCGCCCCAGAGAATCTTGACCACATCATCCATCATCAGCACCAGCGCATAGCAGACCAGCAGCTGCATCAGCACGTCCGAGTTGTATACGCGCCGCATGAAAAAGCGCTCGAAGATCAGGCCAAACAGCCCGACGCCCAGTCCGGCCGCCAGTATCGCGATGGCGAAGCTGCCCGACAGCCGGTAGGCCATCAGCGCCAGATACGCGCCGAGCATGTAGAACGATCCATGCGCAAAATTCACGATACCCAGCACGCCGAAGATCAGCGTCAGGCCGGCTGCGACCAGAAACAGCAACGCGCCGACGATCAGGCCAGTGGACAGTTGCGTGACGATGCAGGACACCGAGCTCACGCATTCAAACAATGCCGTGGGATTCACTCAATACTCCGTAAAGGCAGGGAGGCGACGAGAGGCAGGACGGATGCTGGCGGGTCATGCCGGGCAAACCGCTCCCTGCCGCGAACAGCAGGGAGCGTGGTCAGCGGATCAGGCGAAGCCCTTGCGCTTCTTCCACTCGGCTTCCAGCTCGGCGATCTGTTTCCAGTTGCCGGGCACCGGACTGGGCATGAACGGCTCTTTGCCAGAGAGCTCGCCCCAGCCGAGCGCGTAATCGACCAGCGTATGGTCTTCCGCGCGCAGCGTCAGCTTGCCATTCGCGCCGAACGGCGAATCGATGGTCAGACCCGTCAGCGCGGCCGCGAGCTTTTTGCCGTCGGCGCTGTTGGCTTTTTTCATGGCCGTCGTCAGGAATTGAATGCCTGCAGCGTTCTGCCAGGCCCAGTTCAGCGGCAGGTCTTTGTATTTCGCCTGATACGCATTCGACCAGGCCGCATTGCCCGGATTGTTCGGGAAGCTCTTCAGATAGCGATTGCCCGAGTGCAGACCCGCCGGCACGGCCTTCACATTGTGAAGCACTGCATAGTCGGCCATGTTCACGCCGAAGAACTGACGGTCCTTGAACAGCGCGTAGATATTCGACTGATCGATGAACGAGGTCAGGTCGCCGCCCCACAGGCAGGAATACACAGCCTGCGGATTGCCCTGCAGCAGACGGGTGATGTTCTCGCTGTAATCAGCCTGGAACAGCTTGGGCCAGACATCGCCGATGATCTCCACCTCCTTGTTGAAGTATTTCAGGTAGTCGATAAATTCTGCAGTCGTGTCGCGTCCGTACGCATAGTCGGGCGAGCAGGTCATCCAGCGCTTGAGGTTCTTTTCTTTCGCAACCTTGGCCGCATACGCGCCGCCAATCACCGCATCATGAATGCCCTGACGCGCGCAGCGGAAGGCCATCGGCGTACGAAGCTTGGGGTCGGCCGACAGCGCGGAAGTCTCCGAACAGGTATGGATCACCAGCACGCCCAGATCGCGCGCGACCTCGTGCACCGCGAACGCGCCGGACGAGGCTTCGGCGTCATAGATGATTTCGCAGCCTTCAGCAGTGACCAGCTCGCGCGCAACCCGTGCGGCCTCCTGCGGCTGACCCTTGGAGTCCCGGATCACCAGCTCGATTTTTCGGCCGCCCAGACCACCGGCGGCATTGAATTTCTCGACCTCCATTTGCGCCGCATTGGTCGATGACTGGCCGAGCATCGCGACCCGGCCCGACAGGATGGTTGGCATGCCGACGCGGATCGGCTTGTTCTGCGCGAGCGAGATATGGGGAAAACCGAGCGTGGCCATGCCGGCCATCGCCGTTGCGCCTTTCAGCAGTGTTCGACGCTTCGCCGAGTTCGGGGATGAGGGAAAGCTGTTCTTGTCGCCTTTAATGCTCATGATGCCGTCTCCTTATGAGCTTATTATTTTCTTAAGAGCGTGAATCAGGAAACTGCTGTCAGAGGTATGCCGCATCATGCTGTGCTGCAGCATGCCTATGATCCTGAATGAATCCCGATACTACACTTTAGCTCCCGTTTGGTGAATTCCGGATAAGCGAAGCGGCCATTAGTCATGAATAAGTTCAGTCAGCCTGGCAGGCCGGAGCGCGGGCCTACGACCACCCGGAAGAGGGCGGCACGAAATTCGCCACCTGCTCAGCCGGTATCGGGCGGCTGAAAAAAAATCCCTGACCGATATCGCACCCCAGATTTGCCAGCATCGTCGCCTGCGCAGCCTGTTCGATGCCCTCGGCGATGACTTTCATTCCGAGGTTGTGAGCCAGCTGAATGATCGAGGTCGCGATGGCGGCATCCTTATCGGACGTATTCAGGTTGTGGACGAATTGCCGGTCGATCTTCAGCGCATCCAGAGGAAATTGTTTCAGATAAGTGAGCGAGGAATAGCCGGTGCCAAAGTCATCAATGGCCAGCCGTATGCCCATGTTCTTGAGCTGCCCCAGAATTTTGCTGGCATAGTCGGTGTCGCTCATCAGCATACTCTCGGTTAATTCCAGCTCCAGCTGTGAGGGGGGTAGCTGGTGCTCTGCGAGAATGGCTGTCATCGATTCGATCATTTTATGATCGGCGAACTGTCGCGGCGACAGGTTCAGCGCAACCGTGCAATCGGCCGCCAGCATGGATGCCCATTCGAGTCGTTGACGGCATCCTGCGCGGAACACCCATTGGCCGGCTCGTATCATCAGTCCGGTATCTTCCAGCATGGGGACGAAGACGGAGGGTTCGACTTGCCGGCCATTATTCGACCAGCGCATCAGCCCCTCCAGTCCGACCATTTTCCCCGTGCGAAGATCAATTTGTGGCTGGTAGTGGAGTGCGAATTCATCTTGCTCGACCGCCTGTCGCAGCGATTGTTCCAGCCGGAGCTCCGAGCGATCGCTCCCATTCATGCCGGGCTGGTAGAAAGCATACAGATTGCGACCGTCGCGCTTGGCCTGGTACATCGCTACATCGGCAGTGCGCATCAGCGTGATCAGGTCCTCTCCGCATTCCGGATAGGTTGCAATGCCTATGCTCGCGCTGACGAATACATTGATGTCATCCACCACCCCGAAAGGCTGTCGCAGCGCATGCAATATCTTCCGGGCGACTGCAGCAGCGTCTTCAGGGCATTCCAGATCCCCCAGAACAACCGTAAATTCGTCTCCGCCGATGCGCGACACTACATCATAGGCCCGAACATGCTTTCTCAGTCGTTGCGACACGCCCTTCAGAAGCCGGTCGCCGACCTCATGACCCAGATTGTCATTGATGCGCTTGAAGTGATCGAGATCGATGAACATCAGCGCCGCATGCGAGCCTGTACGCTGAGCACGCTCGATAGCCGCATGCAGTGCGCCTTTGAAACCATTACGGTTCAACAGTCCGGTCAGATAATCGGTAACGGATTGCTGACGCAGTTCGTTTTCCAGCGCTCTGCGCTCGGTAATATCCTGGAATACGATGACCTGGCCTTCGATTTTCCCCGCCAGGGGCGAGCTGCAGCAGCTGGCGAGGAATTCTCCGCCGCTCAGTGGCCGAAAAATCCTCTCGCTGATCACCGATGCGCCTGCCGGGTGCCTGAGGCCATCCAGCGCGCCGGTCTCCGGTGCGGTGGACCAGAACTGATCAAATGATTTGCCGATCAGCTGGTCGGCCGGACCGCCCAGCATGTTCAGTGCTGCAGGGTTTGCGAACTTGATGGATCCATCCCGGTCGATGCCGATCACGCCCTCTCCGGCGGCGTTCAGCAAGGACTCGTAAAACGCCTTGGTGTTTTCCAGTCGCAGGAAAGCCTGCTGCAGCTGCCGCTTCGCACGATCCAGCTCCAGGAACAGCGACACCTTGCTCTGCAAAATGATGGAGTTGACTGGCTTGGTGATGTAATCGATCGCCCCCGACTGGTAGCCTTCTATCGCGGCAGATTCTCCTCTCTCGATCGCCGTGATGAAGATGATGGGAATATTCCGCGTCTTGCGGTTACCCCGCATCAAGCGCGCGACTTCATAGCCATTCATCAGTGGCATCTGCACATCCAGCAGTACGAGCGACACCTGATGTTCGAGCAGCAGTCGCAGCGCCTCCTCGCCGCTGTTAGCTTTGATCAGGGAACGCTTCCCATCATCCAGCAAAGCTTCCAGGCTCGCGAGGTTTTCTGCGCGATCGTCCACCATCAGTACCGTCTGGACCGTGTCCAGTGCGGGCATATCATCGATTCGGATATTCATGGCGGATGTTCATGACAATGGTTGGCCAGACTTCAGCCATTTGATGAGCATGGCTTCCACCTCGGCCTGAGTCACCGGTTTGGCCAGATAATCGTCTGCGCCGGCGGCGATGCATTTTTCCCGATCGCCTTTCATGGCATGCGCCGTCAGTGCGATGATGGGCTTGTCAAATTGCCGGTGGCGCTTGAGTTCACTGATCGCCTGATAACCATCGAGCACCGGCATCATCATGTCCATCATGACCGCATCGATTTGTGAATCTCGCGCCAGAACATCCAGCGCATGCTGTCCATCCCTTGCAATTTCGACTTCCAGACCCAGGTCTTCCAGCATGCTGGACATCGCATAAATATTGCGCACATCATCATCCACCAGCAGCAACCGCTTGCCGGAAAAATGACCCGCATTCTCAGTAAGGGAAGCATCCTCCACCGGAGAGCCGGGTATCGCAGGAAACAGCGAATCGGTGTGGATGATCGCCGGCTCATGCTGGTCATTGGACGATGCTCCTGTATCTGCCCGTGGTGCTTTCGAACTGCTCGATCCCGTGGGCAGAGTCAGTGTGAAAGTGCTGCCCTGACCACACTGGCTGCGAACAAAAATCTCGCCGCCGAGAAGCTGCGCCAGCGAACGTGAGATCGACAGGCCCAGACCCGTGCCACCGAAACGGCGACTGGTTGATCCGTCGACCTGCCGGAACGCATCAAAGATCATTTGATGCTTGTCCTCCGGTATGCCGATACCGGTGTCAATGACCGAGATCGACAGCTGTTTGCGAGCTATATCCGGGTACAACCGGATGCGGATTGATCCTTCAGCAGTGAATTTCAGCGCGTTGGAAAACAGATTGCGTATGATCTGAAATACCCGCTGATGATCGCTCAGCAGCACAGCAGGTGTCAGGGGATCCACATCCACGCTGAAATTCAAATGTCTGGATTCAGCCATCGGACGAAAGTTCCGTTCGATGCTGCTGGCCAGTTCATCCACTGGGATGTCTTCCAGAAGTATGGACATGCGTCCGGCCTCGATTTTTGACAGATCCAGAATATCGTTGATCAATGTCAGCAGGTCAGTTCCCGAGCGATAAATGGTATCTGCATGCATCACCTGCTTGGGTGTGAGATTGCCAATTACATTATTTTTTAGCTGCTCGGAAAGAATCAGAATACTGTTGAGTGGCGTGCGTAACTCATGTGACATATTCGCCAGAAATTCTGATTTATAGCGACTGGCGGCAGCGATCTGTTCAGTCTGCTCCCGGAACCGCTGCTCTGCCGCTTTCCGTTCGCGTATATCGATAATCGAGCTTAGCACCAGCATGCCATCGTCGGTATGGATGGGATTAAGTCCGATCTCAATCGGAATTTCCAATCCACTTTTCGTGATCGCATACAAATCGCGCCCGGCACCCATGGCCCGGGAGCTTGGCTGTTCCATGAACTGGGTTCTCAATGAGGGATGATGATGTCGGAAACGCTCGGGGATCAGCGTTTCTACCAGCTGTCCCAGAAGTTCAGACCGCGAATAGCCGAATAACTGCTCTGCCTGACGATTGACCAGCTCGATTCGCCCCGTCGTATTGGTAACGATGATGGCATTTGGCGCGGCCTCGACCACCAGACGAAAACGATCGTCATGAAGTTCGAGCGGTGAGCTGCGGCTGGAGAGTTGACCTCTCCGGCCAGAGGAAGGGCGTTTTTGCATGGATTGTTCAGATGACAAGGGGCCGATTGAAATCACCGTCTGGATGATTCAACGCATGCCTTCGAAACCCTGCGACAGATTTCGTTCAATTCTGCTTGTTCAGATCACTGGTTAGCCAGTATCAGCAGATATCATGCTGCCTCGTGGTTGAATTGCGGCAAAGTTGATATGGATCATTTTATTTCGCGATAGACTTTCTTAAATTGAATGACAAATCACCAATAAACGTTTACCGACATCATTCGAATGCTAAAACTTCATCGTCGCCTGAGCATGGCCTGCGCTCTGGTTATTCTGGGCTTGCCCGCTGCGGGCGGCGCCGGAGCAGAACAGGCAGCAACGGTGCCTTCGCACCTGGTTTACATGCAGCCCATGCCCGCACTGACGCCCGAGCAGCAGTCCCTGTTCAAGGAGGGGGAAAAGGCCTTCATGACCTCCTGGGTAGTGTTCCCTCAGCTGAACATACCCAACTGGGATTATTTGCGGCCCTTGCCCATGTTTGAGTGGGGACTGGGTCCGACCTTCCTGGCCAACTCCTGCGCGGCCTGTCATGTGCAGGCCGGTCGCGGGCGCACCACTGAAGCGCACAATACGCCGCTGGTGCAGCAGCTGCTGCGAATCTCAATTCCCGGAGAAACGCCGCATGGCGGGCCAAAGCCGCATCCTCACTATGGGAATCAGCTGCAGCTGTTCGATGTGATCACGACTGACAAAAATCATATTCGTCAGGGCGAAGCCGATCTGTTTGTCGACTGGCTGCCGCATCCGGTCAAACTGGCCGATGGCACTGAAGTCGAATTGCGCAAGCCGCAGATCCGCGTGGAGAACCTGAATTTCGGCGAACTGGGCGACGACGTGATGACTTCGCTGCGCAATTCGCGCGCGATCTTCGGGCTTGGGTATCTCGAGGCGGTCAGCGAAAAAGAGATTCTCGCGCTGGTCAAAACGCAGAAAGTGAAGAAGCTGAATGGCCGGATCAACTACGTGCGTGACGATATCAATGACAAGACCGTCATCGGCCGCCTTGGCTGGAAAGCCAACCAGCCCGGTGTGCGTCAGCAGATCGCTGCAGCCTTTCATGGCGACATGGGCGTCACTTCCTATATTTATCCGAAGCAGAATTGCCCGGCGATTCAGCAGGGATGCAAGGAGATGCTGCCCGGTGACAAAGTGGAGTTGCGCGAGCAGATGCTGGATGATCTGACCTTCTGGGTGATGGCACTCGATGCGCCTGCGCCCCGTGACCAGGACAAGGCGGAAGTCAAACGGGGGGAGCGCTTATTCGCAAAAGCCCAGTGTGCTCAGTGTCACGTGCCGGAGCTGCGCACCGGAGCATTCCCCGCATTGCCGCAGCTGTCTCATCAGCGTTTTCGTGCCTACACCGACATGCTGATACACGACATGGGCGAAGGCCTTGCCGACGGACGTCCCGATTTCAAGGCCGGTCCGCGCGACTGGCGCACGCCGCCGTTGTGGGGACTGGGGCTGTCAAAGCAGGTCAACGGCAGCACGCATCTGCTGCACGATGGCCGGGCGCGGAACGTGCTGGAGGCGATTCTGTGGCACGACGGTGAAGCGAAGGCATCGCGCGACAGATTTGCGAAATTGAAGCCGCAGGAGCGCGAAGACCTGATTGCGTTCGTCAACTCGTTGTGACTGCCCTCGGGATCACCACCACGGATAAAAATCCGGCATCGCTGAGGCCTTGGTTTTGAACGCAGGCTTGCGCTTCTCGGTGAATGCCGTTACGCCTTCCTTGCCGTCTTCTATGCTGGCGTAGAACATCGCCAGCGATTCCACCTTGTGCGCTTCCAGCGGATGGCTGAACGCGCTGTTCCGGTACATCATCTGGCGGGCCATCGCCATCGAAGCCGGCGAGCGCTCAGCCAGCAGGCTGGCCAGCTCTCGCGCGCGGGCCATCAGCTGGTCAGACGGCAGCACTTCTTTCACCAGCCCGGCGCGGTGTGCTTCTTCCGCGCCAAAGATCTCGGCGGTATGCACCCATTCCATCGCTTTCGATAAACCGACCAGTCGCGGCAGGAACCAGGTTGAACAGGCCTCGGGCACGATGCCGATCTTGCCGAATACGAAGCCGAATTTCGCTTGTTCCGATGCCAGGCGAATGTCCATCGGCAGCTGCATCGTCATGCCCACGCCCACGGCAGCGCCATTGATCGCGCCGATCACGGGCTTCTTGCAATTGAAGATGGAGAGCGACACACGGCCGCCGGTATCGCGCACGCCTTTGACAATCTCAGGATCCTCCAGGCGCTCGTGCATGTCCTTCATGGTCGGATGCTGCGATTCATCCAGCCCGAACACATTGCCCGACACCGCCAGATCCATGCCCGCGCAGAACGCGCGTCCGGCGCCGGTGACGATGATCGCGCGTACCTCATCATTGTCGCTGGCCTGATTGAACGCATCGATCAGTTCATTCGCCATCGTCACCGTGAACGCATTCAGCTTGTCGGGACGATTCAGGGTAATGGTGAGGATATGGTCTGAAAGCTCGCAGCTCAGGGTCTCGTAGTTCATGCGAAGGTCCTTGGTGTTTATTTTTGGTTCTGATAAAAATCCGGTGAGCGTTTTTCAGCAAAAGCCTTCAGCCCCTCATTGAACGCCTCGGAGTCAAGCAAGGCTCGCTGCCGCAGGCGCTCATACTCCAGTTGCTCGGCAAGCGTATTATTCGACGAGGCGTGATACGCATGACGGACCTCGCGCGCAATGCCCGGCGGGCCCTTTGCGAGTCGTGCGGCAATGGTCTGCGCTTCACTCATTAGTGAAGCATCCGGCAGGCAGCGCCAGATCATGCCTGCGGCAGCCGCCTCATTCGCCGGTATTTTGTCGCCGAGCAGCGTCGCAGCCTGTGCCCGCGCCCAGCCGATCAGTCGGGGCAGTTTCCAGGTAGCACCCAGATCCGGAATCAAACCAAGGCGCGGCGAGAAAGTCAGCATGAAATACGCCGACTCGGCGGCGAGCACGATGTCGGCCGCCAGCGCAATGCTGACGCCGGCACCTGCGCAAGGGCCATTTACCGCTGTCACGACCGGGAAGGGCAGATCATGGAAGGCCTGAATCACGGGATTGAAATATTCGGCCATCAGGTGGGCCTGACGCACGCCGAAGGATTCCTCCGGCAAGCCGGGAACGCCGCCTTCTTCCAGCTGCCAGCCGGCGCAGAATCCCCGGCCTGCACCCGTCACCAGCAGCGCATGCACGCTGTCATCCGCATGCAAGGTTCTCAACGTGTTCAGCAGATCCCTCACCGCCTGCAGTGACAGGCTGTTCAGCGAATCAGGGCGGTTCAGAGTCAGTACTGCGACATGGCCGTCGCGTGCGAGCAGCAGATTGTCGCTCATGGTGTCTCTCTGTCGTTTTTATTGTAGGAGGACGTTTATCTGATCTTTATCTGCCGCGTCCAGCCATAAGGATCGGGTGCGCGGCCATATTGAATATCCGTCAGTGCGGTATAGAGTTTTTGCGCCACCGGTCCGGTCTTTTCCTCATTGATCCGGTATTCCTTGCCTTTGTAGCCGAATTTGCCGACCGGGGACACCACGGCTGCGGTACCCACACCAAAGGCTTCGGTGATGCGGCCTTTTTCTATGTCGGCCAGCATCTGATCGACATCGATGCGTTCCTCGCTGACTGTGAAGCCCAGATCCGGCGCCAGCTGCAGCACCGATTCACGGGTGACGCCATGCAGAATGCTGCCCGACAGCGCCGGGGTGATGATGTGCGTTCCGTCGCGCACGAACATGATATTCATTGCGCCGACTTCTTCGATATAGCGGCGCTCGATCGCATCCAGCCACAGCACCTGCTGATAGCCTTGCTGCCTTACCTGTTCCGCCACCCACACCGTGCCGGCGTAGTTGGCCGTGGTCTTCGCTTCGCCGGTACCGCCGCGCACTGCGCGCACGTATTCATGCGAGATGTGCACCGACACCGGGTTGAAGCCCTTGGCGAAATACGGCCCGACCGGGCTCAGGAAAATGTAGTGCATGAACTCGCGGCCGACCCGTACTTCGAGCGTGGGTTCGCTGCTGAAGATCACCGGGCGGATGTAGAGCGAGCAGCCGGGGAGGGTAGGGACCCATTCATGCTCCAGCTTCACCAGCGCCTCGATATAACCGATATGGGTATCGGAATCGATCTGCGGCATGCCCAGTCGCACCGCCGATCGGTTCAGTCGAGCCATATTGCGATCGACCCGGAACAGGTTGATATTCCCGTCCGGACGGCGGTATGCTTTGGTGCCTTCGAAGATATCCAGGCCGATATGCAGCACCTGTGCGACCGGATGCATGGAGATCGGTCCAAAGGCCGTCACGCGCTGGTCATGCCAGCCTTTGTCCTGCGTATGCTGCTGGACGAACATGCGGTTGGTGTACATCACGCCGAAGCCGGGATTGTCCGGGAGTTCGACGGGGCGGGGGTTGTTGAGGGTTTCAATGATCATTTTCCCTCCGACTCCTTCCACGCTGCCATCAGCGTATTCGACGGCAGTGATTCATCCAGCAGCTTTTTGCCCTGCTCGACACCGGCTACCGGCAAGCCTTTCGGATCAAGCAGACCGATCTGCACCAGCACGCTTGCCTGATCCCAGTAGATGTGTTCATGATAGAGCTTGTCACCACGGAATTTGATCACCGCGAGCAGCGGTATCTCGACCCGCTTGCCGGTCGGCGGTATGCCGGGCAGCATCCACGGAATCTCGCAGGTGTGCGTGAAGCAGAACAGCATTTCATCGACGACCTGATTCGTGCCCACGGTGCGCGAGATCGGAACCAGCGAGGTATCGGGAGGATTGCTGTTGACGAAATGATGCTTGTAGAAGCGGTACAAGTCTTTGTAACCGACGCCGCCGGTCATCGTCGGAATATGATTCACGTAGGGCTCGGCCACCATGGTCGCCATCGTGTCATCTACATTGCGTGTCGCGAATTCATATTCGCAGTGCTTGTCCCACAGCGCCGACAGATCGTAATGGGGGCCGATCTCTTCGCGCAGCGCGGCGACGCTGCGCTGGTGCGCCATCAGCGCCGAGGGCTTGTGATAGTGCTCGCCATTCGGGCGGGCGAAAGCATGATCGGCATCGGGATACACGTAGATCTCCATGCCCTCGTATTTGCCCAGGCGCTTCTTGATTTTTTCCTGCGCTTCGGGCGGGCAGTATTTATCGAGTTCCGCAATGTGCAGCACCAGCCGGCATTCGATGTCTTCGGCTTCTTTCAGCGCATTCTCGATGCCGACCCCGTAATAACCGACCGCGACATCGACATCCGTGCGGCACGCTGACAGATAGGCTAGCTTGCCGCCAAGGCAGAAACCCAGCACGCCGACATCGCCGGTGCAGCCTTTCATCTCGCGCAGCGTGGTAATCGCGTCCTGAATGTCGTCCACGCCGAGGTCTTCATCGAAGCCCTGATAGAACTCGAAAGCCTTTTGCCAGTCTTCCGGCGTGTAACCGAGCTGCACACCCGGCTTCTGCCGCCAGAACAGATCCGGCACCAGCACCATATAGCCTTCCTCGGCATAGTAATCGGCGATCTGGCGCATACTGGCGTTCACGCCGAAAATCTCTTGCGCGATGACCAGCCCCGGTCCTTTGCCGGACGCGGGTTTGGCGAGATAAGCGCCGAATTTGCCGCTGCCATCGCTGGCTTCTATCTTGATCATGCGGGAAGTGGTCGAAGGCGAACTCTTATTTTTCATGTCATGTCCTGGTGGAGATCTTTACCGAAATCTGGCTGGGGCAGCATTTTCCTGCACGCCTGCTTCGCCCGATACGGTAGCATATGCAGGCTGGACCACCGATAACAATAAAGGAGACCGACAAGATGGATATCAAGAACAGCGTGGCGCTCGTGACCGGCACCAATCGCGGCGTGGGCCGTGCAATCGTCGAGGCGCTGGTCGCCGCCGGTGCCCGCAAAATCTATGCTGCGGCGCGCAATACCGATGGCATCAAAGATCTGGTCTCCGCCGGCGGCGGCAAGGTCGAGGCGATTCAACTCGACATCACGAATGACGCGCAGGTCGCCGCAGCCGCTGCGCATTGCAAGGACGTGAACCTGCTGATCAATAACGCCGGCTCCAATCACGCCTCCGGCTGCATGTCGGCGCCCTCGCTGCAGGCAGCGCGCGCCGAGATGGAAACCAATTACTTTGGCACGCTCGCGATGTGCCGCGCATTCGCGCCTGCGCTCAAGGCCAATGGCGGCGGCGCTCTGGTGAACGTGATCTCCATCGTTGCTAAGGCCACAATTCCTGCGTATGGCTCGTACAGCGCATCCAAGGGCGCGAACCTGCGCATGACCGAGAGCGTGCGCGCCGAACTGGCGGCGCAACACACGGCCGTGCATGCGGTGATGACCGGCGCCGTCGATACCGACATGGCGAAAGGCTATGACGGCCCGAAGAACACGACCACAGAAGTCGCCCAGGCCATACTCGCTGGCGTGCAGGCGGGAGAAGAAGATATCTACGTCGGCGACATGACAGGCTGGATCAACGGCGCGCTGAAAGAAGATCCGAAAGGTCTGGAGAAGCAGCTCGCGGCTTTCCTGCCGGGCTGATCGGCGCGGCGCACGGGGGCGAGCATGAGACCGCGGCTCAGGCGTTACGCACGGCGTTTGTTCTGGCCGCTGCTCACGCTGTTGTTGCTCGTCCGGCCTGCCGCTGCGGGCGACCAGATCTCGGTGACGCACTGGGGCGTGCTGCTGTATGGCGCGCCCTATGCGGTGGCGATGGAGAAGGGCTACTTCAGGCAGGCGGGCATCGATATCGAGGGCGTGCTCAGCTCGAAAGGTGGCGGCACTACGGTGCGCAATGTGATTCAGGGCGGGCTGCCGTTCGGCGAGGTCGCGCTGGGTGCCGCAATTGCCGCCGCGCGCGAGGGCATGGATATCCGCATCGTTTGCGGCGGTGTGCAGAACCTGGCCGACATGGTCTGGGTCACGCTGCCGGATTCATCGCTGAAGAGCGTGCAAGATCTGAAGGGCAAAAAGCTCGGTTACACCACCGCGAAAAGCGTCACGGACATGGTGTCCACGCTGGTGCTCAATCATCAGAAAGTCGCGGGTGTTGACCGTATTGCCGTCGGTGGCATCGGCGCGCAGATCACTGCCTTGCAACAGCGGGCCATCGATGCGGCCTATCTCGGCGAGCCGGTGTATTCACAGAACAAGGCAAAGGTCCGGGTGTTGTTCCATGCGCGTGACCTGCTGCCTCAGGCCAATCTGACACAGACGGTCGGCGTGACCACGGTCGAATTCTCCAAAGCCCATCCTGATAAAGTGAAGGCCATCATCGAAGGCCGACGTCGCGGTGTCGAGTTCATTTATCAAAACCCGAAAGAGGCCGCCGCCATTGTCGCCAAAGTCTATGCATTCGATCCGAAAGTGATGGAAGAGGCGATGCTGGCGATGGCGAAGGCGCATTACTGGAGCCATGGGGACTTCGATCTCTCCGGCATGAATGCAATGGCCGAGGGTCTGAAGCTGATGGGCGTGATCGATGGCGCGCCGGACTGGCCAAGGCTGATCGACCGCAGCTTCCTTAAACGCTGATGGCTGTCTCGCTGAAAGTCGATCAGCTTTCACTGGTCTACCGAAGCACCGGACAGCCTGACACGCACGCATTTGGCCCGCTGAGTTTTTCCGTCGAGCCGGGTGAATTCGTTTCCGTCATCGGCCCCTCCGGTTGCGGTAAATCGAGCCTGCTGGAATGTGTGTCAGGACTGTTAAAAGCGACCTCCGGGCAGGTGAGGCTGGACGGGCAGCCAGTCAGCAACGAGGTGCCGGCGCAAGTCGGCATGGTGTTCCAGCAGGATGCGAGCTTTCCGTGGCTGAGTGTGCGCGACAACATTGCTTTCGGTCTTCGCCACGGCCGGCAATCGCTGTCATCGGCCGAGATATCCTCGCGCGTCGATCAGGCCATCCGGCAAGTCGGGCTCGATGGTTTTGATAATCACTTTCCTTCACAGCTTTCCGGCGGCATGCGCCAGCGCGTGTCGATCGCGCGCACGCTGGTGATGCGCCCGCAGTTATTGCTGCTGGATGAACCTTTCGCTGCGCTGGATCCGCAGACCCGCTTGCTGATGGGCGAAGAATTGCTGTTGCTGTGGCGACAAAGCGCGGCCTCGGTGCTGCTGATCACGCATAGTCTGGAAGAAGCGGTGCTGCTGTCGGATCGGGTGCTGGTGATGAGCGCGCGTCCCGGCGTGCTCAAGCATGAGCTGCGTACCGGCTGGCTGCGAGAGCGTGATGCCGGTATCGTCGCTGATCCGCAGTTTGCCCATCATGTCAATGCGTTGTGGTCGGTGCTGCGCGATGAGGCACAGGCCGCGATGCGAATGTGAACATGCGATACGTTTCGCGAATCCTGATGGCGCGAATCCTGCTCGCCGCTGCTCTGCTGATATTGCTGCAGCTAGCCTGCGAACTTCGCTGGATCAAGCCACAGGTGATGGTCAGCCCGGTGATCATGGCTTCCGCATTGTGGGATCTGTTAACACAGGGCGTCATCACCGCGGATCTGAACGCTACCCTCTGCAGTGCACTGCAGGCGCTGTTATTGGCGGTCGTGCTGGGCATCACTGGCGGCGCACTGATGCATCGCTATCCACGTCTGCGCGCAACGCTACAACCTGTCGTGTCTTCCTGGTATGCGGTGCCGGTATTCGCTTTTTATCCGATGCTGATCGCTATGCTCGGGCTGAATCAGCGTCCGGTGGTGGCGATCGGTACCCTGTTCGCGGTGGTGGCGATGGCGGTCAATACGCTCGATGGTCTGGATCGGTTGCCGGTGTCACTGATCAAGTCGGCGAGGCTGCTGCAGTTGTCGCGACCGCGCATGATATTCAGCCTTGTGCTGCCCGCCGTCCTGCCATCGCTGATGACAGGCTTCAAGCTGGCCGCCACCTACGCATTTATTGGCGTGATCGCTGCAGAATTCATTTTGTCCACGCACGGGCTGGGGCATGCGATCGCCTATGCCTACAATGATTTCGATTTGCGCACGATGTATGCGCTGATGCTGCTGGTGCTGATCTTGTCGGGCACCGTGCAGCTGGGGCTGTTGTTCATCGAGCGTCGCTTGCTCCGTCATCATGCAACGCTGGGAGGTCGGTGATGCTGGCCACGTGGCGAATTCATGCTGACCGTCTTCTCGCCCTGCTGGCACTGTTGGCACTCTGGTCGGGCCTGCATCATCTGTTGGGCGCCGAGGCTCTGGCGTCGCCGCTGGCCACCGCGCAGCGCATCACTGTACTCTTGTCGGGTGCAAGGTGGTGGCCGCATGCCGCCGTGACCCTGTCGGTATGGCTTGCTGCGTTCGTGCTGGCGGCCTCGGCCGGCGTGTTGGCAGGTCTGCTGATGGGCTGGTATCCGCGAGGCGGACAGGTGATCGAGCCCTTGGTGAGCGCGCTGGCGTCCTTGCCCAAGGTGACGCTGTATCCGGTGGTGCTGCTGATCTTTGGGCTGGGGGTGTCCTCAAAACTTGTGTTCGGCTTTCTGCATGGCGTATTGCCGATCCTGCTGTTCACGCTCGGTGCGGTGCGCCAGCTGCCGCTGATACACATGAAGTCGGCGCAGACGATGGGCCTGTCGCAGGCCGCCTGCCTGTGGCATGTGATGCTGCCGGCGATCTGGCCGTCGATGCTGTCCGGTCTGAAACTGGGGGCTTCGCTGACACTTCTGGGCGTGCTGATCGGGGAGATGTTCGGTGCGCAAAAAGGGCTGGGCTTTTTGCTGATGAACGCGATGGAGCTGAACGACGCCGCCAGCCTGTCGGCGCTGGCAGTGCTGCTGTTGGCAGTGGCGCTGGGCTTGAACAGTGCGTTTTCGTGGCTGGCCGGGCGCTCGAAAATTCACCTCTGAGCCATTGCGCAGCTTCATCAAACGCCATCTGATCGGATGCACATCAATATCTGCATTCCGATAAATGAACTAATCCGCTATCAGCGGACTGCCTATTCCCTGCAGAGCTAGCACTATCGATTTTTTGCATATCGATCGCTTTTTTTCTGAGCTTCTTCAGAATCCTGCGCTCAGGCGTAATTCACCTATCTCTTTGTGCAGGAGTCAGTTCATGCGAACTACCACTTCCTTTTCTCAATGGCAGCGTCAGTGCATTCGCTGGATGACGCGACTGGGGATGCTTGTCCTATCGATCCTCGCGTCAGGAGAATCAATCGCTTACGACAACACGCGTGATCCGCCATTTCAGGCGGCGACAGAAGGACGTCGGTTTGGTTCGATCAGCGTACATCCAGATGGGGAACAGTGGTTGATTACTGAGACGGTGATGAAAAATCATGATGCCCAGTCAGAAGTCATCTGGCTTTATCACTTGCCGACAAAATCCATGAGGCAATACCAGCTGCCGGGAGCCTATCAATACGTATTCCCACGGTTCTCTCCCAGTGGGCGGTATGTGCTGATGAGCCGATATCCCGTACCGATCGACGCTGGACAAAAGGCATTCCGGAGAGCTCTGACGCAGAGCGAGATCGTGATGATGAATACGGATGGCACCGGATTTCAGGTGTTACCCATACCTAAAGGAAGAATTTTCATGCCAGTGATGTCTCCCGATGAAAGCAAAGTGGCATTTTGGCTGGCGAAAAAAGAAAGGCCGCCGGGCGAGCGAACGATTCTGACGAATTTCACGGTTTTTGAGTTTGATGTCAGTACAGGAAGTACGCGCCAGTTTGCCGGGAATTTCGCTTTTTATGAGTTTCATTCGCTTGCCTATATCTCTAATGATCAGATCGTGTTAGGGGCGAATGGACTGGTTGAAGGAGACAGCTTTCCGCATCAGTCATCAGATCTCGCTGAAAGTCAGATTTTTTTTCAAAAAAGAGGGGTGAAAGAAATTCTCAATCGGTCCTATACCGAATTTCAGGGCGCAAGAGATCCAACGCTGGACTCTCTTGGAAATACCTACTTTAAAGCTGAAATCAAGCATATTGGTATATCGATTGTCATGCAGACCATCAGAAGAAAATTCGTCATATGGCGTGTGCCAGGAAGTGCTGCGGACATTCTGAAAATTTATGCCGACCCAACCGGTAATTATCTGGCGGTGCTTTATCTGCTGCCAACGTCCTATGGTTCTCCGGTGAGGCGTCAAAGATTGGGTTCTATCGCTTTATTCGATGTTAAGAAAGAAATTTGGGTCAATGTCATGCCTCCTCTGTACCAAACGGCAGACCTGATTCCAGTTTTCGAGCGTGAGATTTCTACCACAAGAAAATTTAATTGAAACGAAGGAAATAAAATGACTGTAAACATAGAATTCCGTGGGCTTCGACTGGATTCGGTTTCAACATGGGTGCCAGTAATGGGTGAATTTTGCGGGCCTGGATGGAGCGCAGGTACTCGCGAGCCTGTGCAAACCCAAGAACTTTACAGGGCGCCAGAGGCGGTCAGTCACATAGAAAACGGCCAAAAGATCGCTAGTGCTCTCGATAAAATTTGCAAAAGACACGACATTAGTTTTTCGGAAGCCAAAGGAAAAATAAACGAAGCTGAATTAAAGTTTATGGCTGATATTGTAATGATCGACGATATCAAAGCCAACTTTGATCTGATGGAAGATAGTGAGAAGAATTATGCAAAAGCTGCAGTGGTTCTTTTCTCTACAAAGCTTGTCGCAGTCGATGTGCCATCCATCCTGCAGGAGAAGATGAAAAATTCGGTCGTTGAATTCCTTGAGAAAGTCAATCAAGACCCCTCTCTCCCACCGGTCATAGTGACTGGCACTCGTGAAGATGGCTCTGCACTGACTTGCGAGGAAGATCCGCAGGGAAATTTCATTGTCGAATGTCGGCGCGATGGGGAGGTTCAGCGTGTTGTACTCGACGATCGTTTGCAGGTTCGCACGCTAAGTCAGCAATATCTTGATGCACAAGGGGGTGTCGAGGAGGAGACTGCAATCAGCATGAATTCCGCCAAGGGCATTGCAGAAATTCAGATCAGCGCGGGCGAAAAGACTCTGGTATCTGGCGTCTTGGCAGGAAATATGAATCAGAAAAAACTCGATAAGTTCTCGGAGCTTGCAGAAAGCGTGTTGAGCGCTCCGGTGACGGCTGACGAGAACGCTGTGAGCACTGATGGTGACATGCCCGGTCTGCCAAATAGCAATCTCCCTGACCGCTCAGTTGCGTCGCCAACTAACGATGTCGTCGGACTGCTCAGGTCGATGAATGTCACAGTAGATAGTTCTGCTACGCCACTTGTCAACCAGTGGTTTGCCGACGCAGACCCCATTTTTCATGCTCCTTACCGTTGGACCAAGGCCGATGCCAACCTGAATAATCTCTGGCGGACATCGTCCGCGGGAAGCAATGCGTCCTACGATTTATTTGATGCACTCCAGCAGCAGGGGTTATCGCTGAATGCCATGAATCTTGCGCACGACTCCGGCTCTACGCTTGCCGGTGGCGGCGGCTATACGTCCGGACTGTATGACCTGTATTCTCCGGGTGTGCGATTGTCTGCTGCCAGTACTCCAGGCGTGGCAAATCCTTCCACCAGTGCAGGATTCGATACCGCATCAGCGAGTCCGTCTTCCACCATCCACTCCCCGACGGCCGCACATCGCGATATCTTTCAAAGCTATATAGACCCGGTCGTCCTCCAGTTTGGCAGCAGGCAGATTCACACAACCAGCCGTGAGGCTTCCGGCGTGATGTTTGATATGGAAGCGAACGGCAGAAAAGTGCATACCGGGTGGATCACTCCGGACGAAGCGTTTCTGGTCATGGACAGGAATGGCAATGGATTGATCGACGATAGCACCGAGCTGTTTTCCGAGCGAAGCTCGTTGTCTGCAAAGAGCGGATTGGCGGCATTGGGTGAGCTTGACAGTAATCGGAATGGCAAGATCGATACCCGGGACAAGCAATTTTCGCAGCTGCGGCTCTGGACGGATATGAACGCGGATGGAATCAGCCAGGCCGCTGAGTTGCGCAAGCTGGTAGACATGGGCGTTTATATTCTTTTTTACAAGAATCCAACACCCGTCAATCTCTATGACAATGGCAACATGATCTTGTCCTCGACCGAGTATGTCGCTGCGCTACCGTACTCCGGGATCCGCTTTTCGGCCATGGCCGAAGTGTTGCTGAATTATGGAGAGGGCGCGCGTGTTCCGCAGATTTATCTGTCGGATCAGTCGACAGCCGTGCGGCTCTCGGATGGTCGATCAATGCTCAATTTGCAGGATTCGGCGGTCCAGACGGTGGATGCCTTTGCCAGCGGCGTCAATATCCTTGTTGGCGGCAAGGGAGATGTGCTGAACGCCGGAAGTGCCCGGCAATCCCTGTTGATCGGTAATGGTGGAACTCAGATGAACGGGAACAGCGGTGATACCCAGTTCATCGTGAATGGTACAGGCAACACCGTCACCACCGGAACCGGGCATTCTGTGATTGAGGTGAATGGCGACCTCAATACGATCAGGGCGATCAAAGGCGATAACCATATCGAGGTGACGGGCAACAAAAATTCGATCACGATTGGCGACCATGATTGGGCCATGCTTGGCGGAGATTCCAACAAACTGAGCACGAGCGGCAAAGGTAATGAGAATGATATTTTTATCACTGGAACGCGAGGCATAGTCAATGCGAGCAACTCAGATATCGTGCTGGCGGATCATGCAGACGTCACGCTTAATGGCCGGAACAATGACATTGTCCAGTTGGGTCACAGCCTCCTCAAGGGTACAGCCAGTGGCGGCAGCTTGATGGTATGGGGAGAGGAGAATCAGGCAACCATCAGCAATGCTTTCATCGGCGTCATGGAAGGCGCCGAGCTCGAGCTCAAGGGGACTAACGACAGGGCTGTGCTCGCCGGAGATGCCTCGCTGACCGTCATCGGCACGGCCGGCAAAATGAAAGTGAGCGTCTTCGGGGGAGATAATCAGCTGACGATGAGTGGCGGATCGGTGGTGCTGGATGAGCACGCGGAACTGGCGCTGAACGGCACCAGGAATACGCTGACGATGCTTGGCGATGGCGAATTGAGCGTCGCCGGCTCAGGTAACCGGATCGATGTCTTTGATGACGGAAACCTGATCACCGCAAACAAAACAGCGATCACTGAGCACGCAGGGGCTGACGCGAGCGTTCTTGGTGCCAGCAACAGCATTCGCTCGGTGTCTGGCTCTGGCGCTCAACGCGCCGCTGATCTTCGTGCGGAGGATCTCGCACAAGGCCAGCTGGACACCATCTGGAACCAACTATTGCATCTCAAAGAATCACACCTGACCGACGACGGTATGCAGCTTTTCGGACTGCCGCCAGCCTTTGCCGGCGCAGATTCCTTGAATACTTCGATGCTGGCCATACCGCCGGTGAGTGCCGTCGGCATTGCTGATCCCAGCCAAAGCCTGTCCGGGGTGTAGCGCGTTGGGTGCCAAGTCAGTGACCACTACCGTGATCCAAACTCCCTATCAAAAAAATGCGAATACCGGAGTCGCGTTCTCGCGCCGTACAATGCCGGGCGTGGCCGTTTGGAAAACCTGCTGCGCGACCTGAGCCGGGGCCTAGTGCCGGTGCCAATTATAAAAAAAGATAAAACCCGGAGATTCAGATGACGACACTCCCCGCCTCCATGAAAGGCATCGCAGCACACGCCTTTTCGCTCGATGCCTTCAAGCCCGTGCAGCTTCAGGTTCCCCAGCCAAGGCGCGGCGAGATCCTGATCAAAGTATCAGCGGCCAGTCTCAATTACCGCGACCTCGCCGTGTTGGGCGGGAATTACATTCCCGGTTTGCCATTGCCACTGGTGCCGTGCTCGGATGCCTGCGGCACGGTGGTGGCGCTGGGCGAGGAAGTCACTCAGTGGAAGATCGGTGACCGCGTGACACCGGTGTATACGCAGGGTTGGTATGACGGCAAGCCGACGCCGCAGCAACGCTTCAGGCAGACGTTGGGCATGCCGCTGACCGGCGTGCTTCAGCAGTACATCACGGTACCGGCCGAGGAAGTCGTCGCGCCGCCGTCTTCACTGTCGGATACCGAGGCATCGACGCTGCCGATCGCTGCACTCACAGCCTGGTCGGCGTTGCAAGAGGGCGGCATCAAGCCGGGCGATGCGGTACTGCTGCAGGGCACGGGTGGTGTTTCCCTGTTTGCACTGCAGTTTGCCAAGGCGGCGGGTGCGACCGTCATCATCACCTCCTCCAGCGACGAGAAACTGGCGCGTGCGAAGGCGCTCGGCGCCGACATGATCATCAACTACAAGACCCATACGGACTGGGATGTCAAAGTGAAAGAAGCCACCGGCGGCCGGGGCGTGGATATCGTTGTCGAGACAGCGGGCGCGACACTGTCGAAATCGCTGGCATCGACGGTCTTTGGCGGGTTTGTCGGCGTGGTCGGTTTTGTCGCCGGCTATGAGGCGACGATACCGCTGCGCCAGATGATCGGCCCGATGATCCGGGTGCAGGGTATCGCTGTCGGCTCACGCACGCGCTTCGAGCAAATGAACCGCGCGATTGAGGCGCATCGCATCAAGCCAGTGCTGGATCGCGAGTTTGCGCTGGACGATGCGCAGGCCGCATTTCAGCATCTGGCCAGCGGCGCGCATTTCGGCAAAGTCGTGATCAACGGTTTCTGAGCGCTGAGGGCGAGACAGACATGCTAATGAAAGACAAAGTGGCCATTGTGACGGGTGCCGCATCCGTAAAAGGCATAGGCTGGGCGACCGCCCGGCGCTTCGCAGAGGAGGGCGCACGGGTTGCACTGCTCGATCTGGGCGCGGACGCCGCACAGCAAGCGGCCGGGGCGATCGGTGACGGACATCGCGGTTATGCCTGCGACGTTCGTGATGCGGTCCAATGCCAGCAGGTAGTGGAGCAGATCATTGCTGACTTCGGTCATGTGGACATTCTCGTCAATAACGCCGGTGTCAGCCAGAGCAAGCGGCTGATGGACAGCACGATGGATGACTATGATCTGGTGATGGATGTCAGCCTGCGTGGCGCATACAACATGTCGCGCGCGCTGGTGCCGCATCTTCGCTCGCGAAAGAGTGGCGCGATCGCCTGCATGGGATCGGTTGCCGCGCAGCGCGGCGGCGGCGTTCTGGGCGGCCCGCATTATGCGGCGGCCAAGGGAGGCGTGCAGACACTGGCCAAGGCGATGGCGCGCGAGCTGGGGCCGGATGGCATACGGGTCAATGCGGTCGCTCCCGGATTGATCGATACCGAACTGCTGGTCGGCAAGATCGACGACGCCGGCAAGCAGCGTGTGGCGGATTCGGCGCCCCTGGGCAGACTAGGGACGCCGCTGGATATTGCGGATGCGTTTGTTTATCTGTGCAGCGATATGTCGCGCTTTGTCACCGGGGTGGTGCTGGATGTGAACGGTGGGCTGCACATTCACTGATCACCGCACGACCGCCAGCTGCTCACGCTTCTTGTTGCGGAAGGTATAAAGCGTCAGCGCGCTGTTCTTCACATCGCCTTTCGTATCGAACTCTATCGTTCCGGTCACGCCCTGGTGCTTGTTGGCCGCCATCACCGGCAGATATTTTGCAGGATCGGCCGAATCTGCCTTTTTCATTGCTTCCATCATCAGCGTTGCTGCATCATACGCATAGGGCGCGTAGATCTGCACATTGCTGTTGTATTTCTTGCGGTATCTCGCGCGGAAATCATCCATGCCCTTTTGCTGCGAGGCTTCAATGCCGCCGGGTTCCGAGCAGATCACGATGTCATCAATCAGGCCTTCGCCGGCCAACACCGGCATCTGTTCCGAGCACACGCCGTCACCGCCGATGAATCTGGCCTTGATGCCCAGCTGCTTCATTTGCCTCAGCATCGGGCCGCCGACCGCATCAATGCCACCGAAAAAAATCGCCTCCGGATTTTTTGCCTTGATCGCAGTCAGGATCGCGCTGAAGTCGGTTGCCTTGTCATTGGTGAACTGGCGGCTGACGATATTGATGCCGGCCGCCTTCGCAGATTTGAGGAATTCATCGGCGAGACCTTGTCCGTAGGCGGAGCGATCATCGATCACGGCGACATTCTTTAGTTTCAGCGTCTGTGCCGCGTAGCGCCCCATCACGCTGCCTGCCTGCGCATCATTGGTCGCCACGCGAAACGCGGTCTTGTAGCCCTGCAGCGTGTATTTCGGATTGGTGGCAGACGGCGAGATCTGCGGTATGCCGGCATCGTGATAGATCTTCGAGGCGGGAATCGTGGTGCCGGAATTCACATGACCGATCAGCCCCTGCACCTTGCCATCAGCCAGCTTCTGGGCGACCAGCGTTGCCTGACGGGGATCGGCGGCATCATCTTCCGAGACCATCACGAACTTCGCTTTCTTGCCGCCGATAGTCATGCCTTTCGCATTCATCTCGTCGATTGCCATCCGGACACCGTTCTCGGTGTCCTTGCCAAGGTGCGCGATATTGCCGGTCAGCGGGCCAGCATGGCCGATCCTGATGGTCAGCTCCTGCGCATGTGCAGAGAATGTCGCGGTGAATGTACTCAGTAGTGCGATCAGCAGCGCAGAGGATGGCAGTGCAAGAGAAAACCGGGGAAGGCAGGCACGACGTTTCATGAGGGCTCGCTTTCTTTTGTGGGAAAGATTGTTCTTAAAAAGTTAATCTTTGGCGCAGCTGAACTGGCAGACTTTTATCTGGCAGCCGGCGTTGCAGTGGAACTATCAAACAGCTCTTGGTAGCATAGCGAACCTTTTCGCCTGACTTCAAGCGCCCTGTGCGCTCAAAAGCCTGCGAACGACCAAAAACACACAATTAACAACTACCGGAGACATCATGGCCATCGTCAGTCAGCGCGCGCAAAGCCTCGGCACGGAGAATGCCTTCATCGTGCTTGCCGAGGTCAACAAGCTGGTGCGCGAAGGACGCGACATCATTTCGTTCTGCATTGGTCAGCCGGATTTTCATACGCCGATGAACATTCAGGATGCCGGCGTCAAGGCGATACGCGAGGGCAGGCATGGCTATACGCCGTCCGCCGGTATTCCCGAGCTGCGGCAGGCAGTGGCGGAAGATTTCACCCGCACGCGCGGCATCAAGGTCGATGCCGATGATGTGGTGGTTGCTGCGGGCGCCAAGCCTTTCATTGGCTACACGATCCTGTCCACCACCGACTATGGTGCGGGCGATGAAGTCATTTATCCGGTGCCGGGTTTCCCGATCTATGAATCGCAGATCAAGGCCAATGGCGCGGTCGGCGTCCCTATCTACCTGCAGGAATCGCGTAATTTCAGCTTCGATCCGCAAGAGCTGGCCGACAAGATCACGCCGAAGACCAAGCTGTTGATCCTGAACTCGCCGCAAAATCCGACCGGCGGCATCATTCCGAAAAAAGACATGGAAGCGATCGCCGAGATCCTGCGCAAGCATCCGCAGGTCTGGATATTCGCCGACGAGATCTATGGCCGTCTGATCTATGACGGCGAATTCGTGTCCATCGCATCGCTGCCGGGCATGCAGGAGCGCACCATCATTTCCGATGGCTGTTCAAAGACCTGGGCAATGACGGGCTGGCGCCTCGGCTTTATCGCCAACAAGAAGCTCGCGCCTTACTTCACCACCTGGATCACGAACACTGAATCCTGCGCATCGCAGATCACGCAATGGGCCGGCATCGAGGCGCTGAACGGCCCGCAGGATGATGCGAATCGCATGCGCGAGATTTTCCACCAGCGCCGTGACCTGATCGTCGGCCTGCTCAATCAGGTGCCGGGGGTCAGCTGCAAGACGCCGGGCGGCGCGTTCTATGCGTGGCCGAACGTGACGGAAGCCTGCAAGCTGATCGGCGCGAAAGATTCGGAAGAATTCCGCCGTCGCCTGCTCAATGAAGCCGGCGTCGCGGTGCTGGCGGACATTCACTTCGGACCGCGCGTCGAGGGAGATGGTCAGCACATCCGCTTCAGCTATGCCGCGTCTGACGAGGCCATCAAGGCGGGTCTGCAGCGCATGACGGATTTCATCAACAAGAATCGCGTCTGATCATCAGATAGCCAGAGGTACCCCCGTAAAAAAGCCCGATGCCGTCGCCGGCATCGGGCTTTTTCATCCGCGCCTGTCTTCAGCGCCGGATCAGGCAAGCTTTTCGTACAAGGTCACCACACAGGCGCCGCCCAATCCCAGATTGTGCTGCAGCGCCAGCGTCGCCCCCTCAACCTGACGCTTGTCCGCCGTGCCGCGCAGCTGGCTCACCAGCTCCGTGCACTGCGCAAGTCCCGTCGCACCCAGCGGATGACCTTTGGACAGCAGGCCGCCCGAGGGATTCGTTACCGTGCGGCCGCCATAGGTATTGTCGCCATCCATGATGAATTTTTCCGCACCACCCTCCGGGCACAGACCCAGCCCTTCGTAGGTGATCAGCTCATTATGCGCAAAGCAGTCGTGCAGCTCGACGACCGGAATATCGGTCGGATCGACGCCCGCTGCTTCATACACTTGTTTTGCTGCAGCATGCGTCATGTCGTAGCCGACCAACTGACGCATGTCGCTGTGCGCACCACCAAAAGTGGAATCAAAGTCCGTCGTCATGGCCTGCGCACGGATACGCACGCGCATATCGAGACCGTGTTTTTTCGCGAACGCTTCCGAACAAACAATCGCCGCCGCGCCGCCGCAGGTCGGCGGACAGGCCATCAGCCTCGTCATCACGCCCGGCCAGATGGCCGGTGCGGCCATCACATCTTCTTCAGTCACGACGGTTTTGAACAAGGCCAGCGGATTGTTCGCCGCATGGCGACTAGCCTTGGCGCGTATCTTCGCGAAGGTTTCCAGCCTGGTGCCGTATTGCTTCATGTGCGCCACGCCCGCGCCACCGAAATATCGCAGCGCCAGCGGTATGCCATCGGCGGGCGCCAGACGGTCGCTGGTTTCATCGAAGCGATCGAATGGCGAAGGCCGATCTTCATACACATTGCCCAAAGCGCCGGGCTTCATCTGCTCGAAGCCTACGGCCATTGCGCATTCCGCAGCACCCGAGGCAACCGCCTGTCGCGCAAGCCACAGCGCGGTGGAGCCGGTCGAGCAGTTATTGTTCACATTGATGACCGGCACGCCACTCATGCCCACCTCGTACACGGCACGCTGACCGCAGCAGGAATCGCCGTACACGTAGCCCGCGTAGACCTGCTGAATTGCCGAGTAATCGAGACCGGCATCTGCCAGCGCCGCGCGCATCGCACGCGCGCCCATCAGGTGGTAAGGGTCGCTTGCGCCCGGTTTGGTGAAGGGGATCATGCCGACGCCGACGACATGCACAGGCTGGGACATAAGGCCTCCTTTGTTTTTATAAAAGTGTTTGCGCAATACGATGCTGTTCCAAGCATCGATTCTCGCACAGTGGTGAGCAGGAACTACACCGTGCCGACCGGCGCGACAGGCGAGCCCACTGCGCCGGGCAATCGCAGCGGCGGTGCAGTCAGCAGAAAACGCGAGCGCTGATGCGAACGTAACCAGCGCGCCAGGGGTGTCAGGTGCCACAGCTCGCCCAGATGAATTCCGAGCTTGAACAGACAATGCTCATGCAGCGGCAGCGCCGCGCAATGACCGTCATGTGAAGAGGCCGGATGTGCTTCGACTGCGTAGTTGTCTGCAATGAGCACCGAGAGCTGCGAATCCGTGATCCATTGCAGCAGGCGAGGATCGCGCCCTTCGAGCACTGCGCAACTGTTTGCGAGCCGTTCACCATCCGGCTGCCGGTTCATGCTGAGCAAAAGCTCGGCAAAGCCGGTGTGCAGACAGACCATGTCGCCCGGCTCGATCTGCAGCTTGTCTTGGCGGAGTATGTCGGCCAGCATCGCATAGTCGATGTTCACGCGGCGATCGCCGACATGCGCATGCAGATCGATCATCACCGCACGCCCCTGCACGCAGCGTTCGGCCATGTGTTCCATGCCCAGCGCGCGTGCCTGCGAGGTCGAGCGTAGCTCTATCGGGGGCAGATCGAAGGCTCCGCAGTCCGCGCTGTCGCTCGGCCCCCGGATATCTTCGCCCGCGCGGTAGCCGTTGTAGTAGACCGCTTCAGGCTGGCCGTCGCCATCGGCATCGAACATTGATCCCACGTGCGCGAGACTGTCCCATTGCGTGCTGTACTGCGTATGAAGAATCACCAGATCATCGCTGATCACATCGGTATGCGACGGATCGTCCTTGACCAGCGCGTAATTCAGGTTAGGCTGACGATTGCGCAGCGTGGGGCGCAGCACCGGCGGATAACGCCGCGGGTTGAGCACGTTACCGCCCGGGACATCGAGCGGCAGGCTGAGATTGAATGCAAGCCCTTCGCGCACTTCGGCGATGCCCTGCAAAACTTTCTCTTGAGTGATCAGGTTCAGCCTTCCGAGCTGATCATCGGGACCGAAATCGCCCCAGTTCGAGCCCGGGGGGCGTTGCTTCCAGCGAGGGGAGTGATGCATGGCGGCCTCCTGCCCAGATAGTCTGTCAGGCAGTGTAGCAGCCGCCCTGCATAACACCCTCTGGGTCAATAGCCTATTGCCGCCCCGTCGCTGCGCGGATCCGAACCACCCGATTTCACGTTCGTCACCGGATCGATGGTGATCCCGTGCGCATGACCGGCCAACTCATTCCATGCAGGCCAGCGGTTCAGCAGATGACCGCGCTGCTCCAGTGTGTTGAACGTCGCGGCAGGGAAGCGTCCTTCGATATGCAGCGTGTCGCGACTTTCGCCCAGCGCAAAGCGTCCGGACAGCCAGCGCGGCGCTTCCAGCGCCTGCTGAATGTCGCAGCCAAAATCCATCATCGCGACATAAGTCTGCAGCTGGATCTGCGGCTGGCCATCAGCGCCCATGCAGCCCACCACGCTCCACAATTTGCCATCGCGCTTGCCTATTGAAGCGATCAGCGTGTGCAGCGGTATCTTGCCGGGCTCGAGCTTGTTCGGATGTTGAGGATCAAGCGAGAAATACGCGCTGCGGTTTTGCAGCACCACGCCAGTGTCACCAGCGACGACTGCCGAGCCGAAGCCGCCGTACAGGCTGTGAATCAGTGACACCGCATTGCCTTCGTCGTCGACTACGGCGATGTACACGGTGTCGCCGGACAAGCTGCCATACGAAGGTACTTTGTCCCAGGGCAGCGCGCGTGCGGGATCGATCAGCGCGCGCCGCTCGTCGGCATACGCTTTGGAGATCAGCCGCTCCATTGGCACATTCGAAAATTTGGGATCAGCGATATAACGATCGCGATCGTGATACGCGATCTGCTTGGACTGCACCAGCAGGTGCACATGGTCAGGGCCCAGGAAACCAGTCTTTTGCAGATCGAGCGGCTCGACCAGATTCAGCATTTCAATCACCGCAAAGCCTTGTGTCGGCGCCGGCGTCTGATACAGCGTGAGATCACGATACTGCCCGACCAGCGGCTTGCCCCATTCGGCGCGCTGCGCCTGCAGATCAGCTTTGGTGAAAAACCCGCCGCGCTGCGCGACATAGCCCACCAGTGCGTCGGCGACTGCGCCATCATAAAAACCATGTCGGCCGTCTTTGCCGATGGCGTCCAGCGTATTTGCCAGTCCGGGATTGCGGATCAGCGAACCGGCTGCCGGAACGCCATTCTTCAGGAAGATCGCCGCAGCCTCCGGCTCGGCTTTCAGTTCCTGTTCTGTTCTGGCGATCCAGCTTGCCAGCCGTGCAGTGACCGGGAAGCCGTACCGCGCATAACTGATCGCGGACTGCAGGTTGCGCGACAGCGGCAGCTTGCCGTACTTCGCATGCGCTTCGCACCAGCTATCGACCGAACCCGGTGTGGTCAGGCTCGCCGGCAGGATGCCGCGAAACGGGATTTCTTTCATTCCCCGGCTGCTGAAGTAATCGATGCTGGCCGATGCTGCCGCGCGCCCGCCGCCATTGAGGAAATGCACGTCGCCCGTCGCTGCCTCGTGAATTAGCCAGAACGCATCGCCACCGATGCCCACCATGTGCGGATAGATCACCGACAGTACCGCGCTGGTCGCGATGGCCGCATCGATCGCCGAGCCACCGGCACGCAATACGTCAACCCCTGCCTGCGATGCCAGGGAGTGAGGGCAGGTGACCATGCCGCGTGGCGCGAGAGTGGCCGGGCGGCCGGTGGTGATTTCCAAGACATTTCTCCTGTGATTTTTTTAATTGAGGCAGCGCGTGGCTGCGAATTGTGCTGACATGCCGCGCTCACCACCGGAATGATAAACGGTATTCACTGCGCTCCGGTCGCGATGCTCCGGCTTGCGATGTCGTGTCAGCGAAGGTTTAGGCTTCGGTTAATATCTCCCAGCGTCAATACGAGCTGAAAAGCGCCGCACTATCCGGGCAGTAAAAACCAAAAAAACAAGGAGGCACCATGGCGATCTACGAACTGCGCACCTATCAAGTCATCGTCGGCAAGATGGGCGAAGTGGTCGATCTGTATAAAAAAGAAGGCTGGCCGGCGATCGAGCGGCATCCGAAAAAGCTGGTCGCTTATTTCACCGGCGATGTGGGCGCGCTGCACCAGCTGGTGCATCTGTGGAAGTTCGACGACGACGCCGACCGCCGCGCATTCTGGGCGGGCTTGTTCGCCGACGAACAATTTCTCGCCTTTGCGCAAAAAGTCAGGCCGCTGGTCGCTTCGCAGGAAAACAAGCTGCTGCTGGCCGCGCCCTGGGGCCCGAGTGTCTGAGCATTGCTGATTCGATAATTTCTGCGCGGATTAACCCTTCACATTGACGGGCATGGCCTCGCCCCGTGCCATTCTTTGATAGATTCCAGCCCGCCCCCGACCGGGGTTCAATCCAATCCCGCGGAGGCATGCTGTGAAACACTTTGCTACTTCATTGGCGGTATCCGTCATCTGTCTGGCGCTGGCGGCCTGGTGGGGCTATGCGCATGGCGGCGTGACCGGCGCACTCACCGCATTCGGCATCGCACTGATCCTCGGTGTGATGGAAGTCTCGCTCTCTTTCGATAATGCGGTCGTCAATGCCTCGGTGCTGAAGAACTGGGACGCGTTCTGGCAGCGTATCTTTCTCACCGTCGGTATTGTGATTGCGGTGTTTGGCATGCGCCTGATTTTCCCGCTGGTGATCGTCGCTCTGGCGGCGGATCTGGGCATCGGAGAAGTCTGGGATCTCGCGCTGACTGATCCGAGACAATTCTCTGCCTACCTCAGCCGTCATCATGACGAGGTCGCCGTGTTCGGCGGTATTTTTCTGCTGCTCGTCGCGCTGAATTTCCTGATGGATGAAACCAAGGAATTGCACTGGCTGGGCAATGTCGAGGCCAAGCTTGCCTCCTTCGGGAAAATCGGCTCCGTCCCCGTGCTGATCGCCTTGCTGGTCGTGATCGGCAGCCTGGCGCTGGTCGAGCCGGAGCAGGAATTTGTCGTGTTGATCGCAGGTGTCTGGGGCGTAATTGTCTATGTGGCTGTGGATTTTCTCAGCGCTTTGCTGGAACGCGACGGTACCACCGACGCCGATGTCGGCGCGATGGTCAAGAGCGGCGGCATCGGCGGTTTCCTGTATCTGGAGATACTGGACGCATCGTTCTCGTTCGATGGCGTGATCGGCGCATTTGCGATCACCAGCGATGTCGTGATCATCATGCTGGGGCTGGCGATCGGCGCGATGTTCGTGCGGTCGATGACGGTTTATCTGGTGCGGCAGGGAACGCTGGATGAATATGTCTTTCTGGAGCACGGCGCGCACTATGCGATCGGCATCCTCGCGCTGATCATGTTCGCCAGCGTCAAATATCATGTGCCCGAGCTGGTCACCGGCTTGCTGGGCATTGCCTTCATTCTGGCGTCACTGTGGTCGTCGGTTCGCTATCGGGATAGCGAGGCTGGCCGATCCGATCAGCCGAAAGAGTGATGCCGGTGCGATCGCGGCGGGCCGGTCTCGGCCGCCGCGTTGTCCATCACATCAGGAACACGCCTTTACCGGCATTCTGCTGATCGAAGACACGATAAGCCTCCTCACCCTGATCGAGTGTCCAGCGGTGCGTGAACAAGCCATCGACATCAATTTTGCGATCGGCGATGAAATCATTGCAGGCTTTCTGGCCGACGGTCGAGAATGTCCATGAGCCCATCACTGTCACCTGACGGCGCAGCATGTCGCGGCTGACGTCGATGGACACCGAGCCGCCCTCGCCAACGAAGCAGGCCTTGCCCCAGCTGCGCACGCATTGCACGGATTGCAGCCGGGCGTCCGGCGACGAGGACGTATCCATCGACGCATGCGCGCCGAGGCCATGCGTCAGCTGGCGTATCGCGGCGACGGCATCGGTCTTTGCCGGATTGATGATCTCGTCAGCCCCGAAGTCTTTCGCGCGGGCGAGGCGCTCCTCGCTGACATCCAGCGCGATCACGCGTGCGCCCATCGCCACTGCGAGCTGCGTGGCCGACAGCCCGACGGGGCCCTGACCGAAGATCGCGATCGTCTGATCGCCGCTCATCTGGAGGCGGTGCAGCGCGCCCCACGCGGTGCCGGTGCCGCAGGCGATCGCCGCGCCGGTTTCAAACGACAGTTCCTCGCGCAGCTCGACAATGGTATTGGCCGGACATTTCATGTAGGTCGCGTGCGCGCCGTGGCCGGTGATGCCGTAAATTTCCGCGACACCCTCGACGCACATCTGCTGCCAGCCAGTAGAGCAGTGCGGGCAGGCACCGCAGCCGCGGTAGTGGTGCACCATCGCGCGCTGACCTACGTACGCCTGCTTCGGATTCACGTTCGAGCCGACGGCAACCACTACGCCGCAAGGCTCATGGCCCGCGATCACATGCACGGCTTCGGTATAGCCGAGGTTCTTCAGTCCCTCGCCGAATGGTGCGCGATAGACCTTCAGATCACTGCCGCACATGCCTGAAGCCTTGATCTCCAGCACAACTTCATTCGGGCCCGGTGTGGGATCCGGAAACTCGCGCAGCTCGACCTTGCGGTCGCCTGCAAAGACGATGCCTTTCATGCGTTCTCCTTGTTTTTGTTGTCGTCAGTACGGCGCTCAGCGCATGATGAACGGGTTCGCCGGTGCGCCCTCGGCATACGAGATCCAGGTGCTCTTGGTTTCCAGATAACCGAGCACGGATTCGATGCCGCTCTCGCGGCCAATGCCAGAGTGCTTCATGCCGCCGAAGGGCATCATGTAGCTGACTGCGCGATAGGTATTCACCCAGACCGTGCCCGCACGCAGTGCCTTGGACATGCGCACCGCGCGGCCGATATTCTCGGTCCATACACCGGCCGCAAGGCCATAGATCGAATCATTGGCGATCCGCACCGCATCTTCCTCGGTATCGAAGCCAATGATCGACAGTACCGGCCCGAATACTTCTTCGCGCGCGATACGCATCTCCGGCTTCACATTAGTGAAGATGGTCGGCTCCACGAACTGGCCGCCGGGCAGATCGGGCGCGGGGGCTCCGCCGAGAATGCAGGTCGCGCCTTCTTTCTTCGCGATGTCGATGTAATCGAGGATCTTCTGGTATTGCGCGGGCGTCGTCACCGGGCCGATATTGGTGTCCGCGGCCATCGGGTCGCCTTTGCGCGCGGTCGCGCCCAGTTCGGCGACTTTTTTCGTGAACGCCTCTTTGATCGAGTTCTGCACCAGCAACCGCGAGCCGGCGATGCAGGTCTGGCCGGTCGCGGCAAAGATGCCCGAGATTACACCCGCAGCGGCCTTGTCGAGATTGCAGTCATCAAAAACGATATTCGGTGATTTGCCGCCCAGCTCCAGCGTCACGCGCTTCATGGTCTTTGCTGCCTGCGCATAGATGCGCGCGCCGGTGGCGTCCGAACCGGTAAAGGTGATCTTCGCGACATCCGGATGATCGACCAGCGCCGAGCCTGCCTCCGGACCATAGCCGGTGACCACATTGAACACGCCGTCCGGGAAACCGGCTTCTTTGGTCAGCGCCGCATATTCGAGCGTGGAGGCCGAGGTGAATTCCGAGGGCTTGATGACGACTGCGCATCCGGCCGCAATCGCGGGCGCGCATTTCCATGCGATGAACAGCAACGGCGAGTTCCATGCGGTGAGCGCGGCGACGACGCCCACGGGCTCATGGCGCGAGAAAGCGAAAATATCCGGCTTATCGATAGGCATCACCGAGCCTTCGAGCTTGTCAGCCAGTCCACCGAAATAGCGCCACCATTCCGGGTGATAGTTCATCTGGCCGCGCATCTCGGCGATCAGCTTGCCATTGTCCATCACCTCGATCTCGGCGAGACGCTCGGCATGTTTTGCCACCAGCTCGGCAAGGCGCAGCATCATTTTGCCGCGCTCGGTGGCCGTCATCTTTGCATAGGGTCCTTCAGTCATTGCGCGCTTTGCCGCCTGCACCGCGCGATCCACGTCTTTCGCGCAGCCTTTGGGTATCTTCGCCCATGCTTTGCCGGTATAAGGATTGACGGTTTCCAGCCATTCCTTGCCAATGGGGTCGACATAGTGGCCGTCGATAAAGTGCTGGTAGGTTTTCATTGGGGTCTCCGAGATGTCTGTTGTGGGTATAAAAAATCAGGTGTTGCGCCAGTCTTCTTCGATCATGGTGGCTGCCTTGTCCGCAATCATAATGACCGGCGCATTGGTGTTCCCCGATGGCACGCGCGGCATCACGGACGCATCGGCAATGCGCAGCCCCTGAATGCCTTTTACGCGCAGCCTGTGGTCCACTACAGCCAGCGCATCCGCGCCCATCCTGCAAGTGCCGACCGGGTGATACATGGACTGCGCCTGCTCGCGCAGATAGTCGATCATGTCGCTATCGGACTGGCACTGCGGGCCCGGCATCAGCTCGGTCTTCAGTCCTGACGCGAAAGGCTCGCTGTGGAACAGCTTGCGCATGATCCGCACGCCCTGCACCAGCGGCAGCAGGTCGCGCTCATCGCTCAGCAGTCTGGGGTAAATCAGCACGCGATCTGCCGGGTTTGCCGACGCCAGCTGAACGCTGCCGGTGGAGAAGGGCTGCAGCAGCCCGCAGGAGGCGGTCACGGCGGGTGCCGGATCGGCACGGTACATGCCGCCTTTGCCCAGCATGCTGAACGGGCGCATCTGTATCTGCAGATCAATGCGCGGCCCGTGAACCTGCGACGAGGTAAACAAGCCGACTTGCGCCGCCGCTGAATTCAGCAGCCCGCGCCGAGTGAACAGGTAGCGCAGCACGTCCGGCACCATGCGCAGGTTGCTGGAGATCTTGCGGTTCAGCGAGAAAGCATCATCAACGCTCACCAGACAGTGAGCGTACACATGATCTTGCAGGTTCTGACCGACTCCGGGCAGAGCATGCAGCACACGCAGCCCATGCTGTTGCAGCGACTGCGGATCGCCTATGCCGGACAGCATCAGCACTTGCGGCGAATTGATCGCGCCGGCGGACAGCACAAGCTCAGGTGCATGCGCTTCCTGTGTTTTCCCGTGCACCTGGAAGCGAACACCTTTGACCTGAGTGCCTTCCAGAATAATTTTTTCGACCAGCGCATTCGTCTGCACCTGCAGATTGCTGCGGTGGCGAACCGGTGTCAGGAAGGCCTGTGACGTGGAAGAGCGCACACCGTTATTGATCATCAGCTCCAGATAGCCGACGCCTTCCTGAGCCGGGCCATTGAAATCGGCATTCGGCGGTATGCCATGAGCCAGCGCTGCGTCGATGAATGCCTGCGACGCGGGGTGCGGTTCCATCACCGGCGTCACATGCAGCTCGCCGCTGCCGCCATGCAGCGCAGATTCGCCGAGATGATGTGATTCCGTCCGTTTGAAATGAGGCAGCACATCGTTCCAGCCCCAGCCCGGATTACCTTCCGCCAGCCAGCCATCATAATCCGCAGGCGTGCCGCGCATGTACACATGGCCATTGATGCAGCTGCTGCCGCCCACCAGACGACCGCGCGGCAAGAACAGCTGGCGATGATTCAGTCCCGGTTCGGGCTGGCTGACATAGCCCCAGCTGATCTTTTTGTCGGCGACGACGCGCGGCACGCCCGCGGGCACCCGCGTCCAGACATTCCTGTCCTCAGGCCCCGCCTCCAGCAGCAGCACCCGGCGCGAAGAGTTTGCCGACAGCCGGTTCGCCAGCACGCAACCGGCAGAGCCGGCGCCGATGATGATCAGGTCGTAGTGCTTGGGCATGATGATTATTCTTTTGCTCCGCAGCCGGGATGCTTCACCCTTTAAAAAAACAACAGGCGATCAGAGATCGCCTTTTAATGAACCGGGTGGGGTCTCCGGTTCCTCCCACTGCATTGGCAAGTTTCGTGGACTAGTGTCCCTGCGCTCTTTTATTGTTGTTTACTGCTGGCGCACTTGCTTCTCTTATTTTTATTTCCAGTTAGGGCACTTGCTTTCTTCTTTCGTCGTGAAGGCCTGATCACCGGGGATTTTTTCGATCAGCTTGAAATAATCCCAGGGCTGCTTCGACTCTGCCGGCGTCTTTACCTGCACCAGGTGCATGTCATGCACCATCCGGCCATCCGGACGGACATAACCGTTCTGAGCGAATACGTCATTGATCTTGTTGGCCTTGATCCAGGCGATCACTTTTTCAGGATTGTCGGTGCCGGTCGCTTTGACCGCCTTCAGGTAGGTGGTCACGGCAGAATAGTCGCCGGCATGACCGCTGTTGGGCATTTTCTTCACGCGCTCGAAGTAGCGCTTGGCCCATGCACGGGTCTGATCGTTGGTGTCCCAGTACCAGGCATCGGTGAGGAGCATGCCCTGGGTCTGCTGCAGACCCAGGGCGTGCACATCGCTCAGGTACATCAGCAGGGCAGCGATCTTCATGGATTTCTTGACGCCGAATTCATTCGCCGTCTTGATGGAATTCACCAGGTCATCGCCGGCGTTTGCCAGTCCGAGAATCTGCGCCTTCGATGCCTGAGCCTGCAGCATGAAGGACGAGAAATCCGAGGCGCCGACCGGGTGCTTGGATGAGCCTAGTACATTGCCGCCGCTGGCTTTCACCACACGGGTGGTGTCGCCTTCGAGCGAGGTGCCGAACGCATAATCAGCGGTGATGAAATACCAGCTTTTGCCGCCCTGCCGGAAGACCGCGCCGCCGGTTCCTTTGGCCAGTGCGACCGTGTCGTAAGAATAATGAATCGTGTAGGGATTGCATTCTTCATTCGTCAGGCGCGCGGTGCCGGCGCCGACATTGATATAGGTTTTTTTCTTGTCAGCCGCGACTTTCGCCGTCGCCAGCGCCGCTCCCGAATTCGCGCCACCGAGGATCATGTCCACGCCCTGCGCGTCAAACCATTCGCGTGCCTTGCTGGCCGCGATGTCGGCCTTGTTCAGGTGATCCGCGTAGATGAATTCGATCTTCTTGCCATTGACCTTGCCGCCGAAATCCTCGATCGCCATTTTCACGGCCTCGACACCGCCGGTGCCGTCGGTGTCGGAGTAAGGGCCGCTGATATCGGTAATAAAGCCGATCTTCACCACATCATCAGAGACTTGCGCGGCGGCCGTCGCGCCCCAGCCCAGAGCGAGGGCACTGCAGGTGGCTGCAACGAGAGTTTTCAGCTTCAGTGTCATGTCCGCCTCTGTGCTTGTAGTTATTCAGATCACGCCAGCGTCGGCGAAAGAGCGCACCTGATCAGGACTGAGCCCCAGCAGGTCGCGGTAAACAGATTCATTGTCGGCGCCCAGTGCGCGGCCCGCATGCCTGAAGACGGTAGGCGTCTCGGAGAGTTTCAGCACGGGAGAGGGCAGCACCAGTTCGCCGACGCGCTCATCCTGCACGGTCATCATGTTGCCGCGTGCCGCAAATTGCTCATCGCTGAAGATGTCCCTGATCGAATAGATCTGCGCGCAGGGCACTTCGCCTTTGCTGGCTTCTTCAAGTACCTGTGTCAGCGGCATGCTGCCGATCCAGTCGGCGACGATGCCGTTCACCGTGTGGCGGTTCTCAACACGTATTGCGCTGGTCGGATATTTGTCTGCCAGCTCCGGTTTGCCCATGAGCTTTGTAAATCGTTCCCACATCTTGTCGCTGGTGCAGGCCAGCGCGACCCATTCGCCGCTGCCGGTCTGATAATGACTGTGAGGTACGGCGGCATGCGTGTCCGCGCCCATGCGCTCGCGCACGTAGCCGAATTTGGCGTACGCGGGCACCATTTCATCCAGCAGACGGAAGACGGATTCATACAGGCCAAGGTCGATGAACTGGCCGATGCCTTTACGGTCACGCGCGCGCAGCGCGGCGAGCACACCGATCGCGCCCCACATGCCGGACGCATAATCGGCGACCGATGTGGAACCGGGAACCACGGGCTGACCGTCGGGCTCGCCGGAGAGATAAGAGAGTCCGCCAAACGCATGCGCGATGCGCGCGAAGCCGGGTTCATGACGCTTCGGGCCGGTCTGACCATAGGCGCTGATGCGCAGCATGATCAGTTTGGGGTTGACCGCCTTCAGCGCTTCGTAGCCGATTCCCCATTTTTCCAGTGTGCCGGGGCGGAAGTTCTCGAGCACGACATCGCTCTCGGCGACGAGTTTCTTGAACAGCTCGACGCCTTCCGGCTTGCGGAAGTCCAGCGTGATGGTTTTTTTGTTACGGGCTTCCGAGAGCCAGACCAGCGTATCGCCGCAGTCGGTCAGAGTGCCGTATTTTCGCAGCGAGTCGCCGGCGCCCGGCATTTCGATCTTGATGACCTCGGCGCCGAGGTCGCCGAGTATGGTGCCGCAAAATGGTGCGGCGATGAAGGTGGCGATATCCAGCACCCGCAGTCCTTCCAGTGCGCCGGCCTGCATCTGCTGCTGGCCCTGCGCGTTTGCTGCTGCTCCCACCGTGTCTCCCCAGTCTTCCTTGTCGGCCCGGCTGAACCTGGTTCAGCCAGACCTGGTATTCGAAAGGGCGGTCTTGACGCCGCCTTGATGTTTTTTGGCAGTCTTGATGCTGCCTTCTTGTTTTGTGACGATCTTGTTGCCGTCTTGTTGGAGTCAGACTGTAGGCCTCGCTGGCTGATTCGACAAATGACTTATTGTTGTTGATTATGCAGATTTAGTGCATAGTCTCATTTCAGGCTATCGAGGCATCTGCCCTGATTAATACATTCAAAATCTCGCATTAACAGATTAAAAACTGCTGTCCGATGAAGTCCGTTTCCAGTTCGCTATCCCATGTCAACCTGAAGCTGCTGCAGACCTTCCTGATGGTCGGCGAATACGCCAGCTTTCGAATCGCCGCTGAAAAATCCTTTCGCTCTCAGTCTGCGGTCAGCGCCCAGATACGCCAGCTCGAAGAGCAGCTCGGGGTGCCGCTGTTCCACCGCACTACCCGCAGCGTGCGACTGACCGAGGAAGGCCAGCAGTTGCTGGATTGCGCGCAGCGGGCGCTGATGGAAGTCGAGCAGGGGCTGCGCAAGATCCGCGAATCGGCGGATATCCGGAAAGGCAAGGTGTCGATGTCCTGCTCGCCGACCATCGCCGAGACGCGGCTGGCGCGCGCGCTGGCTGCCTTCGAGCATGAATATCCGGGAATTGAAGTCTCGGTGCGCGAGCTGGCGTCCGAGCAGATCTTCGAGAGCGTGCGGCGGCGCGAGGTGGATTTCGGCATCGGTCCGCAGATCGATACCTCCGAGTTTCATTTCGAGACCCTGATGGATGATCCCTTCTACGCACTCGTGCCCAAGCGGTTGCTGGATACCGACAAGGACACGATCGCGCTGTCCGCGCTGGCCGAGATGCCGCTGCTGGTGCTGAATCAGGCCACCGCGATGCGCAACATGATCGAAGAGATGATGAAAGAAAAGCGGCTGCGCTTCAGTCTGCGCTATGAATTCACCCAGGCGCAGACACTGATCTCGATGGCCAGCACCGGGCTGGGTGCGGCCATTTTGCCGGGCGTGGCACTGCCGGCGAAGATTGATGCGAGCACCCATGCGCTGCGCATTGTCAATCCGACCATGTCGCGGCGGGTGGCGGTCATCACCGCGCGCGGGCAGGCGCTGTCGCCCGCATCGCTGCGGCTGGTCGAGCTGCTCAAAGAGCTGATTCCCCTGCCAAGCGAGCAAAAGCGGTCACGCAAGCCGGCGCGTCAGCGCGATGTGGTGGTGTATCAGGGCTGAGGATTATTCGGCCAAACTGCATAATCGATGGAATTATTCGATTGTCTGCCCTGTGCCGGACGTCTATAGTGCGCTGCCTGTACAAGAACAATAAGCAAAGGATCTCTTATGAGCGCCACGATCATTGAACCTGCATTCGCGCGCCGTCAGCGCTCGCAGCTGGCGGTGCCTGCATCGAATCCCCGTTTCATCGAGAAAGCCGCGCAATCAGCGGCGGACGTCATTTTCCTGGATCTCGAAGATGCGGTCGCGCCCGGAGAGAAAGTCACGGCGCGTGCCAACGCGGTCGCGGCACTGAATGATATCGACTGGGGCGACAAAGTCCTGCAGGTGCGCATCAACGGGCTCGACACCGAGTACATGTATCGCGATGTGATCGAGGTCGTCGAGAATTGCCCGCGTCTGGATATGCTGCTGATTCCCAAGATCGGTGTTCCTGCGGATGTATATGCGCTCGATATGTTGGTCACGCAGATCGAGATCGCAAAAGAGCGCCAGAAGCGCATCGGCTTTGATCTGCTGATCGAAACCGCGCTGGGCATGTCGAATGTCGAGGCAATTGCCGGCAGCTCGAAACGCATCGAGGCGCTCAGCTTTGGTGTGGGCGACTATGGCGCGAGCACTCGCGCGCGCTCGACTTTCATCGGCGGTAACGATCCTCACTATGGCGTATTGACGCCGGCGGCGGCGGACGGATCGCGCGCATTTCATTCGAACGACATGTGGCATTTTGCGATGTCGCGGATGCTGGTTGCCGCGCGAGCTTACGGTCTGCGGCCGATCGATGGCCCGTTCGCGAATTTCTCCGACCCGCAGGAATATGAAGCCGTCGCCCGTCGTGGCGCGGCGCTGGGCTATGAAGGCAAGTGGTGCATCCATCCGACGCAGATCGAGATCGCGAACCGTGTGTTCTCGCCCAGCGAGGAAGAGCTGGCTTATGCGCGGCGCATCATGGAGGCGATGGATCAGGCACAGAAGGAAGGACGCGGCGCAGTGAGTCTGGATGGCCGGCTGATTGACATTGCGAGTATCAAGATGGCGGAGAATTTGTTGCGTAAGGTCGGGTAAGGAGTTGCATTTTCAGGCATTGCCTTTCAGGAAATTTCTCAGTCGTCGAGGGGCGCCTCAGGCAAATTAATCTTGGTGTGTATAGTGCGTATCATTCGGAGATGGCCAGTAAAGAACTGATCACTCTGTTGAAGCAAGACGGATGGACATTGCGCGGATCGAAAGGATCGCACCACGGCTTTGTGGATCCATTAAAAGCGGGTCATCTCACCGTACCACACCCTAAAAAAGATCTTGGCACAGGACTGGCTTAAAAGATTCTGAAGCAGGCCGGAATGAAATGAGGAAAATGCGATGAAATATCCCATTGCCATCGAACCCGGAGATGTGAGTCGTGCATGGAGCGTTGTCGTCCCCGATCTGCCCGGATGTTTTTCTGCACCTGATTCCGAGATTGATGAGGCAATCGAGAATGCCAAAGAAGCCATTGAGTTATGGATCGAGACTGCACTGGACGCTGGTGAAGATGTACCCAGGCCCAGCAGTATCGCTGCGTTTCAAAAAAAGCGCGAATTCAAAGGCTGGGTATGGGCGATAGCAGAGATCGATCCGGCCTTGCTATCGGATGAGATTGAACGAGTAAACATCACATTGCCCAGACGAGTGCTGGCGCGTTTGGATGCAAAGGCAAAGCAGCACGGTGAGAGCAGGTCAGGTTTTATTGCGCATCTGGCGATTCAAGCTTGATTCTGAGTTTTTTATCATGTGGTGAGGCTATTCAAACCGGCTCCACCAGCGACACGATCTCCAGCGCCTCCGGCCCCACTCGCCGGTAACTTTGCATCACCAGCGGATCATGCCCCGGAATCACATGATCCGGCGATTCCGCCAGCGTCTCGATCAGTTCATACGCGGCCAGCATGTCTCCGCTGTCGATCACGATCGGAAACGGCGAGCGATTGCGCAGATTCTCCAGATAATGCGAGGCATCGGACGCGATCACGATCCAGCCGCGCTGGGTATGCACACGCACGACCTGCAGTCCGCGCGTATGTCCGCCGACCCAGTGCACGGTGATGCCCGGCCTCAGTTCATACGCGCCGTCATGAAAAGCGACCCGCTCTTCGAAATTGGCCATCACCAGCTCGCAGACATCCTTTGCATCATACGCATGGCGGCAGAAGCGGTGCCGCATGTCCTTGCCGGTCGCATAAGACATTTCCTTTTCCTGCAAGTGAAAGCAGGTGTTCCGCAGTTTTTCGGTATTGCCCGCATGATCGTAATGCGCATGCGTGATGATGGTGTCGCGGATATCTTCCAGATGAATGCCGGCCGCCTTCAGTGAATCGATCGGGCAGCGCAGCAGCTGACGCTTTCGCCTTTCTGCAGCCTCGGCGCCAAAGCCGGTATCGACCAGGATAGTCTCGTTGCCGGACTTCAGGAACCAGACAAAGTAATCCATGTCCATCGCCGCATCATGCAGATCATGTGCGATGAAATTTTCCAGCCGGCGGCGCGGCGCATGCGCATAGCGCAGCGCATAGGCTTCCCAGATTTTTGTCGTCATCTGACGCTCCTTTCGGATCGATGTTCAGGCAGTCTCGGCCGTGCGGCGAAAACCGCCGACCCGCCAGTACAGCCAGACCGCGATACTGAGGTTCAGCAAATTCCACAAAATGCCGTTGATGAAGGCCGCATGATAAGAGCCCGTGATATCGAACACCTTGCCCGACATCCAGCCGCCGAGCGCCATGCCGAACAGCGTTGCGGTCAGCACCGCACCGACGCGCGCGCCGGCTTCGGCAGGCGGAAAATATTCGCGCACAATGATTGCGTACGAGGGCACGATCCCGCCCTGAAACAGGCCGAACATCGCAGAGATCACGTAGAGCGACACCAGTCCGTCGAAGGGCAGGAACATCAGCAACGCGATGCCTTGCAATACGGACCCCAGCATCAGTGTGCGCAGTCCGCCGATGCGATCGCAGATGAAGCCGGAAATCAGGCGGCTGGCGATGCCGAAGCCCAGCATCAGCGACAGCATTTGCGCGCCGCGCGCAGCGCCAAAGCCCAGATCACTGCAATACGCAACGATATGCACCTGGGGCATGGACATCGCGACACAGCACGAGAGCCCGGCTACCATCAGCAACAGCTGTGCGCGATTGAGACTCAGCCCGAAAGGGCGATCCGAAGGGTGAGCGTGCGCGGGCATTCCGGGAGGGCGGGATCCGTCGGGGACAGGCGGCCTTGGCCGCAGGCGCAGCGCCAGCAGGGAAATGCCAAGGCCGCAGACGACGCCGATCAGCAGATAGCTGTCGCGCCAGCCCAGATGATCAATCCCCCATTGCATGATCGGCGGCCACAAAGTGCCCGCCAGATAATTGCCGCTCGCGCAGATTGCGACAGCGATACCGCGCCGCTTGTTCCACCAGAACGCCGTATCCGCCATCAGCGGCGCGAAGCTCGCCGAGCCGCCAAAGAGGCCGATCATCCCGTGCGCGAACGCGAGACTGAGAATGTTTGGCGACTGGCTCGCCCACAGAAAGCCAAGCAGATTGCCTGCCGCGCCGATCAGCAGCACGCGGAACACGCCGAATTTGTCCGACCAGCGGCCCATCAGGATGCCGCCGATGCCGAAACCGATCATCAGTACCGTGTAGGGCAGCGATGCACCGGCACGGGTGATGCCGAACTCGGCCTGCACGACAGGCAGCACGACGACCACCACATACATTCCCACGCTGCCCAGCGTCATGATCGCCAGCGCGTACAGCAAGCGGATGAATGCGTAGCGCGAATCGATCAGGTCGGGAGAGCTGGGTTGATCGTGCACGTCACCCACCTGTGATTATTTCGGGGCTCTGCCGAGCGCCTGCAGCACCTCGGCCACCAGCCGGTCCTGCTTGTACTCGATGCCGTTCGGGTCGACCCCGGTGCGCACGATGACGAGGCCTTCGGACGGTACCACGCTCACATACTGGCCTTTGTTGCCAAAGGTGGTGAAGGTGCCGGGCGGTATGCCGGGCATGGTATCGAGCAGCCAGAATTGCGCGCCGTAGCCCCATTCATCCTGCACCGGTGGCTTGGTGGGCGCGGGCGTGCTGACGAACTTGACAAAGCCTTCGGGCAGCAGGCGCTTGCCCTTGTGCACGCCATCGCGCGCGAGCAGGATGCCAAACCGCGCGAGATCGCGTGCCGTGGTGTAGGTCTGGCTGGAAGCGATGAAATTACCTTGATGATCGACTTCCATTCTCGTGTTGTACATGCCCAGCGGATGCAGCAGCTCGTCATACGGGAAGCGCAGGTAGCGAGCATCGTCATTCAGCCGATGGCGCAGCGCACGCATCAATAGCAGCGTGTCATTGTTCGCGTATTTCCAGCGCGTGCCCGGCGCGGCTTCCAGCGATGTGCCGGTGGCGGCGCTGATCACATCCTGTCCGCCGAAATACACCGCTGCCGAATTGGCGCCGCCGCTGTAAAGCCCGCTCGACATCCACATCAGCTGCTGGTAGCTGATCGCGCGGCGCGGATCGCCCTCCGGCCATTCAGGAATCGCGACCGGTGCATCGAGCTGCAGCAAACCCTGCTGACTGGCGATCCCCATCAGCGCCGCAGTAATGCTCTTGGCCGTCGACCAGGTGCGATAGCCTGAATACACGCCGAAGCCTTCGCGGTAGCGCTCGGCGATCAGTTGTTCGCCGTTCGGGCGCAGTCGGATCACCAGCACGGCAGTCGTGACCGTCCCACGTTTTTTTGCATGCGAAATACCGTCAAACGCGCGCTCCAGCACCGGTTCCAGATTTTCGAAGCGCCGGTCGAGGCCGCTGGGCGGCAGCGGGCTTTTGTCGCCGGCCGGGAAAGGCACTTTGCTCAGATCGGGCGCCGGCGGGTACGGCATGTTGGGCAGGTGCGGCACATCGTTCTCGGTCCAGCTCGGCGGCAGCACGGTGCAGCCCATGCTGTCGCGGAACGCGGCAATGCGCGTGAATGTCCCGCTCGGATCTCTGGCGATCACCAACTGGCGTTTCTCATCGATCACGGGGTCGGGAAAACCTTTGCCCTCCACATCGACCAGCTCGACACGCTTGATATCGTCCAGCGGGCGGTTCATCAGAAAATGCGCAGAACAAGTGAAGATCGCGCGATAGCCTGCAACGATCATCGGATCCTCATGATCGGCAGCGCCGGCCAGTGTCTGGTACGGCGCGCCACGGTCCGCAGTCTGTGCGGCGATGCTGAACGAGACCGCACCGAGCAGGGCGGCAATGAGCGGCAGATGAAAACGCAGCGTCATCATGCGGCCGCCTATTTGTCTGCCGTGCGCTGGCGATGCACCGCGAATTTCATCAGCTGATCGTCGCGCCATGCGCGGCGCGTGTTCAGCTCGTTGTGCTTCACATACTGGCGGCGCTGAGATTCGACTTCTTTTACCAGCGGCTCATCCCACGGACGTTCCTGATCGCGCGATTGGGCAATGCGGTGGAACAGCGGGCCGAAGCGCGCAGCATAATCAGCCACGCCATTCGGCGCGTTGAGATCAATCGTCTCGAACGGGCCCATGAACGACCAGCGCCAGCCGAGGCCATCGCGGATGGTTTTATCAATATCCTCGCAGCTGCAGACGCCGTCGGCGACCAGCGTCCAGGCTTCGCGCAGCAGCACGGCTTGCAGGCGGTTCAGCACAAAGCCTTCAGTCTCTTTGTTCACGCGCACCACCGACATGTTCGCGGCCTGCATCAGCTGGTCGGTGAAATCGATCGTGGCCTTCGATGTCTGCGGAGAGCCGACCAGTTCGACGATCGGCACCAGATACGGCGGATTGACCGGATGCGACACCAGAATGCGTGGCGACATTCTCAGATTCAGGCCGAAGTCGGATGCGGGGATGCCCGAGGTCGAGCTGCCGACGATCAGGTCATCAAAGCCGAAACTATCAATCTCTTCGACCAGCTTGCGCTTGACGTCCACCTTTTCCAGTACAGACTCTTGCGCATAGCAGGCGCCGTCCAGCGCGGTTTTCAGATCAGTGACAACGCTGATGCGCGCGCGAATGGCATCGACAGACTCTGTTAACAAGCCATACGAGTGCAGTCCGTCGAGCTGCTGTGCGACCAGCGCGGGCGCGCTGTCGAGCACCTGCGGATTCACATCGAACATGCGCACATTCAGACCGGCGCGGGCAAACACGATCGCCCATCCTGCGCCGACCAGTCCGGCGCCGATCACGGTGACGGGCCGGCCGCCAGTGACTTCTGCTGCTTTCATGCTGTCTCCTTGGTTTATTGTTGTTTTCTTCAGCGCTTTCAGGTCGCTGTCCAGCCGCCATCCAGCATCAGTGCGCTGCCCGTCACCAGACTGGACGCACCGCTGGCCAGGAACACCACGGCGCCCATCGTTTCTTCGATCTGACCAACGCGACCGAGCGCGATCTTGCTGATCACCGATTGCTTGAATTCGGGATCATCGAACATGCCCCTGGTCAGCGAGGTTTCGATGAAGGTCGGGCACAGCGTGTTGACCCGGATGTTCTGCTGGCCGAGTTCCCAGGCCAGTGCCTTGGTCATGCCTTCGACCGCGTGTTTGCTCGCGCAGTACACGGTGCGGCGCGGCGCGCCGACATGACCCATTTGCGAAGAGATATTGATGATCGAGCCGGGCTGCCCGGCCTTCAGCAAGCTTTTCGCGACGGCGCGGGCGACATAGAACACCGATTTCACGTTCAGCAGGAAGATGTCGTCAATGTCTTCATTCGTCACGTCGACCAGCAGCTTGGGTCGGTTCATGCCGGCATTGTTGACGAGCACATGGAAGGGCCCGCGCGATGCCACCAGCTGGTCGATGGCATTGACGTCCGTGACATCGATCACCACATAGTCAGCCTTGCCGCCATGAGCGTTGATGTCCTTGCAGGCCGCAGCCAGCTCATCTTCCGAGCGCGCGGCGAGCGTGACAGTCGCGCCGGCCTGCGCCAGCGCGACCGCAGCAGCCAGCCCGATGCCGCGGCTGGCGCCCGTGACGAGCGCGGATTGTCCGTCGAGCCGAAAATTGGGTGCGGGGAGCGTCATCGTGGCCTCCGCGCTCAGGCCGGAACGCCACCATAGGGAACTTCCTGCCGGCCATAACGGCGCACGCGCAGGTTAGCCTGTTCGCCGTGCGCGATCATGCCTTCGATCGCGCACAGGCGAGAGCAGTATTCGCCGACCATCGTGCTGGCCTCGTCGGTCAGCACTTTTTGGTAGGTGCAGGTCTTGATGAACTTGCCGACCCACAGGCCGCCGGTATAGCGTGCCGCTTTGCCGGTAGGCAGCGTGTGATTGGTGCCGATCACCTTGTCGCCGTACGCGACGTTCGTGCGCGGGCCGAGGAACAGCGCGCCGTAGTTGCGCATGTTGTTCAGGAAGTAATCATCATCGCGCGTCATCACCTGCACATGCTCGGAAGCGATGCGGTCGGCTTCGCTGACCATTTCTTCGAAGCTGTCGCAGACGATCACTTCGCCATAGTCGCGCCAGGATACCGATGCAGTATTCGCGGTCGGCAGGATCTTCAGCAGGCGATCGATTTCAGCCATCGTCTCGCGCGCGAGCTTTTCCGAATTGGTCAGCAGTACCGCAGGCGTGTTGAAACCGTGCTCGGCCTGGCCCAGCAGGTCGGTTGCGCACATCTCTGCATCGACGGTGTCGTCGGCAATGACGAGTGTCTCGGTCGGTCCGGCGATCAGGTCAATGCCGACGCGGCCAAACAGCTGGCGCTTGGCTTCCGCAACAAACGCATTGCCCGGGCCGATCAGCATCGATACGGGTTTGATGGTCTGTGTGCCGATAGCCATCGCGCCGATCGCCTGCACGCCGCCGAAGGTGTAAATCTCATCCGCGCCGCCCAGATGCATCGCCGCGACCACGGCGGGATTCGGCGCGCCATTGATCGGCGGCGACGCGGCCAGAATGCGATCAACGCCGGCGACCTTCGCGGTGACCACGCCCATGTGCGCAGAGGCGACCAGCGGGAATTTGCCGCCGGGGACATAGCAGCCGACGCTTTCGACCGGCAGGTTCTTGTGACCGAGGATGACGCCGGGCAGGGTCTCGACCTCGACATCGCGGATTGCTTCGCGCTGAATCTTCGCGAAATTGCGAACCTGCTGCTGCGCGAAGCGGATGTCATCCAGTTCGCCCTGCGACAGCGAGTTCACGCACTGGGCAATGTCGTCTTCGGACAGACGGAAGCTGGCGGGCGACCAGCTGTCGAATTTTTTCGACAACTCGGCGACGGCGGCATCGCCGCGCGCTTCGATGTCGGCAAGAATGCCGGTGACGGTGTCGCGGACGCTGTTCTCGTTCTGGGTTTTCTGGGCGACGGTCTGGCCGGCCTTGAGTACTCGGATCATGGGGCTGTCTCTCGGATGTCGTTATTGGTATTCGGGGATACTGCAGCGCCAACGAGTGTAGCCCGAAATCCGACCGCCGAGATTCAGCATTGATGAGGCCGGGCTTTTGCCGGCACCAATGAAAAAGCCGCTGGTGCAGTGCACTAGCGGCCTGATCGGGATTCCCGGTGTGCGGGAATGAAAAGCGGTTTACTGCGTGTTTGCCGGCAGCAGGCGCACCGCAATCGCGTGCCCGTCGATCTGCTGGAACAGCACCGGACTGTGCATCTCGCGACGGCGGCCGCGCTTGCGCCAGATGCGCTGCGCCTGGCTTGAGGGCCGGGAGACGATCTTGATGTCGAGCTTGCCGGGAAGCTCCTGATCAATCATTTCGGTTTCCATTTTCACAACTCCACCACGGTTTTGCGCGGGTTTTCAGGGGGGTGTTCCGCTTCATGAATACTGTATGTATACACAGTATACCACACATCCGGAGCGGCCCCGATTTTTCCGTTCCGGAGACCTTTCAGGGGCTTTGAGCGGCACTGTGTGGGGGGCTTTATCGTCGCTGCGAGCAAACCGGAAAACATTCTCGCGACCCGCGAGAGAGTGGTCGTGATTTTTCGCAAACCCGCGCGAATACTTGCATTTCAGGCGAATCCACACGCATCGATCAGCGTATTGAAATCCCTGGCAGCGCTGATTACAACGATGCAATCAGCGTCGGCGAAGACCAAGCACCATCACCGTGCCGACCACGATCAGCGCACCGGCGACCTGCACCGGCGCGATCGACTGACCGAGCAATAGCCACGCGAGCACCAGCGCAAATACCGGCTCGATATTCATGATCGCGGAATTGCCGACCACGCCCAGCCGTGGCAGCAGGCTGAACATCAGCGTGAACGCGGTGCCGTATAAAAAAGTCAGCCCTGCGAGTCCCCACCAGCCGGTAGATGACTGCGGTAACGACCAGCCGTCGGTGACCAGCGCCATCAGCGAGGTCAGCAGCGTGACCGTGCCCAGCGTGGTCAATGTCCTCACACGACCGTCGACGTCTACCGCTTCGTGCTGAGTCACGACCATCGCCAGCGCGAAGGTCGCTGCGGCCATCGTCGCGAAGCCCACGCCGGCACCAATCTGCTGCCAGTGCGCGTTCGCGCCCAGCCCTGAGGCTGCGCCAAACACATCCAGCGCGAGCGCCAGCCCGAACAGCATCACCGGCATGGCCCGCAGCACAAAGGCCTCGGCACGGTGCCGGTAGATGATGCGGGCCCAGAAGGCGGTCCACAGCGGATAAGTATTAAAAGCGAGCAGCGCCAGCGCGACCGGCAGCCTCGCCACGGCGGAGTACAGGCAGAAGCTTTGCACCGCGATCAGGCTGCCGATCACCGGCAGCACGCGCTTGTGCCGCGCGCTGAAATCCACCTTCACGCCTTGTTTCGCCAGCAGCAGCGCGATGATCGCGGCGGTGACGCCGCTGCGAAAGATCACTGCGGTCATCACGCTGACCGCGTCATTGAAGGCGAAACGGGCAGCGACGTGATTGGCGCCCATCATGGCCGCAATCAGCAGCAGGGTCAGAAACGCGGTGCGCGAAATGTGGGTGCTCATGGTCTTGTTACTGGCCGGGGCGGCGGGGCGTGGCGTGATGTGAGACCGCATTGTAGGGCGCATCGGGTCCGCTTGCGCCGCCGTTTCAAGAAAACTAAAGATTTGGTCGCGCAAAGATTTTCTGTTAGCGTCAGCGCGACCGGATTCAACAAAGGAGACATGATGCACGCCAAAGATTTCAAGTCACGCGCGGTCCGGCAGCTGCGCGAAGACCTCGCGCTGGCGCTGCGCGCTGCTGCGCACCATGGACTGGGCGAAGGCATCTGCAATCATTTCAGTGTAGAGCTGCCGGATAGCTCGAACCGTTTTCTGATCAATCCGCGCGGCCTGTTCTGGGCAGAGATCGGGCCAGATGACATTGTGATGATCGATGAGCAGGGCAATCGTCTCGCCGGTCGGCACGAGGTCGAGCCCACCGCCATGTACATTCATGCGGCGATACACCGGATCTGCCATCAGGCTTGCGTGCTGCACACGCACATGCCGTTCTCCACCGCACTGACCCTGACCTCGCGGCGCGCGCTGGATACCACGCTGTCCCAGAACGCCATGCGCTTCCATGGCCGGGTGGCAGTCGATGCACAGTACAACGGCCTGGCGCTGAGCCATGCCGAGGGCGAGCGCATTGCGCATGCAATGAATGGCGCCGACATTGCCTTCCTCGGCAATCACGGCGTCGTCGTGTGCGGCCCCAGCATCGCGTATGCGTATGACGATCTCTATTATCTGGAGCGTGCCTGCATGGTGGAGGTGCTGGCCGCGCGCAGCGGCGCGCCACTGGTGCCGGTCAACCCGGCGCTGGTCGATCAGGTGGCAAAGCAGCTGGAGGGCGAGCGCATGCAGGCCGATCTTTTCTTCGAAGCGCTCAGACGCACGGTCTGAGCGTCCTGCCCGGGTATCAGGTACGGCTGGGCATTGCCCCTTCGTCTTCGTACTCGCCCTTGTTCCAGTAGCCTTTCAGCAGCTGGCCATCGGGCGTGAGCATCTGGCCGCGACCATGCGGCAGTCCTTCAGACCATTCGCCGGAGTACCAGCTACCGTCCGCATCCTCATAGCGTCCGCGGCCATGCTGCCGGCTTTGCTTGAATTCGCCGATATAGGTGCTGCCGGCACCTAGCAGCTTGCCGCGTCCCTCGGCATAGCCATCGACCATCGTGCCCTCGTAGACCTCGGTCTTCACGCCGGACTCGAACCAGGTCAGCATGCCTTCGCCGTTCGCCAATCCTTTCGTGCAGCCGCCGCTCCAGGTCACGCTCTCGCCCTGTTTGGGCGAGAGATTCGCCACCTTGCAGCCTTTGGCATCGGCGATCCATTCGGGTTCGGCGAGAGCAGCCAGCGGCATTGTGTAACAGGCGGCGGCGAGCAGGCCGGTGATCAGTCTTTTCATCGCAGTCTCCATGAGGGTGGCATGAATGGCCGGGTTATGCTGTTTTGAAAATCCTTGCACGGAATTTTTTCGCCCGCGCGCTGGCGCTTACAGTATCATCATCTGGCATCACCGGCATCGGAGGTTCCCCAGGCCGATACGGGAAACAAAAATGGCCTGCAAAGGCCAGATAAAAATAATCCGAGGAGATTCCCATGCGCAGATTTGTCGCCGCGATGCTCTGCTTCGCGTCCCTTGCTTTCGCCGGTGCCGTTCAGGCCGCCGGCTGCGAACCGATCACGGCAGACGAGGCGGTCAGGGCGGAAGACGCCCGCTACGCCGCCCAGATGAGCAATGACTTCGCAGCGATGGAGCGTCTGATCGCTGACGATCTGGTCTACATCCACAGCAGTTCGCTGGTCGACAACAAGCAAACCTATATTGAATCGATGCGCACCGGCGCGGTGAAATACCGTGTGATGCGGCGCTCGGAGGTCGTTGCACGTACCTTCGGCTGCGTGGCGACGCTGACTGGTAATGGCAATTTCGATGTCACGGTGAACGAGAAGGAAATGACGGTCGAGCTGCGCTTCCATGCGATCTGGGCCAAGCGCGACGGAAAAGTGCAATTCATCTCCTGGCAGGCGACTCGCTTGCCAGCGAAATAATCCGGCGCATCGGGGCAGTCGCATGACACTACCCAAAGTACTCGCCTTCGACGTGTTCGGTACCGTGGTCGACTGGCATGGCTCGATCTGGCACGAAGCCGAGAGCATCATTCCCGGTGTCGATGGCAATAAATTCGCTTCCGCCTGGCGTGCCGGCTACAAGCCGGCGATGGATGAGGTCCGCTCGGGCAAACGCGGCTGGACCAAGATCGATGATCTGCATCGCATTATTCTCGATCGCATCCTCGCCGACTTCGGCATTGCGCTGGAAGAGGAGAAGCGGCGTCATCTGAACCGCGCCTGGCACCGGCTCGCGCCGTGGCCCGATACCGTCTCTGGCATGACGCGCCTGAAAAGCAAGTACACGCTGACCACCCTATCGAACGGCAACCTCGGGCTGCTGGCCAACATGGCCAAGCATGGCGGCCTGCCGTGGGATCTGATTCTCTCTGCCGAAGTATTCCGGCATTACAAGCCGGATCCGGAAACCTATCTGGGCGTGGCCGAAATATTCGACATTCAGCCCGCCGAGGTCATGCTGGTGGCCGCGCATGAGGATGATCTGGATGCGGCCAAAGCATGTGGATTGCAGACGGCTTTTGTTGAGCGTCCGCACGAATACGGCCCGGATATGACAGTGCCCAAGGGTGACCTCAGTCGCTTTACCTTCGCTGCGCATGACATGAACCATCTGGCCGGGCAGATGGGCGCATAAGAAAAAAAACGATAAAACCATTCGCCTCGACGCATAACCACCCACAACAACCCACAACAATAAAACAGGCGCCGGACGGCAGCGTGCCGCCCGGCCAGCCTGTAGGGAGAGCCTCATGAAAAAAATCGGAATGATAGGCATCGGCCTGATGGGCCATGGCATTGCCAGTAACATCGTCAAACACGGCTATTCGCTGACGGTGATGGAGCATGCAGGCAACCAGCCACTGGACAGTCTTCTCGCGCAGGGCGTTAAATCGGTAAAGACACCGAAGGCACTGGGCGCCGAGGCCGAGATCATTTTGCTGTGCGTGACCGGTGCGCCGCAGGTAGAAGCGGTGCTGACCGGGGCAGACGGCCTGATCACCGGGCTCAAGCCCGGCAGCATCGTCATTGATTGTTCAACCTCGATACCGTCATCGACACAAAAACTCGCCAGGCTGGTCACGGCAGCGGGCAGCACACTGATCGATGCCGCGATGACGCGCACGCCGAAGGAAGCTGCCGAGGGTCGCCTGAATCTGCTGGTGGGCAGCGATGCGCGCACCTTCGAGATGGTCAAGCCGGTGCTCGAGTGCTTCGCCGAGAACATCCACCACATGGGCGAGGTCGGCGCAGGCCATCAGATGAAGCTCTTGCATAACTATGTGTCGCTTGGCACAGTGACTGTGATTGCCGAAGCGGCCGCGTGTGCGCGCAAATCAGGCATTGCTCCCGAAGAGTTTGTCGATGTGCTGCACAAAGGTGGTGGCTGGGGCGCGGCGCTGGAGCGGCTGAAGCCTTATCTGCTCAATGGCGGCGATACCTCCAATCTGCGGTTCTCGTTGTCCAACGCGGCAAAGGATCTCGGCTATTACACCACCTATGCGGCCGACACTCAGGCGGATCATACGGTGGCCGATGCGATCCGACAGACGATCACCCAGGAGTGCGATGCGGGGCGTGGTGATGAGCACCTGCCGAACATGATTGCTTACATCGCGGCCCGCAAGGGCTGACCCGCATGTCCGGCGCGTACGAGATCGCGACCATCGATGGCGATGGCATTGGCCCGGAAGTCTGTCAGGCGGCAATACGCATCCTGAAAGAGGCTTGCGGTTCAGCCCTGCTCAACTTCACCGCGTATGAAGGTGGCGCAGGGCTGTATCAGCGCACCGGCGAAGTCCTGCCTGCCGAGACCTTCGAGGCCTGCAAGGCGGCCCATGCGATGTTGCACGGCGCGGCCGGCCTGCCCGGTGTCACCTATCCGGACGGCACCGAGGCCGGCAATGATTTGCACCTGCAATTGCGCTTCAGGCTGGATCTGTTTGCGAATGTGAGACCAATCCGGCTGTATCGCGGCGTGAAGTCCGTGCTGGCCGACTGGCAGCCCGGACAGATCGATTACGTGATCATTCGCGAGAACACCGAAGGACTGTATGCCAGCCGTGGCGCAGGCGTGAATCTGCGCGGCGAGCTGGTAACGGACACGCTGGTGATGACCCGCAAAGGCGTTGAGCGTGTCGCGAAGTTTGCGTTCGATCTGGCGCGTCAGCGCAAGGGCGCGCCGCGCGATGGCAAGCATCGTGTGACCGTCTGCGACAAGGCCAATATCCTGAAGACCTATGCCTACTTCCGCGCCGTTTGCGATGACGTGGCGAAAGGCTATGCCGATGTCGAGATCGATTACGCCTATGTGGATGCGATCACGGTGCACATGCTGAAGAAGCCCGATTTTTATGATGTGATCGTTGCCGAGAACATGTTCGGCGACATCATCTCCGATCTGGGCGCGGGCACCGTGGGTGGTCTGGGCATGGCGCCCTCCGGTGAACTGGGGCTGGAGCATGCATTGTTCCAGGGCTCGCATGGCTCGGCGCCGGATATTGCAGGGCAGGATGCAGCCAGTCCGATGGCGACCGTGCTCTCCGGCGCGATGATGTTGCGCTGGCTAGGCGACCGACACGCGGATGCTCGCCTGAGTGATGCGGCATCGAGGGTGGAGAGTGCAGTGGAACGCGTGCTGGCCGAAGGCAGGGTAGTGCCACGCGATCAGGGGGGTGCCGCCCGCTGCAGCGAAGTCACCGACGAGATCTGCCGCCAGCTCGCCTGGTCGCGGGCTGATGCCACGACTGCCTGACCCTGCTGTTTGCGGTCGGTAAACTCAACTGTGCAAAACTGACAAAGCCTGCGGGTTGGCTTCTACTATTTTCAACAGCGCGCGTGCTGGCCCGGCAGGTCGCACTCGTTTCTGTTCCCAATTTTGCAGTGTCTTGGGTTTCACGCCGATCAGGCAGGCAAACTGCGTTTGAGACATGCCGGTTCGTTCGCGAATGGCTTTCACATCAGGCTTAGGAAATTCACGCACGACCAATCCACGCACAGCTTCTCCGCGCATGTGCCTGTCCATGTCTTTCAGACTTGCCAGCAGTTCTTCGAAATTGGCATCATTCATTGCGGGTTACCTCATCCATCAGAGCAGCCAGCCGCTGTAACTGTTGCGGCGTCAGGTCTGCAGCGGCGTTTTTGGCGTAGGCGTAGACCAGAAGCGGAGTTTTTCAAGGCCGGACTGAGGGATTCCGGTCGGATCTGGTGCAGGCAATTCCAACGCCTGGTAGGGTGTCTGACAGGGATGGGCATGGGTTTGCTCGCAGGTGCTTTGTGCTCGGCTGATAAAGGTTCAAACCCTCATCAAAACGGCTAAGCCCGTGGTTTGGCAAGAACGAACTTTCAGATGAGGTAGAAGCTGCAACGTATCAGGTCGTTTCACCACCAAACTGCAAAGCACTGAGCATGACGAGCATCGCCATCAACCCACCCTTATCAATCGCTTGCCGAGGCTCTCTTCCCACTACAAGCCGGCAATCGCATCCGCTGCGACCGGTCAGCCGCGACCCACATAGGGCATATTGGTCGCCATGAGGGTCATGAACAACACATTGCTTTCCAGCGGCAGCTGCGCGATCTGCAGCACCGCTTGCCCGACGTGCTCGGCATTCATCCGCGGTTCGACCTTGACCGAGCCATCGGCTTGCAGGATGCCGTTCGCCATCTTCTCGGTCATCTCGGTCGCGGCATTGCCGATATCGATCTGGCTGCACGCGATGTTGTCGTTGCGGTAGTCGAGCGCAATGGATTTCGTCAGGCCCGAGATCGCATGCTTGGTCGCGGTATACGGCAGCGACAAGGGGCGCGGCGCATAGGCCGAGATCGATCCATTGTTGATGATGCGGCCGCCTTTGGGCGATTGTGCCTTCATCATGCGTATTGCTTCCTGCGCGCACAGGAAGGGACCGGTGAGGTTGGTGTTCACCACGTTCATCCAGTCTTCGTACTTGATGTCCTCGGCGAGTGTCGCAGTGGTGAAGGTGCCGGCATTGTTGAACAGCAGATCGATGCGGCCGAACTTGTTTTTCAGTTTGGCGAACATGTCTTTGACGCTGGCAGGATTGCCGACATCGCAGGTGACGGCAAGGCAGTTGTCGTCATTGCCGCCGATGTCCTGAATGGCTTTTTCGAGCTTGTCCAGATTGCGGCCTGAGAGAACAATCTTGTACCCGGCGCCCAGCAGCGCGCGGGCAGCGGCCTTGCCGATGCCGGTGCCGGCGCCTGTGATGAGTGCAACGCGATGTGTGGAAGTGCTCATGGATGCCTTTATGGGTCTTGGAGGTTGGTCGTAATCGAAAAGATCAATATTCGGACTCGAAATCCGTTTCATATCGCCGCCGGCGGCGACGATACTTGAGGTAAGCGACGAAGGCCAGCAGCAGGCCGATGAACAGCGAGATCAGCGAATTCGGGAATGAGGAATTCGCCGCAAGCAGCAGTTCGATCAGCGAGAACAGCAGCAGCACAAGTTGCGAGAAGTAGTACCAAACGGTTCGCCAGGGAATCATGAGGGGCTCCTTGCCTTAATCACCGACCAGCCGGGTTCAATGTTCTGGTATCGCCTGCCGGATCAATGCCAGCAAGTCGTCGTATTCATCAACGGCCTCGAATTGCGGGAATTGCGCGATCACATTGTCCGGCGCGTGGAACAGAAAACCGGCATCGGCCTCCGCCAGCATGGTCGTGTCATTGAAAGAATCGCCGGCGGCGATCACCCGGTAGTTCAGCCCTTTGAACGCCGCGACAGCCTTGCGCTTCTGGTCCGGTATGCGCAGCCGGTAATTCGTGATGCGGTCATTCTCGACGATCAGCGTGTGGCACAGCAGCGCCGGCATGCCCAGCTGGCGCATGAAGGGCGCGGCGAATTGTTCAAATGTGTCCGACAGGATCACCACCTGCACCTCAGACCGCAGCTGGTCCATGAACGCTTTCGCGCCGGGCAGCAGCGGCAGCGTCGCGATCACTTCCTGAATGTCGGACAGGCGCAGGCCGTGCTGATCAAGGATGGCAAGACGATCCTGCATCAGCTTGTCGTAGTCGGGCTCGTCACGCGTGGTGCGGCGCAGCTCGGGAATGCCGGTTTTGTCGGCGACGGCGATCCAGATCTCCGGCGTCAATACGCCTTCCATATCCAGAGTGACGATAGCTTGTTTCACGGTTTTGCTTGTTTAAGAGTGGGATACGGCCGGTACTCTACCATTGCCTCTGACGATGACGACCATTCATCGCACCAGCGTTTCGACATTGCCATCCACCGAGAGGCTCTGGCCGGTGATGGATGCGCCCGAGTCCGAGCTCAGGAAAACAACGGCGGCGGCGATGTCGCCGGCGCTGACCATGCTGCGCAGGGATACGCGTTGCAGCACGCGTTCGCGCATCTCGTCCACGCTCACGCCGGCGGCCTGCGCGCTGGCGGCGAGCACACGGTCCTGTCGCGGCCCTTCGACGATGCCCGGCAGGACGGCATTCACACGGATCTGGTGCGGTCCGAGTTCGGTGGCCCAGGTCTCGGTCAGTCCGATCACGCCATACTTGGTCGCCGAGTAGGGCGAGCGGCGCGGAAAGGCGAGACGGCTGGCGACCGAGCCGATGTTGATGATGCTGCCGTGCCTGCGCTGCTTCATGCCGGGCACTGCGCTGCGCGTGCACAGGAAAGTGCCGGTGAGATTCACATCGAGGCACTGATTCCAGTCGGCGAGCGTGATGTCTTCAATCGCGGCCGTAGGGCCGGCGATGCCGGCATTGTTGACCAGAATATCGATGCCGCCCATCTGCTGCTCGATCTCGGCGAACATCACGGCAACCTGCGACTCTTTCGTGATATCGGCAACGCTGACACTGAGACCCGGCAGCGACGCCTGCGCTTCTTTCAGCGCAGCGGCGTTCGTGCCGCAGATATGCACGCGCGCACCATGAGCGACCAGCGCCTGCGTGATCGCCAGACCGATGCCTTGCGCGCCGCCCGTCACGAGCGCGCGCCGGCCATCCAGATTAAAAGTCAGGGGGGAATTCATGCAGTTGTCTCATCATTTGATGTTGTTCTAATTCCGCGCTCAGAATCGGTGATGAGCGCGGCGTGAGATGGCCCGCGTACTATAGCAGCGAGAAGCGAATTCACTGCATTTATTGCGCTATTGGCAATCATCATTCTGAGAAGACACCCGAGGGCATATGGATCGATCATCATTGTTCAAAGGCCCGGCAATCGGCTTGGGCACCTGGCAGATGGGCGAGCGTTCGGGTGCAGCAGCGTCTGAAGTTGCTGCCATCCTGCATGCGCTGGATCGCGGGGTAAGGCTGATCGACACCGCTGAAATGTACGCCGACGGAAATTCCGAGCGTCGCGTTGGCGCGGCGCTGAAAGCCTGGGGCATGGGCCGGCGCAATGAGCTGACCCTGGTTAGCAAGGTGTTGCCGCATAACGCCAGCCGCGAGGGCACGGTTCGCGCCTGCGAGGACAGCCTGAAACGGTTGGGCGTCGATTACCTGGATCTCTATCTGCTGCACTGGCAGGGCAGTCATGCGTTCGAGCATACGCTGGAGGGTTTCGCCGCCCTGCGCGAGCGCGGCCTGATCCGCCACTGGGGCGTGAGCAATTTCGATGTCGCGCCGCTCCAGCGCTGGCGGGACACCGAGATCCGCCTCGGGTTCGGCACGGCCAGCGCGCCCGCGTGCGCGACCAATCAGGTCTATTACAGCCTGCTCGCGCGCGGCCCGGAATTCGATCTGCTGCCGGCGATGAGCGAAGCGCAGATGCCGTTGATGGCGTACACGCCGCTGGGCTCGGGCACGCTGGCGCGGGACAAGCGGTTGACAGCGCTTGCCGCGTCCCGGGGCATCAGCGCTGCCCGGCTCGCGCTGGCCTGGGTAATACGCAGCGGGCAGGTCGTGGCGATTCCGAAGTCGTCGAAACCGGCGCGTATCGACGAGAATCTTGCTGCCAGCGAGGTGCTGCTCGATGATGCGCTGTTACTGGAGATCGATGCGCTTTTCCCGCCGCCTTCGCGCAAAGTATCACTCGCGATGGTCTGAGCCGCGCAAGCGCACTTGCTTGCCGCCCATCTTCTGGCTGGCCTCGGCGATCTTCTGCGTGAGCAATGACACATAGTTCGCGTGATCGCCGCCGACGAGCGGCGCTGACAGCGGCTCTCCTTGTGCATTCACCAGCATGAGCGTGGGCGTCATCGCCACTTTATAACGGCGTGCCAATTCCGACTCGGTGAGTTGTTGTCCGTCAAAACCGGTCAGCCGCCGTTCGCCGGTGACCGACACTTCACGGATCAGCGGCTGTTCATCGTCTCTCCGCCCGCGCATCATCGGCAGCAGATAGTCGTAGCGGACGATACGGCAATAGCTGCAGCCGGGCAGTGTAAAGAACAGGATCACGGGCCGCTGGCCGGCAGCCGACTGCGCACCGTCCTGCTGCAGCTCAGCCGCCTGCGGCAGCGCGCGCATGACGGGTTGCGCAGTGGCGGGCGTATCGAGTGTGTCGAGGCAGAGCGCAGTCAACAGGATCAGCAGGTATCGCATGGGCCTCATTGAACACGAAAACGGCGGCGGCTGCCATAGTGCGCCGGCCTTGGCCCGCCGCCGGTGTGAGACACTTGGATCAAACAACAAAGCCCACAGCGCCATCGGCGAAAGTCCCTCGCGAACCCGCCTTCCCGTTCATGCCACTCCACACCCCTGCCTCTGCCGAACTCTGGCGACCACCTGCGCCGCCCATGCGCTCGAATCTGGCGATCGGGCTGCAGATTTTGTTCGGGCGCGCGCCCGGGTTGCTGCACACCCTGCCACGCGACTGCTACACCAAAGATATCGTCAGCGTGCCGATTGGCCGCAGGCCGGTGTTCATCGTCAATCATCCCGAGATCATCCGTCGTATTTTTACCGAGGACCGCGCGTTCTATCCGAAGAGCGACCTGATGGTATCGACGCTGGCGCCGCTGCTGGGCGAGGGCGTGCTGGTGTCTGGTGGCGAGCGCTGGGAGCATGACAGAAAGATGCTGGAGCCGGCGTTCATGCAGATGCGGCTCGAAGCCTTGTTCCCCAAGATGCGAGAGGCGGTCGATGACTGGGTGCGGCGCTTGCAAGCCCTGCCTGCATCCAGCGTCATTGAACTGGAATCCGAGCTCAGCCGGGTGACTGCGGACGTGATGTTCCGGGTGCTGTTCTCGCAGCCTATCGATGGTGAGGAGGCTTCAAAGGTATTTACTGCATTCGCCAGCTTTCAGCGGCTCAGTCCGCAATTCGATCTGCGAGTGGTGCTTTACAGCGATCCATCGCGTCCGCAGCCACAGCCGCCCGGGTTGCTGGAAGAGGCCAGACAGATACGCGGCTTGATGGAGAGGCTGCTCGACCAGCGGCTATCGCGACTGGACGCGGGCGAGCGCTTTATCGATTTTGCGCAGGCGGTGATCGATGCGCGGGATGCCGATGGGCAGACCTTCAGTCGCGAGCAGATGATCGATCAGCTGGCCGTGTTTTTTCTTGCCGGGCATGAGACAACTGCCAGCGCGCTGGCATGGACTTTTTTTCTGCTCTCGCAGCAGCCGCCGTGGGTGCACCAGCTGCGCGAAGAGACTGATCGGATGCTGGGAAATCAGGCGTTTGGTTTTGCAGATTTCAAGCGCCTGACCAAGGCAAGAAATATTGTTCGCGAGAGCCTGCGCCTGTATCCGCCGGTGGCTTTCCTCACGCGCCGCGCAATGCGCGAAGACCGGTTCGGCAAGCTGAAGGTGCCGAAAGACAGCTTCATCGTCGTTTCTCCGTGGCTGGTGCACCGGCATCACGCCTATTGGGAGCATCCTGACCGCTTTGATCCTTCGCGTTTCGATGATGATGCGCGAGCTCTGGCGGCTGGCACGTATCTGCCGTTCGGTCTCGGACCGCGTGCCTGCACCGGCGCAATGGTCGCGCAGCTCGAAGCATCGCTGATACTCTGCGAGGCATACCGAAGATTCGACTTCGTTCCGCTCGCGCCAGAGAGGGTGGAGCCGGTCACGCTGGTCAGTATCCGGATCAAGGGAGGCTTGCCGGTCATGCTGCGAGACAGGCAAGCCTAGCGGGTGTTATGCACTCTCTAGATTATTCGCTCACTGCATTACGAACACGACGGCAGTCACATCATCGCGCCGCATCTGTGATCCCTGCCAGGCCTGGAAATCTTCCCACATGCGCCGGGCGATATCCTTCGCGTCCCGATCCGTCGTGGATTCCAGCACTTTTTCCAGCCGGCGATAGCCATAGGAAGTCGGCTGCACCCGATCGCCGCCCACCTGATCAGTAAAGCCGTCGGTGACGATGACAAACACATCACCGCTTTTGAAGCTGATCGGTAAATCGCTGGGCTCATCTTCCGGGTCGGGCGGATTCTGATAGCCGAGGCTGGCGCGCGAGGCCAGATGCCGAAGTACCGTGCCTTCCGTCGTCAGCTGGAACAAGCCGATCTTGGCGCCGGCAAAACGCAGCAGGCGGCTCTGCAGATTGATCTCGACGATCGCCGCATCACAGCCATCATCGCTCTCGCTGTCCGGCGCATCCTGATTCAGTCCGACGCGCACCAGATGGTCAAGCGACATCAGCGCGCGAGAAGGATCAATGTCGGGATCACCCGAATAAATTCGCTCCAGCGAATTGCTGACCAGTAGCGACAGCATCGCACCCGGCACGCCATGCCCGGTGCAGTCCGCGACGGCCAATGAAAATTTATCCTGAAACTGCGAGGATGACGCCCACCAGAGATCGCCACCGATGGTGTCTCTCGGTTCCCAGATCGAAGCCACCGAGCGGAAGCGGCCATCCAGCCGGTGTCGGCGCGGCAGCTGACCGCGCTGCAGGCGGCTGGCGTAATTTACCGAGCTGACGACCAGCTGGTGTGTCTTGTCGAGTTCGCTGTGCTGCTCTGCCAGCTCGCGCGTGCGCTCGGCGACCGTTGCTTCCAGCACGCGATTCTGGTTCTCGACCAGTGATTTTTGTTCTTCCATATTGTGCGCCAGCTGCACCTGCAGCCAGCGCGTGCGGCTGATCACGGCCAGTGCCATGATGATCGCTTCGCAGCACAGACCGATTGCCTGCGCCGTGTTCGTGTTCTGCATCAGGAAGCCGATGCCGACCGGTTCCATCAGCGAGAATGGCGACGGCACACCCGCCAGTCCGAGGATGAAGATCGAGCGGAAGATCAGGTAGGGCACGATCGCGAACATGAAAAAGCGCGCCGCACTGTGGCCCTGACGGTAGCGCATGAAGGCCACCCCGAAGAACGACGTCAGCAATATGAAGGTCAGAATGCCCAACGACAGCCACAGCATCTTCTGTGGGATATTGTGATGCACGAAAGAGGTCAGCACGTAGTGGCCGAGATAGACGGCCACATAGAAAACTGTCAGTTTGTACAGCCAGGGCGCATGCTTCTTCACGTTCAGGAAGGTGGCTGCAAACACGGCATAGAAGATCGCCTGACCATACGCGAACAGCACAAACACTGGCCAGTAAACATAATGATGCCGGAAGCGTATGTCTTCGACATTCGCGAAAAATTCCGACAGTCTGGGGCCCTCAGGCATATAGTTGGACAATATCTGCATGAATGCCGTCAGCATCCATACGCTGTAGGCCAGACTGGCCCTGTCCTTGTTGTTGTACGCAGAGAACCAGCCGAAGATCGTCAGTGCCATCAGGATGCCGAGCAGCGCTCCTTCCAGATACATGCCGTAACGCCGCACTTCGAGGAACTTCACATGATTGAACAGGTTCATCGAGAAGCTTTTGGCAGGCAGGTTGCCACTGGATTTGACGCGCGTGATCAGGGTGATCTCCTGATCTTTTGTCAGCGTATATAGCGTGAACTGACTGGGCGTGTTCGCCGAGCCGGGCAGGTAGGGATTCACATCTACCAGAAAGTTGTAGCTGACGCGGTAGTGTCCGGTGGGTTTGAGCCGAACCGCCTTGCCGCTCTCATCGATCACATAGCTGTCGATGTTTTCCCAGCCGGTGGGGTCGACTCTGAGCTGATAGTCGCGATCCAGATGGTTCCTGATCCGCTGCACAATCCAGTAATGGCTGTAGCTGTGAATTGCCGGCAGCGCGGACGGATCCTGAAACCCTGAGGTCTGCGACAGCAGCTCGTCGAGCTTCATCTGCGCCGAGCTGTCCTCGAACACGGCGAAGTGCTTCTTCTCTGAAAAAACGATCGGTGTCTGTTCCGTGATTTCCAGCGGCGGAGTCGCTGGCAGCGCAATCGCGCCGGTGCTGGTGCCGAAGAGGATGACTGCCGCAAGTATTCTGATTATGTTTTTCATTGCGCTGTATCGTCAGGATGGATGAGGTGACTCTTTGCTGTGCTGCTGAGTGTCTGTTTGAAAATTCAAACAGACACTGACCTCCTTTTAGTCAATGCGTTGTGACCTGATGCAGCCTGCTGGGCGGCGGCTTAGTTTGGACGAGTGCGCCGGCTTTTGCAAAGCTTAATGAACTGCTAAATGGCGAGGCAGATCAGATTTATTCCAATGTTTGCATCCATCGCTGCACTGCCGCACGCAGGCATCGGTTAAGCTGGGCGCACTGATGGGTATGATTTATCAGATTGCTAAAGATGTCCAAAGCGACCGCACTGATCGACAAGGCGATTGGCTATTGCGCCGGAAAGTTTGAATCTTCCCCGCCCGCCGGCGAGGCCGGCCTGCGCTGCGTGCCCGACCGCAGCGAGCTGGTGCGCATCCTTCAGGAAGAGGGTGGCGAGCCCGATCCCTACCTGACCGTCGCCGCCATAGTGCGCGACGTGTTGCAGTACACATCAACCGCCGAGGACGAGATTCTGAAAACATTCGGCGTCGAGGTCGCGATGATCGTGGCCGAGCTCACGGAAGATGCCAAGTTCACGATAGCCACTCGCAAGTCATTAAGACTGACGCGCATGGCCGGCCTGTCACGCAAGGCGAAGCTGATCCTTTTTGCAGAGATCATCGAGACCTTGCGGCAGATCGCCGGAAAGAGCGCGCGCGCCAGCTGGTCGGCGCAGCACAAACTGGACTTTTTTGAGTGGGCAGAGAAGATGATCGCCGCGATGGGCAAGGTGAACACCACGCTGCTGGCGATTTATCTTGCGGAGCTGGAGGCAGCGAAGCTCAGTGTTGCTAACGGGGCTACCGGCGCTGCAGGAGCCACCAGAGCCACCGGGCGCTGAGCAACTCTGAACTGCGAATGAAAAAAAGCCAGCGACGCCGGTCGCTGGCTTGTGCATGCGGGCAGATCCTTTTATTTGCAGGCTGCCTTCGCTTCCTCCAGCAGCTTCTTACCGTCAAAGCCTTTCGCGGTCATGTCTTTCACCCATTCGTCGGTGACGCTGGCCGTTGCCGCTTCCCAGCGTTTCACTTCTGCGGTCGGCAGCGAATAGAACACGTTCTTGCGAGCCTCGGCAGACTTTTTGCCCGGGATGATGTCTTCGACGAAGACCTTGCCGACCCACGCGGAAGGTTCAGGGCCGCTGTTCGCATCGATCACTTTCTTTAGTTCGGGCGGCAGGCTGTCGTACTTTGCCTGATTCATCGCGAACACGAATGCGGTGTTGGAGATTTGCGCCTCACCGGCGCCGGCATCGGTATGAAACTTGGTGATCTCCTCAAACTTCATCGAAGGAATCACTTCCCACGGAATGATCGCGCCATCGATCACGCCCTTGGACAGCGCTTCCGCAGCCTGCGGCAGCGGCATCGGCACCGGGGTTGCGCCCAGCGCGGCGACCATCTTCGATGACTGACGGTTGGGCGCCCGTATCTTCAGGCCCTTGAAGTCTTCGAGCGATTTCACCTGCTTCTTGGTCGTGTGCAGCAGCGAGCCATCGTGCATATGAAAGAGGATAGGCTTCACGCCTTTGTATTCGGCTGCTGCATTCTTGATCGCGTAATGCCAGAGCCCGCGGCTGGCGCGTTCCGAGTCGCGCACCATGAACGGCAGCTCGAAGGCCTCGGTGACGGGGAAGCGACCCGCCTGATAGCTGGGCACGGTCCAGATGATGTCGGCCACGCCGTCCTTCGCCTGATCGAACAGCTGTTGCGGCGAACCGCCGAGCTGCATGGACGGATAGATCTGGCACTTGAGCTTGCCGCCGGATTCTTTGGCGATCTTGTCGCACCAGGGCACCATGAAATTCTTGTGCGCGGTCGAGCCCGGCGGCAGGAAATGATGCACTTTCAGCGTGATCGTCTGTGCCGATACCAGTGCGGCCGGCAGCAGCATCAGCAGCCCGCACAGGCTCTTGGCAAACATGTTCTTCATTGTCTCCCCCCTCAGGGTGTCGTTGGTTATGGTTAGGTTTCAAATCAGGCAAGCACGCGCAGAAAAATATATTTCATGTGCGCCTGGCCATCACGTACAAAAGGGCTGAGTGATTGTAGTACAGCCGGCCGTTTCTTCAGGCAAAGCTTTTTGTGTGTGTTGCATGAAAACTGGTATCTTCACGGACTTCTCTGCACGCACAAGGAAAAAGTATGTCCTCGGCCATACCCTCGCATGGTGTGATTGGCATTGTCGGCGCCGGCGCGATGGGCACGGGCATTGCTCAGGTGGCGGCTGCTGCCGGTCATCCGGTGCGGCTGTTCGACACGCGCGAGGGCGCGGCAGCTTCCGCCTGCGAATCGGTGCGCGCGGTGTACGCCTCGCTGGTTGACAAAGGCCGGATGAGCGCCGCTCAGGCTGACGATGCCTGCGCGAGACTAAGCCCGGCAGCATCGCTGGAAGATTTGCGCGAGGCTGCACTGGTGGTCGAGGCCATTGTCGAGCATCTCGATGCCAAGCAACAGCTGTTCGCATCGCTGGAGGCGATCGTCAGCGACAGCTGCATCCTGGCGACTAACACCTCATCGATCTCGATCACCGCAATCGGCGCGAAGCTTGCGCTGCCACAGCGTCTGGTCGGCATGCATTTCTTTAACCCGGTGCCGCTGATGGCGCTGGTCGAAGTCATCAGCGGACTGGCAACCAGCGCTGCCGTCGCGGACTGCATTGTGTCCACTGCAGCGGCCTGGGGCAAACTGCCGGTGCGCGCAACATCAACGCCCGGCTTCATCGTGAACCGTGTCGCGCGGCCTTTTTATGCCGAGGGATTGCGCCTGCTGCTGGAGCGCGCGGCGGATCCCGCGTCGCTGGATGCGGTGATGCGTGACACGGGTGGCTTTCGCATGGGGCCATTCGAGCTGATGGATCTGATCGGCCATGATGTGAATTACGCAGTGACCCAGTCGGTGTTCGACGCCTACTACCAGGACCCACGTTTTACACCATCAATCATTCAGAAAGAATTGCTGAACGCCGGTTTCCTCGGGCGCAAATCCGGACGTGGTTTTTATGCGTATGGCGAGGGTGCCAAACCGCCGTCGCCGCAACAGCTGCCAGACTGCAGCTACCCGGGCAAGCCCGTGCTGAACAAAAGCTCGGGCATTGGCAGCGTCGTCGCCGCCCGGCTGGGTGCAGCAGGCAAAGAGTTCGGCCTGACGGAATCGGGCATCGCCGATGCACCACTGCTCACCGTGAATGGCGCATCGTTGTACCTGACCGATGGCCGCAGCGCGACCGCGCGCGCGGCCGAGCATGGCAAGCCGGATACGGTACTGATCGATCTGGCGCTGGATTTCGAGAAAACCACGCGAGTTGCGCTTGCCGCTGCCGACCAGTGCTCGGCAGAAGCGCGCGAGGCCATCGCCGGCGTCCTGCAGGCCGCTGGCTATCGCGTCACGCTGCTGCGTGATGTGCCCGGCATGGCGGTGATGCGCACGGTCGCCATGCTGGCTAATGAAGCGGCTGATGCCGTGAATCAGGGCGTCTGCAGCGTTGCGGATGCCGATCTCGCGATGCAAAAGGGTGTCAACTATCCGCTGGGGCCGCTGGCCTGGGCCGAGCGCATCGGTGTCGACAAGCTGCTGCGGGTGTTGCAGAACCTGGGAGATGAATATGGCGAGGACCGCTACCGCGCATCGCCCTTGCTGCGACGCGTGGTCGCCAGCGGAAAATTATCGTTCAGTGCGTAGCGACGAACTGCTTCACCACCTCTGTCAGTAGCTGTGGCTGGTCACGGTGCGGCGAATGGCCGCAATCGGCGATCGGCATGACGACCGCATCGGGGAGCACGCGCTGTATGCCAAGCACCTGTTCCATCGTGCCGTATTCGTCATTTTCGCCCTGCACCGCGAGCAGCGGGCAGCGTATGCTTTGCAGTTCTGCTTCTATCGACCAGTTGCGAAACGCCGGCGACAGCCAGGCATCGTTCCAGCCGAAGAAAGCAGAGTCCACATCATCGTGATAGCGGGACAGTCTGTCGCGCAGACCCTGATGAAGATAGGCATCGCGCGCCCTCTGTATGCTGGCGATGCTGAGGTCTTCCACCACGATATGCGGCGCGACAACGACGACGCCTGCGCAGCGTTCAGAGTATCGGGACGCATACAGCAGGCTGATCGAGCCGCCATCGCTGTGCCCGAAAAGCCACGGCCGGTCAATATTCAGTTGTGACAGCAGCGCGGGCAAGACCTCGAAGGCCTGTCGGTGCATGAAATCCGCGTCCCAGTGTTCATCGCTGCCGCGAGGCGTCGATTGTCCGTAGCCGGGACGCGAGTACACCAGTCCGCGCAGGTTCAGCTGACGGCACAGCTGATCGGGAAAGTCCTTCCACAGCGCGACCGAGCCCAGTCCTTCATGAAGAAACACCATCACCGGTGCAGTCAAGGCTGTTTCACCGACCCATTGCATCTCGATGCGGATGCTTTGCCCGCGCCAGTCGATGTGGGCGTGCACTACAGTTCCCGCAGCTTGAAGCGCTGGATTTTCCCTGTGGCTGTCTTGGGCAGGTCGCTGACGAAGATGATCTCGCGCGGATATTTGTGCGGTGCCAGTCGTGTCTTGACGTAGGCTTTCAGCTCGGCATCGACGTGCGCCGCTTGTTGTGCCGGGTCCCGCAGCACGACGTAGGCCATCGTTTTGATCAGTCCCTGATCATCCGGTTTGCCGACGACTGCGCATTCAAGCACGGCCTCGTGTCCCATCAGTGCGGATTCCACCTCGATCGGCGACACATACTGGCCGCTGACTTTGAGCATGTCATCGCTGCGGCCGGCATAGGTGTAAAAACCATCCCCATCTCTCACATACTTGTCGCCGCTCTTTACCCAGCTGCCCTGAAAGGTGGCGATGCTTTTTTCGCGCTGAGTCCAGTACAGGTGCGCCGCGCTCGGGCCCTGAATGTACAGATCTCCGACTTCGCCGTCGGACACCGGGTATCCTTTTTCATTGCGCAGCTCTACCTGATAGCCTGCCACCGGCGTGCCGGTCGTGCCATACCTGACCTTGCCTGCGTGATTCGACAGAAAGATATGCAGCATCTCTGTCGAGCCCAGGCCGTCGAGTATGTCGCAGCCGGTATGGGCGCTGAATTTTTCGCCCACGTCTTTGGGCAGCGCTTCGCCCGCCGAGGCGCAGACTCGCAGCTTCAGCTGCGAGCGGGCAGGCAGTTCCGGGGACGCCAGCATCGCCACATACAACGTCGGGACGCCGTAGAACACGGTGGGCTGTTGTCTGAGCAGCCGCTCGAAGACCGCGTCGGGCGTCGGGCGTTCTGCCATCAGGAGTACCGAGGCACCGACGGACAAGGGGAAAGTCAGCGCATTCCCCAGACCATAGGCGAAGAACAATTTCGCGGCCGAGAACACCAGATCATCCTCGCGAAGGCCCAGCACCGGTTTACCGTACAGCTCTGCGGTCCAGTAAAGGTTTGCGTGCGAGTGCACCGTACCCTTGGGCTGCCCGGTCGAGCCGCTGGAGTAGAGCCAGAATGCGAATTGATCGGCATGCGTGTCCGCATGTCCGTTCTCCGGCAAGGGCTCAGCGTCGAGCAGATGAGTAAACAGGTTTTCGGCAGCATCAGTTCCGGCGACAATGACCGGCACGTCAATGTGAGACTGCGCGAGCGCGTCCTTCACCACGGGCAGCAAGGGCGCGGAGACGATGATCAGCTTCGCATCGCTGTGCCGGAGCATGTACGCATAATGATCAGCGGGCAGCAGGGTATTCACCGGCACCGGCACGATGCCGGCAAACAGCGCTCCCAGAAAAGCCACCGGCATATCCACCGTATCCTGCATCACCAGCAGAATGCGCTGCTCGGGCTGCAGGCCTCGCTGCAATAAACCTGCTGCGAAGCGCCGGATGCGCAGACCGAGTTCGCCGTAGCTGATCTCATGATGATCATCGCGATACGCGAGTTTACCGGCGCGCCCTGCATTCAGCGTCAGCAGATGACGAGCGAAATTGAAGCGCTCGGGCGGTGCCCGGTGCGTTGTGTGCATGTGTTGTCTCCTCCGGGCGGCGCTTTATTTGTTGTTTGCCGCGCCGTCGTTTGTGGTGTTGTTGCTTCGTGTTGCCTGACTTCTCAGATTTTCAGCTCCGCGCTGTGCTGTCCCAGCAGCTCAAGCACATTCGCCGGCGCCTGTATCGCGCTCTTGCGATGATAGAAGGCCAGCGCACGCAGGCCGCCCAGCTCTTCGCCACCGCCCGCGCGTCCCGGGCCGCCATGGATGGAGCCCGGCATCACATTGCCGTGACCGGTGTGCGTTTTCGCGACGTCCGGACTGACCACATGCACACGGCCATGCGAGGTGGCGAGCGCTGCAGCGGCATTCGCCATCCAGGCCGCGTCCGCGCTGTACACCGACGCCACCAGCGATCCCAGCCCGCGGTGCGCGATATCGATCGCATGCGCGGCATCCTTGTAGCCGATCAGCGAAGACACCGGGCCGAACACTTCATGCCGGTGCACTTCAACGGCGGCATCGGCATCACGCACACCGAGCAGCGTCGCGCCCATGCATGCCGATTTTTCATCGGCATTGAGCAGTGGCTGCGCCGCGCCATCGAACAGTACGCTGGATTCGGAGGTGAGCAGGGCAAGACCTTCGCGCGCGCTGTCGAATTGCTCGCGGCTGACCAGCGAGCCCATGGCCGTCTCGGGGTTGCGCGGATTACCGACACGAATCGCGGCCAGCTTGCCCGCGGCGGCTTCAGCGACCGCATGCAGCACCGCTCTGGGCACCAGCGCCCGGCGTGGCGCGGTGCAGCGCTGTCCGCTTTTGATCGTCATGTCTCTGACGAGATTGTCAACGTACAGCTCAAATGCGGGAGTGCCGGGCAGCGCGTCTTCGCCCAGCATCGTCACGTTCAGGCTGTCGGCCTCGATATTTGCCCGCACCGAGTCACGTGCAATCGACGGATGACTGCGCAGCTTGGCTGCGGTGTCGGCCGACCCGGTGAACGACAGCACATCGAAAGGCGTGAGCGCATCCAGCAACCCGGTCGAGCTGCCGCAGACGATCGACAGCGCGCCTTTGGGGAAGATGCCGGCCTCGACCACATCGGCCACCATACGGTGCGTGAGCCAGGCGGTCACGGTCGCGGGCTTTACCACCACCGGCACACCGGAGAGTAGTGCCGGCGCGGCTTTTTCCCACAGACCCCACGCAGGGAAGTTGAATGCATTGATGAACAGCGCCAGTCCGCGTATCGGAACCATCAGGTGCTGCGACTGGAACAGCTGGTCTTTGGACAGGATGCTTGCAGCACCGTCCGTCAGTGAGCGCGCCTCGCCAAGCGCGGCGCCCAATTTGGCGTAATAGCCGAGCGTGAACAGGCCGCCTTCGATATCGACTGCCGAATCGTTTTTTGTGGTGCCGGAGTTTGCGAGCGAGATCGCGTAGTACTCGTCTTTTTTCGCCTGCATGAGTTTCACGGCTTCGGCCAGCATCGCCGCGCGCTGCGCATAGGTCATCGTCTGCAGCGCGCGTCCGCCCTCCTGGCGTGCATAGGCGAACGCCTCCGGCAGCCCTGCTGCCGCGCCGCCGGTGGCGGCGAGCGTCTCCCCGGTCACCGGATCGGTCAGGGTGTGTGCGGGCGACGATGCGGGTTGCCATGCGCCGTTCAGGTAGTTGTTCAGGAAAAGGGTCATGATGGGTCAGGGCGGGTTAGTGAAGGTCGCCGCTCAGGCGCTTGAGAAGGACGCCCTCGGTCGTTGGTGTTTTTGTGTAATGAATTTATAATGCATCCATGATCGGGCGCAGCTGCAATATCTTGCTTGCATCTGCGCGCTACGTCAAGGATGCCTCCGACCTCATCATGACCGCATCGTCCGCACCCACAGAAAAAGACCCTTTCCTCGCCGCGCTGGGCGAGCGGCTCAAGCTGTTGCGCGCCCGCCGTGGCCTGACCCGCAAGTCGCTGGCGCAGCTGGCCGAGGTGTCTGAGCGGCATGTCGCCAATGTGGAATCCGGCGTCGGCAATGCCTCCATACAGTTCCTCAGGCAGCTTTGTGCGGTGCTGAATTGCTCGCTGGCCGAGATGACCGGCGACGAGACGGCTTCGTCGGCCGACTGGCTGATGATCCGCGAGATACTGCGCGGACGCAGCGAAGACGAGCTGGCCAAGGCGCGTGCGGTGCTGGCCGATCTGTTCGAGTCGCCGACCAGCGAGGCCAGCCGCCGGCGCCGGATCGCGCTGATCGGTCTGCGCGGCGCAGGTAAGTCCACACTTGGCCGGCTGCTGGCAGCGCACTGGAATGTGCCTTTCATCGAGCTCTCGGGCATGATCGAGCAGATCGCCGGCTGCAGCATTGCCGAGATCCATGCGCTGTATGGTCAGACCGCCTACCGCCGCTATGAGCAGCGCGCTCTGGAAGATGTGATCCAGCATCATGCGCAAGCGGTGATCGCGACCCCCGGCGGCATTGTCTCCGAGCCGGCCACCTTCAATTTCCTGCTGTCGCACTGCTATACCGTCTGGCTGCGGGCGACGCCCGATCAGCACATGGCGCGCGTAATCGCGCAAGGTGATTCGCGGCCCATGTCGGGCAATCGCGAGGCGATGGACGATCTGAAGCGCATCCTCGACAGCCGCTCGCAGTTCTACTCCAAAGCGGATTGCATTTTTGATACCGGGACTTCCAGTCCGCAGGCGGGCCTTGCCGCGCTGCTGGCACAACTGGACAGCCAGATCGGGCCGGGGCAGAAACAGGCGGCCTGAAGCCTCTGATGGCGGGCTTGACGCTGGCCTTGTTCATGCAATATAATGCGTTTATTGAAAATAAAATGCAGCATAATGCAAGTTGGAGACCCATGAGCGCATCCCCGATCGTCAATTACGAAACCTCGCCGGACCACTACCGCCACTGGACGCTGGAGATCGATGCTCAGGGTGCGCCCATCGCGACCCTGACCATGAAGGTCGACGAGGACGGCGGTCTGCGCGATGGGTACAAGCTCAAGCTGAATTCTTATGACCTGGGCGTCGATATCGAGCTGCATGATGCCGTCCAGCGTATCCGTTTTGAACATCCCGAAGTTCGCACCGTGGTGATCACCGGCGGCCGCGACCGCATCTTCTGCTCGGGCGCAAACATCTTCATGCTGGGCAAGTCATCGCACGCATGGAAAGTCAATTTCTGCAAATTCACCAATGAGACGCGCAACGGACTGGAAGACTCCAGTCAGCACTCGGGTTTGAAATTCCTCGCAGCGGTCAACGGCGCCTGTGCGGGCGGCGGTTATGAACTGGCTGCCGCGTGCGATGAAATCATTCTGGTGGACGATCGCTCGTCTGCCGTCAGCCTGCCGGAAGTGCCGTTGCTGGGCGTGCTGCCCGGTACCGGTGGTCTGACGCGCCTGACCGACAAGCGCAAGGTGCGCCATGATCATGCGGACATTTTTTGCACGACCTCCGAGGGTGTGCGCGGGCAGAAAGCGAAGGACTGGAAACTGGTGGACGAGATCGTCAAGCCGGCGGCATTTGCGGACGCGGTGCGCACGCGGGCGCTCAAGCTCGCCGCGCAGAGTGATCGGCCTGCCGATGGCAAGGGCGTGAGGCTCACGCCGCTCCCGCGCACGCTGTCGGAGGCGGGTGTCGAGTATGAATTCGTGTCCGTGGCATTTGATCGCGGGGCACGCACGGCGACCATCACTGTCAAAGCGCCCGGGCAAGATCAGCCCGCCGATATCGCCGGCATCGAAGCTGCCGGTGTGCACTGGTGGCCGCTGCAGATGGGTCGTGAGCTCGATGATGCGATCCTGCACCTGCGCACGAACGAGATTGATATCGGCACCTGGCTCTTGAAGACCGCGGGCGACGCGGACAAGGTGCTTGCCTGTGACAAGACCCTGATCGCTCACCAGTCGCACTGGCTGGTGCGTGAGGTGATCGGCCTGCTGCGACGTACCTTCGCGCGCATCGATGTCTCTTCGCGCAGCCTGTTCGCGCTGATCGATGAAGGCTCCTGTTTCGCCGGCACGCTGGCCGAGCTGGCCTTTGCGGCTGACCGCAGCTATATGCTTGCCTTGCCGGACGCCCCCGACGCCGCACCGAAGCTCATGCTCTCGGAGATGAACTTCGGTCTGCTACCGCTGATCACCGGGCAGTCGCGGCTCTCGCGCCGCTTCTATGACGATGATGCACTGCTGTCGGCGGCTAGGGCGCAGATCGGCAATGCGCTGGATGCCGATGCGGCGATGGCCTTGGGCCTGATCACGTCGAACCCCGACGATCTCGACTGGGCGGACGAGATTCGTCTCGCGCTGGAAGAACGCGCGAGCATGTCCCCCGATGCACTGACCGGCATGGAAGCCAACCTTCGCTTCAATGGCAAAGAGAACATGGCGACCCGCGTGTTCGGCCGTTTGTCTGCCTGGCAGAACTGGATCTTCAACCGTCCGAACGCCGTGGGCGAGGCCGGCGCGCTGAAGGTCTATGGCAGCGGCAGCAAGGCGAAATTCGATTTCGAGCGTGTGTAAAAAATCAACGCCTGCAAAATTCAAATACCCCAAAAAAATCAGCTGATCCCCGGAAGGAGACCCCATGAGCTCAATTAACTACAGCGAAAAAATCCCGAACAATGTCAACCTGTCGGAAGACCGCACCTTGCAGCGCGCGCTGGAGCACTGGCAGCCCAACTATCTGCAGTGGTGGCAGGACATGGGGCCGGATGGCTCGCAGAACTTTAATGTGTATCTGCGCACCGCGATCAGCACCACGCCGGACGGCTGGGCGCAGTTTGGCCATGTGAAGATGCCGGACTATCGCTGGGGCATCTTCCTCGCCGCGCAGGAAGAAGGCCGCAATGTGAATTTCGGCGAGCACAAGGGTGAGGCTGCCTGGCAGGACGTGCCCGGCGAGCATCGCGCGAACCTGCGCCGCATCATCGTCACGCAGGGCGACACCGAACCTGCATCAGTCGAGCAGCAGCGTCATCTGGGGCTCACCGCGCCGTCACAGTACGACCTGCGCAATCTGTTCCAGATCAATGTGGAAGAGGGCCGTCATCTGTGGGCGATGGTTTATCTGCTGCACAAATACTTTGGCCGTGATGGTCGCGAGGAAGCCGAGGCGATGCTGCATCGTCATTCCGGATCTCAGGACAATCCGCGCATTCTTGAGGCGTTCAATGAGGAGACGCCGGACTGGCTGGCGTTCTACATGTTCACCTACTTCACCGATCGCGACGGCAAGTTCCAGCTGTGCGCCCTGGCCGAATCTGCTTTCGACCCGCTGGCCCGCACCACCAAGTTCATGCTGACCGAAGAAGCGCACCACATGTTCGTG
>JACCDH010902584.1_pt1 | contig 83767 bp, 77 predicted proteins | sample 7442481 | NCBI WGS metagenome assembly JACCDH01 (sample SAMN15323433, study PRJNA562643) | freshwater metagenome | isolation source: river surface water | place: USA:Blue River Watershed | collected 2017-08-15 | reverse complement strand
TTTTTTATAAGGCTATCACTTTTATGGTTCTGTCCGTCAGCCGACGGATGGAAGAGTAAGTCGATGCCACTTTTATAAATCCTGTCATTCTTTGAGTGACAGGATTTTTTTTATTTAAAACAGTTTGATAATTTACTTACTGTGAATTAGTTTCCTTGTTGTACTAGTTTAGGCCATCTCTGTTTTTACATAATCCATAAAATCTATAATGCTATTCTTCTTCTTTAGTTTACGATAATAGTTTTTTCCATTTGGAATACCCATTGATAAATATTCCCAGTACGACTTCATTTTAGTGAGTGCATACCCTTTGTCTTTTTGATGTGTTGTAAGACTTGTAACTAAGTATTCAGAAAGTTCAATTATTTTTTTTGTGTATTCATATTCATCAAAAACACGATTTGTTTTTAATTCATTAAAAAGCATCGGATTCATTAAAGCTCCGCGACCGATAAACCAATTCGAAATTGATGGTAATTCTTTTTGTAACTGTTGAAACGATTCTAAATCAACGATATCGCCATTGTAGACTAAAGTGTGTTTACTCAAAGCGATACAATTTTTAAATTGATCGACATCACATGTTCCTGTATAGAGTTGTTTTGCATTTCGCGCATGAATAATGATTTCAGTTAAAGGATAATCATTTAAACGGGGAAGTAATTCTAGAATATCACTTGTATCGTTCATGCCCATTCTCATTTTTAATCCCAATTTCATTTTTAAATTAGGATAAATGGAATCGAGCATTCGAAACAATTCGTCGGGTTGATTTAAGATACCTGCACCCATCGATTTCCGTGTAACCATCGGGTAGGGGCAACCCATATTCCAGTTTAGTTCGGTGTAACCTAAATCAGAAATGTAATTTGCCATGACAAAAAATTCTTCTGAATTACAAGCCATTAATTGTGGAATGATATTCGTCAACGGGTTATTTTCCGGTAGAATATCAATTTTAGGTGAGTTTTTAATCGTACCATCATTATTGAGCTTCAAATATGGCGCATAATATTTATCAATTCCGCCATACACATCATGAATAGCATTTCTAAAATGAAAATCAGTGTAAGTCTGAAGCGGTGCTAACGCTAATTGCATGATTTTTTACGGAGTGGAAATTGAAACTGGAATAATTTTTCCATGAAAAAATTTCCCTGAATGTATCGTGAAATCTGCAATAAAATCTGCCATTTCTTTTGCCGTATGTGGAGCTTGATATCCTGGGAAAGCTTGTTCTAACATTTCTGTTTGAACGGCTCCTAAACAAAGACAATTGATAGCTATCCCGCTATCTTTATATTCTTCTGCAAGCAATTCAGTTAAAGATACAAGCGCGGCTTTTGAAGTCGAATAGGCTGATAAACCAGCAAATTTAACTGAACCTTGAAATCCACCAATCGATGAAATAAAAACAATGTGACTCCCTTTTTTCATTTTAGGAATACAAACTTGTAATACTTCAAAAACAGACATGATATTTACTTGGTAACAAGACGCGATATCTTCTCTCGTTAATTCTAAAAAGGGCTTGACAGCTATTGTTCCAGCATTGTAAATGACATAGTCAATTTGAGCAATATCTTTCGTTAAGGATTGGAAGTCCTCTTTCAACGAACTACTCATTAAATCTAAATGCAATAATTTAGGATTTTCAGTCTCTGAAACGTTAAAACTGCGCGCAAAACCATATGTTTTGTAAGTTTCCTTAGCGAAAATATCAATTAATTCTTTGCCAATTCCTTTGCTAGCACCAATAATTAGAACGGTTTTAGACATCGTAATCAATTTTCAAAACAGCACTAGTTGGGTGTGCTTGGCATGTTAAAATATAACCATTCGCAACTTCATCATCTGTCAGTGCATAATTGATGTTCATTGCGGCTGAACCTTCAATGATTTTTGCTTTACAAGTACAACAAACACCTCCTTTACAAGAAAAAGGAACATCCATACCTGCTTGATCTAACGCATCTAATATCGATTTTCCTGAACCCGACAATTCAATTTTCACTACTTCGCCATCGAGCATTGCAGTAACTTGACTTGTGCCTGAAAACTGATCAGTTTTTGAAGTCTCTTTTTCGACTAGCAAAACAGGAGTTGTAAACAATTCAAAATGAATTTTTTCTTTTGGAACGCCAAATGTTGTTAACACCTCGTTTACATGTACAATCATTTCTTCTGGTCCACAAAGGTAAAAACCGTCTGCATTCAAAATCGATAAATCAGCTTTAACAATTTCAGTCACCACTTCTTTGTTAAAACGACCAAATCCTGCTCCTTCGATTGTCGATTTGGTGTAAAAAGGAAATAATTCAACAGTAGAAAGTTCTGTTAATTCGGATAAAAACATTGCTGATTCTGGTGCACTATTCCCATAAAACAACTTAATTCTAGTTTCATTCAATGATTTTGCCATTGATAGGATAGGTGTTATTCCACTTCCAGCTGCAAATGCAACTATTGATTTTTCTGTGTCACCAACCTGGAAGTTCCCTTGTGGAAAATCAACCAAAATCGTCGATCCAGCAACCAATTCGTTAAAGATCCAATTCGATGCTTTCCCAGTTGGTATACGTTTTACGGCAACAGCTAATGCTTCATTCATTCCACTACAAATTGAATAGGAACGAACGACAGTTTCATTATTAATGGTACAATGTAAATTTAAATATTGACCAGGAATATATTGAAAGTCAGCTTTTAATTCAGCTGGAATTGTAAAACTAATTTGACAACTGTCAGCTGTCAATTTTTCGTTTGTTAATACTGTAAGTTCAGCTGAACGCTTGTTTTTGCTTGTTGATTCTGTTTTTTTGAATCGAGAAAATAAACCCATATTATTCGTCAAATGAGATAATTAAATTGCTAGAAGTTGGATGAGCTTGGCATGTTAAAATGTATCCAGCTTCAACTTCTTCTTTTTCTAATGCGTAATTAATGTCCATTGTCGCTGTTCCTTCGATAATTTTAGCTTTGCACGTGCAACATACACCACCTTTACATGCATAAGGTAAATCAGCGCCAGCTTCAAATCCTGCTTCCAAAATGTTCTTTCCATTCGAATCGAGGCTCATTTCGTAACGATCATCGTCTAGTATGATGGTAACTTTTGATGCAACGATATCAGAAACAGCAACTTCTTTTTTCTCTTGTTTAACATATCCAGTCCCAAAAAGTTCAAAATGAATTTGTTTTTCAGGAACACCAAATGCATTTAATTCATTTTTAACCGCGTGAATCATTGCTTCAGGCCCACAAACATAAACTTCGTCTATGGCAGCAGGGTTTAAAAAACCACTACATAATTTTCTAACCTTTTCGTCATCAATTCTACCTTTTTGAATAACATTACCTAAGCTTTCACGAGATAATATATGAATTAAGCGAAATTGCTTCATGAAACGGTTTTTCAATGCTTCAAGCTCTTCTCTAAAAATAATACTTGAAAACCCTTTGTTTCCGTAAAACAATGTTACTTCACTTAACGGTTCCTCTTTCAGTATTGTTTTTATTATGGATAGAATAGGCGTGATTCCACTTCCTGCAGCAAACAACACATACGATTTTTGATTCGTTGCAGTTGGAATTAATTTAAAATTTCCAGAAGGAGTCATCACCTCTAATGAATCGCCAATTTTTAAGTCGTTTGTCGCCCAAGTTGAGAAAATACCATTTTCAACTCGCTTGATTGCAACACGAAGTGTGTTTTCATGAGGTGCAGCGCATATTGAATACGAGCGTCTTACTTCTTCGCCATTTATGTTGGCTTTGATAGTAATGTATTGTCCAGCGTAGAAAGAAAACGCTTCTGTTAAGGTATCGGGAATTGAAAATGCAATTGATACCGCATCTTCTGTTTCGTGTTTGATATCAATTACTTGAAGGGGGTGAAATTTTGGATTCATCTGCGCTTTTATTTTTCGCCAAAATTAACAATTTATTGGCTAGTTTGACTTTATAAGTAGCTTGATTTTACTAGTTTTTCGTGAAATGTTTCACATAGTTAGTCCCATTAATAGCTGCTTCGACAATGTAGTTTCCAGTTGCAAAAAGCGAACAGTCAATTGTTGTAGAAATCTCACCCGTTGATTGTGAGTAAATAAGTTTACCTGTTGAACTATAGATACTTATTTTACTCAGTTTTTTGTCTGTTGGCACAAAAAGCTCAAGCGAATTTACTGTGGGGTTTGGATAAAGTACAAACCAATCATTATTTGCAATTTCTTCTATTGAAATAGTATTAAGCGCCAATAAAACAGCAGCTAAAGCATTTACTTTTCCCATACCCCAACGCGTATTTCCAGGAGCAGTAATTGTTCCAGTATATTGGTCTAAGCGAGCAGTTTGTTTCAAAATCGTTTTGATTTGATCGGGCATTAAATATGGATTTGCATCTAAAATTAAAGCAACGATTCCCGCAACAGCTGGAGAAGACATTGATGTTCCAGAAAAGCGAGCAAAATCATAGGTTACACCGTTGAAAGTTGTAGATGCAACAGCACTATACGTCGCATCTGTAAAGGAAGAAATAGACGAAGCAACACTCACACCAGGTGCAGAAATATCTGGTTTCATGACTTCTGTGTACAATGGGCCAATGCTTGTGAATGTTGCTTGTCCACCACCAACTAATGTTCCATTTGGTGTTTTGTAGGATGATGCATATGCTCCTACTGAAATTGCAGCGGGCGCACATGTAGGTTCACCAATACTGTAATTTGCATCACCCCCTAGTCCATTCGTTCCAAAAGTTGTAAAAGGCATTCCCCAATTCCCAACACCTGTAATTAACTCTGTTACATTCCAATAATGAACAGTTCCTGTTGCAGCGAAACTCGATAAAACAGTTGCATAGGTTGTGTTCTTGTTTTGAACGCGTAAACGCAAGTTCGGTCGGTTATTTAACGGATGATTGTGTTCACCTGAAATATTAAACAAAATAGTATCAGTCCCAATAATGAAACTTGAATCAATATAACTCGAAATTGTTGCCGTATTGATTGTATCACTGCTTGCTAGTAAGGTTCCATTTGCTGCGTAAATTTTCAATTGCACACCGAAATCGTTGTTTTCTTCCCCCCACATTGTGACACTTTGTCCCCATGTGTTTGGATTGGCATTGTAATCATAAAAATTAATGCGCGAATCAAAATGATTATTTGCAAATTGTTTTTTGATGTGAAAATTGACATTTCCATTATTTCCAGCAGATGAAACAAAAACAACTCCTTGATCGGATAACGATTGTAATGCTTGTGATAATAAGGAATTACCATCAAGTGTTCCCATGTAATACAATCCCCAACTCATATTGATGACCAATCTTTTTCCATCGGCAACAGCTTTTTCATGCATCCAATTAAATCCATCGATAACAGATGCCGCATCGATTAAAAACGTACAAAATAGAAATTCAGATTCAAATGCAAATCCGCGGTAATTCAAGCCCGCACCACTGCCTCCGGCAATTCCAGCTACGTGACTACCATGTGTATTGTAACTGTAAATGTTAGCGGTATCAGAACCTGCAGCTAACAATTCGGAAGACGAATCGTATTCTACCCCGTAATTATATGATGCTGGAGAACTTCCAATTTGTTTGTATTGGTCCCAAGCAGCTTTTACACGTGTTGTTTGTAAAAGTGTATCGTAAAACATAGGGTGTGTGTAATCAAATCCCCAATCCGTTATTCCGATATAAACATTTTTTCCAGTAAACGCACGCGGTAAATTTATTCCTTTTTGGACGCTATCAGCTTTTGTATCTTTTACAGCTTTATCCAAATGAGGTTGAGCTTTTGATGGAAATTCAATGTACGTGAAGAAATCATTGAAGTTGATAGATGAAAATGATGATAGTGGAACTTTTATCGTTCGGATATTTCCAGTTTTCTTTCCGATGAAACATCCTTTTGAAGTCAATAAAGCCCAATCAGCAGTTGGTTTTTCAATTCCGTATAAGGAAATATATTGTTTGTTGTTAATGTTGTAAATGGAGTAGGTGTTATTATTCTTTAACGAACTAAAGTCATTGTTTGATTGTTTTAAAAATAGGGATAATTTGTCCCAATCCATGCGTTGTGTTGCAGGAACTTGTTGTGCAAAAAACAAGCATGGTAAAAAAGAAATGACAGATAAAAAGATGCGAATATTTTTCATAGTTAAAAATAAGAAGAGTTTTTCAAATTTCATTGGTTGTGCCTATTAATTCTAAAAAAATCTCAAAAACAAATGTTAAAAAATTGTTGCAATAAAAATGTTTTTCTATCTTTCGTTCAAACAACACACTTATGATACAACAAACGGCAATCACAGAGGGGGTTTTAGTGAAAGTAAACAAACAATACAGAGGAGATTTGTCTACCATCTCAGAAGGAGTTTACTATTTCAATTATCACATTACAATTGAGAATCAAAACAATCATTCCATTCAATTGATACATCGTGATTGGTTCATTTATGATGCGTTGTTTCCAGCAGCTCACGTAAGTGGAGAAGGTGTGATTGGTCAACAGCCAATTTTAGAAGCTGGAGAGGTGTTTTCGTATACTAGTGGTTGCGAATTACGGTCAGAAATAGGATCAATGAGTGGATTCTATACTTTTTTAAATCTTGTTACGAACGAAACGATTCGTGTTGATATCCCTACTTTTCACTTAATTTATCCGGGTCGATTGAACTAAGTCTAAATTTTAGAAACAAAAACATCACTAACAAAGAAATTACTCCCCATTCCCATTTCAGCGTAAAGCCAGCTACTTGTTCGTTGTCATTAGCTTTTGCTAACATTTCTGATTGTAGCATCTCGAGTTGAAGTGCTTTAATTTCTTCTTCATCAACTCTATTGTCGAGTTCAATTTTTTTCAAAAGCGCCAATTGCTGCTCGCGGTAATTATTCGCACTTTCAAAATCCTTTTGGGACTTACTTATTTCAGCTAATGCATTCAAAGCATCGTTTTGCTCCGATTTTAAGTTATAGGTTGTTGCAATTGCTAACGATTTTCCATTCCAAGACTGAGCTTTATCAATAGCACCACTGTAATAATAAAAATCACCAAGATTATAATAACTTTCAGAAACAGCTTTGTGATCATTTACTTTCAAGCGAAGTTGCAAAGCTTTCAAAAAAAACTGTTTGGAGTTTTGCAAATCATTGTTTTCATAATAAATGATAGCTAGGTTATTTAATGCATTAGCAATTGGACTAATAAGGGTTGTTTTTTTTGCGCTTTCATAGGACGATAAGAAATATCCTTCTGCGCGCACTAAATCGCCTTTTTTCATATAAAAGTCACCAAGTTTTGCATAAACAGCACTTTTCTTTCGCTCGTTTCTTTCGCTGCAAACAATTGTTTCGTAGCGATGTAATGCAGCTAAAGCTTTATTTGGTTTACCAGAGAGTAAATTAGCTTCAGACAAAACTAATAAGCCATCTGATCGGAGTTGTTTGTTTTTCGATTCTTTAGCATGTTGCACTGATTTTTCAGCCCAGTATAGCGCAGATTTAGCATCATGTTCAAGCACATAGCCTTGGCTGATGATTTTAGCAACTAGACACAATTCTTTGGAATCATTTCGTTGAACAATTGTCGGAATCAGTGCCTTTAAGGTCGTGATGCCATCGATAACTTTCCCTGTTAAAATAAAATATTCAGAAAGGATTATTTTACCTTTTTCCACAGCAGGGTAGTAGTGATTTTGTATGCCGTAGAAGTATAACTTTTCACCAACATAGCGCAGTGAGTCACGTGCCTCACTTTGATAAATTGCATTTAATGTTTCTGCTGCGTTAATTCTCTCCAGTGACGAACCAGTATTCAGTTTTTCTAACGCTTTTCGGGTGTTTGCACCAAAAGCATGAATAGACAAAAAGGTAACTATCAATAAGTAGTAGCGGTTTTTCATGTGTTTTATTTAAACAATAATAAGGAATTTGAATCAAAAAAACAAATGAATTGGATCAAATAGCATCCGTTAAAATGTAATGAAAGTAACCCTGATTATTGATACATTCTATTAACTTTGTCAAAAAAAATCGAACTATGTCAAATGCTTTTTTTGTCGTTCCAAAGCCAATAAACGAGCCCGTTAAAGCTTATGCCCCAGGAACCGCTGAACGCGATGCGTTAATCGCAGAATATAATCTTTTAGCCAATCAAGCGCCAATTGATATTCCAATGTATATTGGAAATGAAAAAGTGACAACGGACAAAAAAGTACCAATGTCACCTCCTCATGATCACAAAAAAGTATTAGGTCATTTTAATTATGGTGATAAATCTCATGTAGAGAAAGCAATCAATGCCGCATTAGCAGCCAAAAATGATTGGGCAAATTTACCTTGGGAACAACGTGCTGCGATTTTCTTAAAGGCTGCTGATTTATTAGCAGGACCATTTAGAAATAGAATGAATGCAGCGACGATGTTGGCGCAATCAAAAAATGTTTTTCAAGCTGAAATTGACGCTGCGTGTGAGTTGATCGATTTTTTCCGATTCAACGTGCAGTACATGACGCAAATTTATAAAGAACAACCAGAATCACTTCCTGGAATGTGGAATCGATTGGAATACCGTCCATTGGAAGGATTTGTTTTTGCGGTAACACCATTTAATTTTACGTCAATTGCTGCTAACTTATGTGCAGCTCCTGCAATGATGGGGAATGTGGTAGTATGGAAACCAGCTGAATCGCAAATGTATTCAGCGCAAGTTATTATGGATTTGTTCGAAGCTGCAGGTGTTCCTCCGGGTGTTATTAATATGATCAGTGTTGAAGGACCTGTTGCAGGAGATGTTGTTTTCAAACACAAGGATTTAGCAGGATTACATTTCACTGGTTCAACAGGAGTTTTCCGTCATTTGTGGAAAGAAATCGGGAATAACATCGAGAAATACCGTTCTTACCCGCGTATTGTTGGTGAAACAGGGGGGAAAGATTTTATCATGGTGCACAAATCGGCTAATGCGGCAGAAGTTGCAACAGCTATGTCACGTGGTGCTTTTGAATTCCAAGGTCAAAAATGTTCCGCTGCCTCACGCGCATATGTTCCTGCTAATATTTGGTCAGCTGTAAAAGCAATTTATGTGGATCAAGTAAACTCATTTAAAATGGGTTCTCCAGCAGACACTTCTAATTTTGTGAACGCAGTTATTGATGAACGTGCTTTTGATAAAATTGCTGGTTACATTGATTATGTAAAAACTCAAGCAGATGCTGAGATAATCACAGGTGGAAATTACGATAAATCAAAAGGATATTTTATTGAACCTACTACAGTTGTGACAACAAATCCGAAGTTCCGTACGATGTGCGAAGAGATTTTTGGACCAGTTTTGACAATTTATGTTTATCCTGAAAATGAATTTGAGCAAACGTTGGCATTATTAGATGAAACGTCTGACTATGCATTAACAGGGTCAATTATTTCTAACGATCGTTACGCCATTCAAGTTGCGACGAAAGCATTGGAAAATGCAGCTGGTAATTTCTATATCAATGACAAACCAACTGGAGCTGTTGTAGGACAACAACCTTTTGGAGGAGCTAGAGGTTCAGGTACAAATGACAAAGCAGGTGCTGCAATGAATTTATTACGTTGGACATCAGCGCGAACAATTAAAGAAACTTTTGTTCCACCAACAGATTATAAATATCCGTTTTTGGGATAAGAATTTGCATAAATAAAAAGGTTGGATAGTGATATTCAGCCTTTTTCATTTCAACCCCAACTGAGCATACCGTTGATGTATTAATGATGCGTATTTTTCTTTGAACTCATCACTCACAAAACTTTTATCCAAAACAGCCAGTATTTCAGGTTTTGCATACAAGAATAGTTCTAAGGTTTTGTCTAACACTTTTTGTGATAAACCTCCGTTTTCAAAAGCAGCCAGAAAATCAGTGTATTTTAGTTTTCTTTTCTTCGCATTCAACGTCAATGCTAATTCTTCTGTATCAGAAGGGTTAACTAAAGCTGTTGGCACCAAATCATAAGCAGGACTCAAACTCATGCCTTGTCCTTCTTTTTCTAGTAACGAAAAGTTTTTCAAGTGCATATCAGCATTGCCAGTTAAAAAACTAAACAATACTTGCTCATAAAAATTGGTGACATCCAACAAAGGTGAACTCGAATATTTCAACACCAATTTGGCTACTTGTTCGTGACTTCCTTTGTATTTATCTTCCGTTAAACGTTCACTCAATTGACACATGTCTTCCATGTGTAATTTACCTTTTCGGGTTCTGTCAACTCGTTTTGTGATGTAACACAAGGTTCCATCCTGTAATTTAACCAAACTATGTGGGACGACATTTATACCACAAACAGCTGCCATGTGCATGGTTACACTTTCCAACTCTGGTAATTGCTCATAATATTCTGAAGGAGGTTTTAAGATGTAATCGCCATATAGTCCAACTATTGTGAGTTTTTTAGTTACGTTTTTATCTTGGTTTTTATACAAACTCAATGAAACTTTTGCCTGAACGCCAGTTACTGCCATTTGGCTTTGGATCACTTTTGTTGCTAAATCTTGTAAATCAGTTAAATTATAGGCCAGTTGAGGCGTGTTCAGTTGTCCAAAAAAACGTTTATTACAAGCAGTATGAAAATCGGAAGAACTGTCAAAAAGCTGCTCATAACAATACAGACAACGTTTTCCATAGCATGCACTTTTTTCATGCACTTGGAATGACAGTTGTGAATTTGTTAAATATTTCTTTTTATAATTCTTCATTTTTTTCAACACTTACGGCTCCAATACAATCTTTACAACAGGTTAAGAGCAAGCCCATTCTATCTTTATAATTTATTTTCCAGTTTTTTTCAGCGATAGCTAATAGCCACCCTTCAGGTATCAAACCATCAAAAAATGCAAATAAGGTTTTACTTTGAAAAGGCTTTTCGGTTAATGGCATCGTTAGACTAACCGGCTGCGCATCGCTTAATGATAAATATTCGCGGTCATATTCAAACAAATAACCAGCGTCTGTTTCGCTTACTACGCCACAGAATACATTTTTTAGATATACTTTTCCGCTTCTATTCATTTTTATATTTTTTGTTACTTGTTCTTACAATAGTTTTTCGCGATCCAAAGGAACAACACCTAACTCGCCTCCAAATAAGCGCAATACATCGTTCACTTTATCCATTCGCATTGATTTTTTTCCTTGTTCTAAATCTCTTACAAATCGTAAACCAACACCAGCTTTCAATGCTAATTCTGGTTGTGTTAGTTTATTTTGTTTGCGCTTTGCTTTTACATAAACACTTAATTCTGTAAGATTTTCTCTCATTTTTATACCTTTTAAACTACAAAATTACGATTTTTTCGCAAAATAATACCTTAAATGATATATTTTTGTCAAGTTTTGTTTTTTTATACCCTATAAAGTATAAATTGTATGATTTTGATGATTTTATACCTTTAAGGTTATAAAATAGAGGGGTTTATTTCAAGCACTTGAAATAATCAAAAGGCTCCAAGCATTCATTACATTGATAATGTGCTTTGCAAGCAGTCGATCCAAATTGAGAAACCATACGTGTATTTGCAGATTTACAACGTGGACAAGGAACCTTTGGTGCTTCAGCAAACAAAACACTTTTATCTACTTCGTCTACTGGAGGTGCGATACCATAAGCTAACAACTTTTCGCGTCCTTGAGCGGTAATCCAATCCGTGGTCCAAGCTGGTGATAAATCAGTAATAATCGATACGATTAATCCAGCTGCGTTAAGTTTTTCTGAAATACTTTTTTCAATTGCTTTTACAGCGGGACATCCTGAATATGTTGGTGTTACGTGAACTGTGACATGTTCATCATCGGTTTTTATTACACGACGAACAATGCCTAAATCAAGTATAGATAAAACAGGAATTTCTGGATCAGGAATTGCTGCTAATAATAACCAAATATCCGTTTCTGTTTTTACCATTCCATGTTTGGATATGCGCGTTGCATGTATTGTAATTCCGATAAAATGTGACCTAAATGTTCGGTATGTTTTCCAATTCTACCACCTGTTTGTTTCCAATTGTTCGTTGGTAAACTAAGCGTTGATAATGGAAGAACTTCGTTTAATTTTTGTTCGTAAGCAACTTTAATAGTTGTTAAATCAAGCGCAATTCCTTTTTCAATTAGCTCAACGTCAACTTCATTCATAAAGAAAAGCTCCTCAGCATATTTGTGCAAGTAGTTAATGCCATTCTGAACGCGTTCATGCGATTCGCTGGTACCATCCCCCAAACGGATTAACCACTCAGACGAATGTTTCCAGTGATACTTCGTTTCTTTCAATGATTTTTCAGCGATTGCAGCTAATTGTGCATCTTTTGATTGTTGCAAAGCTTCGTAAAACAATACTCGGAATGAATCAAACAACCACTGACGAGCAATAGTCATACCAAAGTCACCGTTTGGCTGTTCAACTAAAAGCGCATTGGTGTATTCTCTTTCAAAACGTAAAAAAGCAATATCATCTGCTGATTTCCCTTCGTTTCCAACTATTGCAGCATATTCGTAAAGAGATGTCGCTTGTCCAATTAAATCTAAAGCGATATTTGTCAAAGCAATATCTTCTTCAATTGCAGGGCCGTGTCCGCATAACTCAGATAGTCGTTGACCTAAAATAAGGCTGTCATCTGCAATGCGAAGTATGTATTTGTATAAGGAATTCAAAATATGTGTTTTTTAGCAAATCAATTACATGTGTTCAATACCGTCTGGAACTTCATAGAAAGTAGGGTGGCGGTATATTTTTGATTGTGAAGGTTCGAATAACGGGTCTGAATCAGCTGGATCGTTTGCAAATACCTGAGATGATTCAACAACCCAAATGGAAACACCTTCGCTTCTTCTTGTGTACAAATCACGCGCATTGTTCACAGCCATTTCTGCATCCGGTGCATGAAGACTTCCAACATGTTTGTGGCTTAATCCTTGTTTACTGCGAATAAACACTTCCCACAATGGCCATTCTTTTGTTGACATACAATTGATTTTATAATGTTATGATGCTTTTTTACTATTTTTCTTCTCGGCATAGGCCATCGCTGCTTCGCGCACCCATTCACCTTCTTTATCAGCTTTTGTTCGAGCAGCAATTCGTTCTGCATTACAAGGGCCGTTACCACTGATAACTTGTTTGAATTCTTCCCAGTCAATTTGACCAAAGTCATATCCGCCTTTAGCTTCGTTCCATTTCAAATCCTTATCAGGAATGGTTAAACCAATTAATTCAGCTTGAGGAACAGTTGCATTGATAAAAGATTGGCGCAATTCATCATTTGTGTGACGTTTTACTTTCCAATCCAATGATTGTTGACTGTGAGTTGAATCAGCATCGCTTGGACCAAACATCATCAAAGCAGGCCACCAAAAACGATTCACCGCATCTTGTGCCATTTCACGTTGCTCTTTCGAACCTTTCATGAGCGTGCACATGATTTCAAAACCTTGTCGTTGGTGAAACGATTCTTCTTTACAAATTCGCACCATCGCACGAGCATATGGTCCATATGAAGTACGACACAAAGCAACTTGATTCATGATTGCAGCTCCGTCAACTAACCAGCCAACTGCTCCAATATCAGCCCAACTCAATGTTGGATAATTAAAAATTGATGAATATTTCGCTTTTCCACTGATTAAATCAGCCATTGATTTGTCACGAGTTTCGCCTAATGTTTCCATTGCGCTATACAAGTATTGACCGTGACCAGCTTCGTCTTGAACTTTAGCTAAGAGAACTGCTTTTCTACGCAAATTTGGTGCACGTGTTATCCAGTTTCCTTCCGGTAACATGCCAATTATTTCAGAATGTGCATGTTGGGAAATTTGGCGAATTAACGTTTTACGATATGCATCTGGCATCCAATCTTTTGGTTCGATTTTAATGTCATTATCAATTTTCGATTGAAATGCATTTTCGAGGGCTGTCAAATTAATTTCTTTCATAGCTATTTAATAATAATCAAATATAATTAAAATCAACGTCAATTATTTGTAAACGATTTGATTTTATTAATGTTCATTTTTCCATAAAAAAAGGTGCATCAAGCACCTTTCAATTATCTGTTTAACATCACAGGCATCACCAACATCAAAATGTCTTCGTGTTCGTTGTCTGATCCATGTGGCATTAATAATCCTGCTCTGTTTGGTTCGCTCATTGCAATCTTCACTTCTGCAGAATCAATATTATTTAACATTTCCATTAAGAAACGGCTGTTGAATGCAATTTCAATATCGTCACCGTCATAGTTACACGTTAAGCGTTCGTTTGCTTCGTTTGAAAAGTCTAAATCTTCAGCAGAAATATTTAATTCACTTCCAGCAATTTTCAATTTAACTTGGTGCGTTGTTTTGTTTGCAAAAATAGAAACACGTTTCATTGCTCCTAAAAATTGCAAGCGGTCAACGATCAATACGTTTGGATTTTCTTTAGGAATAACCGCTTCGTAATTCGGGTATTTTCCATCAATCAAACGACACATTAAAACGATATCATTGAAAGTGAAAATAGCATTTGAATCAGAATATTCCACCAATACTTCTTCGTCACCTCTTAAGTTTGATTTCAATAAGTTTAATGGTTTTTTCGGCAAAATAAACGCTGATCCACCAGTTGATTGACTATCTGTTCTTCTATAACGCACTAATTTGTGTGCATCAGTTGCAACAAATGTTATATCAGATGGGCTAAACTGACAATACATCCCACTCATAACTGGGCGTAAATCATCATTTCCTGCAGCAAAAAGCGTTTTATTAATTGCACGCGCTATTATTTCACCAGAAACTCGAATGTTTGCACTGTTTTCAATAACTGGCAATTTTGGGAATTCCTCGCCATCAAATCCAACCATTTTAGATTTTCCATTGTCATAAACAATCTCTATTCCAAATGTTGCACGGTCTACTTTGAACGTACACGGTTGATCCGGCATTGTTTTTAACACATCCAACAACATTTTTGCAGGAATAGCAACTTTTCCAGATTCGTTTGCTTCAACTTCCATAGAAGTTTTCATCGTTGTTTCTAAATCAGATGCAGAAATCGTTAATTGACCATCTGCTATATCAAACAAGAAATTATCAAGAATGGGCAAAGTGTTGCTGGTACTCAAAACCCCACTAATACTTTGTAAGTGGCGTAATAAATTCGTGCTTGAAACTATAAAATTCATAACTTATTTAGATTTTTTTCGATAAACAAATATAAGCTTATATCGTCAATAGTCGAAAAATTAAATAACGCAAAACATGAAACTTTTCAACGTGATATTAACGGTCAACGCATTTCTGTTGTTGGATTCTTGATGTAACTGAAGTAAATATGCCCCATGATTAACGGGTTGAATACGAAATATTGACATTTCACCAATGTTCCATTCGGTAATTCACACCAAAAACGGTTCACATCATGCGTGACTTTTTCGCCAAAATCATCAATTGTTTCATTACCTGTTTCTGATTTTGCTCGGAACATGCGTAAGCGCATCGGTTTTCCAGTTGTCTTTGTTACTGTTAAGGTACAAAACGGCTGACTTCGTTTCACTGAATCCACTTGTTTTTTAGATAAATCAAAATTTGGAACATCGAAGTGAATTTTCTTGTAATTATGTAAGTATCTGAAAACCATATTGGTATCAATATACTTAAGCTTGTTTCCGTTGTTCGTTACAGAGAATTTTCCACCCGACTTTGTAACGGTAAAATTGCGTTGTTTTTTTTCTGAAAATTGAACAGCAACCTTTTTGATTTGATCGATTTCCAAGTGAAATATTTCTGTACACGACCAACGTCTTGGATCAGCAAAAAACCGTGGACCTATAATTCCTTTAACACCTTTGATTTCCATGATGACAGGTAAATCACTTTTCCCACTTTCTTCCGTGTCGACAAGCATGTACGTTCCATAATGATCGGGCGTTGATGTACCGATGTACCACGTTTTAATTCGGTCGCCATCTGAATAAAAATCAACTTGTGTTCCAATGGTTGCCATTGTTTTCATGACATTTGGCACAGCTCTTTCTGGAACATATCCTTTGAAACGGATATTAAATGCTGCGTCTAATACATTTGTGACCAAATGCTGCTGAACACAACCGCCATCTTGTGGTTCCCATTTTTTTCCATTCCGTACCAACGCGATTTTCTGTCCACTTGGTTCCGTAATGGTTATCGCATCAACAGACGCGGTGTCTTTGATTTCAAAGTTAAAGTCTGCAATTTTTTCGTCTGATTTACCTTTTTTTGAGATTAATCGTGTTGCGAAAATGCCCAATCCAATAAGAATGAGTAGACTTGATAATAAAACGAGTGTTTTTTTCATGGTTATTTTGTTGAAGCGTAACGACGTTTTCTCAAGTAAAACAATAAAAATGCAAACAACAATACTGTTCCTGAAGGAAGGAGCATGTTGATGAATTTGTAAAATTGTTGGTCTGTTTTTACTTTTTCTTTGTCTATTGGATGGATATCAATTTGTTTACTTCGAATGTCAAGCACCGAATTATCTCCCATCATGTAATCAATCATGTTTTGGAAAAATTCTTGATTCCCAAACACAATCCGCTCACCAAAGCTTGCCATCACTTCGTCGTAACGTAAATTGTTGAACGAATTGGGTCGGAATAATTTTATTCCTTGCTCCGTTGTTGTTGAATCGTGCCAGTTTTTCAAAAAAGCTCCGTTTGAAACTGCAATAACTTTTCCCTCTGATTTACTTTTATCCAAGTACTTAATTGCTGGGTTTTTAACAAAAGCATCCACAAGTCTGTTTTTGAAATGCGAGTCATAGAATCCTTCTGAAAGTCCCGCAACACAAATTTTATTGGCATTACTTTCTGGATTTTCAACAAGTACAGGTGGTTTTTTACTATTGGTGATGTAGTTCATCGGCATTCCCAAACTCACAATCGGTGCAAGTCCTGTAACATTAGCATTCGTAGATGAGGTCAACAACGGCGAAACAACACGACGGTCATCTGGAATTAATTGAATTTGTGATGCATAACGCAACATTACAGGCTCAATGTTTCTAGATATTGGATGTTTCGTTGGGGAAGTTGCCACATAGAAAAACCAAGGAAGTAAACTTTCTTTAGCAAAAGGAACTACAATTGGCGTGCATTTGGCATCAATCACATAATTGTCATTTGTCTTAATTCCATAATCAAACAACAAACGGTCGATGCCTAAATTAGTTCGAGTTGTATGGACGCTTCCTTTTTGGTAAAGCGTATCTACAGGAAATGTTAACTTATCCATGAAAACCATTAAACGACCTCCATTCATTACGAATTGATCGAGAATGTACAATTCTTTATCGGTAAAACTTGACTGTGGACGGGCAATGATAACACCTTTTACTCCATCAAGCGCTTTCAAGGAATCGTTCAATGTAATGTCTTCAACGGAGTAATAGTCGTTGATTAACGAACGAATACGTTGTGTTTCTGCTTCGCGTAATTCGCCGTGACCTTGGATGAAAGCAATGCGCGGTTTACTTTTTTGAATAACCTTGCGCAATGCCGAAACCAACATGTATTCGAGGTTGTTAATGGAATTTTGAATCGTTGTTTCAGAAAATTCAGGACTTAATTGAACGGGCTGACCTTGAGGTGAACCGGGAAGTAATTGAATGTAACCTTTCGTAATGCCTCCATAATCGATTTCAGCACCAGGCCAAAGCATCATTTGATTTTGTCCACCATCTTTTTGATAAATTATTTCCATTGGAAGAACACCTTTACCTTTGTTGTATAAGTTTTCTTTCAATAAATTTTGATCGGCTTCTGTTCCAATACTCGGATCGATGAATTCATATTCAATACGGTCTCCAGCAATTTCTTTGAATTCCAATAATTTATCTTCAACCGCGTTGCGAAAGCGTTTGATTTCAGCAGGAAGATTACCTTGTAAATATATTTTCAAGTATAGGCGATTGACATTTCCAGATTCTTTATCAAGGCTGGCGTCAGAAGGATTCATTTTTTCTAAAAAGTCAATACTTCCTTGTGCTAACGAATAACGTTCATCTTCGGTCATATCTATACGCGAATAAATAAACGTTCCAATAATATTTATAAAAACAACTGCGCCAACGATGATTAATAGTAAAGCCCAGTTATAAATTTTTGTTGTTTTTGTTGTTTTCGTGGACATGTTGTTACTGTTTCAAAGATTTAACAATTGTAAGTGAAGCAACAAGAAAAATTCCAATTGTGCCAAGAAAATAGACCAAATCACTCGTGTCAATAACACCTTTCATGATACTTTTGTAGTGCGATGTCAATCCAATGTATTGAAAAATAAAATCGTAATCGCCCATTAAATTGAAAGAACCCAATAAATCAAAACCATTGTAAAACAACCAACAAAGAAACATGCCAACAATAAAAGAAACGATTTGATTACTTGTGATGGCACTAGCGAAAATTCCAATTGCTGTAAACACGCTTCCCAATAAAAACAAGCCAATATATGACGTGAACGTTGCTCCTTCGTCAATGACAGATTGTACATTTCCGTCCTCATCCATCACTTCTACACCAAGCGAAACCATACTGAAATAATAAATCAATGTGGGTAACAGGGCAATGAAAAGCAATGAAATTCCTGCCAAGTATTTTGCAGCGATGATTTGAAAATCGGTAATTGGACGAGTAAATAACAATTCAATGGTACCTGTTTTTCGCTCTTCAGCTATCATACGCATGGTAATTGCTGGAATTAAAATCAAGAAAATGATGGGCGAAAGGTTGAAAAAAGGAATCATATCCACTTCTTCTCCCAATAACAAATTGGTATCTTGTGTCGTAATCCAGTGAAAAATCCCCGATGTTACAAGAAAAATGATAATGAAGATATATCCAATGATAGATCCCAAAAAACTTCTAATTTCTTTCCAGTATAAAGCACTCATTTTTTACAATTGAATTTCAAAAATACGAACTAGTTCACAACTAACAACGTAAAAACTATTGAATTGGTGGGTGAAAACTTCCATCTTCGTAATAAGTTGTGACACTCCATGCTTCTGCACGTGCTGCAAACCAGGGTTTTATGGTTGACCAAACACCTTGAAATAATTCAGAATCACGGTACTTATTCAATGCTGTTTCGTCTTTCCAGTTACTGTAGGTAAACACAATATTTGGGTGTTGTTGGTCGTACATCAAACGCATTCCATAACAGTTTTCAAACGTTGAAACACGCTGTTTGATGGTGTCAAAAAAAGCTATAAAATCGGATGTTTTTTCCTGATCAAACGTCAATTTAACTATTCGAGTTAGCATGTGAATTAAAATAAAGAAGTGATTGTTTCAGCAGATCCACGCGGATTAAATTCAATGCGAATAACATCGCCAATGTGAATACCGAAGAGTGAATCAGCACCACCAGCTCCTCCGCTTGCTCCTTTGTTAATGGCTATTTCTAATAAACCTGAATCGTTAAAAATAGCTAATCGTTCACCAGGAGTAACTTCGTTGTAGCTATGCGATAATTGATCAATGAAATACTGTTTGTTTTTGAAATAAATCGTAAAAGGAATATCGTTGTAACGATCAAACAATTCTTTGCTAATATTACTAATTGCATTGCCATAATGGTCAATGTGAATGAATTGACCTTTTATTAAATTATCTTCAATTGTCGCGTTGATGGTATGTACAACTTTCCAATCTTCACTAGGCGAGGCAAACGTTTCTATTTTTTCTCCAGCGGCAATTTTCGCGGCAATTGGCACAAAAATGTTTTTTGTAGGAAAACGAAATCCGTTTGGATTGGACAAAACATTTTCAATAAACCAAAATCCTTCTGGTTGTTGTCCTTTTAATATGAGTGAGAAAATCCCATTATCGGTAGCAATGAAATAATGACCATTAAAAAGCATGATAGCAGGGTAGGAGCCTTCACTGTTGTTAATTACTGGTTCGCTTTCTACACCTATGATATGAATGGTTCCTTCAGGGAAATTTTGATATGCTGCATTGATGAAATAACTCGCGTTTGCAATTTCAAAAGGCTTTACATGATGTGTGATGTCAACAATTTGTGCGTCGGGAATTAATTTGAAAAGATTCCCCTTCAAAACAGCAACGTAGTAATCGTTGATTCCCATATCTGTGGTAAGCGTAATTATTTTCATCGTGACAATCTGCTCTATGCAGGAAAAATTAATTAATTTTGATTCAAAAATACGGGTTATTCATTCATATCCGAAGTTGAACTAAAAGTTTTATTCACATTGATCGAGAAGAAAATCGAAATTACAGGTGTTAACGTAGCAGAATTGTTTGGAATAAACAATGCGAATTTGATACACATGCGCAGTTTTTTTCCGAAATTAAAAATCAATGCCCGCGGAAATGAATTAACTTTAAATGGAGATCCGGAAGTGATGGAGCAATTTGAGCGCAAGTTCGAATTAATCATGGCGCATTTCAATGCGTTTAATGTGTTGACAGAAAACAATATCGATAGTTTAATGCTCGATGATGGGTCAACACTTCTTTCATCCAATGGTTCAGAAACGCTCGTTCACGGCAATCAAGGAGTAAAAATCAAAGCCAAAACGGTTAATCAACGTAAGTTGGTGCAAGCTGTGAATAAACATGCCATGGTTTTTGCTGTTGGACCTGCTGGAACAGGTAAAACCTACACAGCAGTTGCTTTAGCAGTAAGAGCTTTGAAAGCAAAAGAAGTAAAACGCATTATTTTAACGCGCCCAGCAGTTGAAGCAGGTGAAAATTTAGGTTTTCTACCAGGCGATTTAAAAGAGAAACTTGACCCGTACATGATGCCATTGTACGATGCTTTGCGTGATATGATTCCACCTGAAAAGTTGAAAGACATGATTGAGTTTGGCATCATTGAGATTGCGCCACTGGCTTTTATGCGTGGACGAACACTCGACAAAGCATTTGTCATTTTAGACGAAGCTCAAAATGCAACTGTCATGCAAATGAAAATGTTTTTGACCAGAATGGGACAAACAGCACAATTTGTCATAACAGGAGATATGTCGCAAATCGATTTACCGTTCAAACAACGATCGGGTTTATCATACGCTTTGGATGTGTTAAAAGACGTTGAAGGTATTGGAGTTGTGCGCTTGACACAAAATGATGTTATTCGACACATCTTGGTCAAACGAATAGTGGATGCATTTGATAAAGCAGAGGCAAAAGAAAAAAGTGCCAAATCAGAAAAAAACGAAAACAAAGAAAATAAATAGCTGACAACATGAGTAATACAATTACAAACACCGATTTTAAATTTACAGGACTAAAAAACATTTACAGAGGAAAAGTACGTGAAGTATATACCTTAGAAAATGATGTATTAGTCATGATTGCGAGTGACCGTATTTCTGCATTTGATCACATTTTACCAAAAGGAATTCCATACAAAGGACAAGTGTTGAATCAAGTTGCAACAATGTTCTTAGATGCTACGAGAGACATCGTTCCGAATTGGTTGATTGGCACACCCGATCCTTCAGTTGCAGTAGGTCACGCTTGTGAACCTATTCGTGTAGAAATGGTTATTAGAGGTTATTTAGCGGGTCATTCGGCACGTGAGTATGCGTTGGGGAAAAGAACTTTGTGTGGTGTTACTTTGCCTGAAGGGTTAAAAGAAAACGATCGTTTTCCAGAACCAATCATTACACCAGCTGCGAAAGCAGAAGAAGGACACGACGAAGATATTTCGCGTGAAGAGATTATTGCACAAGGAATCGTTCCACAAGCAATCTATGAGAAAATGGAAGCTTATACGCGTGCATTGTTTCAACGTGGAACGGAAATGGCAGCAGAACGCGGGTTAATTTTAGTCGATACAAAATACGAGTTTGGATTAAGAAATGGCGAAGTCATTTTGATAGATGAGATTCATACGCCCGATTCATCACGCTACTTTTATGCAGATGGTTACCAAGAAAGACAAGATAACAATGAACCGCAACGCCAACTATCAAAAGAGTTTGTGCGTCAATGGTTAATAGAAAATGGTTTTCAAGGTTTAGAGGGACAAAAAATGCCTGAAATGCCTGATTCATTTGTCGATACAATTACAGAACGATACATTGAATTGTACGAAAAGATTACTGGGCTTTCGTTTGAGAAAGCAGATAATACTGCAATCGAAGCGCGCATTGAGAAAAATGTGGAAGATTTTTTAAAAGAAGCTAATTTAATTTAATTCAAACATATCTAGAAACAAAAAAGCCACTTTATGAGTGGCTTTTTTTATGTTGCTTTTTGTTTGGCAATTACTTTCCAAAACAAGTTCGGTAAAAAACGTTTTAAGGTTACCGCTTTTATTTCTTTATTCCCAATCAAGATTTCACGTTTTCTTTCTTTCACAGCTTTTAAAAGTAGATTTACGCACGAATCAACGGGCATTCCTGTTGCTTGGTTGTGATCCATTTCTCCGTGAGCTTGTCCATCTTTATTCAATGCACTCATGGAAATGGGCGTATTTATTTTTCCAGGACAAACGATTGTAACAGCGATGTTGTTTTTGGCTTCTTCTAAGGCTAAACTTTCAAAAAAACCGTGTAATGCATGTTTTGCAGCACTGTAGGCAGAGCGTAAGTAAAAGCCAAATTTCCCCGCAATACTTGAAACAACGACAATGTGTCCGTGTTTTTGAGTTTGCATAAAAGGCAAAATAGCTTTTGTCAACGCAACAGTTCCAAAATAATTGATTTCCATGATGCGGCGATCGATTGCCAAGTCTGTTTCGCATGCCTCGGCACGTTGACTAATTCCACCACAGTGATATATGTAATCAATGGTTCCAAACTGTTGAATAACCCTTTGTGCAAGCAAACTGAAATCAGCTGAATTTTCTAGATCCAAAGGAAGCACTAAATGCTGCTCACTATTGGGAAGCGTTGATTTGAATGCATTCAATTTTTCTTCGTTTCGCGCAGAAAGTACTAATGAAAATCCTTGATTTGCTAATTGAATGCAAATTTCTTCACCTATTCCAGAGGAAGCCCCTGTAACCCAAGCTACACGTGGCATATAAATTATAAATCAGATGGAATGGCAGCTGGTTTAAACGAACGAGCTTTGGGTTTTAATTTATCAATGAATACAATGCGGAATTTTTCGCCATCAATGGTGAAAATCATTTCTGATATTCCGTTTGTAATAACAGGCGCTTGTTTTTTAGCATTGTAGAATTTTTTGTCTAATAATTCGTATGTGTCGTCTTCGTATTGTAAAAAGATATTTACTACAGTTCCATTTTCCACACGTGCTTTTCCTGTTAAACATTCCGTTCCTTCAGGAGTAAAAAAACTAATGATGACATTTTTGTGCATTTCATCTGCGACGGTGTACGAACCTCTTTTTATAAAAGCTTCTTCTAATTGTTTGAAACAGTCGGTTTGCGCTGAGGCAGTTAAGCTTAATGTAAGCGAGATGATTGCAATAAATAGTTTTCTCATAATTCATGTGTTTTGGAGCGAACTCCGTGATTCAAATATAACAAGTTTATCTTATATGTGGATAGTCGGTTTAATTATTTATTTTTGACATTCAAAACCCACATTTTAGAAGATGAAACAAATAGCGGACCATTTTTCAGAAGCATTATCAGTTTTGCAAGCATTTGCAACGGAAGCTACTTTTCAAAAAATCGAAAAAGCTGGAGCGATAATGGTTGAATCATTAGCAAATGGAGGAAAAATCATTTCATGTGGTAACGGTGGTTCCATGTGTGATGCCATGCATTTTGCAGAAGAATTAACAGGAAGATACCGTGAAAACAGACCTGGAATTGCTGCAATCAGTATAAGTGATCCGTCACATTTATCATGTGTAGCAAATGATTATGGTTACGAGTTTGTGTTTTCCCGTTATATCGAGTCAGTTGGTAAAGCTGGTGATGTTTTGTTAGGTATATCGACTTCAGGTAACTCAAAAAATGTGTTGTTAGCAATTGAGGCTGCTCGTGATAAAGGAATGAAAGTTATCACCTTGACAGGTAAAGATGGCGGAAAAATGGCTGGACTAAGTGATGTTGAAGTACGCGCACCACATGCTCAATTTGCAGATAGAGCGCAAGAAATACACATCAAAGTCATTCATTCATTTATCGATTACATCGAAAGAAATCTGGTTCAATAATGCAAGAAAGCAAAATACAAAAACGACTATTATTACTCGTTAGTTTTTTGATTTTTTCTTCATTCGCTTATTTTTTTGGCCGCAAACTTCCCGGAATCATTGCGGAAAAAGATAAGTGCATTTGTGCATATGATGGATTTGGGTACTACATGTATTTACCAAGTCTAATTCATTCCGGTGATTTAAACATGCAACCTGCTTGGGCAGATAGTTTGCAGAAAACTTATTGTGACGGAGCAATTATGTACCAATTGGCACCAAGGGAAAACGGAAATTTTATAGCTGTTTATCAAATGGGACAGGCCTTTGTTGAGGCGCCAGCATTTTTTATAGGTCATTTTTTTGCAAAAACGCTTGGTTACAAAGCAGATGGTTTTTCGAAACCATATCACATTGCATTTCTTTGCAACGCGCTTTTGTTTGTTTTCTTAGGTTTGTTTTACCTGAAAAAATTAATGCGCTTATTTTTTTCAATTCGATTGACCATTTTATTAATGTTGATAGTATACGTTGGAACAAATTATTGGATAACTGCAGCGTTGTCTTACAGTTTGCAACATATTTACCTGTTTGCATTAATTGCAGCAATGGCGTATTTTTTCTTCAAAGCAGTTCAGTCAACTCAGCTTCATCATAAAAGTATTGTTATCGCTGCTTTCTTGTTTGGGTTAACAACCGTTATTCGACCAACTCATGTGTTGTTATTTATTTTTCCACTTATTTATCTATGGTCGTATTTTCCGACAAAGAAGGAATTGTTTCGCATTTTAGCATTATTCCCACTTAGTTCCTTTTTGTGGAATTTACCTCAAATCATCTATTGGAAAATGATTGGTGGGAATTGGTTAATATCCAACTTACATTCCGAAGAAATCATTTTAATTGATCCTAATTTACGCGATTTTTTATTCAGTTTTAGAAAAGGATGGTTGTTGTACTCGCCTATATTTTTATTGCTTGTTCCTGGTTTTTATCAGTTGCGTAAAATAAACAAATCACTATTTCGAAGTTTATTCGTATTAACTATTGTTATTATCTGGGTAGTGTCATCATGGGAAACCTGGTGGTATGCAGCTTCGTTTAGTCAACGCGTGATGATTGATTATTATCCTTTATTACTGTTGCCTATTGGGTTCTTCTTGCAAGATATAAATTGGAAAAAGCCGATTTCATGGGGAATTGGTTCCTTTCTTTTCGTTGCACTTTCCCTTAATGTAATACAGTCGATACAGTTTGTTAAAGGTTATTTGCACGAAGGAAGAATGTCCCAATCACATTATTTTTACATATTTGGCCGAACGGATATTCCTAATTATGATGATTACCGCCTCTTAATAGATAGATCGAGTTTTGTATGGGAAGAACGAGTACGAAAAGCTCATTACCAGGATCAACAAATCAAGACAAGCGTTTTTTTTAAGTCTAACAAAACCTTTAAAGTTGCTCCTAATTCAGATGTTTCAATTGCAATGCTTCCTTATTTTGATCGGTTAGCTACAGATGAAACGTTATTCGATGTTGAGCTAGTTGCATCAACGAGCGATACCACACAGTCTTGTTTGTTAAAGATGGAATCGGTTAGTAAATACAATTGTTACAGTTGGAATCAACTCGAATTGTCTCAAGGATTAAAAAGTGGAGAAAACAAATTGACTTTACGTTACAATTTGCCAGATATTCGTCACAAAGCCGATAAGATTCAGATTTATATTCATAATCCAAGTTCAGCAACTGTGACGATTTCAAGATTTAAAATATCAGCAAAGTCTTTGATACGTAAATGATTAGCTCAATCAGTTTTTATTCTTTTTTTTCAATTGCTCTTCGATGCGTTTGGTAACGATTTGAAATAACAATTTCGCTTCTTTTTCATCTAATTTTCGCCCAAAACGAATGGATTTACCTTTATAGTCAAATGTTAACCGTTCACCACCGCGAATCCAAGGAGAATTTTCCCAAGCTGCTTGAAGAGAATTTGACTTTGGTATAGATAAGCTAACTTTATCAATGTTTTCGATAAAGAATTCTTTAGATGTTCCGTATTTTTTGATTGCTGTTTTGATGGATAACGATATTTTATCAATTTTCAGAAATTCACTTCCATACATCAACCAAAAAAATGTTCTACCAACACGAACAGCATAATACAACCAAAAGGCTAAAAAGATGACAAGTAAAAGTGTCAATTGATCTTTCATAGTTGCCTTCATTTCAAAGGTATTCCATGCCCAAATCATTACAGCACCGATTGTTAACCACATAAAAAACCAAGCACCAATAATTGCTTTGTAAACACCTACGCGTTCCGGGGTAATGATAATCGTTGTTTTTTCAGGCGTATCAACGTAACTAATTCGATTTCCAATCCATTTCATGCTGCAAATTTACAGTTTCTATTTCAAAACAGTTGTTTTCCGTTCTGATTATTGATTTACTCGAAATAATTAAATGTTTCTGTTCCTTTTATTGTTTTCAATGTTTCAAAAATCAATGAGATTGTACTTTCAACATCAGATTTATGACACATTTCTACCGTAGTATGCATGTATCGAAGCGGTAATGAAATCAACGCAGAAGGTACTCCTGAATTGGAATAAGCAAAAGCATCGGTATCCGTACCTGTAGCGCGCGATGCTGCTGCTCGTTGAAAAGCGATTTTTTCAGATTCAGCTACTTGAATAATTTTATTTAAAAGGATGTTGTGAACAGCTGGGCCATAGGTTAAAACAGGACCTTTACCGCTACTCAAATCGCCTTGTTCAATTTTATTAATCATTGGTGTTTGTGTATCGTGGCATACATCAGTAATGATTGCTACCGTTGGCTTGATTCGGTTTGCCATCATTTCAGCTCCCCGCAATCCAACTTCTTCTTGAACAGCATTTACAATATACAAGCCAAAAGGAAGTTTAACTTTTTGTTCAGAAAGCAAACGCGCAACTTCAGCAATCATAAAACCTCCAACGCGATTATCAAGTGCTCTTCCAACGTAATTTTTCCCGTTCAAAATGATTAATTCATCTTCATATGTAATCACGCAACCAACATGAACCCCAAGGTCAGAAACTTCTTTGTCACTGGAACAACCAAGATCCAAACATATATTTTTCATGCTTGGTGCTTCGTCTTTTTCGTGGCGCGTATGAATTGCCGGCCATCCAAAAACTGCCTTTACAATTCCTTTTTTGGTATGGATGTTTACCCGTTTGGAAGGAGCAATCATGTGGTCACTTCCTCCGTTTCGACGGACATATACAAATCCATCTTTGGTAATGTAATGAACAAACCAGGAAATTTCATCTGCATGGGCTTCGATAACAACTTTGTAGTCCGATTTTGGATTGATAATAGCTACAGCAGACCCGTATGTATCTGTTTGTATTTCATCAACAAATGGGCGGATATAGTCCATCCAAAGTTGTTGACCACCTAATTCAAAACCTGTTGGAGCGGCGTTATTGATGTATTTCGTTAAAAAGGCTTCGCTTTTTTTGGTAATAATTTTTTTAGACATATTAGCGTATTAATGTGGTATTTCCTTTTATGATTTGTTGTTCACCTCCAGCACAAGTGACCTCTAAGTAATAGTCATAAGTGTCTGGATCGATTAGTTTTCCTTTGAATTTTCCATCCCAACCTTTTGAAATATCGCGTGTCTCAAAAACAAGTTCGCCCCAACGGTTGTAAACTCGGAATAATAAGTCCTCTGTTATCTCACTACGTACAAAAAGCACATCGTTTTTTCCGTCGCCATTTGGCGTGAACGCATTTGGAACGTATACCCAAGCGCGGTCACAAATAAATTGAACAACTTTTACGCTAACGGTGTCAGTTTGCACGCAAATTCCATCAGTAACACTAACTGTATAGGCTGTGTTTTCTGTAGGAGTAGCAGTAACGTTATTGTTAGTTGATGTATTCAGAGTGTTAGCTGGTGTCCAAACATAACTGTAACCTACAGGTGTAACGGACAAAGAACTAGAGTTTCCTAAGGTAACAAATCCGGGATTGGCAGTTGCATTTACAATACCATTGATTGAACCAACATGAATGAAAATGGAGTCTTTAGCAACACAACCATTTGAACCTGTCGCTGTACAATAAATCCATGCGTCATTAGTCGGGTTTGCAGTCACGATTGCAGGATTTGTAGTAAATGTTATCAAGTTGGCAGGTGTCCAAGTATATTGAAAAGTAACGTTGGGTATGGCTATTGATGCAGACAAAGTTGTTGTTTGTTGCACACAAATCGAATCATTTCCTGTAATTTCCAAACTGCCAGCAACATAAAATATGGTCACAGAATCAACAACGGAACAAAAGCCATTACTTGCATGCAAATAAAATGTAGTTGATGATGTAACAGTTGCGTTGTATAGAGAATCGGTTATGGAATTGTTTAACGTGTCTGAAAATTGCACATTGCTAGACCAGATAAATTGAGTTGCAGATCCAAATGTTTGCGCATTGAGAGCGATGGTGTTTTGCGCGCATAATACCGTATCATTGGGCATAAACAATTGTACAGATGGCAATACCGTTATAAAAGTTTTTGCGGTATCGGTTAACAAGCAAACGCTATCTGTTACCAGTAACGTTGCTTCATAAATCCCTGGTTCCGTATACGTAATAGTTGGTGAAAAAATCACAGATGTTGTGTCGCTATTGCCAAAATCCCACAGGTAATCATTTGCCGAAGCACTAGTATTGTTGAATTGTACAGTAAAATCTTCACAACCTTGAATGCTACTTGCAGTAAATTGCGCATCAGGAATCAAGTCAAAATCAAATTTAAATACAAGATTATTGCAATTGCTACTCAAGTTTTGTTGCGACCATGCATTCGTTGTAGTTGGAAAATCACTATAACCTCCACAACCCCCACAAACAGATTGGTAAACGACTCCGTTTTTATCAAACCGAGATGTTCCACCATCGACATGTTCACTTGCCAATGCACCCCCAAGATACGTCCCGTACAATAAACCGCTAAAATCGCTTTTGAACACTCCTAAATAGAAGTCAAAACCGTTCGCTGGATTTTGCTGAAAGGCATTCGCAGAAACAGGCATGCCACTCAAAGGTGTTGACTGTAAAATATTAGCTCCCCATCCTGAAACATAAATGTTCCCACAAATATCTACTAAAAAAGCAGAAGGGGAAATGTTGATAGATGAATTACTGTTTCCAAAAGTTGTTGCGTTGAGGATAGCAGTCAAAGACGGATTTATTTTCGCAATAAATTGCCCGCTATTTGGGTTTCCCGTTGCATTTATTATTGGAAATTGTCCGCCCATCGATTGTCCGAGTACATAAACGTTGTTCAAGCGATCGATTTCAACAAAAAACAATTGGTCATAAAGTGACGTTCCTATATAACTACTTCGAATCAAGGATTGTCCATTTGGCGAAAGTTTACCAACAAAACCATCAGCTTTCCCACCCAAATAAGTAGGTTGAAATGAGCCTACTGACCCTGGTAAATTTGTGCTAGAAGTACCACCAGCAAACAAGATATTGTAAGTTGAATCTATTTTCACAGAATAACATGCGTCGTTGTTTGATCCGCCAAAATAACTCGACCATTGTAGGGTGCTCAAATTACTGCTTAGTTTAAAAAGCACACCATCTTGCTGTCCAGCATTGTTTGCTTGAAAAGGATTCAATGTTGGGAAATTTGTGGATCGACTACACGATGCAACAATACAGTTTCCAAGCGAATCGATCATGATTTCACCGCGAAATTGATCACCATAGTTTGTAGATAACGAATCATATGCAGCGACAGCGTTGTAATTTCCAGAAGTCAACTTGTAATTTACACCATCATTTTGTGAACCGCCCATGTATGTTGATCCTAATAAACTATGTCCGTTTGCACTTATTTTCGCAACGTATATATCAGTTCCAGCTGAACCGAAGTTTGAACCATTAAAACTAATTGATAGGGGAGTCCCGCCAGCATGAGTTGATTGATAACCATTGACTATGGGAAAATCCAAACTAGATGTCACGCCATACAAATAGACATTGTTTTGTTTGTCACAAATCAAACTGTGAGCAGTTTCCGTTCCTTGATTATTGTCACCACCACCAAGAAAAGTTGTCCACAACATCGTGCTACCATCTGGAGCATATTTGGAAATAAAAGCATCTGTAGTGATAGAATTTGAAACATTAGCAATGGTAAAATTCGATGTAACATCATATGCGGCACCATCTGGAGTGGGATAAGCATTGCCATAAATTGTCCCAGCTGAATAGGCCGTACCATCGTATCCATATGTTGCAGTCATTCCAAAATTATCAGTAACAGAACCACAATAAGTTGCAAATACTAATGTTGGATCAATTATCAAAGTAGCTGTTTTGTCCCAGTTTTCTATTGAAAAAGTGATAATGTTATTTGTAAGAACAAATTTGCTTTTCAATAACGTCATTTTTCCAGCAACTAATTGGTAAACGACAGGTTTTTCTTCGATAATATCACCCAAAGAGGTTGTGATCTTTAAGTTGCCATTCTTTTCAAGGGATACCTTTTCCGCACCTTTCCATTCTATTGCTATTTGCGAGGGATCACTGCCGGGTGCACACCAAAGTTCATATTTGAAATGGGAGTCGTTGTCAATTATTCGTAAATCAATATTCGGATAAAATTCATTTAGAGTTACTTGTTGATAGCCTTTGACGTTTTCTTTCCATTTGGATTGGTCGTTTCCCAAAAAGAAATTGAAATAATGTGAGGTTGGGATGTCCTTTTGGATTTGTGTCACAGTATTTGAACCAATAAAATGAGCAACAATAGCTGTTGATTTTATAGAAAAATCAGTAGGATTATCTGTTGGATGTGCGTGTGCGTTTTGAATCGTTCGGTAGTCGCGAATATCGTATAGGAAACCATGTTGTTGCACCCAAATCGTGTGTTCTTGCGAACGTGACTGAAAAAGGATTTGCTCGTCCCATTGTCCTTTGTTTTCTAATAAAGGATGGTAAACCGAATGATTGTATGTAGGCTCTTGCAACCAACAATTCATACTAATTAACCAACATGCCAAAAACGACAACATTTCTTTCATAACGGAAAGATAGTTATTTGTTTAAAAAGGTTGCTTTTTTTGTGAAAGAACTTTTTTTAATCGAGCTTAGATGTGTATTTTTGGAAAACAAATTGAGAATCATGACAACCCAATGGCTAATAAATGAAGTTGCAACAATAACGGAAAAAAATATTCAGTTATTGAATGCAAAATTTTCTAAGCTTTCGGAGGCACAATTGAATTGGAAGCCATCAGAAGAAGTTTGGAGCATTGCTGAGGTTTTTGCTCATTTGAATGAATATGCAGTGTTTTATCACAACGCATTATTGACACGCATCAAACTTACAAAATTTAGAACGCCACAATTAGAATTCACTTCTTCTCCATTGGGAAGATCATCTTGGGTTTCGATCAAATTGGGGAAAGAAAAAAACACGAAACGAAAATTTTCAGCACCAAAATTATACGATCCAAGTCGCACAAAGACATTGCTTACTGGTAATGAATTCGCTGACTTTTGTTCAAAACAACAAGAATTTCTTTCAATAATTGAACAGTCGTTGCAAATAAACATGCGTAAAGTAAAAGTGCCAATTGCGCTTTCTAAATTGATTCGTTTTCGTTTGGGAGATGTGCTATTATTTGTAGCTTACCACAATGAAAGACACATGCAGCAAGCAATCAACATTTCTAAAATGTCAAAATTCCCCAAAAAATGACTCCAGTCTTCGCTTATTGTTCTGTAGCAATTTCGCCTATGAGGAAAGAAGCCGCTGATGCATCAGAGATGGTGTCTCAAATGCTTTTTGGTGAACCGGTTGAAGTGGTCATAATCAAAGATAACTGGATCCAAATCCGATCGTATAGTGATAATTATGAGGGTTGGGTAGATGAAAAACACCTTCGGTTTTTACGTGAAAAAGAATTTTTTCGTTGGTTGGATGGATTGACTACGGAACATCAATTTGAACGTTTGTTGAAAGGAGAGACAGGACCAATGAAAATCGTAAGAGGATCATTTGTTCCAAGTATAACCAGTCACTCTTTTGTTATTGGGTCTGATACATATGAATGGTTGGATGAAGAAGAACCTTTCGATAAAACTAAAACAGAAATAGCACTTGATTATATAAACACACCTTATTTATGGGGTGGAAAGCATATCTTTGGCATTGATTGTTCTGGATTTACACAAATCATTCACCGACTTTTTGACATCAATTTACCACGTGATGCCAATCAGCAAGTCGAGCATGGTCAAACAATTCCATTTGGAGAACAGGAAGAAGGCGATGTCGCTTTTTTCATAAATGCAAATGGACGCGTACATCATGTAGGGATTTTGATTTCACCAAATGAGATAATTCATGCAAGTGGATTTGTTCGCGTTGATGATTTTGATCAAGATGGAATTACGCGTAGAACAGATAAAAAACGAACACACCAGTTTTATTGCATCAAACGATTTTAGTTAATTGTTTGTTTAAAAGTTCGTGGTTTTTCCTAGTTGAAAGTGCAAAACGCTAGGTGAAAACAAATTATATTTGCACACAAATAAAAATCAATGCGCATTTTAGTAACTGGTGGAGCTGGTTTTATTGGAAGTAATTTATCAAAAAGACTTGTCAATGATGGTCATCAAGTAGTGGTACTTGACAATCTTTTACGTGGAAATAAATTGGATAAATCAACATTTGATGCCATTCAATTTATTAACGGTGATGTACGTGATTTTGAAACAGTTAACAGTGTGGCTAAAGGGTGCGATGTTATATTTCATTTCGCAGCAGTTTTAGGCGTTGATATCGTAGCTGATAATCCTGTCGAAACGATGGATGTTGAAGTAATTGGAACAAGAAACATTGTGAATGCTGCTTTAAGCAATAATGTTCAACAAGTTTTATATGCTTCGACAAGCGGGATTTACGGACACACTTCGTTTGAAAATTTATTAACGGAAGAAATTTTGGTCGATCCTAAAACTTCTTATGCTATGGCGAAGCGCTATAATGAAATTTATCTTGCTTCTCATTACGAAGAAAAAAAAATCAACGTCATTTCCCTTCGTTTTTTCAATGTTTATGGTCACAATCAAGACAATAGAATGGTTGTGCCTCGTTTCTTTGAACAAGCAAAAAGCAATGAACCAATCACCATTTTTGGAACAGGTAAGCAAACGCGGGATTTTACATACATAGATGATACCGTTGAAGCTTGTGTTCGATTGATGAACATAAAGGGCTGTCATATTGTTAATATAGCAAACGAAAACGAATGGTGTATTGAAGATTTAGGATTGAAAATAGTTGAATTAACTGGATCAACATCGTCCATTCAATACATTGATGCCCCTAAGAAACGATACGATTACGAGGTAGAACGCCGCGTAGGTAGTTCCTTAAAGTTACAAGCAATGACTGGTTATAAACCTGAAACAAATTTAGCAGAAGGCCTCCTCAAAATAATAGCAATTAATAGTAAGTAATAACACAACAACATGAAACGAGATCAAGAAGTTTTTAATTTAATAGCTGACGAAAAACAACGTCAACTACATGGTATCGAGCTGATTGCATCTGAAAACTTTGTATCGGACGAAGTGATGGAAGCAATGGGTTCTGTTTTAACCAACAAATACGCAGAAGGTCTGCCTGGAAAAAGATATTATGGCGGATGTGAAGTTGTGGATAAAGTTGAACAACTTGCTATTGATCGTTTGTGCAAATTATTTAATGCTACTTGGGCAAATGTACAGCCCCATTCAGGAGCGCAAGCAAATGCAGCAGTTTTCCTTGCATGTTTACAGCCAGGTGATAAAATATTAGGTTTCGATTTGAGTCATGGTGGTCACTTGACACATGGTTCTGCAGTCAATTTTTCTGGTAAACTATATCAACCATTTTTCTATGGTGTATCTAAGGAAACTGGAATGGTAGATTATGACTTAATGGAAGAAGTTGCTCGAAGAGAGAAGCCAAAAATGATTATTTGTGGTGCGTCTGCTTATTCTAGAGATTGGGATTATGCGCGTATTCGTAAAGTTGCGGATGAGGTTGGAGCACTTGTGTTAGCTGATATTTCTCACCCTGCAGGATTGATTGCTGCTGGTTTATTGTCCGATCCATTAGAACATTGCCACATTGTTACTTCAACTACACATAAAACATTGCGAGGACCACGAGGAGGAATCATCATGATGCGTCACAATTTTGATAATCCGTTTGGCTTGAAATGGAACAATGGTAATCCGAAATCAATGGCAGCGTTGTTAGATGCAGCAGTTTTCCCTGGAATTCAAGGTGGACCGTTGGAACATGTAATTGCTGCTAAAGCTGTAGCTTTTGGTGAAGCATTATCAGATAATTATAAAATGTACATGAAACAAGTGAAAAAAAATGCTGCTGTTATGGCAGATGAATTCACACGTTTGGGGTATAAAATTATTTCAGGAGGAACGGATAATCACAGTATGTTGATTGATTTACGTTCAAAAGGTGTTACAGGTAAAGATGCGGAGAACACATTGGTGCGTGCAGATATTACAGTGAATAAAAACATGGTTCCTTACGATACGGAATCACCTTTTGTTACTTCTGGAATCCGTGTTGGTACGCCAGCTTTGACATCTCGTGGTGTCAAAGATGACGAAATTCCTATGATTGTAGGGTTAATTGATCGCGTATTGACCAATATTTCTGATGAAGCTACTATTGAAGCTGTTCGAAAAGAGGTGAATGAATTAATGTCAAATAGACCATTGTTTCAGTGGTAAAAAATAAAATCATTTTGGAAGAGGTTGTTACGGCAACCTCTTTTTTTTGTCGTTTTTTGCCAAATGAATTCACTAAAAAAAGTGAATTGTTGAATGCGTTCCTATAATTCCAATTATATTTGTATGAAGAAATAAATAATCGAATTATGTTGAACATTCCCGCAAATAATCCTGCTTTGAAATCATGGGTTGCTGTTGCTCAAAACAGTGATTTCCCGATTCAAAACCTTCCTTTTGGAATTATCAAAAACGAACAGTTATCACCTCGTGTTGCTTCACGTATTGGTGATTTTGTAATTGATTTGAAAACATTGTTTGTGTTGGGTTATTTGGAGAATTTACCAGTTGAATTAGCAGATTTCGATGCAGAATTCCTAAATAAATTGATGAAAAAGGGGAAGAAAGCAACGAGCGATTTGCGCAACCGCATTTCAAAATTATTCGACGAACAACAATCTGATTTACAGCAAAATGCGCATCACGTTGCACAGGTACTTATTCCTGTAGAGCAGGTTGAAATGTGTATGCCGGTTCAAATTGGAGATTATACAGATTTTTATTCTAGCAGAGAGCATGCAACAAATGTTGGAACAATGTTTCGTGATCCAGCAAATGCATTATTGCCAAATTGGTTATGGATTCCAGTTGGTTATCATGGACGATCAAGTTCGGTTGTAATTTCTGGTGAACCGATTATTCGTCCAAAAGGTCAAATCAAACCAAATCCTGAAGAACCACCAATTTATGCGCCTTGCCGAAATTTGGATTTTGAATTGGAGACTGGTTTCATAACATTTGATGGAAAGCCTTTAGGTCAGTCGATTTCAACTACTGAAGCAGAAGAGTTTATTTTCGGAATGGTGTTGTTTAATGACTGGTCTGCTCGTGATATTCAAACATGGGAATATGTTCCATTGGGACCATTTTTAGCGAAAAATTTCGCTTCATCCATTTCCGCATGGATTGTTACCTTAGATGCATTACAACCGTTTAAGGTGAAGGGTCCAGAACAAAATCCGGAAGTGTTATCTTATTTAGCATGTGATCAAAATTTAGCATACGATATTCAACTACAAGTAGCCCTTCAGCCAGAAAACGTGGAGGAAACGATTATATGTAATTCCAATTTCAAACACATGTATTGGAACATGTCACAACAATTAGCTCACCATACGGTGAATGGTTGCAATGTTAGATGTGGCGATTTAATGGGTTCTGGAACTATTTCTGGACCAACTCCAGATTCATATGGATCGATGTTGGAGTTGGCATGGAAAGGAACAAAACCGTTGAAAATGAAAGATGGTTCTGAACGAAAATTCATCCAAGATGGAGATACTGTTATCATGAGAGGTCATTGTGAAAAAGATGGCGTCCGAATTGGTTTTGGTGAAGTGAGTGGAAAGATCTTGCCAGCACTTTAATATTTTAGCGTCAAGCAGCTTCCGATATGGCACTAATGATCGATTTAGAAAAAGAACGTCAGGAAATACTCAATGCGTTTAGGGGATTGTTGCGTGCAACAAAAAACCGAACAAGACAAGATACACAGTTAATTCGCAAAGCATTTGATGTTGCTGTTGAAGCGCACAAAGACATGCGCAGAAAATCGGGTGAACCTTATATTTATCATCCTATTGCTGTTGCTCGTATTTGTGCAGAAGAAATGGGTTTGGGAGCGACGTCTATTGCATGTGCTCTGTTACACGATACTGTTGAAGATACGCATATTACATTACAGGATATTGAGGATTTATTTGGCGTTAAACCGCGTGCTATTATTGATGGTTTAACCAAAATTCCGGATGTTTTTGATCAAAACACGTCCATCCAAGCGGAGAATTTTAGAAAGATGATTCTCACTATTTCGGATGATTTGCGTGTTGTTTTGATTAAGTTGGCCGACAGGTTGCACAACATGCGAACGCTGGACAGTATGCGTGCCGAACAACAAATAAAAATCGCTTCAGAGACGAAATTCTTATATGCTCCGCTGGCTCACCGACTTGGATTATATTCCATAAAAACTGAACTGGAGGATTTAGCAATGCTTTATACTGAAACGGATATTTACAATGAAATTCAGTCGAAGTTAAAATCAACCAAAGATGTTCGAAATCGATTTATCCGAAGATTTGTTCATCCAATTAGAGAAGCATTGATAAAAGAAGGTTTCGACTTTGATATCAAAGCTCGAACCAAATCTATATCGTCCATTTGGCGAAAAATGCAAGACAAAGACTTACCCTTTGAAGAAGTGTTTGATTTATTTGCAATTCGCATAATATTGAATTCACATGTTGAATTAGAAAAAGCAGATTGTTGGCGCGTTTATTCAATCGTTACTGATTTTTATCAGCCTAGTCCCGAGCGATTAAGAGACTGGATTTCTACTCCTCGTGCTAATGGTTACGAGTCTTTGCATACGACAGTGATGTCGCCACAAGGAAAATGGGTAGAAGTTCAAATTCGAACAACTAGAATGGATGAGGTAGCGGAAAAAGGATTAGCTGCTCATTATCGCTACAAAGAAAATCAAAAAGACGATTCGAAATTTGATCGTTGGATTGCAGAAATAAGGGACTTATTGGAAAATCCCGATTTAAGTGCGATGGATTTTGTGGATGAATTCAAAATGAATTTGTTCAACGACGAAATTTATGTGTTTACTCCGAAAGGTGATTTACGAGTATTGCCAACCGGTGCAACTATATTAGATTTTGCATACGACATACATACGGCTATTGGTGATAAATGTATTGGAGCGAAAGTGAATAATCGCTTAGTTCCATTGAGTTATCAATTGCAAAATGGCGATCAATTAGAAATCATTACTTCCCCAAAACAAAAGCCTACTGAAGAATGGTTGCGTCTTGTGGGAACGGCTCGAGCTCGTCAAAAAATCAAAACGACATTAAACGAAGAGAAAAAACAAATAGCAGAAGACGGTAAAGAAATTGTCGAACGTAAGTTGAAAAATTACAACATTCGATTTACTCCAGAAAACATTGCTATTTTATTGCGTTTTTATGGTTTTCACTCCAAAACAGACATGTATTTCAAAGTTGCAAAAGGCAAACTTGATTTATCCAAGATTAGGGATTTAGAAAACGTCAATGGCCAATTAATGCTTGAGCGCAAATCGGGCGCAAATCAGACAAAAGACAAGCACGAGTTAGATGTATATCCGAAGATTAATAAAAAAGAAGACGTTCTGATTATTGGAGAAGAATTTAAAAATATTCAATACCAAATGGCACGTTGTTGCAGTCCTATTCCTGGGGACAATGTGTTTGGGTTCATTACAATCAACGATGGGATAAAAATACACCGTAACAATTGTCCAAATTCAGAAAACTTGCAATCTAAAATGGCTTACCGCTGTATCAAAGCGCGTTGGGCTACACAAGGATTGACAGAGCGGATTGCGGCCATACGTCTTGTTGGAATTGACGACGTGGGTATTGTAAATAAAATTACAGAAGTTATTTCAAACGAATTGAACGTCAACATGAAATCGATTTTCTTTGAAGCAAACGATGGGCTTTTTGAAGGAAAAATCAAAGTACTTGTCTACGATACAGAGCACTTAGATACGTTGATGCGAAAGTTTGAATTAGTTGAAGGAGTAAAACGTGTAGAACGTTGGGTTACTGCAGACGAATAATTCAACGCAAAAACCTATAAAATTGTGTAAATTATTGTCAAATTGTGGAAAACCTCTTCGTGAAAGTCGCTTTATATTAACTACTTTTGCTCTTTCAATTTGAGCACATGCATCAACATGATTTGCAACAAACGGTTCGGAATATCTTTTCTGCATATTTAGAACAAAACGGGCACAGGAAAACACCTGAACGTTTTGCTATTTTGGCGGAGATATACAATTACGAAGGTCATTTCGATATCGAGTCCTTGTACATCAAAATGAAAAACCAAAACTACCGTGTTTCCAGAGCAACTCTTTACAATACAATAGATTTGTTACTTGCTTGTAATTTAGTACGCAAGCACCAATTTGGAAAAAACATTGCTCAATTTGAAAAATCACATGGCTCAAAACAACACGATCATGTTATTGTCACTGATACAGGTGAAGTAATCGAATTTTGTGATCCGCGTGTTCAAAATATAAAAGCAACAATTGAAGAAGTGTTTGGCGTTAAGATTCAGCACCATTCGCTTTACTTCTATGGTGTGCGAAACGATCAATCAAAATCAGAAGAATAATGAATCAATCATTTGATATTACATTGCACGAAAAGTGTGCTGTTATTCATTTGAGTGATAGCATCTTGTCTGATACAGGAATTACTGAAACGCTTTTAAATGTCGATCAACACATTTCTGAAGGTGTTCACAATTGGATTTTAGATGGTGCATCGTTGGCTTATTGTAATTCTATCGGATTGAATTTATTCATTCGAGTGTTAACAAAAGCACGAAATAAAGGCGGCGAATGCTGCGTGGCGGGAATTCAACCAACTGTTCAAAAGTTGATGAACCTGTCAAAGTTAAATGAAATTTTTACCAGTTTTGCTTCAGTAACTGATGCTGTAGCGAGCTTTAATAAATAAAGATGAAAGTAGATGTTCTTTTAGGGTTGCAATGGGGTGACGAAGGAAAAGGAAAAATTGTAGATGTTTTAACACCACAATACGATATTATTGCACGTTTTCAAGGTGGTCCGAATGCTGGACATACGCTTGAATTTGAGGGTGTAAAACATGTGTTACACACAATTCCTTCTGGTATTTTTCACGATAATGTGATTAACTTGATTGGAAATGGTGTTGTCATTGACCCTGTTGTTTTTCAAAAAGAGTTGGAAAAATTAGCGCCCTTTAATATCGATTTCAAATCGCGATTGGTGCTTTCTAAAAAAGCTCACTTGATTTTGCCATCGCACCGTTTATTGGATGCGGCTTCTGAAACAGCAAAAGGAAAAAATAAAATCGGTTCTACCTTAAAAGGTATCGGTCCAACGTACATGGATAAAACTGGAAGAAACGGTTTGCGTGTTGGTGATATTTTCATGCCTAATTTTATTGAAAAATACCAAGCACTTGTTGCAAAACATGTAAACATGCTGAGACATTACGAAGGATTCGAATATGATTTGGCTGAATTGGAAGGTCCATGGATGGAAGGAATTGAAGTCTTGAAATCATTAAAAGCAGTCGATAGCGAACATTATTTGGATCAAGCGATGAAAGCTGGCAAGAAAATTCTTGCTGAAGGCGCACAAGGAACCATGTTGGATATCGATTTCGGTACTTATCCGTTTGTAACTTCTTCGAATACAGTGACTGCAGGAACTTGTACTGGATTAGGAATTGCTCCATCTAAAATTGGTGATGTAATCGGAATTTTCAAAGCATATTGTACACGTGTTGGTTCGGGCCCTTTTCCAACAGAATTATTGGAAGAAGTTGGTGAAAAAATTAGACAAGAAGGCCGTGAATTTGGTTCGACTACAGGTCGTCCAAGAAGATGTGGTTGGATTGATTTACCAGCGATGCGTTACGCCATTATGATCAACGGTGTTACCGAATTAGCAATGATGAAAGCAGACGTATTAGATAAATTTGATACGATTAGAGCGTGTACACATTACAAAATTAATGGTGAAATCATCGATTATTTACCATTCGATATCGATGGAGTTGAGATTGAACCAATTTATGAAGACATCGAAGGTTGGAATCAAGACTTAACAGCTTTAGCTAGTTTTGAAGCTGCGCCACAAGCGTTGAAAAATTATGTGACATACCTTGAAAAACAGTTAGATGTAAAAATCACAACAGTATCTGTAGGTCCAGATAGAACACAAACACTTGCTACAAAATAGTGAACATCCTACAGACATATCTTTTTAAAATTGCGCTCTTGTTTAGCGCAATTTTTGTCTGTACGAATAGTGCTGTAGCTCAGAAAAATTGGTTTGAGTTATTACCTGGTTCTGAAAGTTTATCGTATGATGAAAAATCTGGAGTTGAACGATTAACTGGTGTGCTTTGCTTTTCCTATCAGGGAAATATTATGTATTGTGATTCCGCTCATTTGAAACGTAAAACAAAAGAAATTTGGGCATACGGTAAAGTGCATTTGAATAAACGAGATACTTTGAATTTATTTTGCGATTCACTTTATTTCAACGGTCAAACAAAAATGGCTAAGTTGTGGGGAAATGTGCGTGTACGTGACAGGGAATATAAGTTAACTACGGATACGCTTGAATACGATACCAAACGTTCCAAAGCGATATACCGATATGGAGGAAAGATAGAAAATATCACAACTAACGAAGTCCTTACGAGTCAAATCGGTTATTTCTACCCCAATACAGAAGAAAGTTTTTTTAAAGGAAAAGTTGTCTACAAAGGAAAAGATTTGAAGATGACTACTGACACACTTCGTTACGATTATTTAAGTCATCGGGTATATATTTATGGGTTAACGGATATCAAGCACAAGCAAACAAAAATAAAATGTTCCGCTGGTTGGTTTGATGTGTTCTCAGAAGAAGCATTACTTCAGAAATCAGCACGAATAGAACAAGAAATACGAATTTTAGAAGGGGATAGTTTGTATTATGCGCCTTTGCGAAAAATCGGTGAGGGGAGAGGGAATATCAAACTAACGGATAAAAAAGAGAAGATTATATTAACTGGTGGATATTTCTTTGGAAACGACAGTTTAAAATCAGAAATGATTACCAAAAAACCGTTCATTCGGATAATGAAATCGCAAGATACAATGACCGTTCGTGCCGATACATTGATTCATTATCGGGATAGTTTGAATCGCTCTTTGCGTTTGAAAGGTTTAGGTAATGTATTGTATTTTCAAGAAAAAATTCAAGCCAAGTCAGACAGCTTAGATTACCAAAAAGATAAAGCGCGCATTGATTTAGTCGGCAGTCCAATTTTTTGGAGTAATAACTCAGAATTAAGTGGTGATTCCATTAGGCTTTACCTTAAAAATGATACATTAATTGAGCGCGTGCATTTACGCAATCATGCGTTTGCAAACAGTGAATTGGATTCCGGGACATTTTACAATCAGCTAGCAGGTAAAGAAATTTGGACTTACTTAAAGAATAATGAATTGACCTTGGCAGAAGTAAAAGGAAATGCACAAATCATATATTTCCCTGAGGAAGAACAAAAAACGGATAGTTCCATACTTGTTATTCGAAAAGGAATGAATCGTGTTTATGCAGCAAGTTTGAAAGTGTATATGGATAGCGGAGAAGTAAGCGGGATAACTTTTGTTTCAGAGCCTGATGGCGTTTTTTACCCGATGGATAAGATAAATAAACAAGAACAATTTTTACAAGGCTTTACTTGGCATCCAGCTTTGCGTCCTAAAAGTTGGGAAGAATTAAAGCGATAAATCACAGCTGCTTCTCAGTCAATTAACTTCCAGCAATCGGTATTTACCATTTGTCAATACCTCAACGAGTGTTACTCCTTTTTCAGCGTCTATTTCGCCAATTATACGGTTGTTTTTTTGATCAAAACTTAGTGATAAAAAAACGAAATCACTCATTAGTTTACCGTTATTGTTCATTAAAGCGAAGTTCCAATTTTCTGACGCATTGATTTGATTCATGTTTTGAACACTGTAATAATTCAAGCCATTTACAGTTGTTAAATAGTCGACTTTGCGTAGTGATTCACCACCAATAAGTAGCTTGTTTTTTGTTAAAACACCTTGAAAAGCTACACTGTTTTCACTCGAATAAAATCCACCAAACTCATCCGTTTCTTTTAAACTATCAAGTATTGGCAAACGTTGGTCAAGATTTGTTGCTATTGGTGTTTCAACTAGCAATTGACTCAGTTTGTTGCGATAGCTTTCGGGCGCTTCAAAAATAAAATAGCTGTTTGGAATTGGTCGAATGGAATGGAATAAGAAGGGGAACAGTATTTCGCCTTTTGTATCGATAATACTTGCTTCATCATTGATAAAAACCTCCGCGTAACCCATTGAAAAATCATTTGCTCCTGAAAACTTTTCTTCAATTTCAAATTGTCCTTTTTTATTGATGAATCCAACTAGTTTTTTTGTTGTAGCAATTGCTAGACCCTCAGAAAAAGGCTTGGCAAATTGAAAGATAAATGGAATAATTGTTTGGTCGTGTTGATCGATGTAGCCGTATTTGTTGTCGTATTTTGCACAGAACAATTTATCGGTAGGGGGACAAAGTTCCGCATATTTAAATGGAATAATAATACGTCCAACAGTGTCCGTTAAACCGAAAAGGTTGAGCGATTTATGGCAGGCAATTAAAGTTCCATCAGCTAGAGGAACGAGACTGCTGTAATTGCATGGCAATACAAAGTTCATTCCTTTGGTGTAAAAACCACATGAATAGGTACGTTCGTAGCCATCACTTTTATTTAGTTTAAAAACGACAAGTCCTGTTGGGTGATTTACGATTCGGTTGTATATAAAGGGAACAATTGTCTCTCCTTTTTTATTTTTCACACCAAATTGACCATTCTCATTTTTTTCGATGGAATAATTATTTTGAAAAATGGCGTACGGGTAGGCATTTGGAACATCTTGACTAAAGCCAAAAGCAGAAAAAAAAAGTAAAAAAAATAGAATGAAAAATTTCATGATGCCCAATACGAATTAGTCGTATACAAACTTACATATTGAATCAGTTAATTCATTCAAATCAATAGTGTTTTTTATTCACATTACCAGTTTTCTTCTGTAAAAAACACAGTTCCGTTGAATTTTGCAACTAGTTCTTGTTTTCCATTTGTCACATGCACATCAAATCGCCCAATGTTTTTACCACAATTAATAACAGTTGTAGTTGCAATCAATTCGTCATTTACATGAACTGGTTTAATATGTGCGATAGTAGATTCGATACTGACAGCTTTTCGCCCATAACTATTTGCGGCAAATGCAAGTGCTGAATCGGCAAATGCATAAGTGATTCCTCCATGAGCAATTTGATGACCGTTCAACATGGTTGCTGAAACGGTCATTTTTAATATGCAATTACCTGCTTCAATTTGTTCAACAGCGATTCCTAACCAATTCGAGAATTGGTCATTTTCAAGCATGTATGAAACAATTTCTGAAGGTGTTTTCATTTAGTCTAAAGCTCTGCTCAACAATGAAATCATTGCAAGCATGACAATAAATAATTGTGTAGCGGTTTCATCATCAAGCGTGATTCCTTCTTCGTCTTCCATTCCGACTTCCATTGCTAAAAATTTTACCAAATCAGGTTGATCTGAAAATTCTTCTAACATTGTTTCATCTTCTTTCTCAAAGTATTCATCTAATAATTGGAAGTAAGGTTCTTCAAATTCGTCAATGTTTTCTTCGGTCACTGTTTTTGGATGGTATCCCGCCAAATTGAATGACTCCAAAACAACAGTGAAGTAATAGATTAAAAGACTTTCGAGGTTTTCATTTTTATATTCATCTGGAGCAGACATCACATAACCCAATAAAATTGGCTGAGCTGTCGTTTGCGCTTCTGACAATCTGTCTAAAGCAGCTTCGTCTAATCCATCGATTTTTTTAATTGCGGCCTCAATATGACCGATTGTAACGTTTGACATGTTGTATTTTTTTATCAAAAATAGGTTTATTCATTCACATATGGAGGAAAGTTCGCTACTTGTGATTAAATTCGTGTTTTAAATGACAAACGGGATGACTTATTTCACAACAGATTATTTGAATTTTTTCAAAGAATTAGCGGCCAATAATCACAAGGATTGGTTTGATACTAATCGAAAAAGGTATGAGGAATCTGTTAAAAAACCATTTTCAAATTTCGTAAGTCAATTTATCAGTGAACTGGCAGCAATTGATTCGGAATTCAATGAATTAACTGCTTCCGAATGTATCTTCCGAATAAATCGAGACATCCGTTTTTCAAAGGATAAAACACCTTACAAATCTACTTGCTCGGCTGTTGTCGCACCTGGAGGAAAAAAATCACGAAATATCAAGGGATTGTATTTTGAATTTGGACCTGAAAACATTCATGTTTATGGTGGGGTTTATGAAGCCGAAAAAGAAGATATTTATTTGATCCGTGAAGGAATTTCAAGAAATTTATCTGAATTTGAATCCTTAATTAGCGCAACATCATTTGTGCAATTATTTAACGAAATAAAAGGTGAAAAGAATAAATTAATACCTAAAGAATTCAAAAAAGTAGCAGAAGAACAGCCACTTATTTACAACAAACAGTGGTATTTTATGACTTCTTTTCCAACAGAATTGTTGTTGAGTAACGATTTAATGACAACATTAGTTTCGTGCTATAACACAGCAAAACCAATAGAACAATTTTTTAATCAATGTATTCAAGTAAATTAATTATGAAAAGAATTATTTTAATCGTTGCAGTTTTTCAAATTGCTTTTTCTGTTTCAGCACAGAAAAGAGAGTTGACATTGTCTGAATCGGTACTTCAACAAAATCGTGCATTACGTCCTGAGTCGATGAATGCATTTGCTTGGATTCCAACAACGAATGATTATACCTATGCAAGTGCAAATTACCAATCGTTGTTTAAGGCAACTGTGAATAATACGCAAGCTGTAGAATGGTTAAAAATTGCTGATGTCAATGCTGTGTTGTCTGCTTCGTTGCCAAATTTCTTTGGCTATACCTGGAAAGATGCTCAAACATTATTCTTGACAAATGGACAAGATTATTATGCATACAACGTAGTCTCAAAAACAGGTAAAAAGCTAGTAAGTCTTCCAAAAGAAGCACAAAACAGTGTTTTTGAACCAAGCACAATGAATGTCGCTTTTACGATTGATAATAATTTATCAGTTGCTAAGTCAGATGGTTCAATCATTCAAATTACCAAAAACACGGACAAAAACATCGTTTCAGGTCAATCGATAGCGCGTAATGAATTTGGTATTAGTGGCGGCATTTTTTGGTCACCTAACGGAAACGCTCTTGCGTATTATCAAAAAGACGAAACAGATGTCACAAATTATCCGCTAGTTGATATCACTGAAACTCCTGCTACACTTTTGAATATTAAATATCCAATGGCGGGACAAGGCTCAGAAAAACCTAGTGTTGGAATCTTTGCCCTTGCTACTGGAAAGTTAGTTATGATTCAGCCTTTGCATGGAAGCGATAATTATTTGACTAATTTATCATGGACTCCAGATGAAAAATTTGTACTAATTGCCGAGGTAAATAGGGATCAAAATCACTATTGGTTGAATTGTTTTGATGCACAGACAGGTATTTTTGTAAGAACAATTTTAGAAGAAACTAATGTTAAATGGGTTGAACCTGAACACCCAGCTTTTTTTCCAAGTAATTCTTCAACTAATTTTGTTTGGATTTCTGAGAAAGATGGATTTAATAACTTGTATTACTACACCATAGAAGGTAAGCTAATAAAGCAATTGACTTCGAATAAATTTGTCGTGAAGAATATTGCGACAGCAATCAATAACGGAAAAGAAATTGTTTTTTCATCTACAGGAATTAGTCCACTAAATACGTTATATTATCTAGTTGATTTGAACGGGAAACAACGTTGTCTTACAATTGAAGAAGGCACTCATAGTTTGTCTTTTAATAGTAGTGGCACGTATTTCTTTGACCAGTTTTCTTCGCATTCAGTTCCCAATAAATGTGAGTTGAAATCAAAAAACGGAAATACAGTGACGACTTTGTTGGTCGCAAAAAACAAATTAGCTGATATTCAAATAGGTTCAGCGGATATTGGGCAGATTAAAGGAAAGGATGGTTCTACATTGTACACGCGAATGATCAAACCAAGTAATTTCGATCCAACTAAGAAATATCCAGTATTAGTATATGTTTACGGAGGGCCACATGCCCAAATGATCACAAATTCTTGGTTAGATGGTGCTAATTTGTGGATGTATTGGATGGCCGAGCAAGGTTATATTGTTTTCACTTTGGATAACAGAGGTTCTGGAGAAAGAGGTTTTGCTTTTGAAAGTCAGATACATCGTCAATTAGGAACAGTTGAAATGGAAGACCAATTAAGTGGAGTTTCTTATTTAAAATCGTTGCCTTATATTGATTCGTCTCGATTAGCTGTACATGGTTGGTCTTTTGGTGGATTTATGACAAATTCGTTGATGCTTAGAAATCCTGGAGTTTTTAATGTTGGAGTAGCTGGAGGACCTGTGACAGATTGGAAATATTATGAAATTATGTATGGTGAAAGATACATGGACAGACCTGAACAAAACAAAGAAGGATATGAGCAAGCATCTTTATTTACACATGCCAAAAATTTAACAGGAGATTTGTTATTAATACATGGTTCCGTTGATGATGTTGTTGTACCTCAACATAATTATGCATTAAATAAAAAATTCATTGAATTAGGAATTCAAGTTGATTTTTTCACATACCCCATGCACAAACACAATGTTGTTGGGAAAGATAGAGTTCATCTAATTGAAAAAGTACTCAAGTACGTTATTGAAAATAATTAAAAAAGAAGGCGAAAGCCTTTTTTTTTTGGAAGATTAAAAAAATATGACTAAATTTGTCATGAAAATATTTGTCAATAATGAAAGATTTACTGAAAAATGCCAGAAAAGCAAAGAAAATGCGTGCTATTGATTTGGCAAGTATTATTGGTGTAGATCAATCATTAATTAGCAAATTTGAAAACGGCAAACGAATTCCTTCCGAAACACAAATAATCAAACTAGCATCAGCATTAGCGATTCCATTTGATTCGCTCATGAAAGCATATTTAACTTCAAAGATTGTATCGGAGATTGCCAATTATTCCTTTGCTCAAGATGTAATTTCGTTGGTGCAAGAAGAATTGGCTAGTTATTTTCCAGAAAGAAAATTTGATGACGAGACAATTGAAAAAACACTTGAAGAAATAGATGAACTAAAAGCGAGATTAGACAAAATTCGTTCATTTGAAAATCATCGAATAACAGAAGCTCTTGCAATTGAATATACATACGAAAGCAACAAGATAGAAGGTAATACGCTTACCTTACGTGAAACAGATTTGGTTATTAATAAAGGTTTGACTGTTTCAGGAAAATCAATGAGAGAGCATTTAGAGGCTGTTAATCATAGTGAGGCAATTCATTATATTCAGCAATTAGTTGCTGATAAATCTTTTTTCTCGGAAAGAGAATTGTTGTCAATTCATAATTTGATTTTACGTGGTATTCATCCAGAAGATGCAGGTAGGTACAGAAATGTTCAAGTGATGATACAGGGGAGTAAGCACATGCCTCCATCACCTTATGAAATTTCAGCTCAAATGGCAGAATATTTCAATTGGTACATGAAAAATAAGCAAGCTGTTCACCCAATTGTTTTAGCAGCAGAAATGCACGAACGATTGGTAACGATTCATCCTTTTATTGATGGAAATGGAAGAACTGCTCGCTTGGTTATGAATATGATATTATTACAACACGGCTTTATCATAGCTAATATTAAAGGAGACACCACTTCCAGGATGTCCTATTATGATGCCTTGGAAACAGTTCAAGTAAATCATTCTAAAGATGCATTTATTAAGTTCATTGCATTGGTAGAAAAAGAAAATTTAGAAAGATACCTTTCAATTCTTGCTTAATTGAAGCAGATTTACTGTCAAAATCGGTGTGTTTTTATCGTTAATTATGCTGAATTATTCAGAATAAACGAATCAATCATTATTTGAGAGATTCGTTTATTTTCTCTTTTTGTGTATTATCTTTACACCGATGATTTGTCAACCAAAGAATCGATAAATAAAGACAATGAGCATAGATAAAAAAATCATACTTCGTGCATTTGAATTAATGGCAACTGCCAAAACAATGTCCGAAAAATACGAGGCAAACAAAGAGGTTACGGCGAAATATGTACACGCAACTTCTCGTGGACATGAAGCAATTCAATTAGCTGTAGGTCTCCAGCTCAGACCTCAAGATTGGGTTTCTCCATATTATAGAGATGACAGTATTTTATTGGGAATGGGCTTGACACCAAGTGATTTAATGTTACAAGTTTTTGCAAAAAAAGACGATCCTTTTTCAGGAGGTAGAACCTATTATTGTCACCCATCCTTGAATCGTGATGACATGCCTAAAATTCCTCACCAGTCATCGGCAACAGGTATGCAAGCTATACCGACAACAGGTATTGCTATGGGTATTCAATACAAAGAGAAATTAGGTTTAGCGCAAGATTTTAATGGTGAAAACCCAGTTGTTGTTTGCTCGTTAGGAGATGCATCTTGTACAGAAGGAGAGGTTTCAGAAGCCTTGCAAATGGCTGCTTTAAAACAATTCCCGATAATTTATTTAGTGCAAGATAATGGATGGGACATTTCTGCAAATGCTGCTGAAACGCGTGCGCAAGATATGACATTTTATGCACAAGGATTCAATGGAATTGAAGTACGCACCATTGATGGAAGTGATTTCATTACCTCTTATGAGACTGTTCAAGAAGTACTTGCCATTGTCAGAAAAGAGCGACGACCTTTTATCATACATGCGAAAGTTCCATTGTTAGGTCATCACACTTCAGGCGTTCGAAAAGAATGGTACCGAGATGATTTAGAAGAAGCTACAAAAAACGATCCTTATCCAAAATTAAAAAACGTAGTTCGTGAAAACTTTGGTGAAGCAGACATAATTAGTACCGAAGCAGACGTAAAAAAATATGTTGACGAACAATACGAAATTGCATTAAATGCTCCTGATCCACTTCCAGAGAGTGTAACGGACCATATTTTTGCTCCCACAGCAATTACAGAAGAAACTGGCGAACGCGAACCAGCTGGAAAAAAGAAAACAGTAATGGTTGACAGTGCTTTGTTTGCTGTTCGTGAGTTGATGGAAAAACATCCTGAGGCACTTTTATACGGTCAAGATGTTGGTGGTAGACTTGGAGGTGTTTTCAGAGAAGCAGCAACATTAGCTCAAACTTTTGGCGATAACCGTGTTTTTAACACACCAATACAAGAAGCATTTATTATCGGTTCATCTGTTGGTATGTCTGCAGTTGGATTAAAGCCATTTGTTGAAGTTCAGTTTGCTGATTACATTTGGCCAGGGTTAAATCAACTTTTCACAGAAGTAAGCCGATCCAACTATTTATCAAACGGTAAATGGCCCGTAAGTTGTGTTATTCGTGTGCCAATTGGCGCTTACGGATCAGGTGGGCCATACCATAGTTCGAGTGTCGAATCTGTTTTGACAAATATTCGCGGTATTAAAGTTGTTTACCCTTCGACTGGAGCGGATTTAAAAGGATTAATAAAAGCAGCATTTTACGATCCAAATCCTGTGGTCATTTTAGAACACAAAGGATTATATTGGTCCAAAATTCCTGGAACAGAAGGTGCAATGTCAATCGAGCCAGATGAAAATTACATCATTCCAATTGGTAAAGCGCGAGTTGTTCAAGCAGCGGTTCAAACAGCGATTGCAAAAGGAGAGTCATGCGTTGTAATAACTTATGGACGTGGTGTTTATTGGACTTTAGAGGCATCAAAAAATGTTCAAAACCGTGTTGAAATTCTTGATTTGAGATCATTGAATCCACTTGACATGGATGCAATTAATGCAGCTGTTACGAAGCATGGTAAAGTAATGTTGGTGACAGAAGAATCTGTTGAGTCAACTTTCACATTGGGCCTTGCAGGAAGGATACAACGTGATAATTTCCAATCGTTAGATGCGCCAATTGCAATAGTAGGTTCGGTTGATACACCAGCAATTCCTTTGAATTCAATTTTAGAAGCTGAATTACTTCCTAATGCTGAAAAAGTAGGAGTAGCGCTCGAAAAATTATTAGCGTATTAACAATTAACAATTTTGCAGTAATAAGTTCTTTTTCCGAAAGGAACTAGCGTTAAATAAGACTGTATTTTTACATTGAATAAACGTGATTCAACACAATTTTCAATAAAAATTCAGTTTTCAATGATCAAAGAACGCGCAATAAGTCAATTAGAATCTCGTTTAGAAATGAACGAATTTCGTTTGCAGTCGCTTTTGGAAATCACCCGTGCAATTACAACAAATCAATCTGTAGAACAGTTAACTCGCTTGTTTGAATTCATCATGCGTGAACAATTGGGTTTTGACCGCTTCGTTCTATTTAACAAAGAAAAAGAATGGAGTTGTTTGTTAAAAGTCGGAGTTAAAAGTCGGATCAAAGAAATTCATGTGGAAACTGATTTACTTCGTTTCAAAGAAATTACAGTCATTGAATCGAGTCAATCTTCTGTAATTGATGAATTTGATGTTGTTATTCCAGTTTTTCACAAGGACAAACCTCTTGCTTATTTACTGATTGCAGGACTCGAAAATCAACGCATGAAGCTCACGGAAACGTTGAATAATATGAGTTTCATTCAAACGTTGACAAACATTGTTTCGATGGCCATCGAAAACAAACGAATGGCTCGGGAACAACTAAAACAAGAGCGTTTGAAAAAGGAACTTGAAGTTGCATCAGAAATGCAAAAACTTCTTTTTCCAGCCGACCTACCAACGAATAAACGGATGGATATTTCTGCTAAATACATACCGAGACACGAGGTAGGTGGAGATTATTACGATTTCATTCCCATTGGTGATGATGAATACATAATTTGTATCGCAGATGTAAGTGGAAAAGGTATTTCTGCTGCTATGCTAATGGCAAATTTCCAAGCAACTTTACGTACATTAATTACCTCAGTTTATCCTATTCAACGTTTTGACTTGACATATTTAATTGAAGAATTGAATAAAAAAGTAATGGTTGCTGCTAAAGGTGAAAAATTCATTACTTTTTTCATTGCGAAGTACAATGCATCTTCAAGAGTCTTGGAATATGTTAATTCGGGGCACAACCAACCATTTTTAACGGATGGGAAAAGCATAAAATTATTAGATACTGGATCAGTTGGATTAGGAATGTTTGAACAATTACCATTCATCCAAGTTGGTAATGAAATTTTGGGGTCAAACACAACATTGGTATTATATACAGATGGTGTAGTTGAACTTGAAAACGATAAAAAAGAATACTTTGAATTAGATCAACTAGTCAAAATCGTTCACAGTTTTTATCGTCTAAGTATGGAAGACATGAACAATATCATCTTTTCAAAGTTAGATGAATGGCGTGGAAATTTAAAATTAGTTGACGATACTGCCGTTTTTTCGTGCCGTTTTTTCTAATTAACGGAACAAATACATTTTCCCAAACTCTTCTTTGAAATACGAGTCAGCACCTGATGCACGACGTTTGATTTCTTCCCCGTTTATTTTTGCTCTTACACGATATAGATAAACACCATTTGCTAAAGGGTCACCAAAATTATCTTTACCATCCCAAGCATAAGTGGTTACATTCCGTCCAATTTCTAATTGCCCTAATTCTTCTTCGTTAATTTCTTTCACCACTTTACCAGTAACGGTCATTATTTGAATCAATATGTCATCAGGAACCTCTGTTCCCGTCAACGTGAAAACAAAATGTGTTTTGGTAGAAAATGGATTTGGATAGTTCATCATTTGGGTAATTGCCGATTCGCGATTCACTTCAAAAGTTACTCTGTATTCAAAATCACCTGATAAATTACCTGAACGATCTGATCCTTGAACCATTAACATATATTTCCCATCCAATAAAAATTCCCTTGGGTACATGATTTTGAATTTTTTGGATTGGCTATCTGCAGGAATCCATTGCATGATAGTGTTTCCATTTCCATCAATAAAAGGAATACGCTTCTGAACTCCAGCAGGATCGGTAAGATAAACTCCAAAAAGAGTGGTGTCCGAAATATCATTCATGATGAGGTATTCGTTTTCATCTTTTAGTGTAATCAGTATATCACTTGTAGGGTCAATAATGTCTCCATTCAGAATGTGTTTTCCATTAAAAGTCACATCTAAAATCGGATTTTTATCATCACCATTGACATAAATGGGCTGTTGTAATAAATTGTTGAAGTGATATTGTTCAGGTTGATCTGTTTCTAATGTTGCGCCATTAACATATGGATTAACCTCCATCCAAAGCGTGTTTTGTCCAACTAGTCCGTTACTAGAAAACGAAATTGTGTCTCTAATTGTTTGACCAATAGTTAAAGGCCCTTTTCTTGGATAAGGAATCGGATGGAGTACATTTTGAGCATCTTCAACCCAATAATTCACCAACAACGAATCCATTGGATAAGTACTGATGTTCTTAACGTCAACTGCAAATGAAATGGATTGCCCTTCAACAATTGTATCATTATTTGGCGCTAAATAATAGGCATTGGTCCCATCAATCGCAGCTTCTGGAACAGGTGAGTAAAGTACATGTAATCGATCAACTTGGGCTGGAGTAGTATTTGCAATATCGTAGTAATAAACACCAAGTTTCATCAACGGATAATTATTGGCAGATAGCAGCGAATTCAAATTCGTAATGGAATCATTTGGATGGAATAAGGTGTCGATTGTAGTGAGCAACGAGCCCGACAAATCATAACCTTGAATATATAAACGAACGCTATCAGTTGCAGGTGATTCAAGTGAATCTCTTCGCCAATAAATCGTTTGCCAATTTGTTGCGGGACCAATAAATGGTGTCGTTTCCAATCCGATGTAATCAGGTTTGAAAATAGTTGCGTTTAAGTTAAGTTTTGGTGGGAATGGAGCAGTAATTATGGTGTCTTGCGGCCATAATTTAACTACTGTCTCAGTTGTTGTTCCTTTTTTGAAAAACAGTGCAAAAGGCTTTTCTTCTTGGGTATTGTTCAATTGTGGCGCTCCAATTGCTTGAAAAGTCGTATAAATTTGAGGTGCAATATTGTCCCATTGACTGTACATGGTTAAAAATGGCGTATAAACAACGACGTAATGCCCATCCGGAATTCCTGTTTCCAACATCGATTTCAATGCAGCCATTTGTGTTGCATCATTTTGTTTGAACATGAAGTATTTTTCAGTTCGATTACGGCAACCACAATTGTTATTTTGATTACCAAAATTCATCAATTGATTATTGTTGACTGCTGTTCCGGTTGGACAATAGGTACTCCAAGGAATCAAGGTCGACGGATTTATTACACCAACATATACATAAGGCGTTGTACCGCAGGTCGCATATTCTTGAATACTTCCATCAATTAACCAAGCATTGAAAAGCGAATAATAGGAATTATATGTATCAAAGGCATCAATAGTTACAGTATGGGATTCTGTCGCGGGGAATTCGCGCAGTCGACTTGGCCTATTGTATGATATATTTGAAAACGAATTGTTTTTAAATTGAAAGAAATGGTCTTGTCCCCAGCCTGTTTTTCCAGGAATGTATTGAAACGAAAATTCTTTCCACTGCAAGGAACTGCTATCAACGGCAACCCGCCAGAAATAAACAGTACTATCCGAACAAATTAGCGGAAAGTTGTTGCCTGATGCATTTTTCCATTGATTTGGTTTCACTTGTTTTACGCCACCTAATTCAGTCATAGAAAAACGGCGCAACTGAGGAGAATCATACGTGTCAGTTGTGTCTAATTCAAAAAAATAGGTATTCAAAGGTGCAATTGGATTAATAGTCGATGCTTTCACAGTAACTGTGTCCGTTGGGATTACTGCGTAATTATATGGCCAAACTGGATTAATTCCATCTATGGAAATGAAGAAATTAGTAACGATACTATTATTGGTGATTTCTTCGTATTGCTCTTGATGATTACTTGGGATGTCTACCGAAATGGTAAATTGATTGACTCCAATACCGATTGCAGGTTGTAATGGGAACTTAGCTGAAAAAGAATGTTGGTAATGCAACAAAGGTATTTGAAAATTATAAACCGAATCAACTGAAGTTCCTGGGAAATTTCGTTTTACTTCAATAGTAATTGTATCCAAAATGGAAGTTCCAAGATTTTTAATCTGAAGGTCTAATTGAAAGCTGTCTATTGACAAATTCAGCTGAGCAGGTGAGAAACTTAATTGTTGTGGCGTTATTTCTATTTCAGGATTCGTGCTATAATTTATTTTAATCGTTGGGTCACCGTGATAAACCATTTGAGAATAGGTCGATTCTAAAATCAAATTATCAGTAGGTTGTTGCAAGCTTTTTATCGTTTGTTGTATCTGATAACCTATTGATTTGCCGTAACTTTTATAAGCAATCTGTTTGTATAATTCTGTTGTGTAATAAGCTAAAAAAGCATCGTAACCAATGAAAACACTTGATAAAAATCCAATTGCTCCTTCATTTGGAATCAAAACAGTCCGTTCAGAAGTAGATGGAGTTGTTTTGAAAAGTTCGCCGTTATAACACGAATTTCCAATGACAAACGGGTATTTTCCTTGATTCTCCCAATTGGATGCTTCATCGATGTTGATTTCAAATCCATTGTTTGAAGCAGCAGCATGACCAAAGAAATTCATAATTGATACACCATCCTGAATTTTCGAGGTAACACCTGCAACAACATTAGGGTCGAGGGGATTGCTACTTGTTTTGATATAACTTGTCACATTTCCAGCAAAAACCGAATCCTCAATGATACTTTTCATCCCATTCATGTAGCCTTGAAAACTCGTCTGTTGTGACGCGATTGACCCACCTACGAAGTGCAATATTTGCTTGTGTTCGTCTTTTGTTGCACTAAAATTTGAATTGCTCGGATGTTGATTTTGTTCGTATTGAATAACTTTTGCTAAGTAATCGGCTAATTCTTGATTGTTTTTAGCTGCTATTCGTCCAGTTGGAATAAGTGGCTCAAAAAGCGTACCGTCTAAATTACTCGTCAAGGCATTATCACTACTCGGATTACCAAATGTTGGTATAAGATTAGTTGCTTGAATAGTAGGGTTTGTGCGGACCAAAGTTGGAATAAATCCTTTTCCAAGTAAAAATAAACCAGTTGGTTTGTTGTTCGAGTTATTATAAATAAACGAAGCAAACCGTCTGATTGCTGCTGGATGATGAGGTACACCACCTCCAAACTGGTGTTTTAAATCTTCAATGTTCGCAAGAATAACATTATTACTTCCACCCGCAACACTTTGACGGTAAGCGGCATAATCCATTGCAGCTTGTTGTAATTGTGTGTGATAAACGAGTAATAATGCAGCATTGGTGCTTGAAATTGTGTAATCCACAAAACTTCCTGTACCGTTAACTGCTTTTAAAACAGGTATCACAGGTACGTTGAGTGTGTCAAATACAAAAACGGAAGTTGGTGTGTTGTTTGTCGTATTTGGTACAAGGAAAGTCCAATTTCCTCCTTGTAAAAATGGTTTTTGAGCAATGTTTTGTGTTCCAAATGAAAAAGCAATTGGAGCAACCGCTGTTAAGTTTTGTAAATCTATGCGCGACTTTATTGCATTCGGATTGTTTGATAGTTGAAATTCATCTTTGTTTGTACCATTTGCATTTGTCAAACGCGGATAAGTTAGTTCAAAATACGTTAAAATCTGCCGATCAACTGCTGCGCCAACATCACCTATGATTTCATATTTCATATTGGTGTTGTTTACAGATAAATCATTGATTGATAATGTTTTGTTTGCAATTATTTGTCTGTAATTATTGAATGAAGTATCAACAATCACGATGTTGTTCGCTCCAATACCAATTTTTAAGTGATGGTTAAATGCACCAGTTGAACTTGCGTTTGAATTTGCAGATGAACGAATTTCAATGCGAGGGGAAAATGAATTCCCTAGATAAGGTTGTGGAGTAGGGATACTGATGTTCAAAAAAGAACCAGTGACACTTCCTAATTCATACAATCCGTATCCTTCACCATCTGAATAAATTGAACCCAAAGCTTGATCGTACTTATATCCATCAGCATAAGCAGCGCTATATTTTGAATAAATCGTTTTTTCTACGTAATTAACTGGTGCGTAGCTATTGTAATTTGGGTCATTTGTCAAACTAAAACGCTTACCTTGAATGCCTGATCCCCACGTATAGTAATAAAAAACAGTGTCTGAAATTAAACTGTATCCTGGGTTCGCTAGTTTCGCTGGATTTGGGACGATTGTTTTGTCAAGCCAGCCATCATTCCCTTTTGCAATGAATAGAAAATAATCACCGGGATCAAAACTATTATCTCCGCCATCAATCATCATGAGAGGAATTTCTTCTCCGCGGCCATGTAGTTGAATGCGTGAAGATGAATATCCAGTTAATGGAACTCCATTCGCTTGTAAAGTAGCGTAATCAATTTTGTAAATGCCATCTTGGGCAATAGGAAATGCAAAATAACTTTGGTTGTAATTAATCCATTCATTCCCAAAAGTTTGACTTTGGGACGAAGTAATAAAAGAAAAAAGCAATAAAGTAGTAAGTAGTATTTTCATTAAATGTATGCTATTTTACAGGATTGTTTAAAAGTAGTTTGAGTGAAATTACATGCGAATACAATGCAGTTGAAGCATCGCCAATGTCTGTAAATGCATAATCTAAGCTAATGTTTTTAACTTTTAATCCAATTCCAATATTTGGTTGTAGTGTCAATGTTTTAGAGTTGTCAAAATTGGTGACATATTGCATGTTGCCAATTCCACCGCGAAGCGTTACAAAGTCTTTAAAACCAATTGCAAGTCCAACATGCGGGTCGATGCTAATCAAGTTGGATTGAATTAGCGTGTTTCTTCGTTTATCTGTAGTAACGTCGCAATCAATTTCTCCTGACGCATAAAAGCCTTTTTCACCAATCGTTTTTTTGTGGTATGCAGCAAGTATTATTCTTGGTAACGTCAATTCCAAACCATTTTCAGGCAAACTATTTCCAGTTGATTGAAACACTTCTTTTGTTGCATCATCAAGAGTAAAAACCCAAGCATTAAAAGTAGAGGTGACATCACGAACAACAACTCCAAATTTACTGTTTTTGATTGCGTATTGAGCTCCTGCATCGATTCCAAAACCCCAAGATTTAGCAAAATCACCCACTTTTCGGTGAATTATTTTAATATTACCACCAACACTCAATCCTTTAATCGGAAGAACACGTGCATACGAAAAGAGAAATGCATAGTCAGCTGCAGTAAATGTTGTAATTCGGTCGTAATCGATGTTTCCATCGTTATCAATCAATTGAGTTGTATTAGGAATATCATCAACAGCAAAACGAATCATTGAAAAGCCAGCAGAACTTTTCTTGTCTATTTGATGCGCCAAACCGATGTAATCATATTTGGCAATTCCCGCGAAATATTCTGAGTGCATCAAACTGACGTCTAACCATTTTTTTGTTTGTGTCAGTCCAGCTGGATTCCAATAGCCACTTGTAACACCTTCTGTTTGTGCAACAACAGAATTGGACAAGCCCAAGGCGTCAGCTCCAACACCGATTGCCAAAAACTCATTTGAATACTTTGGTGCAATTGTAGATTCCGTCTGACTAATTACTTGGAAAGTAAGTGTAATTGCAATAATTAATAATGTAACTCTCATTTTATAGCATTGTTTTTGCAATAGAATAACTGATTCTTTTGCAAAAAATTGTGTAAAAGGTGTTTTTTCATCAAATACAAATGTAAATTTACACCTTTCTGTTTGTGATGCAAAATTATTCAATAATAAGATGAAAATGTTTACAATTCCCAATTTAATTACTGGCTTCAATATGTTGTGTGGTGTTATAGCTATACTTTTAGCTGTTGCTGGGCGAATAGATATTGCTCCTTATTTTATTTTCTTAGGAGCTGTACTTGATTTTTTAGATGGTTTTCTTGCGCGAATTTTAAAACAACAAAGTGAATTAGGGAAACAATTAGATTCATTAGCGGATATCATTACATTTGGTTTGGCTCCAGGTATTATAATGATGTATGTTTTACTTGCACCACCACTGAGTTTTCAGGGCGCAACACATATTGAACTGTCTTTTTTAGCTTGGATAGAAGATTTTATTACAGGTAAAAATTTCAACTTTATTCCACTTTTCGGATTGTTGATTCCTTTTTTCTCGTTGTTTCGATTGGCTAACTTTAATATCGACACACGACAATCTGAATCGTTTATTGGACTTCCAACACCAGCCAACACGATTTTCTTCATGGCATTTCCGTTATTGTTAACCCAATATGGTAACACTACTGGATGGGAACATGATTTAATCGTGAACGTAATAAAACCTATTGTTTTAGTTCCTGTAATTACTGTTATGTCGCTTCTTTTGATCGCTAATATCCCACTTTTCTCATTGAAATTTAAGCAGTTTCATTGGTCAGGAAATGAGTGGCGTTTTGGATTCTTAATAAGTTGTGGATTACTTATTGCATTTTTATGGACGTGGTCCATTCCAATTATTGTACTTTTGTACTTGATTTTATCAATCATTAAAAATAGTATTAGCAAAAAATTAAACGCATGAAATTTAAAGCTGAAATCGATGTAATGCCATTAGATGCATTATTGGATCCTCAAGGTAAAGCAGTATCTAACAGTATGTCAACAATTGGACTTCCTGAAATTAGTGGCGTACGAATCGGACGTCACGTTCGTTTGTTTATTGATGCTGCATCAAAGGAAGAGGCGACTGAAAAAGTAGAATTGGCATGTAAAAAATTACTTGCTAACCAAATCATGGAATCGTATACCTTCCAAATTGTGGAGGCATAATAATAGCGCATGTTACCTATTAACGGGCTTAGTTTAATTGGTCGTTCAGAATCTCTTCCGAACGACCAATTTTTTTATGCCGTAAACCCAATAACAAATCAACCACTTCCAACTGCTTTTTATCAAGCAACATCGGAAGAAGTTGAACATGCAATTGCTTTAGCTGAATTAGCTTTTCATAATGAAGTCTTCAATTCTGTTACAGTTCGTGTTGCGTTATTACAATTAATAAGTCAAAACATACAAAAGCACAGCGAACAATTAATTCATTGGTATTGTTTGGAAACGGGCCTACCAAAAGAAAGAGCTACTACAGAATTAACGAGAGCTTGTTTTCAATTCGATTCCTATGCGCAGTCGCTAGAGTCTGGATATGTTTTGCAAGCTGTTATTGATGATGGTGACCCAAACAGAAAACCAGCTCCAAAACCAAGTATTCGAAAAGTGAATATTCCTTTAGGACCAATAGCTGTTTTTGGAGCAAGTAATTTCCCTTTTGCGTATGGTACAATTGGAGGTGATGTTGCTTCAGGTCTAGCAGCAGGATGTCCTGTGATAGTGAAAGGCCACGGCATGCATCCACATACAAGTGAACTTGCGGCTCGCATTATCAATCTTTCTCTCGAAAAATTACAATTACCAAAAGGTGTTTTTGCTCATTTAGTTGCTTCAAATTTTGAAGTTGGTGAACAGTTAGTTGCTCATCCATCAATCAAAGCTGTTGGATTTACTGGGAGTATCAAAGGTGGTAAAGCATTATTAGCAATTGCAAATAGCCGAGTTGAACCAATTCCTGTTTATGCTGAAATGGGCAGTGTGAATCCAATAGTGATCTCTCCAGAAGTCTTAAATAATAGGTTACATGAAATCGGACAACAAATCGCACAATCGATTGCGTTAAACGCGGGGCAATTTTGCACTTCTCCAGGAATAATTTTTTCGCAAGATTCAGCAGATTCTCAAGAATTTATAAAGCAGTTAACGACTCATTTTTCAACATGTGAACCACAATACATGTTGCATCCGACAATTTTCAATAACTACACGACAGAACTGAAAGCGCGTGTTGCTGATGCGGATAAATCTGTATTAGGATTTGCAAAAGACAACGCTATAACACCTTCACTTGCAATTGTTTCTGGTGAAAAATTCATTCAAAACAATCACCTTCAAGATGAGGTTTTCGGTTCATTTTGTTTCGTAGTATTGTATAAAAATGAACATGAATTAATTGCATGCTTACAACAATTAGTTGGTCAGCTTACAATCAGTTTGTTTGTTGAAGAAAGTGAAATGAATGGGAAGTTATTGACGGTTTGCACTTCAAAAGCTGGAAGAGTTATTTTCAACGGTGTCCCAACAGGTGTAGAAGTAACAACGGCGATGCAACACGGAGGTCCTTTTCCAAGTTCTTCAATTCCTCAATCAACTGCCGTTGGAGCTGATGCTGTAAAGCGATTTATGCGACCAGTTGCTTTTCAAAATTGTCCTGAAAACATATTGCCTGCAGCTTTGAAAACACAAAATCCGCTTGCGATTTTTCGATTTGTAAATGGAGAATGGCAACAATAATTTGTTTTTATCGAAAGAATCTGTTAATTTGTATAAGAATTCACTTGAAATAAGTGAAACTCAATTACTATATTTGTACTTTAAATCATTGTAAGATGTCTGAATTTGAAACTTCTCCAGAACAAAGTATGTCTCCAAAGGTAAAAGCAATCATTACTTTTTTAGTAGTGATTCTAAGTGTACTGTCGTATCTTTTGTATGACAAAGACGCACAATTAACAGCTTGTCAAACGGAGAATAATCAATTAGATTCTGTCATAGCTGAAATGAATCAAATGTTGGCACCAATTGTTGGTGATCAATCAGATGATTTATTAACTGATTTCCAAAACATGATTTCAACATATGATGCGTTGGTTAAGAAAGATTCAACACAGTCTGATAGTTTGAATTTACAACGTACTAAAATTGAAGGCTTGGTAAAAGAATTACAAACAGCCAAGAAAAATGGAAAAGTAAATGGTCAACTAATCGCGAAATTACGCAAGGAAAATGAGACCTTACGTCAAATCATGATTGGTTACGTGAAGCAAATTGACCAATTAAACACACTGAATTTAAAATTGACTTCTGAACTAGATGAAACGTCAACAAAATTGACAGACACACGTTCAGAGCGCGATCAATACCGCCAAGAGGCTGAAACAAGTAAAGCAAAAGTTGCTGAAGGCGCAAAATTAAAAGCCTATGGGTTTAAATCATCAGGCTTACGCATGAAGTTAAACGATACTGCTGAACCAACAACGAAAGCTAGAAATTGCGTACAAGCGATGTCATCGTTTACAATAGGTGAAAATTCGTTAGCGAATGCAGGAAATAGAGTTGTTTACTTGCAAATCATTGATCCAGAAGGCAAAGCTTTACAAGGTAGATCTGGAGGAACAACTTCAACTGAATCAGGTGCTGTCGCTTTTTCTGCTAAACGTGAAATTCAATACGCGAACAAACCAATAGATGTTTCAATTTATTTTGATTTTAATGGAAATGAGCCTGTAAAAGGAAATTATAAAGTCCGCATTTATTGTGATGGATCGATGATTGGTTCGGATTCATTTACATTGAAATAACAGCTATTTAGCAACACACTTATGAAGATACAATCTTCAACAAAAATTTAGGTAATGACAAACATTTTTATTGCGAATCTCGACTGGGTAATTACTTCAGAAGATTTGATGGCAACATTTTCAGCTTTTGGTGAAGTCCATTTAGCACACGTTGTATTTGATGCGAAAACGAAAAAATCAAAAGGTTTTGGTTATGTTGAAATGGAAAGCGCAGAACAAGCAATCAATGCAATTCAAGCCTTGAATGGTTTTGAAGTGAATGGCAGAAAATTGGATGTGAAGATTGCATCTCCAAAAGCAAATCGTCCAGAAAAAACTGAAAAACCACAACGTCCAGCTGGAAATAAACCAGGAGGTTTTGGTGGTCAAAAACGATTCAATAACACGCCTCGCGAAGGTGGTTATGGAAGTCGCCCAACGAATAATTACAACAGTGAGCGTCCAAGTTATGAACCGAAAACGCCAGTTGAATCCAAACCAACAACGGAAAGACAATTGCGTCCACGTAGAAAAATAGATTAAACACACCCTTTATGAACGAAGCTATTAATCAAGGTTTTGTAGACTTTTCAATTGATGAAAAAGGAATTGCTACAATTGAATTCGGACATCCGTTAAGTAACTCTTTACCGGGGAAAATCTTACGAAAATTAGCCGAAACAATTACTGAAGTCGGTAATAACGAAACGGTTAAAGTGATTGTTATTCGCTCTTCAGGCAATAAAGCTTTTTGTGCTGGAGCAAGTTTTGACGAACTTATTTCTATTACCGATTTGGAAGTTGGGAAAGTATTCTTCTCTGGATTTGCACAAGTTATTAATGCTTGCCGTAAATGTCCAAAATTAATTATTGGACGCGTTCAAGGAAAAGCTGTTGGTGGTGGAGTAGGTATTGCATCTGCTGTTGATTATTGCTACGCTACTTCAAACGCTGAAATTAAATTATCCGAATTAGCTGTAGGAATTGGACCGTTTGTTGTCGGGCCTGCAGTGGAACGAAAAATGGGACTTTCAGCAATGTCTCAACTTGCCATCAATGCTACAGAATGGCACAGTGCTAAATGGGCTTCTGAAAAAGGCTTGTATGCGCAATTGTTCGATTCAGAAGAAGATATGGACGAAGAAATAGGTCGTTTAGCAACTGTATTAGCTCAATCAAGTCCAGAAGCAATGGCAGCATTAAAAACAGTATTTTGGCAAGGAACAGAACATTGGGATCAATTACTAAGTGATCGTGCTTTGATTAGTGGTACATTGGTTTTATCTGATTTCACAGTCAATGCAATTAATGCGTTTAAGAAGAAATAAGCAATTACTTTTTGATTATACATGTTAAAACGGTTTTCTAAGGAAGACCGTTTTTTTTTGTTTTATAATCGTTTATTAGCGCATTAAACTCAAAACAGCAAAACTAGCCAACCAATGTTCGCCCATGTAGTCACCATCAACAATATTAGGTAAAGAAGCAGCAATGTGTTTGTCTGCAATAATTTGGAGGTGTGCGAGTTTTTTATCGGATTGCGCAAGTGCATACAAACACCAAGCACGACTAAAATTCAATCCATCCAAATGTACCAATTTACCATCCGTTCGATCGATTACTTTTCCAGGTGTAAGGTCGAATTGTTTGGAATAAATTTGAGGCAAAAAGTTCTGTAACCAGTGTTGTAATTCCAAAGGAGTTAAAACACGACGCATTAAATCAATTTCTTCGAAAGCAGGCGATAAAAAGTCATAGCCACTTGGCTCGAATTGAAGTCGATAATCTGTATCGTTACCATACCATTCTTTGGCTCTTTTTTCTATTGTTTGTTGCAAAGTAAGATTACTCGAATGTTTGGCATAATCGTAAATAAAACAGAGTCCAAATGCAGTATTTGTGTGCTCGCCAGTGCGTATTGGATAGACCAATTTGGGAAGAAAAGCACTCGTTTTTTGACAGAATAACTCACTCAATGGACGAAGGTTGTTTGCGCAAACTTGCCCCAATGAATCGTTCCATGTATCCAATTCTTGTTGCAATTTCAAGGTCCATGCCCAGCCGTATAAACGCTCAAAAGATTCATTGTTTTTTGTGCTAAAAAAAGCAATTTCTTGTCGGATATTCTTGTCAGAAAGTTGCGCTAACAAAATCGTTCTAATAGTAGTTGCTTGAGCAAGATTCGGATATGTTTTTAACAAACGCACCAACAACCATTGACCGTGAACAGCTGAGTGCCAGTCAAAACAACCATAAAAAGCAGGATGTAATTCAGCTGGACTAGCTAAATCAGCCGACGAATTCAACACTTGTCCAAGCTTGTTTGGGAATTCTTGTTGAGCACATTTGATCGGAAGTGCAACCAATCGTTCTGCATTTTTCAGGTCAATTTGCCCAAATAATGGACTAAAACTGAAGGTAACTATTAGTAATCCTATTAAATTTTTCACACCGCTATTTTTAACGAAGTTACGAAAACACAATCATTTATTTTTGTTGGCTTCAAAAGTTTATAAAGGATCAAAGTGGGGGATTACAAATGAAAATCTTGCTTAACTTTATACGCAGTATGGAAACGGACGTTATTCAACGAAAAATTGTTCACATAGATATGGATGCGTTTTATTCATCAGTCGAGCAACTTGATTTTCCTGAATTGAGAGGCAAGCCAATTGCTGTTGGTGGGAGTAAAGAGCGTGGAGTAGTTGCTGCGGCAAGTTACGAAGCACGTCAATTTGGTGTCAAATCAGCAATGCCAAGTGTTATTGCAGCGCGAAAATGTCCGCAGTTAATATTTGTCAAACCACGTTTTGAGCGCTATCAAGAAATTTCCAAACAAATCCGCGCAATTTTTTATGATTACACCGATTTAGTCGAGCCGTTATCGCTTGATGAAGCGTTTTTAGACGTAACAGAAAACAAAAAAGGAATGCTTTCGGCAAGCCTTATTGCGCAAGAAATCCGCGATCGCATTCTATCAGAAATTGGATTAACTGCTTCAGCAGGTATTTCAATCAATAAATTCACAGCTAAAATTGCATCGGATTTTAACAAGCCAAATGGACAAAAAACAGTTCCGCCAAATCAGGTGAAAGACTTTTTAGCTGCATTACCCATTGAAAAATTTTTCGGGGTTGGAAAAGTGACTGCTGAAAAAATGAAAAGTCAAGGAATCTTTAATGGGGAGGATTTGCGGCTGAAAACCTTGGAGTTTTTGAATCAAAATTATGGCAAACAAGGCGCTCATTTTTACAACATAGTCAGGGGGATTCAATTTTCACAAGTGAAACCTGATCGAATAAGAAAATCAATCGCAGCAGAGCGAACATTTGGAAGTGACATTATTTCACAACGCTACATGTTGCAACAATTGGAGCGCATCGCAGATGAGTTAGAAAGACGATTGATGAAAAACGAATCGAAAGGAAAAACGATTACTTTAAAACTGAAATTTACTGATTTCACAATACAAACAAGAAGTAAAACAGTTCTTCATTGGGTGCAAAAAAAAGCTGATTTTTTTCCTATTGTGGAGGAGTTATTACTGCAACAACCAATTGAAAAGTCGGTTAGGTTGTTAGGGATTTCATTTTCAAAATTGGACAATAATGAGGAATTAGACCAGCGTTCAATTTCCGTTCAATTGCGCTTCGATTTTTGAGTCAAAAGCATCAATAAAATCAAGTAAGTTGAATAATACGTGTATTCCAGCATATTTATTTAAAAATCACTTGTTAATAAAAAATAGAGTTCCTATCTTTGCACCCCCAAATTGGGTATATTGTCTTATTTAAAATTTAGAAGTAGTGGATACTTTAAGTTACAAAACTGTGTCTGGCAACAAGGAAACCGCAAATAAAAAGTGGTTGTTGGTAGACGCTGAGGGCCAAACTGTTGGTCGCTTAGCAAGCAAGGTAGCGAAGTTAGCTCGTGGAAAACACAAAGCAAACTTCACACCGCATGCAGACTGTGGCGATAACGTAATTGTTATTAATGCAGCAAAAATTTCATTCTCTGGAACCAAAATGGTTGACAAAGAGTATGTGCGTTACACTGGTTACCCGGGTGGACAGCGTTCGTTAACAGCTGAAGAGTTGTTGAAACGTAATCCTGCTCGTGTTATTGAGAAAGCAATCAAAGGTATGTTGCCAAAAAACACATTGGGACGCCAATTATACACAAACATCAAAGTGTATGCTGGAGCAGAACATAAACAAGAGGCGCAACAACCAGAGGTCATTAACCTTGATTTATTTAAATAACAGTTATGGAAGTAATTAACGCATTAGGAAGAAGAAAAACTTCAGTTGCTCGTGTATACTTATTAAAAGGTACGGGTAAATTGACGATTAATAAAAGAGATTACAAAGAGTTCTTTCCTGTAGCAATGTTGCAAACGAAAGTTGAACAACCGTTTAACTTAACTGACACATTGGGACAGTATGATATCAAAGTAAACGTAGCAGGAGGTGGCGTAAATGGACAAGCGGAAGCAGTTCGTTTAGGTATTTCTCGCGCTTTAGTTGAAGTTTCTGCAGATTATAAAACTTTATTGAAAGCAGAAGGTTTAATGACACGTGACCCAAGAATGGTGGAACGTAAAAAACCAGGTCAACCGAAAGCACGTAAGAAATTCCAGTTCTCGAAACGTTAATCTCGAAAACTATTTCCGTTTTTTCGGAAGTTGGGATTGTTTAGTATCCAAGCGCGAAGTACCCGACAATGCTATTGTCCCCCTCGCTAGCTGATTACTAAAAACAGCTTATTGAAGAATAAGCAAAACTGCTGAAAAGCAGGGAATGTAAACAATTTAAAAAAAAGAATTATGTCTAAAGTTAATTTTGATAATTTATTAGCAGCAGGTGTTCACTTCGGACACTTAAAAAGAAAATGGAACCCGGCTATGGCGCCGTATATCTTTGACGAGAAAAAAGGTATCCACATCATAGACCTTAATAAGACAATTGCACATCTTGATCAAGCTTGTGCGGCAATGAAGCAAATTGCTAAGTCGGGTAAAAAAGTACTTTTTGTTGCTACTAAAAAACAAGCAAAAGAAATTATTGCTACTCGTGTAGCTGAATTAAACATGCCATTTGTTACTGAGCGTTGGTCAGGAGGAATGTTAACAAACTTCCAAACAACTCGTAAGTCTATTCGTAAAATGTCAGCTATTGACAAAATGAAAACAGATGGTACATGGGAAACATTGAACAAACGTGAGCGTTTATTCAAAACACGTCAACGTGAGAAATTAGAGAAAAACTTTGGTTCTATCGCTGACATGACACGTCAACCAGCTGCTATTTTCATCGTTGATATCTTGAAAGAGCACATCGCATTGAGTGAAGCAAAACGTTTGAACGTTCCTACTTTCGCTATGGTCGATACAAATTCAGATCCACGTTTAGTAGATTTCCCAATTCCTGCAAATGATGATGCTACAAAATCTATCTCTATCATTTTGGATGCAATTTGTGGAGCAATCAAAGAAGGTTTAGAAGAGCGTAAAGCTGGTTCTGGTAAAGACAAAGAAGAAGCTGTAGCTGAAACGCCAGTACAAGCTGAAGAAACAACAAACGAATAATTTAAAGATACAAGTCATGGCAATTACTGCGTCAGATGTAAATAAATTGCGCCAGCAAACTGGTGCTGGAATGATGGACTGTAAAAACGCGTTGGTTGAAGCTAACGGTGATTTTGAAGCAGCAGTCGATCTACTTCGTAAAAAAGGTCAAAAAGTTGCAGCGAAAAGAGGTGAAAACGAAGCTTCTGAAGGGTTGGTTTTAGCTCAAACTTCTGCTGACAACAAATTAGGTGTCATTCTTGCTTTGAACTGTGAAACAGATTTCGTTGCTAAAAATGAAACATACCACAATTTCGTTCAAAGTTTAATGGACATCGCAATGAATAACTTGCCAGCTTCTGCTGAAGAGTTGAAAGCATTGAAATACGATGATAAATTAACTGTTGAAGAGAAAATCACGGAGCAAGTTGGTGTAATTGGAGAGAAATTAGATCTTTCTGCTTATGCTTTGTTGAAAGGTGAAGCAGTTGTTGCTTACAATCACCCAGGAAACCAATTAGCTACAATGATCGTATTGAACGTCGCTACTGAGAATGCTCTTGAGGCTGGTCGTCAAGTTGCAATGCAAGTTGCTGCGATGAACCCAATCGCATTGAACAAAGATGGAGTTGATCCTCGTACAATCGAACGTGAAATTGAAGTTGGTAAAGATTTGGCTATCCAAGAAGGTAAACCAGCTGAAATGGCTGAGAAAATCGCTCAAGGACGTTTGGCTAAATTCTTCAAAGAAAACACATTGTTAAGTCAAGAATTTATTCGTGACAACAAAATGACTGTGGAAGATTTCTTGAAATCAACTGAAAATGGTTTGACTGTTTCAGAATTTAAAAGATTCTCTTTGAGCTAATCAAAAGATTCAATCATAATTAAATCCCGTTAGTCTTCGATTAACGGGATTTTTTATTTGAATTCAGTTTGGCAATCTTTGCACCGATTCACCCGTTTCGAATGTATCGGGTAGATAAAAGAAATCAATGAAATCAAAACGGAAACAACAGTCCAAGTTGATTTTAACGCCAATACCTCCATTTCTATAGCTGTTGATGCACAAGCTGGACATTGAATAATTACCTCGTTTTCATCTAAATAGGGACGAGACTCAATTTCTGAAAGAAATTTCATCGCAGCATCAACGTCATTTGTTGCAACTGACAACTTTATTCCACCAACTGTGATGTTGAACAAGGGGTTTAGTGTAACAATATTTTCATCAAACAAATAGCACGAAATCCCTTCTGCTTCAATAGCTGCTTTCAGAATGTGCGCATCCATTGCGTTATCAAATGTTTTCAGCGTAGTAAATGACATCTTTTTTGATTAAAATTAGCGAAAGCATATGAATTGCACGCTTTTCTCTCAAAAAAAGAAACACGATTAAAAAATTTCTGAATGATTCCCCTTATATTTGTCACATAGCATTTGAAAATTATGAAATACCGTCGCATTCTACTAAAATTAAGTGGAGAATCCCTTATGGGAGATAAACAATTTGGAATTGATAATCAACGATTAAACGTTTACGCCAATCAAATCAAAGAAATCCATGAACTTGGTGTAGAAGTCGCAATTGTTATTGGAGGCGGTAATATTTTCAGAGGTGTACAAGCAGAAGAAGGTGGCATGGACCGTACTCACGGAGATTACATGGGAATGTTGGCTACGATGATTAATTCTATGGCGCTTCAAGCAGCATTGGAATCAGTTGGTTTACAAACTCGACTTCAATCGGCTATCGAAATGAAAGAAATTTCAGAACCGTATGTGCGCAGAAAAGCTGTTCGTCACCTTGAAAAAGGTAGAGTAGTTATTTTTGGTGCGGGTACAGGAAATCCATTTTTCACAACAGATTCAGCAGCATCGTTGCGCGCAATAGAAATCAATGCTGACGTTATTTTGAAAGGAACACGCGTTGATGGAATTTATACTGCTGACCCAGAAAAAGATCCGAATGCAACTAAATTTGATTATATCACGTTTGACGATGCTTACGGTAAAGGTTTGAAAGTAATGGACATGACTGCGTTTACTTTGTGTAAAGAAAATGACTTGCCAATAATCGTTTTTGATATGGACACACCAGGAAATTTAAAACGACTATTAGCAGGAGAACAAGTTGGAACGATCGTTCGCAATTAATAACATTCATTTCTTAAAATATGATTGAGGATTTACAACTAATTTACGATGAAATAAAGTCATCAAATGCAAAAGCAATTGTGCACTTTGAAAATGAATTATTGAAAGTAAGAGCTGGAAAAGCAACGCCATCAATGTTATACAGCGTGATGGTAGATTATTATGGGTCACCAACACCGATTCAACAGGTTGCAAATATCAGTTCTATGGATGCACGCACTTTAACAGTTCAAGCATGGGAAAAAAACATGTTGAATGAAATCGCTAAAGGAATCATGAATGCAAACTTGGGATTGAATCCACAGAATAATGGCGAACAATTAATCATTCAAATTCCACCATTGACGGAAGAGCGTAGACGTGACCTTGTTAAGAAAGCAAAAGCGGAAAGTGAACATGCTAAAATTGGTGTTCGTAATAACCGTAAAGATGGCATTGACATGATCAAAGACTTGAAAAATGAAGGAATGTCAGAAGATTTAGCGAAAGATGCTGATAACGAAGTGCAAAAGATTACGGATGCTTACATCAAAAAAATCGACGAGCTTTTAGAGTTGAAAGAAAAAGACATTATGACTATCTAATCATGAAAATAGCTTTTGTTTCTTTCTTGGTATTATTGCTTTTCGCTTGTTCCAAAAACAAACGAATCATCAATAGGCTAGCAGGGAAATGGCAGTTTTATGATGTTTTACATTACGATGGTTCTCATTCCTACCCGAATGAGACACTAATTTTTGAAAAGGGAGAAGCGGATGGAAAATCCTTTCTCCCTTTATCTGTTTATAGTAGTGACACCATTAATGGATCGTATTTGGTTTCTAAAAAAGGGGATTACGTTTATTTTCAAAAAAATAATCAAAACAAAATAGATACTTGTTCTGTCGAAGATTTTGGAAAAACATTACTTGTTGTAAGAAATGTAGGAGATGTTTGGTATTTTAAAAAGTTAGAATAATCCTGCTTGTATTGGCACGAGTCCTTTTCCACCCACATAATACAAATAACCACTCACGTTTTTAAAACCAACTTTATGCAGTGCTGAAACATATGCATTCACCTGTTTCAAATAAGATGGTTTTTCTTCTCCCGTTTTAAAATCAATAACAACCGTTTCATTAGCGTTGTAAATTATTTTGTCTGGTCGAAGCTGCGTAGTTGCATCAATTGCTAGCGTTCGTTCGTTCAAATGCGTTCCTGCAGCAAACAATTGTTGAATTTGTTGGTTCGAATAAACCTCCTCAATCAAAACTAAAAGTTCTTGTTCAATTGCTTTCTCAATTTTACCTTTACGTATTTCGGTATTTAAAAAGGTGATGGCTTCCTCTTTTGAGGAGCTGTTTTCCATTATTCCATGAAATAGATTTCCAATACGTTTCTGTTTACTCAATGCAGTCGCCTCATCTTCATCTGTTGAAAACAAGCTAATTTCGGGGAACCATAAGAAATCCGACAAACTTGTTGCGGTAAACGATGAATCTGATATACTTTCTTCGAAAGTTCGTTCTGGTTTGTTACCAATAACTCCCTGAATTAGTTCTTCAGTGACGATAAATTCAGGATATAATGTACTTAGTGTAGTTAAAACTTTTTTGTTGGTATCTGAATGGCCAGAATTGGAGTAGAAATACAAGCGATCAACTGGACGTGTAAATGCGACATATAACAAATTGATTGCATCCATTAATTTCGCATCTTTTTCAATCAATCCCAATTCTTCAATTTCTGGGATAAAGTATTCGTTTTTAACCAATTTCGTTTCAATGAAATGTCCTTCTTTTTCAATAATTCTTGGCGCGTTTTCATTTTTAGTACTGCCAAAGTTTAAAAGTGGTATCAGCACAATCGGAAATTCGAGTCCTTTCGATTTATGCGCCGTCATGATTTTTATTGCATGTTTATTATCGGGCAATTGCACATTCGACTTGTGTCCTGTAGTTGCGTAATACGATAAAAAGCTCATCAAATCGGGACCGTTTGATAAATCGAAGTTAAATGAAATGTCTAATAGTTGGTGGATGTAAGCATTCTGAAGTTCATCAATGTTTTGAGAACGAATAAATGTTTGTATAAGCGAATAAATGGATTGATACCCCGAATTCAATAACGACTCATCAAATCCAGAGACTTCTAAATAAAGTGGAATAGAAAAACGTTTTTTACTTTTCCCATCTTGTTCAACCGTTTCAAAACACGCTTCATAAGCTGAAAAAGTCGTTCCTCTTGCTGCTAAACGGAAATATTTTTCCGCAAACTGCATTGCAAATTGATTTTCAAGAGGATTGCTGCGCCATTTTAAAAAACAAATGACTAATTGCACATATACATCGGAATCAACTAACAGAGAATCGCTTGAAACTACCGAAAAACCTTTTGTTTTGAGGTGATTTGCAAATGAATTACACGATCGTTTATTTTTTGACAAAATACAAATATCTCCTGGATTGTAGCCGTCTTGAATACATTCATTCACCCATTTTTCGAGTAAATCTAGTTCACTTTCTTTCTCCGATTTATCTTTTTGGTGATCCATTTTGAATGTAATCAATCCATTTGCTTTACCTCTGGGAGCTTGATTTATTTGTGCATAATACGATTGGCCACTTTCAGGCAAAAGCGGTTTTAACTCCGAAAAAAAAGCGTTGTTAAAGTTCACGATTTCAGCTGCTGAACGCCAGTTTTCTTCCAAACCGCTAACGTGTCCTTGTGCTTCAAAAAAGTCAGATTTCGAAGTTATTTTCGCATCATTCTCGGGATTGTAAATTCGGGGTAAAGCGACAAACTGCTCTGCAACACCATTTTTAAAGCGATAAATGGATTGTTTGGGGTCACCAACAATGAAATTAAATTGATTATGACCCAATGATTCGTGAACAAGTGGCACTAAATTGGTCCATTGCAAACGCGAAGTATCTTGAAATTCATCCAAAAAGAAATGTCCGAAACGTGTTCCAAGACGCTCATAAATAAAAGGAGCTTCTTCGTTTTTCACCAAATCGGCAACCAATTGATTGAATTCAGAAATACGAATTACAGATTCTTTTTGTCGAATTTGTTCCATGGAAAGCGCGAGTTCCTTCAAAATAGAAAGCAGGTAAAACTGTTTGGTTTTCAACTCTAAAACAAAGATCGTTTCTTTATTCGCAGACCAAAAGTCATGAACAGCATTTACCCGTGTAACTAATTCCTGTTGTCCTGTGCGTTCACCAGTAATGGTTATATTTTCTAAAAAGCTAGGCGTAAGATCCAGATTTGCAATAAGCTCGTCTGTTTTGAACTTGGTCGTAATAAGCTTGATAAGTCGTTTGTACGTGACACTTTTCTTTGAAAAATCATCTGAAGTCAAGCCGCTTGATTGAAGAGTTGCGCTCAAGTCTCGCAGTAGTTGTTGTAGTTGTAGTTTTAACATTTTAAGTGTTTCTTTCCAAGTACTCAAATCTTTTTCTGAAAAGGAACTAATTGTCAATTTTCGAATAACTTCAAAACTTTGTTCATTTTTTAGCAACGCTGCACTTGCCAACAGCGCTTTTTTGACGTTCCATTTGTTTTCTTCGTCAAAATTTGACTTTGCAAAATTGATTGCCAATTTGTATAATTCGTTTTGTTCTTTGGTGTCAATGGTATTCAGAAGTTCATCAACAGCTTTTTCCAAAATCAAATCTTCGTCTAAAACAACTTCGAATTGTTCGGGTAAATTCAAATCACGACTAAACGAACGAATCAAACGAAGGTTAAATTTATCAATCGTTAAAACATTGAAATCTTCGTATTGATGCAGTATTTTTTTTAACGTCAACCGAGCGTTTTTCTGAATTGTTTCGGGCGGTAAGCCAATGTATGCAGCTGTTTCAACAAGAAAAGATTGATCGAGTGTTGCAGTCGATAGTTTATTTAAGTCACCAATTATGCGTGTTTTCATTTCCAACGCAGCTTTGTTGGTGAAGGTCATTGCGATGATTTGACTCATTTCAGAACGGAGTTCGCCTTCACTCAATAACAAGCGCAAATAATTCCGAACCAAATTAAACGTTTTACCACTACCTGCAGAAGCATTAAGTATAAGAAAAGGTTTGTTGGCTTCAGTTATCATAGCTTTTTTATTGATTTCCCGAAGTTAATTGTTTGCAGTTAAAATTCAAATAAATAACGTTATTTATGAAAAGTTAATTTGCCTGTTGGCATTCATTTCACTAAATTTGAGTCATGAAGCTGTGCTCAACTTTTGCCATTCTTTTGCTGTTGCTTGTTTCTTGTGGAAAGGACAAGCCGGACGAATCTGTTGAAAAACCAGATCAGTTAGCTCTTCAGTTTGTGCCTTTTTTCGCAAACGACACCTTACACTTGGACAGTACTTATCAATTAGACTCTGGAGATAACATTCGTTTCTCTGACCTGAAATTTTTTATTTCCTCGTGCAAAAATGGCGCTAATAATTTCATACCAGTTAGTTTTTTTGATTACCGATCATCGGGATTTAAATTGGCTACAATTAATGGAAACGCATTTGATTTTGCTCAATTGTCTTTTGATTTGGGTGTTCCAACCAATTGGAATCATGCTGATCCGTCTACTTGGTCAACTAGCAGCCCCTTGAACATAACGAATGCTGGTGATATGTATTGGGGTTGGAATCCAGGTTATATTTTCTTGAAAATTGAAGCCAAGGCAGACACCATTCCAAATGGAATAGATTTATTTGATCATTTTATTACGTATCACATTGGAACTGACGCAGCTATTTCTGCACTTAATTTCGCACAAATCGACTGGTCACCTTTACAGAACAAGTTGAGTAAAGCTAATTTTAAGTGTGATTTAAAAGCGGTATTGGACAATACAATACACCCGATAAACATTCGAAACGAAAACACAACGCATAGTGGGGCAGGAGAGGCAGTATTAACAGAAAAAGTTCGCGCTAATTTTAGTTCATCAATTACACCGCTATGAATCGATTGTTGTTTTTATTGTTCGTTGTCATTCTTTTTGCCAATAGCTGTGTTAAAGATAACGTAGTATATGAACCAACTCCTTACACCTTAGCTATTCCATCACATTTTCCACCAATGCAAATTCCAGTTGATAATCCGATGACTGTTGAGGGAGTTTTGTTGGGACGCATGTTGTTTTATGAGAAAAAACTATCCTTGGACAATACCATTTCATGTGCTTCCTGCCATGCTCCAGCAAATTCGTTTACCGATAATGTTGCTTTTTCGGAGGGAGTCAATGGAACTTTAGGAAATCGTAATTCGATGCCCTTGATTAATTTGGGTTGGCAAACAAGTTATTTTTGGGATGGCCGTGCAAAAACGTTAGAAGAACAAATTTTAGCACCGGTACCGAATCCTATTGAAATGCATCAGACTTGGAAAGCTGCTACTGCAAAATTAATGCAAGACAAAGCGTATACCAATCAGTTTTACAAAGCTTTTGGCACAAAAAACATTGACTCAATTTTAGTCGCAAAGGCACTAGCTCAATTTTTGCGCACCATGATTTCGAGTACGTCAAAGTTTGATGTGATGTACAAATTTGAAAACGGGGTTGCGCTAACAACGGCTGAACAAGCAATAAAAAACAGTGTTACTCCAGAAGAATGGGCGGGATACGATTCGTTTAAAAGTTTGAATGGAGCCGATTGTTTTCACTGCCACAATGGACCATTGATGCATGTCAACAAGTTTTCTAACAATGGGTTAGATCTTGTTTTTTCAGATTTAGGACGAGGTGCTGTTACTGGAAATAGTTTGGACAATGGCAAGTTCAAAGTTCCAACTTTACGCAATATTGCTTTAACAGCTCCATACATGCACGACGGTCGCTTTGCGACATTGGACGAAGTTATTGAGCATTATTCATCAGGTGTTCATCAATCACCTACAATCGATCCATTAATGGAATTCGCCAATCAAGGTGGTGTGCAATTGGATCAAAATCAAAAAGCATATTTAAAAGCATTTTTATTGACATTAACAGACATGAATTTTGTAACCAATCCCAATTTTCAACCGTTACATCAATAGCAAACACTGATTATTTCATTACATTTGTACATCCATCAATAGAATTATGGTTGACGAGAGAAAATTAACGACAGAAGAAAAGGCCCTTAAGATAAATCTTACGAGCGATATATACGGTTGTTTTGCTGAAATTGGAGCAGGTCAAGAAGTAGCTGCAAATTTCTTTAAAGCCGGCGGTAGCTCAGGGACGATAGCTTATACACAATCGGCATATGACATGAAAGTGTCTGATGCTATGTATGGTCCTGCTGCGCGGTATGTTTGCGAAGAGCGTTTGGTGACAATGTTGGATACAGAGTTTCAAACACTGTGTTATCGTTTGCCAAAAAAGATGGAAGAGGCTCGTTTTTTCTCTTTTGCAAATACTGTTGAGTCGTTAAATTACCACAAAACAAATCAAGGTCAAGGTTGGGTTGGTATTCGTTACCAATCGAAACAAGGCGGACCTTCTAACGATATTATTTTACACGTAAAGTTACACGATAATTCGCACAAAGCTCAACAAGAAGCTTTGGGGATATTGGGTGTTAACCTTATCCATGCAGCTTATTTTTGCACGGCTGATTGGGATGATTTTTTAACAAACTTAGTTCATCGCATTCCGCGTGATCGTGTTGAAATCGATATGTTACGATTAACAGGACCTGATTTTGAACACGTAGATAATCGCATCATTTCATTAAACTTGGTTAAACGAGGGATGACAGATGCAACCATGTTCGATTTGTGTGGAAGTGTTTTACAACCAGCAGCATCGTTGTACAAGAAAAACATCTTATTGATGCGTGGTCGTTTTAGACCGGTGACGAAAGTTCACATCGATATGATTGAACATGGAAAAGAACAATTCTTAAAAGAAGAAGGTGTTCATGCGGACAATTTGTGTGTCATTTTTGAATTAACATTAAAAGATTTAACAGCTGACGGAAAGATTTCTGACAAAGATTTTATTGATCGTGCAGAATTACTTGGATCGCTTGGTTATACCGTAATGATTTCAAATTACTTGAAACATTATAAAATGCTCGATTATTTGTCAACCATTGCGCGTGGTCAAAAAATGGGTGTTATTGCGGGGATTTACAATTTACATACCATTTTTGACGAACGTTATTATGATAATTTACCTGGTGGATTATTAGAAGCATTCGGAAGAGGATTTGGTCACAACGTTAAGATGTTTGTATATCCAGCAATTAATGTTGATACAGGTGAATTGTACACATTAGATGCACTTCAAATTCCTAAAAATCTGAAAGGCTTGGTTCAGTTCCTGAAAGACAATAACAAACTTGAAGCATTTGCACATTTTGATCAGTCGTTGTTGCATATTCTTTCAGACGATGTCCTTTCAAAAATAAAAGCGCATTCCCCTTCTTGGGAACTAGATGTTCCTGAGGATGTAGCAAAAGCAATCAAGTTATTTGAATTGTTTGGTTATACTAATAATTCGATTCCGGTCGAATGTTAACGAATAGCTAACCAGATGCCTCACATAAAAAACGCATTAATCCGATTTCGAATAATAGATCGTGCGCTGAGTAATAAGTATGCCCCTTATCCATCAAAAGCAAAATTAAGGGAAGCATGCGAAGATGCGCTTTACGGAAGTGTAGATGGCGCGAATATTTGTGATTCTACGATTGAGAAAGACATGTTTGCCATGAAAATGGAACACGATGCTCCAATCAAATATTCAAAAAAGTATGGCGGTTATTACTATTCCGATCCAGATTATTCGATGAATGACATTCCGCTTACCGAAGATGATTTAGAAGCGATTCGTTTTGCAACAAACACATTGAGTCAATTCAAAGACATGGAGTTGTTTCAACAATTTGGTTTCGCAATTGATAAAATTGTTGATCGCATTTCAATTGCAAAAGATCCCAGTGATAAAGCGATTGTTGATTTTGTTCAATTTGAGACACCCATTAAATCTCGTGGAAATGAGTTTTTAAATTTGTTATTACAGGCAATTAAAAACAAAAATATCGTTCATTTTGATTACGAAAGTTTTCAAACGCAACAACGCAAAGCACGCAAAGCCTTACCACTTTTATTGAAAGAATACCGGAATCGTTGGTATTTGTTGTGCTTTGATGTATCGAAAGAAAACGTTATTACTTACGCGTTGGACAGAATGTTTGAATTGCAACTTACGGATGAAAAATGGACTGAGTCAATTGATTTTAATCCAGATCAATTTTTCAAACATGCTATTGGAATAACTGCAAGTGCAGGAAAACCTGAAAAAGTAATTTTCAAAGCAGATAATGTTGCAGCAAAATATATTGATTCACAACCGTTTCACAGCTCACAACAAATTGTGAAAGCAGGAAAAAACCGCACGACATTTGAAATGACTGTTTTCATTTCAGAAGAGCTAATCCGTGGATTATTGAGTTTCGGTGGTGAAATTCAAGTAATGCAGCCAGAAATATTAAAAGACCAAATTGTAAACCGTGTGAAAGCTATGGTTGAACAATACACATAAATTAAGAAAAACAACATGAGCTTAAAAGTAACCTTGGAAAACGGCGTTTGTACGATGACATTGAACCGTCCAGAAGTATTTAATTCGTTCAATAAATCAATGGCAATTGCGTTGCAAGAGGCATTAAAAACTGCTGAAAAAGATGATGCAGTGCGTTGTATCGTTTTAACAGGAGAAGGAAAAGCTTTTTGTGCTGGTCAAGACTTGGCAGAAGCAACGGATCCTAACGGACCTGAATTAAAACAGATTGTTAAAGAGCATTACAATCCAATCATTGCGTTAATACGAACTATCGAAAAACCAATAATTGGAGCGGTAAATGGCGTTGCGGCTGGTGCTGGTGCTAATATAGCATTGGCTTGTGACATTACAATTGCTTCTGAAAACGCGTCGTTTATTCAAGCATTTTCCAAAATCGGATTGATTCCTGATTCAGGAGGCACATTTTTCTTGCCTCGAATCATTGGTTTTCAAAAAGCTATGGCGCTAATGATGACAGGTGATAAAGTGTCAGCACAAGAAGCGGTTGATATGAACATGATTTATAAATCTGTTCCAGCAGATCAATTTGCAGAAGTTATTCGGTTGTTTTCAGAAAATTTAGCAAAAATGCCAACAAAAGCATTGGGATTGACAAAGCGTGCAATGAATCAAAGTATGCAAAACGACTTGACGCAACAATTGGCGTTGGAGGAATTATTGCAAACGGAAGCTGGTCAGACACATGACTTTAATGAAGGAGTTCAATCCTTTTTAGAGAAAAGAAAACCTGTTTTTGTAGGAAAATAAATGAGACTCAAGACATTTGGATTATGGAGTCAAGAATTGAAACAACCAATTTTCTTTTTCTAAAAAGCATCTAATAAGTATGAAACATAATTTCAGAGATTTAGGAATATGGAAAGATTCATTCTCAATTGTCAAAGAAGTCTATGAACTTTGTCAGAAATTACCTGATGATGAAAAATTTGGATTAAAAAGTCAAATCCAAAGATGTGCGGTTTCAATACCTTCCAATATTGCTGAAGGTTCAGGAAGAACTTCCGACAAGGAATTTCTCTATTTTTTGAATATTGCAATTTCATCTTCATATGAATTGGAAACACAATTACTTCTTTGTAATGAACTTTTTACAATAGAAGTGAATGACATAATTGAAAAACTGCACAGTAATCAACGTATGATAGGTGGTTTAAAACGAAAAATAAGTGCATTAAAATAAAAAAAACATTGATTCAGGATTCAAATCGGGATTGTACTTAATAATTAGTCCTGACTCTTGACTCCAAAAGTCTTAAAGTCTCAAAATATGGTAGTAGGAGTTGTTGGAGCGGGAACGATGGGGGCTGGAATAGCACAAGTCGCAGCACAAAATGGACATCAAGTAGTTTTGGTTGACACGAATCAAGAAATGCTAAACAAAGCAGAGCTTGGATTAGGAAAAGTGTTGGCACGCTTGGTAGAAAAAGGAACTATTTCAGCTGATGAACGCATAAACATACAAGGAAATATTACCTATACAACTTCAATAACCGATTTACAACATTGTGGAATGGTCATCGAAGCAATTGTAGAAAATTTAGGGGTTAAACACAAGGTATTCGAGTCCATTGAAAATGTAGTAGCACCAACATGTATTTTAGCAAGTAACACATCATCTCTTTCTATTGCAAGTATTGGTTCGGTATTAAAACATGCAAACCGTGTAATCGGAATTCATTTTTTCAATCCAGCACCGTTGATGCCACTTGTTGAAATTATTCCTGCTGTTCAAACATCAATTGCAACTTTGGATGAAGCAAAAGCATTGATTGATTCATGGGGGAAAGTAAGTGTTGTTTGTAAAGACACGCCTGGATTCATTGTGAACCGAGTTGCCCGACCATTTTATGGAGAAGCATTGCGTATTTACGAGGAAGGAATAGCAGATTTTGCAACAATTGATTGGGCGATGACTTCAATTGGTGGATTTAAAATGGGGCCATTTACCTTAATGGATTACATTGGAAATGATGTTAATTACACCGTAACTGAATCAGTTTTCGAAGCATTTTATTACGATCCGCGTTTCAAACCGTCATTTACTCAAAAACGTCACAAAGAAGCAGGGTTCTTCGGAAGAAAAACGGGAAGAGGTTTTTATGATTATTCAGAAAATGCACAACAACCCATTCCAAATGAAGATACTCAATTAGGTCAGCAAATAGTTGATCGTATTTTAGCAATGTTAATCAACGAAGCATATGACGCGTTATTCATGCATGTTGCTTCAGCGGAGGACATCGATTTAGCAATGACAAAAGGAGTGAATTACCCCAAAGGTTTATTGGCTTGGTCGAATGAAATTGGGATTTCAAAAGTACTCAATCAACTCCAAGATTTATTTGAATTATACGGTGAGGACAGGTACCGACCAAATGCGCTTTTAAAGCGACTAGCAAAATAATAGTGATGGGAGTTGTTACTCCCATTTTTTATTCGGTAATTATTTTCTCTGCTTGTTTGCTGTAATAACCATTTTGTAATCGAATTTGATCAAATAGTTTTTTTGCGTCATCTTTTTCTCCATTGGATTTTTTAGCTAATGCCAAATACCATTGAGCTTCTTCGTTGAAATTTGAAAAACTCAATTGAAGGCAAGTTGAAAAAGCAACACACGCTTTGTTGTATTCCTGTAAATTATAATAACAGAGACCGCTGTAGAAACGTGCATTCAAGTCATCTGGATATGTTTCAAGTATTTTATTAAATCGTGTTAATGCTTGTTTCCAATTTGATTTGTTCAAATACCCAAGTGTTTTTTGCAAATAATCAATGTATGGAATTGCTACCGATTGAAAAGTTGCATCAACTTGTGGCTTTTTATCGTATTCAATATCGGCACTTGTTCCTGTTAAAGTAATTTGTTCCGATTCAATTTTCGGTCGTTCTCTGTATTTTGTGTAATCAATTGCCTTGAAAGCATGCAGATAAATTTCAGCTGCTTTCGTTTGTTTCGCTATTTCAGTTGTATGCTGAATTATTGTTACGGGTAACGGAGAAAGCGTTTTTTCATCGATGATAAAATCTTCTTGTTTTTCATGCGATGCGCTTTGTTCACTTCGAATGTGTGATTGATGGATCAATACCTCTTTCTTTGATATTTGTTGATTGGTTGGAAGCGCTTTTAATTGATTAATCGCTTGTGGCAATGCAACATCACTTTTATCAATAACTAATTGAATGGTCGATTTTAACGTTTGTTGAGATGTATTGTTTTTAAGAAGAAAGAAAACTGCAAACAAACTAATTCCAAAAAGGATAATAAAGCTTACGTTGCGTGCTATTCGGCGTGTGCTTTTAGTTTGACGATAAAACGTTTCATCCATTTTTACTAGTTGCTTAGTAGTTAGTCCGCTTTCGGTCCAACCATCTAGAGCATCTTCGTCAAAATTATCTGCAAGTTTCCCTTCAATGATTCGTTTGTCATTCTCTGATGAGTTTTGATAACGATCAATAAGACCTCTCGATATGTGCGTGTTATTTTTCATTGTTTTCCATCCAGATTTTAAGATTTCTTTTTCCATTTTGAATCGCACTTTTCACTGTTTTTAATGGCAATTTCAGTTGTTCACTAATTTGATTATACGACAGATTCTCAAGATAGAATAATTGCACACATTGAAATTGTTCTTCTTTTAATGTGCTAAGTGCTTTTTCTAATAAGTCAATTTGTAGTTCTAGTGCATATTTTTCAAATTCAAGTTCTTCTATTTCCTGCGGAATATCAAAATCAAGTGAGCTAGTCGCTAATTTCTTTTTTCGCATTAATTGAAAGCAATCATTTTTAGTAACTTGATATAACCAAGACTTAAAATGTGTTATTTCATGTTTGATTAATTTTTCAGATAAAGTAGAAAAGAGTGTAAGTGTAATGTCCTCTGCATCTTCTTTGTTTTTTAAATACTTCAAGCATGTTCCAAATACCAAGTGGCTGTATCGTTCATATAATATAGTAATTGTATGCGCACAATCTTTTTCTCTGAACAGAATGATTAATTCCTGATCAGTGAGCTTTTGACATGATTTTAAAGTTGCTCGAAAAAGATTCATACCTTATAGATGCTAAAAAGTGTTATTTCCATAAACAGTATTAAAAATACACTTAAATTTAATACCGAACGAGTAATTTGAAGCAACATGGGAAAAAGAATCGGTGTATTAACTTCTGGGGGAGACGCACCAGGAATGAACGCTTGTATTCGAGCGGTTGTTAAATCGAGTATTGCACAAGGTGCAACTGTTTTTGGAATTGAAGATGGTTTTCAAGGATTAATAGAAGGTCGAATAAATGAATTGACATATCAACATGTCAACAACATCATTCATTTAGGTGGTACGATATTAGGTTCTGCTAGGAGTTCTGAATTTTTATCGATTGAAGGTAGAAAACGAGCAATTGCAAATTGCGTGTTAAATAAAATTGATGCGCTTATCGTTATTGGTGGCGACGGCACATATAAAGGTGCGCTAGCTCTAAGTAAAGAATCGAGTCTTCCTGTAATTGGCATACCAGGTACAATTGATAATGACATTGCATCAACTGAAATGACGATAGGTTTTGACACATGTTTAAATACAGTTATCAATGCTGTTGACAAGATTAGAGATACAGCCACAAGTCATCACCGTATTTTTTTTGTAGAAGTTATGGGAAGGAATTCCGGTAAAATCGCCTATCATGCTGCTATCGCTAGCGGTGCAGATCACGTATTAATTCCAGAAACAAAGACAAATATAAAAGCGTTAGCCAAAGATTTAGCTCAATCAAAAGGAACAAGAAGTTCTATAGTTATAGTCGCGGAAGGTGATGATGAAGGTGATGGACAACAAATTTTATCAGAAATAAAAACACTTTTACCAGAGTTTGATTTGAAATACACAAAACTTGGTCATGTACAACGAGGCGGAAGTCCTTCTGTTAATGATCGTATTTTAGCAACCAGAATGGGGGATTATGCAGTTTCACTATTGCATTTAGGGGTGTTTAATAAAATAATTGGAATGAATAGTGGCTTTTTAACAACTGTTGATTTAGCTTCTTTGGACAATATTATTAACTCGAATCACCAGGAAAGTATACAGTTATTAGATAGATTGCTTACCAGACATTAAAAAACTTCAAAAAAAGTTCAGATTGTAAGTAATGTGTTTTCAAGCGATTAAGCGAATGTTATTATAGTTTTAAAAAAAGAAATGTTAATAATGCTTGTTTAAGTAAAAAGAGTGTGTATCTTTGCACCCGCTTAGCACGATAGGCG
>JACCDH011639391.1_pt1 | contig 86109 bp, 80 predicted proteins | sample 7442481 | NCBI WGS metagenome assembly JACCDH01 (sample SAMN15323433, study PRJNA562643) | freshwater metagenome | isolation source: river surface water | place: USA:Blue River Watershed | collected 2017-08-15 | reverse complement strand
GAACGCGACAAGAATTTACGGTCCATTTCCAATAATTCGGATTTTTCGCGAATTAATTTTAGCATTTCATTCGCTGGCATTTCGTCTTGCTTGTTTGCCTTACGTTTTTCGTTGATGGCCGTTTTAATGAAATTAGTTACCGAAACCCCTGGGATTTCTACAGGATATTGAAACGATAAGAAAACCCCTTTATGTGCTCTTTCTTCTGGTGCTAATTCTGAAATTTCTTCTCCGTCTAAATAGATTTCGCCTTCAGAAACTTCATAATTTTCATTTCCAGCAATGATTGAAGATAAAGTAGATTTTCCGGCACCATTTGGACCCATAATCGCATGTACTTCTCCTGCTTTAATTTCAAGGTTGATTCCTTTTAATATTTCTTTGTCTTCAACAGACGCGTGTAAATTTTTTATCTGTAACATTATGTAAATGTGTTATTTATTCTAATTTTTGATTGATTATCCTACTGAACCCTCTAAGCTAATTTCCAATAATTTCTGTGCTTCTACCGCAAATTCCATTGGTAATTTGTTCAAAACTTCTTTACTGAATCCGTTTACGATTAAGGCAATGGCTTTTTCGGTTGGAATGCCTCGTTGGTTACAATAGAACACTTGATCTTCTCCAATTTTTGAAGTCGTAGCTTCGTGTTCAATTTTCGCCGATGCATTTTTACTTTCGATATACGGAAACGTGTGTGCGCCACAATTATTTCCCATTAAAAGTGAATCACATTGTGAAAAATTACGTGCGTTTTCGGCTCTTGCTCCTATTTGCACTAACCCTCTATAACTATTTTGTGATTTTCCTGCTGAAATTCCTTTCGAGATAATGGTTGATTTAGTGTTTTTCCCCAAATGAATCATTTTCGTTCCCGTATCGGCTTGTTGGAAATTATTGGTAACCGCTATTGAATAAAATTCGCCAATTGAATTATCGCCTTTCAACACACAAGAAGGATATTTCCAAGTTACTGCCGAACCTGTTTCTACTTGCGTCCACGAAATTTTAGCATTTTTCTCGCACAAACCTCTTTTGGTAACAAAGTTGTAAACGCCTCCTTTGCCTTCTTTGTTTCCAGGATACCAATTTTGAACCGTTGAATATTTGATTTCGGCATCATCAAGAGCAATTAATTCTACCACGGCTGCGTGCAATTGGTTTTCATCACGACTCGGTGCCGTACAACCTTCTAAGTACGAAACATAACTGCCTTCATCGGCAATTAGCAATGTTCGTTCAAACTGACCCGTTCCACCTTGATTAATTCGAAAATAGGTTGATAATTCCATTGGACAACGGACGCCTTTTGGAATGTAACAAAAACTTCCATCTGAGAAAACCGCCGAGTTTAAGGCCGCATAAAAATTATCTTTCATAGGAACAACCGTTCCTAAATGTTTACGAACTAATTCTGGATGCTCTTTAATAGCTTCCGAAATCGAACAAAAAATAATGCCTTTTTCGTTTAATGTTTTCTTGAATGTAGTTGCCACAGAAACCGAATCTACCACAATGTCAATCGCCACGTTATTCATTTTCTTTTGCTCATCAACGGAAATTCCTAACTTTTTATACATTGCTAAAAGTTCAGGGTCAACATCTTCTAGTTTTTTATTCGGATCGGCTTTTTTAGGTGCTGAATAATAGGAAATTGCCTGAAAATCGGGTTTTTCATAATCTACGTTTGCCCATTCTGGTTCAATCATTTCTTGCCAAGCACGAAACGCTTCTAAACGCCATTCTGTCATCCATTCTGGCTCGTCTTTTTTCTTTGAAATAGCACGAACAATATCTTCATTTAACCCAACAGGAAACGTTTCCGAGTCTAATTCGGTATAAAATCCGTATTCGTATTCTTTATTTTCTAATTCAACTTTTAAGTCGTCCTCAGTATATTTGCTCATATTTTTTGATTTATAGAGAAAAACTCTCTCCACATCCACATGTTCTTTGTGCATTAGGATTGTTAAAAACAAATCCTTTTCCATTCAATCCTCCTGAATATTCTAAAATGGTTCCTGCTAAATAAAGAAAACTCTTTTTTTCAACAACAATTTTTACAGCATTATCTTCAAAAACTTTGTCATTTTCACTAACTTCTTTATCAAACTTCAATTCATAAGATAATCCCGAACATCCGCCACTTTTTACGCCCACTCTAACGAAATCTTTGGTGGCATCAAAACCGTCTTCTTGCATCATAGCAACGATTTTTTTACTTGCAGTATCAGAAACTTTAATCATGTTATTTTGATTTTGTCTAAATTAATGACAAAGATAAGTCATAATTTGCTTTTTACAAGGTTTGCTAACATTTTTATAACTTATTAACGCATAACTTTTATTTATAATTTACTTAAGAAAAAAGTATAATCAATTTTTGTAAATTGCAGAAATTTTGATTCATTATGAAATTACATGCTATTGAAGCTGGAAACTTTAAACTTGATGGAGGCGCTATGTTTGGTGTTGTGCCAAAAACCATTTGGAACAAAACAAATCCAGCAGATGAAAATAACTTAATTGATATTGCTGCAAGGTGTTTATTAATAGAAGACGGAAATCGGTTGATTTTAATTGACACAGGAATGGGCAACAAACAAACGGATAAATTTTTTGGCTATTATTCGCTTTGGGGTGATCATTCGTTAGATAAATCATTAAAAAATGCTGGTTTTCATCGCGATGATGTTACAGATGTATTTATGACACATCTGCACTTTGACCATTGTGGTGGAAGCGTGAATTGGAACGCGGCCAAAACAGGCTATGAAGTGGCATTTAAAAACGCCAAATTTTGGACGAATGACAATCATTGGGAATGGGCTACAAAACCCAATTCAAGAGAAAAAGCATCTTTTTTATATGAAAACATTATGCCGATGCAAGAAAGCGGTCAACTGCATTTTATCAAACGACCAGAGGGCGATTTTTTGCAAAAATCTGAATTAGGTTTTGGTATATTTTTTGCCGATGGCCATACCGAAAAACAAATGATTCCGCATATCAATTATAATGGAAAGACTATTGTTTTTTGTGGTGATTTATTGGCAACCGCTGGCCATATTCCTGTTCCCTATGTAATGGGTTATGACACGCGTCCGCTTTTAACTATGGATGAAAAATCAAAGTTTATGACCGCTGCCGCAGAAAATAATTACTATTTGTTTTTAGAACATGATGCGCATAATCAAATTATTACGGTAGAAAAAACCGAAAAAGGCGTTCGCCTAAAAGATGTTTTTTCTTGTCAAGATATCTTTTAATCAAACTATTAATTTCAAACAATAAAAATGAAAACTATTCGTATCCCTTTTTATGTAACCATTTCGTTAACATTAGTTTTTGCAGGTTGTGGCTCTTCAAAAATTATTCCAACTCCGGTTGAGAATATTGATAGAATACCTCTAAAAATTGCTCCAATAAAAGAAAAAGATTTACAACGCTGGTCACACTTAGACCTAACAAAAGACACAATTCCCGGCATGAGCGTGGACAAAGCGTATGCAGAATTATTAAAAGGAAAAAAAGGCCAAAAAATTGTTGTTGGCGTGATAGATTCTGGTATTGATATAAATCACGAAGACTTAAAAAATGCTATTTGGACAAATCCTAAAGAAATAGAAGGTAATAATATTGATGATGACAACAATGGCTATGTTGATGATATACACGGATGGAATTTTTTAGGTAATGCCAACTACGAACAATACGAATTTGTTAGAATTGTAAAAAAGGGGGCTGGGACAGCTGATTACGAAAAAGCAAAAGCAGAATTAGAAAAAAAACGTAAAGAGGCTGAAGAAGAAAAACAACAATTAGATTTCATTTTAGATGCTGAAAAAAGCATAAAAAATTATCTAAAAAAAGAGGATTATACAATTGAAGATATTAAAAAAATTGACGCTAAAGATGTAAACATGTCAAGAGCTAAGTCGGTTTTTCTTCAAATTTTGTCAACTACTTCTGTAGCTGACTTTAAAAAAGAAATAGAAGAATTTAAAGACCATGTTTATACGCAGGTTAACTATCATTATAATGTGTCTTTTGACGGCAGAAAAGCCGTTGGTGACAACCCAAATGACATAACAGATAAAAAATATGGAAACAACAATGTTATAGGTCCTGATTCAAAAGATGCCAAACACGGAACACATGTCGCTGGAATTATTGCACAAGCAAGAGGTAACAAAAAAGGTGGTGACGGAGTCATAAACAACGTTTCAATTATGGCAGTTAGAGCAGTTCCTAATGGAGACGAATATGATAAAGATATAGCGTTAGGAATTCGTTATGCTGTCGATAATGGCGCTAAAGTTATAAATGGTTCTTTTGGAAAATATTTTTCACAAAATAAAGAATGGGTTATGGATGCTATCAAATATGCAGCATCAAAAGATGTTTTAGTGGTTGTTGCTGCCGGAAATGAATCTTACGATTTAGATACCACTAATAAATATCCAAACGACACCTATGACAACTCTCCTGAATATACAGATAATGTATTGATAATTGGTGCAATTGGTCCAAATTATGGTTCAAAACTAGTCGCAGATTTTTCAAATTACGGTAAAAATAATGTAGATATTTTTGCGCCGGGAGATAAAATTTATGCTACAACTCCACTAAACACCTATGAATACCTTCAAGGAACGTCAATGGCTTCGCCAAATGTTGCTGGTGTAGCTGCATTAATTCGCTCTTATTATCCTACGCTAAGTGCTAAAGAAGTAAAAGCTATTATATTGGAAAGCGGCACAACATTAAATAACACCATTACTGTAGGAGAAGACAAACACAAAGCAAATTTTAAAGAAATTTCAAAAAGCGGAAAAATTATTAATGCTTATAATGCATTATTATTAGCCGAAAAAAGAACAAAAAAATAAGAAATGAGACACCTATTTAATTCTATTCCCCTATTTTTTTTACTATTTACGGCAGTAAGTAACGGACAAAACCACCCTAATCCGGGTTATTGGCAACAACACGTTGATTACAAAATGAATGTAACTGTAGATGCAAAGAAGTACCAATATTCAGGTAATCAAGAATTGGTCTATACAAACAACTCGCCAGACACTTTAAAAAAAGTATATTTTCATTTATTCCCAAATGCATTTCAACCTGGAAGCGCAATGGACATAAGGCTTCAAACCATTTCTGATCCCGATAAAAGAATGGTAAGAAAATTTATGAAAGAAAAAAAAGAAGTTAAAGAAAGCCGAATTAGCACCTTAAAACCTGACGAAATAGGATTTTTAAACGTTTCTAATTTAAAACAAAACGGTCAAGTGGTTGTTTCAAAAGTTGAAGGGACAATATTAGAAGTTACACTTAACGAGGCTATTTTGCCAAAAAGCAAAACAGTATTTTCATTAGATTTTTCAGGGCAAGTTCCTTTGCAAATTCGTCGTTCTGGAAGAAATTCTGAAGAAGGTGTTGCGTTTTCAATGACGCAATGGTATCCTAAAATGGCCGAATTTGATTTTGAAGGCTGGCAGGCCGATCCTTATATTGCAAGAGAATTTCATGGGGTATGGGGAAATTTTGATGTGAAAATAACAATTGATAAAGACTACACTATCGGCGGAACAGGGTATCTTCAAAACAAAAATGAAATTGGAAAAGGATATGAAGATGCTGGCATTCAGGTTGTATATCCTAAAAAAAAACGAACACTAACTTGGCATTTTTATGCACCAAACGTTCATGATTTTGCATGGGGAGCTGACAAAGAATACGTTCATGATAAAATTATTGGAGAAAACAACGTAGAGCTGCATTTTTTCTACAAAAACAAACCTGAAAACATTGAAAATTGGAAAAAATTGCAACCAAAAACAGCAGAATTGTTAGCTTTTTATAATAAGCATGTAGGCGCGTATCCTTACAAACAATATTCTGTAGTTCAAGGTGGAGATGGCGGTATGGAGTATGCTATGTGCACACTTATTACAGGTAATAGAAGTTACGGTAGTTTAGTTGGGGTAACCGCTCATGAATTTGCACACAGTTGGTTTCAGCACATATTAGCCACCAATGAAGCTAAACATTGCTGGATGGACGAAGGTTTCACATCTTATATTTCAGACTTAGCCATGAATGAAATTATGCCGCCTAAAGAGCCTGAAAGCCCATTTGCGGATGCATACAAAAATTATGTTTACTTGGCAAATAGTGGCAAAGAACAACCCTTAACCAATCATGCCGATCGTTTTGATTTGAACATGGCTTATGGAATTGCCGCTTATAGCAAAGGAGAAGTTTTTTTAGCACAATTGGCACATGTTATTGGTGAAGAAAATCTCCAAAAAACAATAAAAAAATATTATTCCGACTTCAAATTTACACACCCAACACCAAATGACATTAAACGCACTGCAGAAAAAATTACAGGTGCTAATTTAGACTGGTATTTAAACGAATGGGCGCAAACCACAAATACTATTGACTATGCCATAAAAGAAGTGCAGAACAATGAAACTCAAACAAAAGTTACAATAGAACGAAAAGGAAGAATGCCAATGCCTATAGACATTGTTGTGGAATATACAGACGGGAGTAAAGACTATTTTTACGTACCTAACAGTTTGTTGCGTTGGGAAAAACCAAACCCATATCCAAACTTGAAACGAACCGTATTGTCAAGTTGGGACTGGGCTTTCCCCGCGTTTAGTTTTCAAATTAACAAACAAAAATCTGAAATAAAAGCAATTGATTGCAATCCAAACGGTTTATTAGCTGATGTAAAACCAGATGATAATAAAGTAACCCTGAACTAAAAAACACTTAAAGCCACTAATAAAGTGGCTTTTTTGTGCATTATAACTATCTTTGTCTCTGAAATGAAAGCAGACTTTACATACCCAAAGCACGAAAAACTGAAAAGTAAAAAAATTATTGATGCTCTTTTTTCCGAAGGAAAATCAGTGTCAAAATATCCTTTACGACTAGTTTATGTGCCGATTTCTGAAGAATCATATGTCTTTCTTAAAAACAATAACCCTCAGTCAGAAAATCATGTACTCGGTGTTTCTGTTTCAAAAAAATATTTTAAACACGCGGTTGATCGAAATTATTTTAAGCGCGTTTTAAGAGAATGTTACCGACTTAATAAAACCACGCTTGTTGGTCCCTTAAAAAAACCACATGCCTTTATGTTTTTTTATCAAAGCAATACAAAACTAACATTTGATGAAATTAACGAAAAAACGATTCAGCTATTTGAAAAATTTCATCTTAGTCAATAATAAATTAATTACTTTCGTATAATAAAAAATTAACTGTCCGCATGAATTTTTCCACAAGAAAGAAATATATTATCCCCGCACTTCTTTCGGGTTTCTTATTTATTGGTGTAAGTTTTCAAAATGATTTCTTTGAGCTTGCAAAACAAATAGAAATTTTTACCTCAATGTTTAAAGCCTTAAACCAAAATTATGTTGACGAAACCAATCCGGGAAACATGATGGACGTTGCTATAAAAAACATGTTAAAAGAATTAGATCCCTACACTGTTTTTTTTAATGAACAAGATGTGCTAAAACACAAAATCAACAATACGGGTGAATATACAGGTATTGGTGCCTTAATTACAAGAAAAGACGGACAGCTTATTTTGCGAGAAATATATGAAAATATGCCTGCGGACAAAGCAGGTTTTAAAGCGGGTGATGTCATAACACAAATAGGTGATGTCAATTTAAAAGACTTTAAAGAAGACGCCTCACAATTATTAAAAGGAGCCAAAAACACAAAAATTGACATCATTTATTCACGTCAAGGAACTGAAAAAAAAGGACAAATTATCTTAGATGAAGTAGAAATAAAAGCCGTTCCTTATTATAAATTACTAGCCAACAATGTTGGTTATATTGTTTTGTCAAAATTTAATGAAAAAGCGTCTTCCGAAACAAAAGAGGCTTTACTAACACTCAAAGAAAAAGGAGCTACTAAAATTATCTTAGATCTAAGAGATAATCCAGGTGGTTTATTGCACGAAGCGGTAAATGTGTGTAATTTATTTGTGCCAAAAGATGAAGCGATTGTAACAACAAAATCAAAAAATACGGTTCACAACCACACCTATAAAACAAAAAACGAGCCAGTGGATGTTGAAATTCCCCTAGCGGTTATCGTAAACGACCGAAGTGCTTCTGCCTCTGAAATTGTTTCTGGGGCCTTACAAGACCTTGATAGAGCAGTTATTGTAGGCAACAGAAGCTTTGGAAAAGGATTAGTTCAGCGCCCCTTTAATTTATCGTATGGAACACAAGTAAAGGTGACTATTTCTAAATACTATACGCCTTCTGGAAGATGTATTCAAGCAACAGATTACAGCAAAAAAGACGAAAATGGAAAGCCAATTAAAACATCAGAAAAAGAATTTAATGCGTTTAAAACCAAAAAAGGAAGAACCGTTTATGACGGCGGTGGTGTATTGCCTGATGTAGAAATTTCTGAAATGAAAAAAAGTGCTGTAGGTCAAAATTTAACAGATTCTGATGCATTATTTAATTTTGCCACACAGTTGTATTATAAAAATCCGAATGGCAAAGTGCCAAACGCTATTTCTGAAGCTGAATTTAGTGAATTTAAAACCTATATTAAGAAAGAACATGTTGACCTGAACTCGCAAATAGAAAAGTCGTTTAAAACACTTGTGGAATCGGCTAAAAAAGATAAAATTGAAAATGAATTAACAGTCGAAATTAAACAGCTTGAAACGGCTATAGAAAAAGCTAAAGATAAAGAATTAGACAAAAACAAAGAAGAGATTAAACGTTTGCTTTATCAAGAACTATTATTAAAATATGGCTATAGAAAAGACTTTTATGATTATGTTGCCGCTCGTTATACAGATGTTCAAAGAGCTATACAAATACTAACTAACACATCCGAATATCAAACTATTCTAAAAAAATAAACAAATGAAAAAAGTGTTTTTTATTGCTATTTTTTTTATTTCACTTTCGGCCTTTAGCCAAGAAGAAACCGTGCATTCTATTTATTTTGAATCGGATGTACACGAATTAAAAACACTACAATCTGAAGCAGTTGTGGCCTTTCTAAAGGTAATCGATACCACACGACTAGAAAGCATATCTATTTTTGGTTATTGTGATGATATTGGCAAAGTTGATTATAATTATAAACTTTCTCAACGTAGAGCAAATGGCGTAAAAGACATGTTAGTTAAAAAAGGAGTAAAACTAAAAATCATTGTCAAAATTGAAGGAAAAGGAAAGGTCATGATTGACGAAGATTTAGAAGACAATGTGCCTGAAGCAAGAGCAAAAAACAGGCGCGTAGATGTCGTGCTAAACTTTAAACCTATAATACTGGAAGAACTTAACATCCCTGGTTTGTATACAACTATAAGAAAAGATGCTGTAGAAGGTGATCGAATCTATTTAGAAAAATTACTTTTTGAACGTGGTAGCAGTAAATTGACGTCTAAAGCAAGAGAAGAATTAGATCGAATGGTTTTGCTTCTAAAAAGATATCCTAACATAGAATTCGAAATACAAGGCCATGTTTGTTGTACACCAAATTATCAAAAAGAAGCCATAGATAAAGACACCAAAAAAAGAGAGCTCTCAAAAAACAGAGCAGAGAGTGTGTATCGCTATTTTTTATCAAAAGGCATTAGCAAAACACGGATGACATTTAAAGGCTATGGCAACACACAATCATTAGGTAAAGATGCACAACTTGATAGAAGAGTGGAGTTACTAATTACTAAGGTATAAACAATACTATTCATAAAAGAAATTAATTTTTTGCTTGTAAAATAGAAATTAATTTGTCCTTATCTACTAATTGTTGTTTTAAATCCTCTATTCGTTCTTTCAATTGTGCAACCAATTCTTCTGGATAATTATTATGAACAACACCGTTAAATGTGCTAGTGTCTTGTGAAGTATTGTACTGAACAATGATTTTGCTGTCTGTTATTAAATCTATCATATCAACCTCTAATTCGCTAGAAAGTTGTTTTAATATTTCAACAGAGATTGACGTTCTATCGTTTTCCATGTTAGAATATGTTTTTTGTGAAATATTTAATCTATCAGCTAAATATTCTTGTGAAAATCCTTTTTGGTTTCTTAATTTCCTTAATTTTTGACCAATGTTTAAAGTGCTGTAGATTTCGTTCATAATGAAATTTTTTTAGGTTGTCTGGGTAACTAATACAATTTTACAAAAAATTTCTCTACAGTTAATTATATAAGTAATTTATTACTAATTATAGTGCTTTTTTACTATTGTTTTTATACTGCTCCCTATAAATTTGAAAAACAAAATTGCTCGCGACTATTTTGAAAATCAAATTTTATTAACTATTTTTATCAAAGTATTATGAAAAAATAATTTTTTAGCTTAATTGCTACAGTGTTCTTTAGTATAATTGGAGTTGCTCAAAAAAATTTAAACGAAACAAACAAGGCAATTCCTGGTATAGAGTGTTTTCATATGAATGTTGGGATTAATATTGGTATTGCCTGGGCAAGTGGAGATGTATATGTTTGTTGTGGAGGAGGTTTTTCAGGTTCTTGGGGGCCGTGTAGATCTGTTTCAAAAAAATTATATGACATTTTATCAAAAAACAGTGGGGAATTTTTACCACCTAATATTAAAGATTTTTTTCCGAAATATGACACCAAAGAAGTTAAAGAACTTGAAATAACAAGTTCAGATACATATGTAAAAGAAGACGGAACAAAAGTTAAAATTAGAACCGGTAAGTACAAAATAAATGCTGACGGCAGTTTTGAATTAGATATTATTAAAGCAGATTAACTATGGATTTATTAAAAAGAAAAAGAGCTTTTGCGTTTGTTATAGACACAATATTTATTAATATTATCTTTTCATTTGCAAACAATTTTATTAAATTAAATTTGTTTTCAACAGACAATGGTGCTGCTTTATTTGGACAAAATCTTTTTCTTTTTTTTATTTACTTTACATTTTTTGAAGTAATATTGGGAACTTCAACTTTTGGTAAAAAAATAATTGGAATAACTTTAAATTATAAAGACACTAGTTATTTAAACTTGTTTAAAAGAGTAATACTTAAAATTTTATCATTTGTTTTAATTCCTTTTATTTTAATTTATTATTTATTTAGTAATAAACTGTTAATATTACAAGATGTATATACCAAGTATAATACAATTTCTATTAAATAAGAATAATAAATTTTTATTATTTTTTTTATTACCAACTATTTTTTATTCTCAATCAGACGTAGATAAAATACTAAAAGGAGGAGAAATAATTGTGAATGGATTGGCTATTCTTAAAACAAAAAAATCAGATTCTGAATCTAAAACAGTTAATAACAAAGTTGTTGCTACTATTTGTGTAAAAAACAAATTAGCTGAAAAAATTGCTGTTAAGTTTTCTGGCAAAGATGAAGCTGGTGTGGCTGTTATAAAAGAAATGGTAATCCAAAATGACGGTAAAGAATGTGTCTTTGAAATTCCAAAGGGAATTTATACTTATGAAATTGTATTGTCTAATAAAGAAGTTTTTCAAAAAGGAGAATACAAATTTGAAGACGAAATTACTATTACAGTAAAAAAAGATTAAAAATAAAACCCTGTTAAAAAAACAGGGTTTTATTATTTCTTCATCTTAATATGTGGAATTCCATCTTCTAAATAACTTTCGCTGGTTTGTTTAAAACCGTGACTTTCATAAAATTTCTTTAAATATTCTTGTGCCGAAATAGTAATTTTTGAGGTTTGGAAGTTTTGCTCTACGGCCTCAATAGAAACGCTCATTAAATCATGACCATATTTATTTGCTCTGTGTTGAGGGCTTACAATTACTCTACCAATGGAAGCTTCTTTAAAATAATCGCCGGGCGCAAAAATTCTAGAACAGGCAATTAATTCTTGATTTAAATAGCCCAACACATGCATGCCTTTTTGGTCTTTATTGTCAATGTCTTGATAAACGCAATTTTGTTCCACTACAAACACTTCTGAGCGCAATCTTAATAATTCATACAGTTCCGCAGTAGAAAGTTCGTTAAATCGCTTTATTTTAAATTGTACCATTTTATTAGATAAAGAAAAGCCACAACAAAAGTTATGGCTTAATTATTTTATTGTTTTTTACTATCCGTTAATTTTTAATTTCATCCCTGGTTGAATGTTATCATCACAAAGGTTGTTATTCTTTTTTAAATCATCAACTGTGACATTGGGATATTTTTTTGAAATCGAAAAAATAGAATCTCCTTTTTGAACTGTATAAAATTCTTCTTCTTTCGTAATAACCTCTTTATTTGCGGGTTTTTTATCTAATTTTACTATGTTATCACCTGTCGAATTGGGCAATTGTTCTGTTTTTGTTTTAGGTACCTTAACGATTTCGTTAACGGTTATTTTTTTTGTTTTTTGTAACACTAAATACTGCCCCTCATTAATTGTCGTTCCGTTAATCGTATTCCATTTTTTTAATTGTTCAACACTAACGTTATTTATAGTTGCAATTTTGCTTAATGTTTCCCCTTTTTTAACTTTGTAATACTCTTTTTTGACTACTTCCTTAGTTGTTTGCGTTACAATTTTATCAAATTCTTTTTCTTCCAAAGCCACAATACTGTCTTGTTTTTGTATTTTGGCAAGTTGTACTTTTCGCAATTTTTCGGCTTCCAGATACTCTAAGTAAGCATAAATTTTATCTTCATTGGAAACAAATAAGCCAATTTTGTCTTTTGGTAATCTTAAAAAATACAATTCATTTTCATAGGATGGAATAAAATTATTCTTAAACGTAGGATTAAAAAACTCTATTTCATCTACCGTTACGTCTAATAAATCAGCTATCTGCTTAAATGTCATTCCTCTTTTTACAGCCACTGTGTCGGTTTGGAAATAAGCTACAGGTGCTTTTTTAGGTGTTAAACCCAACTCTTTTTTAAACTCATAAATATACATTGTGGCTAAAAAAGCAGGAACATAGTTTGCTGTTTCTTTGGGTAAAAATTTTCTTATTTCCCAATAATCATTACTTCCTCCTGCTCGTCTAATTGCTTTTGAGACATTATTTGGTCCACAATTATAAGACGCCAACACTAGGCTCCAGTCTCCAAAAATAGCATACATATTTGACAAATATTGACACGCTGCTTCTGTTGCTTTTATTGGATCGTGTCTGTCGTCAACATACGACGTAACATTTAATTTATATTGTTTGCCTGTCGCTGGCATGAATTGCCATAACCCTCCTGCACCTACACGTGATTTTGCTTTTGGATTTAATGCCGATTCAACAATGGCTAAATATTTAATTTCTAAAGGAACGTTATATTTTGCTAAATGCTCTTCGAACATCGGAAAATAATATTCTGCAATTGCCATTTGTCGCTCAATACTTTTGCTTCTTTTTTTTAGAAAAATTTTAATTGTATTCTCTAACGTTTGATTATATTCTATAACAAAAGGAGAGTGTGCGTCTAGTTTTTTTAGACGTTTTTTTAAGATTTCAACATCTAAATTATAATCTACTTTTTCATCTAAATTTAACGTGGTAATGTCTTCAAACATTTCTTTTGAAATGTCAATGTTTGCAAGTTCTTTCATCCATCTTTCGTCAATACAAACACTTGTAGAATGATTAATAAACGTGCTTTTTAAGGAATCTAAGTAGGTTAATTTTGGAACAAAAATAGGCAATTCTCTTTCTGCGCTTTCTTGTGCAAAAGAAAAGGCAAACGAGAAAAACAAACTTGCTAATAGGACTATTTTTTTCATCTTTTTATGGGGCGTTTTTATTATGTTGCTTATTTACAACACATTACTAACGTTGCAAAAATACAATTTATTGTTTAATTATGCTAAAATAGCTGCAATTCCTGGTAATGTTCTGCCTTCAAGCATTTCTAACATAGCTCCACCTCCAGTGGAAACGTAACTCATTTTTGATTCCAGGCCAAACTGTTTTACCGCCGCTACACTATCTCCTCCTCCAACTAAAGAAAACGCACCATTTTTTGTAGATTCGGCAATGTATTCTCCTAAAGAAATAGTGCCGTGAGCAAATTTTTCCATTTCAAAAACTCCTATTGGACCATTCCATAAAATCGTTTTAGAATCTAAAAGCACTTGTTTAAATAGTTCAAGTGTTTTTGGCCCTGCGTCAAGCCCTTGCCATCCATCTGGAATAGCAGTAACATCTATAATTTGTGTTTCGGCATCGTTTGAAAATTCATTTGCCGCTACTACATCGACAGGTAAATGAATTTGAACGCCTTTTTCTTTGGCTTTTTTCAAAATATCTAATGCTAATGCTAATTTATCATCTTCACAAATAGAATCTCCAATTTTTCCACCCATTGCCTTTACGAAAGTAAACGTCATGCCTCCACCAATAATCATGTGGTCTACTTTGTCTAAAATATTTTCAATAATGGTAATTTTAGTCGAAACTTTACTTCCTCCTAAAATAGCTGTAACTGGTTTTTCAGAATTTTTCAAAACCTTGTCTATACTTTCTATTTCTTTTGCTAATAAAGCGCCAAAACATTTGCTTTCTGGAAATTCATTTGCAATAATTGTTGTCGAAGCGTGTGCTCTGTGTGCAGTACCAAATGCATCGTTCACATAAAAATCGGCCAAAGAAGCAAGCGCTTTTGAAAAAGTAACATCTCCCGCTTCTTCTTCGGTATAAAAACGTAAATTTTCTAATACTAAAACCTCGCCCATTGCTAAATCGTGTGCTGCGTTATGAGCAATGGCACCAATGCAATCAGAAGCAAATTTCACAGGTTTTCCTAAAATTTCTTCGACTTTGGACACAATGTGTTTTAAGGAGTATTTTTCTTCTTTACCTTTTGGTCTTCCCAAGTGAGACATTAAAATTACCGCGCCACCGTCATTTAATATTTTATCAATTGTTGGCTTTGCCGCTTCTATTCTGTTTGAATCTGTTACATTAAAATTTTCATCTAATGGCACATTAAAATCTACACGGATTAAAACTTTTTTGTCTTTAAAACTAAAATCGGCTAACGTTTTCATAGTAATTAATTTATATCTGTTTGCAAAGATACGATTTTGCAATAAATGAATGCAGAGCTTTATTCTAGATTTACACAAATCTAAATTTTAAACGGCAGCGAGCTATCTCGTTTAATTATATTTTGTAAGTTTGCTTTATGTTATTTTCAGAAATTTTAGGTCAAAACCACATAAAAAACCACCTGATTAGAAGTGCTAATCAAGGTAGAATTCCTCATGCACAACTGTTTGTGGGTCCGGAAGGATGTGGCACATTGCCCATGGCTATTGCTTATGCACAATACATTCTCTGTGGAAATGGTGACGGAGAAAACAATTCTGGAAACGCGAATTGCAACCTAAAATTTAATAATTTGTCGCATCCCGATTTGCATTTTATTTATCCGGTTACTAACACGGATGATGTAAAAGGTGAAAATGTGATTAGTGCTAATTTTTTAAATGACTGGCGAAGCTTTATTACAGAAAACCCATACGCGGGCCTTTTTGATTGGTATAAGCATTTGGAAATTCCAAAAAAGCAAGGAATAATCTCGGTAAGAGATGCTGCTGAAATTAACAAAACACTTTCCTTAAAAGCCTATGAAGGCGGCTATAAAATTATGATTGTTTGGATGGCCGATAGAATGAATGCGGCGGCGGCAAACAAATTATTAAAATTACTAGAAGAACCGCCAGAAAAAACTGTTTTTATATTAATTGTTGAAAATACCGCAACTGTTTTACAAACTATTTTGTCTAGATGTCAAGTTGTAGATTTTTTGGCCTTACCAGAACAAATTATTGCCGAAGAGTTAATGGCTAGTAAAAAACTCGATGCAAACTTGGCTAAAAAAATAGCACATCAAGCTGAAGGCAATTACAATAAAGCACTGCACTTGCTAAACAAGGATAATGACGATGCTTTATTTGAAGAATGGTTTGTTGTTTGGGTGAGGGCGGCATTCAAAGCAAGAGGAAACGCTAGTGCAATTTCTGATTTAATACACTGGGGGGCAACAATAGCCAAAGAAGGGCGAGAAGTACAAAAAAACTTTCTTCATTTTTGCATGCAATATTTTAGACAAGCCTTGTTATTAAATTATACAGCAAATGAATTGGTTTATCTAGAACCGACGTTTGAAAATTTTAAATTAGAAAAATTCGCGCCGTTTATTCATGGAGCAAATATTACTGGAATTTACAAAGAAATTGAAGAGGCTATATACCACATAGAACGAAACGGAAACAGCAACATTATTTTAACCGATTTGTCTATTAAATTAACTCGTTTATTACACGTTAAAGAAACTATTTAAAAACAATATATTATGACTGCTTTTACTTTATTACTGCTAAGTTTTTTAGCCATCACTTTTTTACAATCGGGTTATGATAAAATTGTTGATTGGAACGGAAACGTAAGTTGGCTTAAAGAACATTTTTCAAACACGCTTTTGAAGAACAAGGTACCCGCCGCTTTATTGACTGTTTTGGCTTTAGAAATTGCTGCAGGTGTTCTAGGTATTATGGGTATTGTGGAAAATTTAATAAACCAATCCACTGTGTTAGCAAACTATTGTTGTGTAGTTTCTTCAGTTACCCTGCTTTTATTGTTGTTTGGTCAGCGACTAGCCAAAGATTATGATGGTGCTAGAACTATTGTAATTTATTTAATTCCAGCTCTTTTAGGCGTATATTGGTTATAAAAAAATCCCGAATTTCTTCGGGATTTAACTTATTTTTTTTCAGCAGTTGCTTTATATTCTTCGTTTAATTTTTTAAGAATCTTTTCTGTTAAATTATAACTTTCTTTTGCATAAATAACATTAACGGACATCTCTGAAGTTGTAAAAATGTAATCATACCCTTCTTTTTTACCATAATTCTCAATGTATTTTTTAACTTCTTTAACTAAAGAATCTTTTAATTTTCCTGCTTCTCCGTCAATTTTGCCTAAAATTTGTTCTCTTTCAGCTAGTAACGCTTGTTGTCTTTGTTGTAATTCGCCATATTTTTGTTGCGCCCACGCTTCCCCATTTACTTGAGCTGCTCTTTGGAAATTAGCCATTTCTGCCTCTAATTGTTGAGCTTTTGCCTGAATTGGGCGACCCATTTCTTCAGATTTAACTTTAAATTTTTCATTAGCATCTGTAAACTTATTATATTTTTCTAATAAGATAGATGTATCAATATAACCTGTTTTAAAAGCTGCTTTTGATGTTGTTGTTTCTTGACAAGAAATTAAAACTAAAGCGAATGCACAAAGTGATAAAATTTTTTTCATTAGTGTTTTTATTTAATTTTGGTAAAAGTAATTAGTTTCTACTAATTATTTAATTTTTTTATCCATAAATTATTTCTATGTAAAAAAAATAAAAATAAATTATTGTTATAAAAACCAGCTTATTTTAAAGCCTTTTAAGGCCTTTTGCTTTTTCTCTTATGGTTTTAGGTGTTTTTAATAAAAAAGATTGTTAAAAATAAAACAAACGGCTATTTGTTGTTTTTTAACACATAAATATGGGAAGAAAACTCTTTTTTAAACAATCCGACACAATTTGAGCGCAAACCAATAATAACTGCCTTTATAAAATTAATTTTTCCTGTTTTATGTTTTTCGGACAACATACTTACATAAAAACTATCAAACCACATAGGTAATACACAAACCAAATTCATATCAACATCTGAGAACAATCTTTTTATGCTCTTTTTTGAAAAATGCCACAAATGTCTTGGCACATCATAAGCGGCCCAATGTCTCTTATAATAAATTGCGTCATATGATTTATAATTTGGAACCGCAACAATTAACGTACCGCTAGGTTTTAATAGTTTTTTCAAATTTTTTATGTATTCTTCCAAATTAGGAACGTGTTCTAAAACGTGCCATAATGTTATTACATCAAAAGAATTTGCGCTAAGCGAAACTAAATCATCTATAGTTGAAACGTTTTTAGAATTAGTAAGTTTTTTAGCCGCTTCATTGGGTTCATAACCCGTTATTTTCCATCCTTGATTTTGTGCTTCAACTAAAAAATCTCCTGTTCCACATCCCACATCTAATAATGCACCCTTATTTTTATGGTAAGAATTGATTAATTTTACTTTGTTTTTGATAGCTCTTTTTTTGACAAAATGATATGTTTTTTCAAAAAACGTTCTTTTCCCATCTGTATGAGAAATATAATCTTCGCTTTCATAATATTTGGGAAGTACGGATAAATCGGGGAAGGGGTGTGTTTTTAATAAATCATATTCTTTATTATATAATAGCGCAAATGTTTCTTTTGAAACGGAATAATCTTTAACTATTAAAAACTTATTTTCTTCTTTAAATTTCATTTAGTCTGTGTTTATTGGCTTTAACAAGGTTGTTTCACGTGGAACTAATCAATCTAAATTTATCTTCCCATATGAATTAACAATACTGAAATATCACTTGGCGACACGCCACTTATTCTAGAGGCTTGCGCAATTGTAGTTGGTTTTATTTTATTTAATTTTTGACGCGCTTCAATTGAAATTGATTTTATTTTGTCAAAATCGAAATGAGTTGGAATTATTACGTCTTCTAAACGATTTACTTTGTCTGCGTGGTTTTTCTCTTTTTCAATATAACCTGCATATTTCACTTGAATTTCCGCTTGTTCTATTATTTCATTGTCTAAATCATTTTCAGAAATATACGCTTGCACTTTTTCGAATTTTACTATATCAGATAATTCTAATTGAGGTCTAGAAAACACTTTATACATTTTATCTGGTTGTGCCATTGGTGAAGATCCTTTTTCTATTAAAACTGGATTTGCTTCTTCTGGTTTAAGGCTAGTTTCTTTAAAAAAAGTGACAAACTTGTCCGAGGCTTCCTTTTTATATTCCATTCTTTTTAAGCGCGAATCATCTGCTAAACCAATTTCAAACCCTTTTGGGGTTAAGCGTAAATCGGCATTGTCTTGTCTTAACAATGTTCTGTATTCTGCTCTTGAAGTAAACATTCTATAAGGTTCTTCTGTGCCTTTTGTAATTAAATCGTCAATTAAAACACCTATATATGCCTCGTCTCTTTTAAGAATTAATGGTTCTTTATCTTGTACTTGTAACGCCGCGTTAATTCCCGCCATTAAACCTTGCGAAGCCGCTTCTTCATATCCTGTTGTTCCGTTAATTTGTCCTGCAAAATAAAGGCCGTTAATTATTTTAGTTTCTAAGGTATGCTTTAATTGGGTAGGAGGGAAGTAGTCGTATTCTATTGCATAGCCGGGTCTAAAAAATTTCACATTTTCAAATCCTGCCACAGCACGTAATGCACTAAACTGAACTTCTTCAGGCAAAGACGTAGAAAATCCATTTACATAAAATTCAACCGTATTCCACCCTTCTGGCTCTACAAATAACTGGTGACGCTCTTTGTCTGCAAATCGGTTTATTTTGTCTTCAATTGACGGACAATATCTAGGACCAATGCTTTTAATTCTTCCATTAAACATTGGACTTCTGTCAAAACCCTCACGTAATAAATCGTGAACCCCTTCTGAAGTATACGTCATGTAACAAGAACGTTGAGATGTTAAGGACTTTGTTTGGTCTGAATATGAAAATTTTGAAGGGTTAACATCGCCCGGTTGTTCTATCATTTTAGAAAAATCCAATGATCTCCCATCTACTCGAGGCGGCGTACCTGTTTTCATTCTACCTGATTCAAAACCAAGTTTAACTAAATCTTCCGTAATGCCAAACGAAGCGCTTTCACCTGCTCTACCGCCTCCAAATTGTTTTTCACCAATATGAATTAAGCCATTTAAAAAGGTTCCATTAGTTAACACAACTGTTTTTCCCTTAATAACTACGCCTAATGATGTTTTAACACCAATAATTTTATCGCCTTCTGTTAGAACACCCGAAACCATTTCTTGATAAAAATCAAGATTTGGTGTTTGCTCCAACATCAATCTCCATTCTTCCGCAAAACGCATTCTGTCGCTTTGACATCTTGGAGACCACATAGCTGGTCCTTTCGATAAATTTAACATCTTGAATTGAATAGCGGTTCTGTCTGACACAATACCAGAATAACCACCAAGCGCATCAATTTCTCTTACTATTTGCCCTTTAGCAATACCTCCCATTGCGGGATTACAAGACATCTGAGCAATGTTTTGTAAATTCATCGTAACTAAAAGCGTTGAACGACCCATGTTAGCTGCCGCTGCCGCTGCCTCACAGCCCGCGTGCCCGCCGCCCACAACTATTACATCATATATATTTTGAAATAAACTCATTGTTCCACGTGAAACATTAAATTAATTATTTAATTAAAAATTTTATTGTTCCACATGGAATAATAAAATTTTCTCCTCTTCTTTATTGCGCATTAAAAGCGCGTCCTCTTTTGTTTTGTCTTTGTATCCACAATAATGTAACACACCATGTGCTAAAACCCTTTTTAGCTCTTCTTCAAAAGAAACTTTAAAATCAAGCGCATTATCCTTTACGCGCTCAACAGAAACAAATATATCACCAGAAATCAACTTTCCTTCTGTATAATCAAAGCTTATAATATCTGTCAATGTATCGTGATTTAAATATTGTATGTTTATGGCGTGTAAATAATCGTCGTCACAAAAAATATAATTTATTTCGCCAACCGAAAACCCTTCTGAACGAATAATAGTACAAATCCAATCGACGTGTTTGTTTTCGTCAGTAAGTATAAAATCAGTCTCGTAATTAAATGTAACCATTATTTATTAAAATAAGATTGAACCCGCTGGTTAAAGTTTGGCTGCAAAGGTAAACTTTGTCTGTTTAATATTTCAACACTTTGTAAATAATTTAATAAAGCAGGTTGAAGCGGTTTGTTTGCGCCTAAATAATCTTTTGTGTTTGTGTTTGCTTCTCTTTTTGTGTCTTGCCCTTGCTGTTTTTGTGCGTTCTCAAGCTTTAACAATTCGTGTGTTATTTGTAACGCTCTATTATAATTTTCTTGAGAGAAACCTTTATTTATTAATTGTTTTTCCAGCTCTTTCATTTTTTGAAGGGCACTCTGGCCGTTTCCGCTTAGACCTTGTTTGTTTAATTCTTGTTCTAACGACTCTCTTAATTCTTGTTGTTGTTTTAAAATTTCTAAGAGTTTACCTGCGTCTCCCTCAGCTCCTTCAGAACCATTTTGTCCGCCTTTACCTGTTGAGCCCTGTTGGTTTGGTTTGCCTTTTTGTCCAGGTTTATTACCCTCTTGCTCGCCTTTCATTTTTTCGCCAAGACCTTTCTGCTTTTGAATAATATCGGACAATTGTTGTCCGCTACCACTTCCTTTACCTGGTTTTGGTTTTCCGCCGCCTGATGCGCTCATATTTGCATTATTCATGTCGCTTTGTACATTGCTTAAAAAATCGGCAAGTTTGTTTGCTGATGACAAAACAAATTGTTGGTGTGAAATACCTTTATACCTATTCGTTGTTGGTAGGTTTTCAATTGCTTTTTCTAAGTTGTAATGCACCTCTTCAATTTCTTTTAATACAATATCGGATAATTTTGGTTGACGCATTGCTAATGCAAACAAACTATCATCCACGTGTTTAAACTGTGTCTTCAATTCTTGTTGCTTTTTTAATAAGGAATTAATCGCTGTTTTAGAATTAGTTATCCCTTTAAACTTATTGAGTAATTTTTCTTGATCAAAAGAAAAAGTAAGCAAATTGTCTAAAATTTGTCTAAGCACTTTAGCATCTTCTTGATTATCTTGCATCTCACCAGACGACATAGAGTCGGACATTTTTTGACTCATTTGTTTCATTTTGTTGGCAGCAGATTTTTGATTTTTATTGGCTGCTGATGCTTGTTTTTTTGCTAAATTATCCTCAGCTTTTTGTTGTTCCTGTTCCACGTCTTTTTGATCTCCTTTGTCGTTAGGAATATCCATTGGTGATTTTAATTCTTTATTTTCTTTGTCTAACGCATCAAGCTCCTTTTTAATAGCATCAAACTCTTTAGAAACTTTATTTTGTTCATCTAGAGATTCTTTTTCATCCTTTGCTAATTGTTCTTGTTTTTGGGCTAATTGCTCTAATTTTTCTATAAGTTGATTTGCTTTTTGTTCCACATAGTAACGCTTAGTTAATTCAACTAATTGTTCCAATGATTTTTGTTGTGTTTTAGCTTGTTGTTTTAACTTATCGGCTTTATCAAACAATTCGTCTTTTTGTAGTTTCTTGGTTAACTCTTCTAATTCTTTTAAAAGTTTCTCATTTTTTTGTGCTTCTTTTTCCGCTTTATCAAGCCTGTCTAACAACTCTTTTTTATCTGAATCTTTTTGTTCCTGTTTAAAATTTTCGAGATTTTCTTTCATTTTTTGAGAGAAATCCTTCATCATCTCTTGTTGTTGTTTTTGACGATTTAAAAAGTCTTCTATTTTCTTTTGGCCCTTGTAATCCAGATTTTCTTTTTGTTTGTCTATTTTTTTTAGTTTTTCTAAATCATCTAGTTGTTTATCTTGTTTATCTAACGCTTTTTGTAAACTAGAAATTGTATTTTGCTGTTCTTGTAATGCTTTTTGTTGTTTTTGAGCTTCTGTAAGTTCTTTGTGATTAAACACATCAGATTTTGTGGCTTTTTTACCATTAACCACATCATTATCAAATACTTCGAAATAATATTCATAAGTTTTTCCTGCATCAAGTGTAATACCGTCTGGAAAAGCATACACGAATTGATCAACAAGTTTATTTTTTATTGGTAAATTTTTTCTAAACACCTTTTTTGGATTTTGCGCATCATAAAAAACAACTTGTAAGGTACTCATGCCATAATCATCAGAAACGTGTCCAATTGCGACTTGCTGTTTTAAACGCAAACTATCAGGGGCAATAGAGGCTGAAATAGTGGGGTATTGATCATTAATGGTTGTGATTTTATAATTTAATTGTTCAAAATTTGGCAATTGTTTATTTGAAATACTAATTTGATAATCTGTATTGTGTGTAATGTATGAACTGTGTATAAACTGAGTTGCTTGTTTTGTAAAAGGTGTGTTGGTTTTACCTTCTTTATAATTAATTGTTGTAGTTGCTACTGCCTCTATTATCCATGTTACTTTAGTTCCTTGTGGAACAACCGCATTACCTGTGCCTTGAATAATTTCACTTTTTTTACCTAAATAAGATGGATAATCCAATTTAAGGTTGAAAACAGAAATTGTAGGCACATTTACCATTTTTAACTCATAATCTTTTGACGTGATTCCATTTGCTTCAAAATGAAAACGAATAGATTGTTGTACGTTTGTAAAGGAATAAGCAAACAGCCCTTGTGCTTTATTTTCTAGAAAATAAGACTCGTTGCCAATAACTATAGAAACATTTTCGGGTACAATTTTACCTGTTGTTTTTACCTGGAGTTGAAAATTTTTATTTTGCTCTACAAGTAGAGAATTGGTTACGATTTCAAATTGAAAAGGGGCGGGTTTAGCAAAATTCTCATTATATGATACAATACGGGAAAAACTTGTAGCCACTAAATCAGCATTTCCAGAAACATAAAAAAGTAAAAATATAACCAACGGAACAATAGCAAAAGGAATATATTTTTTATTTTTAGAAAAATTTACTGCGTTAGAAAACGGTATAGGCTGTAATGCCGCTGCTTTTTGATCAATAGACGCTAGCACTAATTCTGAAGGTTGCTGTTGTGATGATAGTTGTAAAAAATTCAATAATTTATCTTGTACATCTGTAAAATGATTACCTATAATTATAGAAGCTTCTGTGTAATCAATTCCTTTTTGAAGTTTAAAAAGTTTAAATAATGGAAAAGCAATAAATCTTATAAAAAGAAGTATTTCTACACCAACAAACAACCAAAATAAAATAGTCCTTCCTATAGTAGGTAACCATAAAAAATATTCGATTAACAACGTAAAAATGAAATACAACAAGCCTAATCCAACAAAAAGAATGATTCCTTTTATTAGTTCATTGGTATAAAACTTCTTAATAAACCCTTCAAGTTTATCGAAAATAGTGTTTTTTGCCTCCAAAATTATTGACACGTTGTTAATAACCGATAAAATTACAATTTCTTAGTTGATTAGTCAATAGGTTTTTTAATGAAAGTTAACATTGCCTATAATTATTCTAACTATTTTATAAATTCTAAATTCTTACTTCTAAATTTGTAATCGTATCTTTGCACAACACTTCGACAAGCTAAATGTCATAAAAAATTAAAAAATGTCAAAACAAGTAAGAGTAAGATTTGCACCTAGCCCAACAGGGCCTTTACATATTGGTGGGGTTAGAACCGCTTTGTTTAATTATTTATTTGCCAAAAAACATGGAGGAACTTTTTATTTACGAATAGAAGACACCGACCAAACGCGTTTTGTTCCTGGAGCAGAAGCTTATATTTTTGAAGCCTTAGAATGGTTAGGAATTGCGCCAGACGAAACGGTGGCTAAAAATGAAAAATTTGGGCCTTATCGTCAAAGTGAGCGCAAAGAAATGTATAAACAATATGCAGACCAATTGATTGATTCTGGATGGGCGTATTATGCTTTTGATACCGCTGAAAGCTTAGACGCTATGCGAAAAGAAGCAGAAGCAAACGGAAAAACGTTTATTTACAATCATTCGGTTAGAGAGCAATTGGATAACTCATTAACGGTTTCACGTGAAAAAGTAACTGAAAGAATTGCTGCTGGCGAACAGTATGTTGTTCGTTTTAAAACGCCTGTAAATGAAATTTTAGAATTAAAAGACATCATTCGTGGCGACATTAAATTTGATACCAATTTATTAGATGATAAAGTTTTGTTTAAATCAGATGGAATGCCAACGTATCATTTAGCAAATATTGTTGATGATCATTTAATGGAAACTTCGCACGTAATTCGTGGAGAGGAATGGTTGCCAAGTTTACCATTACATCATTTATTATACAAAGCCTTTGGATGGAATGCACCAGAATTTGCACACTTACCTTTAATTTTAAAACCAATTGGTAACGGAAAATTATCAAAACGTGATGGTGATAAAATGGGATTCCCTGTATTTCCTTTAGAATGGAAAACAGAAGAAGGAACCTCATCTGGCTATAGAGAAAACGGATTTTTCCCTGAAGCAGTAATCAACTTTTTAGCCTTATTAGGTTGGAACGACGGCACAGAACAAGAAATTTTCTCGTTAGAAGAATTAGTACAAAAATTTAATTTAAGCAGAATTCACAAAGCAGGAGCAAAGTTTGACCCAGAAAAAAACAAATGGTTTAACCATCAATATTTACAAAAACAAACGGATGAAAGCTTAGCAAAAGCTTTTGAAAAAGAAGTGATTAAAAAATTAGGAAAATGTGATTTTTCCTTCGTCGAAATGACAAAGATTGTGTCGATGATTAAAGAAAGAGCGCTTTTTATAAATGAATTTTGGGATTTAGCGGATTATTTCTTTGTTGCACCAAATTCATATGATGAAAAAGCAGCTAAAAATTGGAAAGAAGAAACGCCAACTTTAATGCAAGAAGTTATTGCTGAATTGAATAAAATTGAAAACTTTACTTCGGCAACTATTGAAACACGTTTAAAAGACTGGATGACGACGAATGAAATAGGGATGGGGAAAGTGATGCAACCGCTGAGATTATCTTTAATAGGTGCTTTAAAAGGACCTCATTTATTTGATATTATCGAAATAATTGGTAAAACAGAAACGATAAAACGAATAGAAAAAGCGATTCAAACCTTTTAAATATAAAACCTCTAATTGGAGGTTTTTTTGTAACTTTTACTAAAATTGAACGTATAATAAATAACATTTAAAAACAATTTATTATGACACCATTTTTAATTCCTTTCCTTATCATTGGGCTGGTCCTTTTTTTCTCTGCTTTTTTTACAGTAAAACAACAAACCGCTGTAGTTATAGAGCGTTTTGGTAAATTTATTAGTATACGAAATTCAGGGCTACAAATGAAAGTTCCTGTTATTGATAGAGTTGCTGGAAAAGTAAATTTAAGAATCCAACAATTAGATGTAATTATTGAAACACAAACAAAAGACAATGTGTTTGTAAAAATGAAAGTTTCAGTTCAGTTTAAAGTTATTCAAGAAAAAGTGTACGAAGCTTTTTATAAATTAGAATATCCACACGATCAAATTACGGCTTATGTGTTTGATGTGGTTCGTGCAGAAGTTCCAAAATTAATTTTAGATGATGTTTTTGTTAGAAAAGACGATATTGCTATTGCGGTAAAAAGGGAATTAAACGAAGCAATGACAACCTATGGGTATGATATAATTAACACTTTGGTAACCGATATTGATCCCGATATTCAAGTAAAAAATGCAATGAACAGAATCAATGCTGCAGAACGCGAAAAAGTAGCTGCAGAATTTGAATCGGAAGCACAACGCATCAGAATTGTAGCTAAAGCTAAAGCAGAAGCTGAAAGTAAAAAACTACAAGGGCAAGGTATTGCAGACCAACGAAGAGAAATAGCGAGAGGTTTAGTAGAAAGTGTTAATCAATTAAACGAAGTGGGTATTAATTCACAAGAAGCTTCGGCATTAATTGTGGTTACACAGCATTATGATACTTTACAAGCTATTGGAGCTGATACTAATTCAAACTTAATTTTGTTACCAAACTCTCCACAAGCCGGAAGTGATATGTTGAATAATATGGTGGCAAGTTTTACAGCAAGTAATCAAATTGGGGAAACGATAAAAAATCAACCTAAACGCACTAAGAAAAAAAGTGACACGACTGCTACCGATTTTAATCCGTCGGACACAAGTGCTTAATAAATGTTAGAATCTTAACTTGATTCGGATTAATAAAACTAAACCGTCAATTTATACTATTGACGGTTTTTTTATTTATAAAATCTAATATATTTGATTTAAGGCGGTTTTTTAGATAAACACATAAAAACACCTTACTTGAAAAGGATATTTTACTAAAACTTACTTATAAAAGTCTTTTTTAAAAGTTTCTGATTATTAAAAATTAGATTACTATAGTTATTAATAATAGCAACAAAATTGTATAAAATAAAAAACCTACAAGGAAAAATACCTTGCAGGTTTGAAATCTTAATTCTTAATACAAGAATTTTAATTCTATTTTATTGTTCAGAAATTTTTGCCCAAGTATCTCTTAGTCCCACAGTTTTGTTAAACACTAATTTTTCTACCGAAGAATCTCTGTCTACACAAAAATAACCTAAACGTTGAAATTGAAAATGTTCTAGCTCTTTAGCCCTTTGTAAACTTGGTTCTACATAACCTGTAATTACTTTTAAAGAATTTGGATTAATATATTCTTTAAAATCTACTTCTTTGTTTCCGTCTGGATTTTCATGTGTAAACAAACGATCATAAACCCTTACTTCAGCTTCTAAAGCATGTTTAGTTGAAACCCAATGTATCGTTCCTTTTACTTTTCTTTGACTTGCTTCAGTTCCACTTCCAGATTTAGAATCTACATCATACGTAGCATGAATTTCAATAATATTTCCGTTTTCATCTTTTATAACCGATTCACCTTTAATGATATAGGCATTTTTTAAACGTACTTCTGTTCCTAAAGTTAAACGGAAAAATTTCTTGTGTGCTTCTTCCTGAAAATCTTCTCTTTCAATATATAATTCTTTAGAAAAAGGGACTTTTCTATACGTCATTATTGCTTCTTCTGGATTGTTTTCAGCTTCTAACCACTCCTCTTGAGCTTCTGGATAATTTGTGATTACTAATTTAACAGGGTCTAAAACAGCCATAACACGTGGAGCTACTTTATTTAAATCTTCACGCACACAAAATTCTAAAAGCGAAACATCAATTAAATTTGTACGTTTTGCAATTCCAATTGTTCTTGCAAAATTTCTAATTGCAGTTGGTGTATAGCCTCTTCTTCTCATTCCTGAAATAGTACTCATACGAGGATCATCCCAACCAGCAACATGATTTTCTTCTACTAATTGCAATAATTTTCGTTTAGAAACAATGGTATGTGATAAATTTCTTCGAGCAAATTCACGTTGTTTTGGTCTTACTTTAGTAGCGTCATAAATTTGATTTAAAAACCAATCGTATAATTCTCTATGAGGTAAAAATTCTAAGGTACAAAAGGAATGTGAAATCTGCTCTAAATAATCGCTCTCACCGTGTGCCCAATCATACATAGGATAAATACACCAATCATTTCCTGTTCTATGATGATGTGCATGCATAATACGATAAATGATAGGATCACGCATTAACATATTCGTAGCATTCATACTTATTTTTGCACGTAATACATGAGTTCCTTTTTCAAACTCACCATTTTTCATACGTGTAAATAAATCTAAATTTTCTTCTATAGAACGATTTCTATATGGTGAATCTGTTCCTGGTTGCGTAGGCGTTCCTTTTTGAATAGCCATTTCTTCCGAAGTTTGGCTATCTACATACGCTTTATCTTTTTTTATTAATTCTACTGCCCAATCATACAACTGTTGGAAATAATCAGAAGCATAACATTCTTTATCCCATTTAAAACCAAGCCATTCTACATCTCTTTTAATAGCATCTACATATTCTTGTTCTTCTTTAGAAGGATTGGTATCGTCAAAACGTAAATTTACTGGAGCGTTATAGTTAATTCCTAATCCAAAATTTAAACAGATAGCACTCGCATGACCTACGTGTAAATATCCATTTGGTTCTGGCGGAAAACGAAAACGTAATTTATCTTTTGACAAACCATTTTTTAAATCTTCTTCTATGATTTGCTCTATAAAATTTAATGATCTTTCTTCTTTAGACATAATAATTTTCTATCTTTTGTACAAAGATAGAAAATGTTTCAAGTTTCGAGTTTAAAGTTCTTTAAAAGTTATAAAATCTAACTAAATTTGACCTGTAAAATCTTGTTTCAAAATCTGTATTACTAACAAAAACAACTTGAAACCTGTAACAAAAAAATTATGGGAACAATTAAATTAACAAATATTAGAACATACTCTTACCACGGATGTTTAGAAGAAGAAGCTAAAATAGGTAGTAATTACAGGGTAGATTTAATAATAAAGACAAATTTAAAACCATCTGCTCACACAGACGAACTAACAGATACTGTTGATTATGTAGACTTAAACCGAATAGTAATAGAAGAAATGGCTATTCGCGCGAAATTATTAGAACATGTTGCCCAAAGAATTATAAATCGTATTTTATCTGAATTAATTATGGTAACCCAAGTAAAAATTGAAGTTACAAAACTAAATCCTCCTATTGGTGGTGATGTTGAGGGAGTTACTATATGTATGAAAAAGAAAAAATAGTTTTTTTATACTCATTAAGGAAAAGTAATCTATAAAAAGTAAAACTTTTTAAACTTTAAACTTTAAACTTTAAACTTTTTTATATATTTGCAATCCAGAATTAAGGCGTCGTGGCCGAGCGGCTAGGCACCGGTCTGCAAAACCGTCTACTCCGGTTCGAATCCGGACGATGCCTCAAAAGAGTTACTAGAAATAGTAGCTCTTTTTTTTAAATTTTTAGAAAAAATTAATTAAAGATATTCCAGACGATGCCTCTAAAACCTTCTAAGAAATTAGGAGGTTTTTTTTATTCTGTGGTGTGTTCTATTTTATTTGTGATGTCATCTTTCATTCCAGGAAACACACCTTGTAATAAAAAGAAAACGCCAAATATTATTAATATAAAACTAATTACTCGTTTAATTTTATAAATATTTGTTGGGGTAAGTTTATGTTTTAATTGTTTGGCTAAAATAATTTTAACAACATCTATTCCAAGATAAAATAATAATGTAGAAGTAAAAAAAGTAAAAATTCTAAAAGGTTTCATTTCTAGTTGAGGCCCTTGTGTAATTATTACCATCATCCAGAAACCTAAAATTCCAATATTAATTACATTTAAGAAAAAACCTTTAAAAAATAAGCCTAAATAATTATTTTTTGGAATATCTTCTACTTCATCATTTTCAATTTCAATTACAAATTTTTTCTTTAACTGAATAAAAGATATAATTCCATAAATAGCCATTACTAACCCACCTATTATAAATAAATTTGGGTTGTCTTTAAATTGTGCTAATATTTGATTAGAAGCAAAATAAGCTATTAAAATAAATACAATATCGCTAAACACAATACCACAATCAAAAGTAAAAGCGGCTTTAAATCCTTTAGTAATACTGGTTTCTAATAAAACAAAAAAGCCAGGACCAATAGAAAAGGCTAATAAAAAAGCCCAAGGAATAGCTACAAATATATCTTTAATCATCTAGTATAAATTTTAAAAGATAAAGATAAAAAAAAACCTATAAGAATAACTTATAGGTTAAAAAATTTAAAATAATTTGTTATTTTACGATTCTAATTGTTCCGCCCACAACTGTTTTTTCATCTACATTTGTAGGATTACCGTAAATAGAAATTGTTCCGCCAGCTCGTGTTTTTGCAGTAACTTTCTCTGAAGCATATACATCTGCAATTCCACCAGCATTTACAGTAACGTTTGTGTTTTTACTATAACAACCTAAGCCATCATATCGTGCACCTGAATTAACTAAAACATCTTGATAATTTACAGTGCCTTTTAGAGTTATAATACTTCCTGAACCACATCTAAGTGTTAAATTTTGAACTTCAATATGTTGTAAATTAATAGTAGCACCTTCTTTTGTAATAAGTTCAAAATTTGTAGTTTGAATGGTATCATTTGAAGATAATATACTTCCTTCATTTGCCTCTAAAGCTGTTAATTTTTTAAAATAAACTGTAGCTGATACATCGTCACCGCTTAATAGTTTTGTTAAAGGCATTCTTATTTTTAATTCACCATTTTTATTTACTAATTCAACTTCTTGTGAATTTACTCCTTTTAAAACCACTTTATTTTCTGTCGATGCTATTAAATTAACATCTATTTGATCAAAAGCAGTTACTTTAGTAAAATCACCTACGCTTTTTTCGGTTTGAGCAAAAGTTATAGAACTTAAGAATAGGATAGAATAAATGATTTTTTTCATGATTTTTATTATTTGTAAAATGAATAATATATATAGATTAATACTAAAATTAATAGTTGTAAAAAATTAAGATGTAATCTGTTTTTAATAAGTTTTTTAAGTATAAAACCAAGTAAAATTAAAATACAAATACAAAAAATAAAAAATAATTTTCCAAGAAATAACCATCCTTTTGCACATCCTGTAGCTTCACCACTACAAAATTGAATAAATAAAATAAATATTAAAAATATAAAATTTATTATACTAAAAACCGAAATATTCCTTTTTATAAACTCTATTACTTTCATATTTATTAAATACCTACAAGGTTCTAAAAACCTTGCAGGAAAACTAATTACTTTTCACTAATCACTAAAACTACTCATTCTTTCGAATGTACCAAAAATCCAATTGTTTTTTTACTAAATCGGCATTTTTTACTTTAACATATACTTCGTCGCCAAGTTGTATTAAACTTTTAGTTAATTCACCAACTAAAGCATATTGTTTTTCATCAAACGTATAATAATCATCTTTAATTTCTCTAATTCTACACATTCCTTCGCATTTATTTTCAATGATTTCTACATAAATCCCCCATTCAGTTACACCAGAAATAACACCTAAAAACTCTTGATCTTTATGGTCTTGCATGTATTTTACTTGCATGTATTTTATTGAATCTCTTTCGGCTTGTGCCGCTAAATTTTCCATTTCTGAAGAATGCTTACATTTTTCTTCATAATCTTCTTCATTGACACTTTTTCCTCCATCTAAATAATACTGTAACAAACGGTGTGCCATAACATCTGGATAACGACGAATAGGTGATGTAAAATGACTATAATAATCAAAAGCTAAACCATAATGACCTATATTATATGTAGAATAAGAAGCTTTACTCATACTTCTAATAGCAAGCGTATCTACCATGTTTTGTTCTTTTTTTCCTTGAACTTCTTCTAATAATGAATTTAATGATTTAGAAATCGTATCTTTTGATTTAAAGTTTATAGAATAACCAAATTTAGAAATCACAGCTTGTAAATTCATTAATTTATCTTCATTAGGTTCATCATGAATTCTATAGATAAATGTTTTCTTTTGTTTTCCAATAAACTCAGCTACTTTTCTATTGGCTAATAACATGAATTCTTCAATTAGATGATTTGCATCTTTAGATATTTTAAAATACACACCTGTTGGTTCAGCTTCTTGATTCAAATGAAATTTTACTTCCACTTTATCAAATGAAATAGCTCCAGCAGCTAATCTTTTTCTTCTTAATATTTTTGCTAATTCGTCTAACTTTAAAGTAGCTTCAACTATTAGTTTAGAAGCATGATAATCTTTACCTGTTAATGAAATATGAGCAGGTATTAATCCTTCTTTTGTTTCAATAATTTCTTGCGCTTCTTCATAAGCAAAACGTTGGTCTGAATAAATAACCGTTCGACCAAACCACGAATCAACTACTTCTGCTTTAGAATTTAATTGAAAAACAGCTGAAAATGTATATTTTTCTTCATGTGGTCGAAGCGAACACGCAAAATTTGATAAGACTTCTGGTAGCATTGGAACTACTCTATCTACTAAATACATTGAAGTTGCTCTGTTATATGCTTCATCATCTAAAATAGTTCCTTCTTGTAAATAATGTGAAACATCAGCAATATGCACGCCTATTTCATAATTTCCGTTTTCTAATACTTGAAACGATAACGCATCATCAAAATCTTTTGCATCTTTAGGATCAATCGTAAACGTTAAAACATCACGCATATCGCGACGTTTTACAATTTCTTGTTCGGTTATAGAAGTATCTATTTTATTAGCAAAAGCTTCGACTTCAATTGGGAAATCATACGGTAAACCATATTCGGCTAAAATAGCATGAATTTCGGTATTGTGTTCCCCTGGTTTTCCTAATACTTTTATAACTGAACCAAAAGGAGAATCAGCTTTTTTTGGCCAATCTTCTAGTTTTACTAATACTACATCTCCATGTTCAGCATCATGTAATTTATTCTTGGGAACAAAAATATCGGTATACATTTTAGCGTTTGCAGTGGTTACAAAAGCAAAGTTTTTTTGTACATCAATTACACCTACAAATTCAGTTTTAGCGCGTTCTAAAATTTCTAATACTTCAGCTTCTGGTTTTCTAGAACTTCTTTTATTATATATATAACATTTAACTTTATCACCATCTAAGGCATGATTTAAATTTGAAAAAGGAATAAATACATCCTGTTCAAGTTCATCACAAACAAAATAGCCAGTTTTACGGGATGTCATATCTACATACCCTTCATAATAATCAGATTTTGCTAGTATTTTATATTTACCTCTTTCTACTTCTTCAATTTTTTCTTTTGCAGTCAAATACTTAAGTTCTTTTATAATTTCATTTCTATTTTTAGTGTCAGTTACTTCTAATATAGCAGCAATTTGCTTATAATTAAAGGTTTTTAAAGGTTCGTTTGAAAGTATTTTATATATTAAAGCTGAAAAATCCTTTCCTTTTTTGTTTACATTTTTAATCTTCTTACTCATAATCTTTTCAAATAAAGTTTAAAAGTACGAAGAACAAATTAGAATAAAGAAAGAAGAAGTAATATTTAATGAAATTATAACGTTTATGTTTTAAAGTTTTCAACAATTATTAAAAACAACAACAAAAATATTTTATTTAAATTTAAATTAATGATGTTTATTATAGGGTGTTAATATATAGTATAACTATTTTAAAATTATAGAAGATTTAGAGTTATACATTTTTATACAATCTAATTAACAATTCAATTTAATTATAACTCTTTGTTTTTTAATCTATTTTAAAGTTTTATTTTTAGTTTATTAACAAGTGTTAAAAATCTATTTTATATTCTTTTTGTAAAGAAATAAACAACCTTACGAATGTTAATAAAACTAGTTTTTATGTAAACTTTTTATCAATAACTTTTAAAAAATAAATTTGAATATTAACATTAGGTTTTTGATTAGAAAAAAAAACATACCATTTACAAAAACTTATTTTTTTCTATATTATTTTATTAACAAAAGTTGTTAATTATCAATTATCTAAAAACCAACACTTTAAATAAAACAATTAACAATTAGTAAATAAATGATAAAATACATGAATAAAACATTCATTTTTAAAAGATTAATTGAAAAATTAATACTGTTTAAATCATTAAAAAAAGCAATATTCTTAACACGTTGGGTGTAATTAGTTTTTGATGATAATCTTTCGTCAGTTCGAGTGTTTTTAGATAGAAAATCGTATCGAGAACACGAAAAATTTGAGACAAAAATAGTTCTCGATATATTTTTTGTTCCGTTTCTCTGTACAAAAAACACTCGAACAGACGTTTTTAATAATTATACCCAACGGGTTATTCTTATTTTTTCTAGTAGCGCATTAGTTACAAATTAGTACATTTGTAAAAACAAACAACACAAAAATATGATAATTTCAATTGGAAATGACCATGCAGGTCCAGATTATAAAAATGCAATTATAGCTTTTTTAGAAGAAAATGGACACACCGTTATTAATCATGGAACAGACACTTTTGATAGTGTCGATTATCCAGATTTTGGACATCCTGTAGCCTATGATATAGAAAGTAAAAAAGCAGATTTTGGTATTGTTATTTGTGGTTCTGGAAATGGAATAGCTATGACGGTAAATAAACATCAAGAAGTAAGAGCTGCTTTATGTTGGATTAAAGAAATAGCCGTTTTAGCACGTCAACATAATGATGCTAATATATTAAGTATTCCAGCACGTTATACTTCTGTTCAACAAGCGGTAGAAATGGTAGCCGCTTTTTTAACCACTTCATTTGAAGGCGGAAGACACGCAAATCGCGTTAAAAAAATAGCTTGTAAATAATTTTTAATGAACCACAATCACGTTCATATAGAAAAACATGAAGTAAAAGCTAAAAATTTAGTGTATTCTATTTTATTGAATTTACTAATTACTATAGCTCAAATTATAGGCGGAATTGTTTCAGGTAGTTTGGCTTTAATTTCAGATGCTTTACATAATTTTTCAGACGTTCTTTCATTGGTTTTTAGTTTAATTGCTAATAAATTATCCAGACGAAAAGCCTCTGTAGATCAAACTTTTGGATTAAAAAGAGCTGAATTGATTGCAGCATTTGTAAATGCTGCTACTTTAATAATTGTTGCTTTTATTTTAATTTATGGTGCTGTTGAACGTTTTATTCATCCTCACGAAATCAAATCAAATTTAGTAATTTGGTTGGCTACACTCGGTATTGTGGTTAATGGATTATCGGTTCTTTTATTAAAAAAAGACGCCGATCATAACTTAAACATGAAATCTGCTTATTTACATTTACTTACCGATATGATGGCATCAATAGCAGTGTTAGTTGGTGGGTTGTTGATGAAATTTTATGGTTGGTTTTGGGTAGATAGTGTAATGACTATTTTAATTGCTATTTATTTAATTGTTGTAGGTTATGATTTAATACTAAAAGCAACTAAGATGTTGATGCTTTTTACTCCTGAACACATTGATATAAAAGAGATTGTTAGAGAAGTGCATAAAGTTTTAGGAGCAGGAAAATTACACCACATTCATGTATGGCACCTTAATGAAGAAGAAATTCATCTAGAAGCGCATTTAGATTGTCCTAAAGATTTTACACTGACTCAATTTGATGAGGTTTTAAACCGAATTGAATTGGTTTTATTTGAAAAGTTCGGCATCAACCACACTACGATTCAACCCGAATATAAAAAAGAAGATCCAAAGGATTTTATTGTTCAGGACTAAATTTGCTATTTAGTTCCATAAAATTTGTATAAAAAAACGTAAAATAATTAATTGTAATAGACCTAAAACAAAAAACTTTAGAAGAAAAAAAGGTTTTGAAATTTTATGTTTAAAAGCAATACCCTAAGAAATCGCCTAAGAAAATTTATAACAATAACTGTATTTCCGAAATTCACTGGCGTTTTTTTTAGCCATTTGTTTATCATAACCCAAAATAAAAAGAGCAACTAAATTAATAATTAACAAATAGAATAATATTGGTTCCAATGATATAAAATTTTATACAAAGATAGTATTTTAGTGGCCAATTTAGATTTCACAATGAACCATATCCAATTTATACAAAATCAAACTAATATTGCTCCTAAAAGCATTGAGGCAACCATAAAATTACTTTCAGAAGATTGTACGATTCCATTTATTTCGCGTTATCGAAAAGACCAAACCGGTAATTTAGACGAGCTGCAAATAGAAGCTATTTCTAAATTAAATAAGCAATTTGAAGAAATCGTTAAGCGAAAAGAAAGCATCTTAAAATCTATTGAAGAACAAAATGCACTTTCGCCCGAATTGAAAGGGAAAATAGAAAACAGCTTTGATTTACAAGAATTGGAAGATTTTTATTTACCTTACAAAAAGAAGAAAAAAACCAAAGCCGATGTAGCTCGTGAAAACGGATTGGAACCATTGGCAAAAACAATAATGTCTCAATCCCGAAGTGTCAGGACTGATGATATTGAGTTTTTAGCGTCTAACTTTTTGAATGCGAATGTAAAAAATGAGGACGAAGCCTTACAAGGCGCGCGCGATATTATTGCCGAATGGATTAACGAAAATATCTTTATTCGTAAAAATTTACGTCGAATGTTTCAACGTAAAGCGTTTATTTCAACAAAAGTAGTGAAGACGAAAAAAGACGACGAAGCCGCTCAAAAATTCAATCAATATTTTGATTGGGAAGAACCCATTTCAAATGCACCATCGCACCGTTTATTAGCCATGTTGCGCGCTGAAGCCGAAGGTTTTGTAAAATTAAATGTAGCAATCGAAAAAGAAGAAGCTTTAGATTTTATCGAAGAAAACATCATTAAAAATAAAAATTCGGATACAACAGAACATCTAAAATTAGCGATTAAAGATAGTTACAAACGTTTGTTAGAACCCGCTATTTCAAACGAAACGTTGCAAGAAGCCAAAGCCAAAGCTGATAGTAAAGCTATTGATGTTTTTGCTGAAAATTTACGTCAGTTATTACTGGCACCACCATTGGGCGAAAAACGTATTTTAGCCATCGACCCAGGGTATCGAACAGGTTGTAAAGTGGTTTGTTTAGATGAAAAAGGCGATTTATTACACAACGAAACTATTTATCCGCATGCGCCTCAATCCCGAGCTAATTCGGGAGACACCGCTATGGCGATGAAAAAAATCCGCTCGATGGTTAATGCGTATAACATTGAAGCGATTTCAATTGGAAACGGAACAGCATCACGCGAAACTGAATTTTTCATCAAAAAAATTGCCTTCGATAAGCCTGTTCAGGTTTTTGTGGTTTCAGAAGCTGGAGCATCGGTATATTCTGCGAGCAAAATAGCACGTGAGGAGTTTTCAAATTACGATGTAACTGTTCGTGGTTCGGTTTCTATTGGTCGACGATTAAGTGACCCTTTAGCAGAATTGGTAAAAATTGATCCGAAATCCATAGGTGTAGGACAATATCAACATGATGTAGACCAAACCAAATTGCAAGCTGCATTAGACAGCACTGTAATAAGTTGTGTAAATTCTGTTGGAATTAATATTAATACCGCCAGTAAATCGTTGTTGAGTTATGTTTCTGGAATTGGAGAAAAAATGGCGGAAAACATTGTCGCCTATCGTTCTGAAAACGGTCCTTTTGAAGACAGAAAACAATTGAAAAAAGTGCCTCGTTTAGGCGAAAAAGCATATCAACAAGCAGCGGCATTTATTAGAATTAAAGACGGAAAAAATCCGTTGGATAATTCGGCGGTACATCCAGAAGCGTATGCAATTGTTGAAAAAATAGCTAAAGATTTAGGGGTAAAAACAAATGAATTAGTAGCGAATCCAGCAAAAATCGCGCAAATAAAGCCAGAAAATTACACCACAGCCGAAATAGGTATTTTAACCTTAAAAGACATTTTAAAAGAACTAGAAAAACCAGGATTAGATCCGAGAAAAGCGGCTAAAGTTTTTGAATTTGATCCAAATGTTCGCAGCATAAAAGATTTAAAAACCGGGATGATTTTACCCGGAATTGTAAACAACATCACTGCTTTTGGTTGTTTTGTTGATGTAGGAATTAAAGAAAGTGGCTTGGTTCACATTTCTAAATTAAAAGAAGGTTATGTTGCTGATGTAAACGAAGTGGTTAAAATGCATCAACACGTTCAGGTTAAAGTCGTGGAGGTAGATGAAGCAAGAAAACGCATTCAGCTGACGATGGTGTTTTAAAATAAAAATTCCAAATTCTAATTTTACCTGGAATTTGGAATTTTTTTATTGGAAATTTAAAAAATTACTCTTTAGTTTCCTCTTCTTTTTTGCTTTGCGGAGGAGTATTTTCTCCTTTAGATGCTTTTTTAAATTCATTGATACCGCTTCCTAAACCTTTCATTAATTCAGGAATTTTTTTACCACCAAAAAGCAATAAAACAACAGCGATAATCATAATCCATTCAGTAGTACCTATAGCGCCTAATGTGATATATAATGATTTCATCTTCTTGAATTTTTAAGAATTAATATGCAAATGTAAGCTAAAAATAGATATGAAACATAAATTTAACCTATTTTTCATGGGGTAATTCGATTTCAAATGTTTAAATACATGAATTAATTTTATATTTGTATAAATCAAAACAGCATGTCTGAGAAACGATTACAATTTCAAACATTAAAAAGAAGACTTTTAAGCAAACGCCGTTTCATTGTTTATAATGAAGACACGTTAGCCGAATCCTTTTCTCTAAAATTAACCCTCATGAATGTGTTTGTTGTCACTGCTTCAAGTGCTATTTTAATCGTTTTTTTAACCACTATTATTATTGCCTTTACACCCCTTCGGGAATATATACCCGGTTATGCCTCTACAGAGTTGAAAAAACAAGCAACAAAACTAACCATGCAATCTGATTCTTTATTGCGTGTTGCACAACAAAACAATCAATATATAAATGCAGTTAAAGCGGTTTTAAATGGAAATTTAGAGTTTGCAAAATTAAATAAAGATTCTATTCAAGCTGCAATTATAAAGAGTAAAGAAATTCCCATAGCACGTTCTGAAAAAGAGCAAGAACTTAGAAAAGAAGTAGAGAATGATGATAAGTATAATGTTTTTGAAAAAGTTTCTCCTAAAGTAAATCAAGTGTTTTTTGCTCCAGTAAAAGGAACGATTACAAAACCGTTTAAAAAATATTACATAGAAATTGCAGCACCACGAAACACACCTGTTTTAGCGGTAGCGTCTGGTACAATCGTTTTTTCAGAATGGACCATTGGAAAAGGATATGTAGTAATAATTAAACATAAAGATGATTTTTTATCTATTTATAAAAATATTGCGTCTGTTACAAAATCACAAGGGGCTTTCGTAAAAACAGGAGAAGTAATAGCAGAAACAGGTTTTGTTTCTGCCATACAAAACAAAGTTAGCCTTCAATTTGAACTTTGGAAAAATAGTGCGCCTGTAGATCCCACACAATACATTAATTTTCAGTAAACATGTCTATCAAATCAATTGCGGCAAAAATATTTGCCGCATACATTCATAAAAAAAATCAAGTATGGATTACTAATCCACTAGCCGCCCAAGACCGTATTTTTAAATCATTACTTGCACAGGCCAAGGACACTGCGTTTGGAAAAGCGCATAATTTTGATATCATTCAAAATCATGAAGATTTTTGCAAACAAGTGCGGGTTCGCGATTATGAAGACTTAAAAAAATATATTGATGAGGTGGTAAATGGAAAAGAAGACGTTTTGTGGCCAGGCAAACCTCTTTATTTAGCAAAGACTTCAGGAACTACATCGGGCGCTAAATACATTCCGTTGACTAAAGAGTCGTTGCCCTATCACATTGAAGCAGCAAGAAACGCTATTTTAAATTACATTCATGAGACAGGAAAAGCAGATTTTGTAGATGGTAAAATGATTTTTTTACAAGGCAGTCCAGAACTTAAAGAAAAGAAAGGTATTCGGTTAGGTCGTTTATCAGGAATTGTAGCGCATTTTGTGCCTAAGTATTTACAAAAGAACAGACTTCCTAGTTGGAAAACAAACTGTATAGACGATTGGGAAGTAAAAGTGAACGCCATTGTTGAAGAAACGTTTCAGCAAGACATGACAGTTATCTCCGGCATTCCTTCATGGGTACTAATGTATTTTGAAAAATTAAAAGAAAAAACACAAAAACCAGTAGGAGATTTGTTTAAAAACTTCAATCTATTTATTTATGGCGGCGTGAATTATGAACCCTATCGTGCAAAATTTGAAAATTTAATTGGGCGAAAAGTGGATTCAATAGAATTGTTTCCTGCTTCGGAAGGATTTTTTGCCTATCAAGATTCTCAAAAGGAAAAAGGAATGTTGTTGTTGTTAAATTCAGGTATTTTTTATGAATTTATAAAAGCGGATGAATTTTTCACCGAAAATCCAAAACGATATACAATTGGAGAAGTGGAAGTAGGCGTAAATTATGCATTGATTATTTCTACTAATGCAGGATTGTGGGCATACAATATTGGCGACACAATTACGTTTACAACAATAAAACCATATAAAATAATTGTTACCGGCCGAATTAAACATTACATTTCAGCTTTTGGTGAACATGTAATTGGTAAAGAAGTAGAAGAAGCGATGCGAATAGCCACTGAAAATAGTGGCATTAGAATAAATGAGTTTACAGTTGCACCCCAAATCACACCAAAAGAAGGTTTGCCTTATCATGAATGGTTAATAGAGTTTGATGTGGATGTTTCAGAAAACATAATAGATTTGGACAGCTTTGCTATACAATTAGACAAAGCAATGCGCCAACAAAATGTTTATTATGACGATTTAATTAACGGAAATGTTTTGCGAACAGCCGTTGTGACAAAAATACCTAGAAACGGATTCCAAGAATACATGAAATCGATTGGAAAATTAGGAGGACAAAATAAATTACCAAGACTTTCAAACGATAGAAAGATTGCGGATTTTTTAACTAAAAAATAAAATCCGTACCTTTGTTGGTTAGATAAAAGAAAATTTAATGAAAGACATTAAGAACATTTCGCGCTCAAGAGCGCAAGAGTCTTCGGCAGCTATCGAAAGACTATACATCACTATGCGACACTTGTTTAACAGAGGTTTTTATAAACCAATGGGAATTTCTGGAGAAACATTACGTGAAGCATTATTATCATTAAGACCAGAAATATATGGGTCTATTGCAGAAGAAAAAGTAGAGTTAAACGGATTATTGTATGTAATTGAACGCCTACCAATCGGTATTGAACAATGCAGATACATTAGTTTAACTTCAGATGAAGGGTATGCTAATTCTCATTTTACTGCCATTGTTCCTCCAAAAAGAAGAAGAAATTGCTACCGTATTGACGATGAGCAAATGAACATTGAAATCACTAGAGGACGTTCGGATATTTATGATATTTTAACCCACTTAACCTTTATTTTTATTGAGTCTCACAAAATTAAAGACAGGGTTTTAATTGATGATGAAGGTTTGGTGTCTAGAGATTGGCAAAAACTAGAACAATTTGCCCTATACAACAAAAAACTAACTCAAATAGAAAGAGAAAAAGCCATGTCTCATGCTTCAAATGTTTTAGGAAGAACATTTGCAGAGGTTCAAGATATTTATGATGGTTTTGCTACTAAAGAAGCCCCAGACAGATTTTTACAAATTGTGTATTGGTTAGGAAAACTTGCTATTGAAGAGATTGTTGATAATAACAAAAGAACAATAACCTTTAGTCCAATTTTAAGAGAACGATTAGGACATCATATTTATGGTGAAATTTGGGCAAATAACATCAAAGAAACGCTAGAAAAAAACAATTTATTAGAACGCCCTATTCATATTATTAGTGCTAATATGCACAGTGTGATGAATTCTATATTTGCTCCAGTGGTTTTAGGGACAAAATATAAGGGAAAAGATCCCTATCAAATTTATGAAGACTTGAGCGCTTCAAACAACAAAGAGTTAAGAAAAAAAGTGGAAGACGTGGCCTTCCAACAAGGCATGATAGCGTTACCAGATACATCAGGAACCAACATTGATGTCCAAATTTTTGATAGCGCTAAGTTTGATTGGAAAAAAACAGCTTTTTCAAATGCTTCTGTAAAAGACAAACCCGTATTAATTGTAATGGATTATGCATTTGGAGAACAAGCTTATGAAACCATTGACGAATTATTGAAGCCTTACAAAGTAAATAAAGAAAAACATTTTTTAAACGTAGAATCTGTTTCTATAATGGGTAAAGCAGGCATTTTAGAAGGAGGAAAAGGAGACATAATGATTCCAAATGCGCATGTCAATGAAGGCACTGCGGATAATTATTATTTTCATAATGAATTAACCGCCGCTATGTTTGAGGGCAATGATATTCCGGTTTATGCAGGTCCAATGATTACGGTTTTAGGGACATCCTTACAAAACAAAGACTTATTAAAATTCTTCCATGAATCCACATGGAGCGCTATTGGATTAGAAATGGAAGGCGCATATTATCAAAAAGCTATTCAATCGGCTTCTATGATTAGAAAAAGTATTAACACAAATGTAAAAGTGCGTTATGCATATTATGCTTCTGATAACCCACTAGAAACCGGAAGCACTTTAGCTTCAGGTGGATTAGGAACTACAGGTGTAAAACCCACATATTTAATTACCATAAAAATTTTAGAGCAAATTTTCAAAGTAAAACACTAACAAATGACGCAAAAAACGCAAGACCAAGAAATCGATTTAGGCCAAATTGGAAAAGGAATTTCAAATTTTTACCAAGGCATTATTGCAACTATATTTGATTTTATTTTCTTCATTAAAAAGAAAATAATAATTTTTGGGTTGTTAGTTGTTTTGGGGTTTGTCTTAGGGTACTATCTTGATAAAACAAAGGTATATACAACTGAAATTCAAGTTATTCCTAATTTTGGCACAAACGATTATTTGTATAAAAGAGTTGCACATCTAGAAGCAAAACTTAAAGAAAGAGACACTCTTTTTTTTGCCGGTTTAGGAATTAAAAATGTTAAAAAAATTATTGATATCGATGCAACGCCTATTAATGGTATTTATAGTTACATTAATAGTTCAGATGAAAACAACAAAAACTTTGAATTGGTTAAATTAATGGCTGAAGATGGTGATATTCAAAAAATAATTAATGATAAGGTAACAAGTAAAAATTATCCACAACACACCATTACCATAGTAACTACCCGAGCATTTTCTAAAAAGGAATTAGTAGAACCAATTTTGAATTATTTACAACAATCCGACTATTATACAAAATTAAAGCAGATTTATACTCACAATTTACTTAACAAAATTAAAGCAAACGATATATTGATTAATCAAATAGATCAATTACTTGCTTCTTATGCCAAGAATCCTGTTTCAGGAGGGGTAATGATATCTGAAAACGGCGGAATTGCTGATGTTTTAACAAAGAAAGATGATTTAATTAAAGAAAACAGTATTCGCCAAATCCAACTTTTAGAATCCACAAAAATTATTAAAGACCAAGAAATAGTATTGAATAGCATGGACTCAGAAGGACTAGCAAATAAGTTGAAGTTTTTTATTCCATTTATCTTTATTTTAGTTTATTTAGCTGGATATAGATTCAATAAAACATATCACATTCAAAAATTAAGAAAACAAGAATAATGAAACACATTTTAGTAACCGGAGGAGCTGGATTTATAGGATCAAATTTTGTTCCTTATTTTATTGAAAACAATCCAGATTATCATTTAGTAAACCTTGATGCACTTACGTATGCTGGCAATTTAGATAATGTAAAAGAAGTAGAAAATCATCCAAGATATGCTTTTGTTAAAGGCGATATTTGCGATAGTAATTTTATTAAAGAATTATTTGATACGTACCAATTTCACGACGTTATTCACTTCGCAGCTGAAAGTCATGTAGATAATTCTATTTCAGGTCCTGAAGCATTTATTAAAACCAATGTTTTAGGAACATTTAATTTATTAGATACAGCTAGAAAATTGTGGATGATTAAGCCAAATCAATACCATGAAACGTTTAAAAACGCGCGTTTTCATCATGTTTCTACGGATGAGGTTTATGGAACATTAGGAGAAACGGGTTTGTTTGAAGAAACAACGCCTTATGCGCCAAATAGTCCGTATTCTGCGTCAAAAGCAGGGTCAGATTTAATTGTGAGAAGTTATTTCCACACCTATGGAATGAATGTGGTTACTACAAATTGTTCAAACAATTACGGACCTAAGCAGCATGATGAAAAATTAATTCCAACCATCATACGAAAAGCACTTCAAGGAGAAAATATTCCTATTTATGGTGATGGAAAAAATGTGCGCGACTGGTTGTATGTATTAGACCATTGTAAAGGAATCGAGTTGGCTTTCAAAAAAGGTGTAGCTGGCGAAACGTATAACATCGGCGGAAGAAACGAACGCAATAATTTGTATATTGTAGATACAGTTTGTGCTATTTTAAATGAATTAAAACCAAAAGCCACTGGAAAATATCAAGATCAAATAACATTTGTAACCGACAGACCCGGTCATGATTTACGTTATGCTATTGATGCTACAAAAATTGAAACAGAATTAGGTTGGGAAGCCGATGAAAATTTTGAATCAGGGATAAAGAAAACAATTGAATGGTATTTAAAAAAGTATAAGGCTTAAAGCTGTTTTCGTTTCAAGTTAAACCAACCTGAAACGTTAAACGTTAAACAAAACAAACAAATTTATGAAAGGAATTATATTAGCCGGAGGATCAGGCACGCGTTTACACCCATTAACCTTAGCCGTAAGTAAGCAATTGATGCCTATTTATGATAAGCCTATGATTTATTATCCGTTGTCGACGTTAATGTGGGCTGGAATTAATGAAATTTTAATCATTTCTACACCACATGATTTACCTCTTTTTCAACATTTATTAGGTGACGGAAGTAACTTAGGTTGTCGTTTTGAATATGCCGTACAAGAGCATCCAAATGGTTTAGCGGAAGCATTTATTATTGGTAAAGATTTTATAGGAAACGATAAAGCCGCTTTAGTACTAGGCGATAATATTTTCTATGGAACAGGGTTAGCAGAATTATTGCAAGCAAATAACGACCCTGATGGAGGCATTGTATACGCTTATCATGTTCATGACCCAGAAAGATATGGTGTGGTTGAGTTTGATGCGACAGGAAAAGTACTTTCTATTGAAGAAAAACCAACACAACCTAAATCAAATTACGCTGTACCAGGCATTTATTTTTATGATAATTCCGTAATTGATATAGCCGCAAACATTGCACCAAGTCATCGAGGCGAATTAGAAATTACAGATGTTAATAAAGCCTATTTAGAACAAGGAAAACTAAAAGTAAGTATTTTAGACAGAGGAACAGCTTGGTTAGATACCGGAACATTTCAGTCGTTAATGCAAGCCGGTCAGTTTGTTCAAGTTATTGAAGAACGTCAAGGATTAAAAATTGGAGCCATTGAAGAAGCGGCCTATAAAATGGGATTTATCAATGCTGATCAATTGAAAAAACTTGCAGAACCTTTACTAAAAAGCGGGTACGGAAAGCATTTGATGAGCTTAATTTAATAGCCAATTAGCAATATCAAATGTGCTAATGAAGTTAAACAACTTTTAACACATTGTTTAATAGACACATTATTTTTATGAAATTTTTAGAAACCAAACTAAAAGGGTGTTTTGTCCTTGAATCAAATATTATACAAGACGAAAGAGGTTATTTCATGGAAAGTTTTAATCAAAAAACATTTCAACAAGGAATAGGCCAAGAAGTTGTTTTTGTACAAGACAATCAATCTTTTTCTTCAAAAGGAGTATTGAGAGGATTGCATTATCAATGTGGGGAACACGCTCAGGCAAAATTAGTTCGTGTTTTACAAGGCGAAGTTTTAGACGTTGCAGTTGACTTGAGACCAGATTCAGAAACATTTGGGCAGTATGAAGCCGTATTACTTTCCTCAGAAAATCAAAAGCAATTTTTTATTCCAAGGGGCTTTGCTCACGGATTTTTAGTGTTGAGCGAAACCGCAACTTTTTTTTATAAATGTGACAATTTTTATAATAAAGACTCAGAAGGAGGTTTAATGTTTAACGATGAAACGGTAAATATTAACTGGAATTTTCCAACAAATCAATTACTCATATCTGAAAAAGATAAAATTTTACCCAACTTAGCAACAGCCAAAAAAGTATGGTAGTACTCGTAACAGGAGCAAATGGCCAATTAGGACAAGCTATACAATCGATTGCAGATCAATATCCGTCAATCGATTTTGTGTTTTGTTCCTCTTCAGAATTAGACATTACGTCATCAGCTTCTTGTGAGGCCGCTTTTACTAAATTCAAACCAGATTTTTGTATAAACACAGCAGCTTATACCGCAGTTGATAAAGCAGAAACTGATGTAGAAAAAGCAAGATTGGTAAATGTTATTGGGGCAAAAAACTTAGCAGAGAGCTGTAAACAAAACAATACGATTTTACTTCATATTTCTACTGATTTTGTTTTTGATGGTATAGTATCTACAAGCGGCAGTAAGGGTTATAAAGAAACAGACGCGCCTAATCCGCAAGGCGTATATGGTCAAACGAAACTTGAAGGTGAACAAGCCATTCGAACTACTTTGGAAAAATATTTCATTATTAGAACATCTTGGGTGTATTCACAATTTGGAGCTAATTTTATGAAAACTATGTTGAGGCTGGCATCTGAAAGAGATAGTTTATCTGTAGTTTCAGATCAAATCGGCACACCAACAAACGCTGTGGATTTAGCGGATTGCTTATTAACTATTATTCGCACCCAATACCCAACACCCAACACCCAACACCCTTTTGGAATTTACAATTATAGTAATGAAGGGCAGTGTAGTTGGTATGAGTTTGCAGTGGAAATATTTAAACAATATCAACTTTCTGTAAACGTAAACCCTATACCTTCTTCGGCCTACCCAACACCTGCAAAAAGACCCGCTTATAGTGTGTTAGACAAATCAAAAATAAAAACGGTTTTTGGAATCAACATTTCAAATTGGCAAGAACATATAAAAAAATAAAAAGATGAACCCAACTATATCCATTGTAAGTCCTGTTTATAGAGCAGATAAAATAGTAGAAAAATTAGTTTTGGAACTAAAAAACACGCTTACAAAAATGGGTGTTTATTATGAAATTATTTTAGTTGACGACAGAAGCAAGGATAATTCTTGGGGGGTTATGAAGCAAATAGCTCAAGAAAACACGGAAGTAAAATGTATCCGCTTAAGTAGAAATTTTGGTCAACACCCTACTATTATGGCAGGATTAAGTCAGGCAAAAGGAGAATGGATAGTGGTAATGGATTGTGATTTACAGGACCAACCAAAAGAAATAAGTAAGCTGTATGAAAAAGCACTTGAAGGTTTTGAAGTAGTCCAAGCCAGAAGAACCGTTAGAGAAGATGGCTTTTTTAAAAAGATGTCTTCTAAAGTGTTTTCTAAAATATACGGTTTTTTTACCGATACGGTTTATGATAATGAAATTGCAAATTTTGGTATTTATCATAAAAAAGCCATTCAATCTGTTTTACAGCTGGGTGATAGTATTAAATTTTTCCCTCTTTTTATTAATCATGTTGGCTATAATGCTACATCAATAGCTGTGGAACATGCACAAAGAGAGGAAGGAAATTCAACCTATAGTTTTTCAAAATTAATTAGCTTAGCCTTTAATACTATAATTTCGTTTTCAAACAAACCCTTAAAATTATTTGTCAAATTTGGCATGTTAATTTCTGCGCTTTCTTTTAGCATAGGAGTGTATTATTTATACCAAGCTATGAATAACGAAATTGCCGTATTAGGGTATACATCAATTATAGTTTCTATTTGGTTTTTGTCAGGCATTATAATTACAACTATTGGTGTAACAGGAATTTACATAGGAAAAATATTTGATCAAACAAAGAACAGACCCGTATATATTATTGATGAAATTGTATGCTTAAAAAACTAGAATGGGATTCAGCTTTTTTTAATTTAAATGTTGGAGAATTAACCCTCGATTCTCTTTCAACACCTATAGATGTGTCTGGTTTTGATTTACTGTATGTGCTTTCAAAAGAGGCGTCAACATATAATATACCGAGTTTTACAAAAACTTTTTCAGAGGAAAAAATTAAATTTAGCAAGGAATTACAACAGCTTGAAGCGCCTAGCTCGGCTATTTGTTCTATTTTTGATTGTTCATATACCATCGAAGATCTTTACGAATTAGCCTATGAGAGCGGCAAACAAAGTCGGTTTTTGTTGGACACAAAATTTACCGAAGCAAAATTTAAAGAATTATATCGTCTATGGATTGATAATTCTTTAAACAAACAATTTGCCGACGATATTTTGGTTTACAGAGAAAACAATCTTATTTTAGGGCTAGTGACTTTTAAATTAGTGAAAGACACCGCCAGTGTAGGGTTGATTGCAGTAAATCCAAAGGCTCAAGGAAAAGGAATTGGCGGTAAACTCATACATGCTTTGGAATATTTTTTAGTTGAAAAAAAGGGCAAATCATTAGTTATCCCCACACAAATGACTAATACTCAAGCTTGTAATTTTTATACTAAACAAGGCTATAAAATTATAGAACAAACCACAATTACTCATTATTGGAAAGATTAATTTCATGAACACGTTAGTTACTAAAATAGCACAAAACAAATGGCTTATATTAATTATGATACTAGCCGCAGTGCTTCGCATCTACCATGTAGATTTTCAGTCTATGTGGTTGGACGAATTGTATACGATGGCGGTAACGAATCCCGATTTAACATGGAGTCAATTTCATAAAGAAATTGTTACTAGAGAAAGCTTCCCTTTTTTATATTTTATTATTGTAAAAGGGTTTTATGTTGTATTTGGCTACTCTAGTCTTGTTGCCCGAATGGTTTCTGTACTTGCTGGAATTTTAGGGGTATATGCGGTTTATTTGATGGGTAAAAAAATTCACACTAAACAAGTAGGTTTGTTTGCCTCTTTATTTGTTGCAGTTAGTAATTATCACATTTATATTTCTCAAGATGCAAGGGCGTATTCTCTTTATTTTTTATTTGTCTGTTTGTCCTTTTACACACTGCTTATTTACATCAAAAGACCAACATGGAAACACATTTTATTATACGCTTTAACAACAGGTTTTTTAGTAAATTTTAATTTTTTTGCTCCTATAAATGTCGTTTCACAAGGCTTAGTTTTGTTGTGTTTATTGTTTCTTTTGCCTAAAAATAAAAGGATTGCGTTTATACAAAAAGGAGCTGTAGCGGTCTTTATAATTTTCGGAGCGTTTATTGTAAATTACCAAAAATTAAAAGTATTATTAAACTATAAGAAGTTTTGGACACCAGCACCACAAGACGATTCGTTGGCTAAAATTTTCAAGAACTTTTTTGGAAATTCAGAAACACTTCTTGCTTTGATTACGCCTTTTATTGTGTATTATTTACTTTTAATTTTTAAGAATAAAGAGCCAAAAAAATGGACCTACAACAAAGTGACAAAGAACAAATTATTTTTTGGTTTCTTGGTTTTATTTACTTGGTTTTTTGTCTTGTTTTCTTATTTAGTAGTAAAATCATACGGGCCTATATCTTACTTATTAACCCGATATTTTGTGAGCGTGTTGCCGGTTATATTTATATGTGTAGCCATTGCCATTGCATCAATAAAAGGGACTGTAGGAAAAGGAATAGCTGTGTTTGTGATGGTGTTTTTTATGTTAGCCCATCTTTTTGTTGTTAAAAAACAATATACGACCATTACGCATGCACAATATAGAGAAGCTGCAACTTTTGTTAAAACACACAATACACAAAACGCACCTACTTATAGCAATCAAGAATATTGGTATAAATTTTATTTTAGACCCGACCAAACAAAAATTAAATTAAAAAATTTATCTTTAAACAAAATTCATACACAATTAAAAAAATACCCAAGCAAGATGTCTTCGTTTTGGTACATAGATGCTTTTAAACGCTTTGATTCGGTAAACAAACCAACTACCGAATTTTTAAACAAACATTTCACTGTTAAAAAGCAATATAAAGGCTATCGTGCATGGGCAACGTATTATGAATTAAAAAAATAACGCAGATGATACCATTTAACAAACCTTATTTAACAGGAAACGAAACACAATATATAGAAGATGCTGTAAAATCGGGCAAAATTTCAGGAAACGGCAAGTACACAAAGCTATGTCAAGCGTTTTTTGAAGACAGATACCGCATTAAAAAAGCGCTTTTAACAACATCGTGTACGGATGCGTTAGAAATGGCTGCTATTTTAATTGATTTGAAAGAAGGAGACGAAGTAATTATGCCGTCTTATACATTTGTCTCTACCGCAAATGCGTTTGTGTTAAGAGGCGCAAAAATCATCTTTGCAGATAGCTTACCGAATCATCCAAATATGGATACTTCTAAATTAGAAGCATTAATTACCCCAAAAACAAAAGCCATTGTTCCTGTGCATTATGCAGGAGTGGCTTGTGATATGGATGAAATTATGCACCTAGCCACTAAATATAATTTATACGTCATTGAAGATGCTGCTCAAGCCATAGATAATTATTATATTTCTAAAACAGGTGAAAAAAAAGCACTTGGAAGCATAGGTCATTTAGCTGCTTTTTCTTTTCACGAAACAAAAAACATTATTTCAGGAGAAGGAGGTTTATTAGCTATAAATGATGAAAAATTTAGCAATAGAGCCGAAATAATTTGGGAAAAAGGCACAAACCGCTCTGCTTTTTTTAGAGGCGAGGTTGACAAATATGGTTGGGTTGATGTAGGAAGCTCTTTTTTACCTTCAGAAATTATTGCCGCTTTTTTATGGGCGCAATTAGAAAACTTAGACACCATACAGGCCCGAAGAAAAGAAATTTGGAATACCTATTACAACACATTACAAAGTTGGGCTTCACAAAACAATATCGATTTGCCATGGTTACCCGATTATGCAACTAATAATGCACATATGTTTTATTTGGTTTGTAAAGATTTAAACCAACGTACGGCGCTTATTGAGCAATTGAAAACACACAATATTATGGCTGTTTTTCACTACATAAGTTTACACACGAGCCCTTTTTATAACGGAAAACATGATGGTAGATCGTTGGCAAATACAGACCGCTTCTCAGACTGCTTAGTACGCTTGCCTTTGTTTTATGAATTAAATGAAAAAGAGGTGTTGGATAAAATAATTTTAGATTAATGAAAATAATAGTTACAGGAGGAGCGGGATTCGTTGGTTCTACTCTTTGTTTACAATTAAAAAACAAATATCCTCACTACGAAATAGTTGCTTTTGACAATTTAAAAAGACGTGGTTCAGAATTGAATTTAATTGATTTTAAAAAACAAGAAATTCCATTTATTCATGGTGACATCAGAAACAATGAGGATGTTTTGTCAATAGGAGGTTTTGACGTATTGATTGAGGCTTCGGCAGAGCCTTCTGTTACTGCAGGATTAGATTCTGACCCCACCTATGTTATTAATAATAATTTATATGGATCTATAAATTGTTTTAATGCGTGTATAAAAAATGACGCAAAATTAGTGTTTCTTTCAACCAGCAGAGTTTACCCCATAGATACTATTGAAGCAGCTAATTTCCTTGAAGAACAAACACGTTTTATATTTAATAAAAATCAAAAAAACACAGGAATTTCTCCCAAAGGAATCTCAGAAGAATTGTCGTTAGAAGGCGCACGTTCTTTTTATGGTACAACAAAATTAGCTTCTGAATTATTTATACAAGAGTATGCATCTTTTTATGGATTAAAATCCGCAATAACAAGATTTGGTGTAATTGCAGGCGCCAGACAAATGGGTAAAACAGACCAAGGAGTTGCAACGCTTTGGATGGCAAAACATTTTTGGAAACAATCTTTAAAATATATTGGTTACGGAGGTAAAGGAAAACAAGTAAGAGATTTACTTCATGTTGATGATTTGGTAGAATTAATAGATTTTCAAATTCATAATATTGAAAAATTTACAGGTAAAATATATAATGCGGGAGGAGGAATAAACAACAGCGCTTCATTACAAGAAATGACATCTATTTGTGAAAAGATTACGGGAAATAAAATTCAAATAGATGAAGTTGAAGAGACAAGAGCGGCAGATTTAAGGATTTATATTACTGATAATTCTAAGATAACCGAAGAAACAGGTTGGAAACCAAAGAAATCTGTGGAAGATATTTTTAGGGATATTCACAAATGGATAAAAGAGAACGAAAACCAATTAGCCTTAATTTTAAAATAGAATGAAAAAAGTATTAACCTTATTTTTTATATTTATTCCAATAGGAATATTTTTCATTTTTTTTCATTTTTTTATGGTCAATATACCTATTAATGATGATTATCAAGCCATATTAAAATTTATCAATGACTGTATTACGACGGAAGACTATTTTGAAAAAATTAAAATAATTTTTTCTCAACATAATGAACATAGAATTGTGTTTACTAATTTATGTTCAATTTTATGCTATAAATTAGCAGGAAATATTAACTTTAGTTATATCGCTTTAATTGGAAATATTTCGTTATTATTTACAACCTTTTTTTACTATAAAAAGTTTAATGAAATAGGAAAAAACACAATTTTATTTTTACCAGTAGTAATTTTATTATTTAATTTTTCTCATTGGGAAAACATGACATTTGCAATGGCTTCTACAGCAAACTTCACTGTAATACTATTTTCTCTTATAAGCATTCATTTTTTAACAAAAAAAGAGTTAACAAATAAAACATTTTATTTTTCAGTCTTATTTTATGTGTTAGCCGTTTTTACTCAAGGAGCTGGCTTAATTTTATTTCCTTTACAAGTATTAATTTTAATATATAAGAAACAATTAAAAAGATTAAAACAATATATTTTGTTTTCAGGAGTGTTGTTTTGTTTATATTTTTTATCATATAATTCACCACCACAAAACACGCCTATTTTAGATGTTTTACTGAATTATAAGGCAAAATTAATTTTATACTTTATTGGATTTTTGGGCAATGAAGTTAATTATTTTAGAATTTTTACAAATGAAAATCAAGATTCGTTAATATACAGTTCAATTTGTGGATTTGTAATACTAAGTTTAGTGGTTTATTTGACCCATAAGAAATATTATAAGCAGAATTTATTTAATTTTTCAACAATTGTTTTTGTTTTGTTTGTGGCTATTATTACTTCTTTATCTAGAGTTGCAAACGGCATTGAAACGGCAGGTGCATCAAGATATAGAATTTGGGGTTCTATTCTAATGATTTCTTTATATTTTTTCTTTTTAGAAAATAAGATTGCTAAAAAGAAAATATTTACACCCTTAGTACTTGTGGTTTCAATTTCTTTTTTTGTATTAATAACAACTAATCATCTAGAGTATTTAGATTATAGAAAGCAATTAACAGAAAAAGGAGTTTTAGTTTATCATTCAGGTGAACACAAATATTTAAACGGAGACACAAACCTTAAGCCTCTTTATGATCAAATCATTAAGGAATCAAAAAAACAACAAACGTATTATTTTCCTAGCGAAACAACTATAATGAAAAATTATCCGTTTTCTAAAAACATAGCAACAACAATGTCAAAAACTACGGATTTGTTTTTTCATAATGGAATAGAAGAAATTATTCCGCTAAAGGATAGTTTTTATATAGAAGGAAAAGGTTTTTTAGAAGGGCAAGACACAAAAAAACAACAAATTTTCGTAGTTTTAGAAAATCAATTGAACCATACAAAAATCTTTTTTACCTCTAATCAAATAAAAAGGTACGATATTAATCCATATTATAAAAAAGAAAATCTTGATTTTGCAGGTTTTATAGCAATAATAAAAAAAGAAGACATTCAAAAAGGACATTATAAATTATTTTTGAAAGTAAAAAACAACAAATCAGAAAGTTACGCAGAAACGGATAAACAAATTAAAATATAATGGATATTTGCATAATAACAGGTTCTTCGGGGCTTATAGGTAGCGAGTCAGTTGCCTTTTTTTCAGAAAAATTCGACAAGATTATTGGCATAGATAATAATATGCGTCAAGTTTTTTTTGGCGACAATGCCTCAACCGAATGGAACACACAAAATTTGCTTACAAATATTAAAAACTTTGAACATCACGCTGTTGATATAAGAAACACAAGTGCTTTAGAAGAAATATTTTCAAAATACAGTTCAGATATAAAACTAATTGTTCATACAGCCGCTCAACCAAGCCACGATTGGGCCGCAAGAGAACCGATTACCGATTTTACAGTAAATGCAAATGGGACATTAAATATGCTTGAAATGACTCGTGTTCATTGCCCTAAAGCAACATTTATTTTTACCTCTACGAACAAGGTATATGGAGATACACCAAATTATTTACCATTGATAGAATTAGACAAAAGGTGGGAAATAGATGAAACACACCCCTATTTTCTTAATGGTATAGATGAAAACATGAGTATTGATCAAACAAAGCATTCTTTATTTGGAGCCTCTAAAGTAGCAGCGGATATTTTAGTTCAAGAGTATGGAAAATATTTTGGCATGAATACGGGTGTTTTTAGAGGAGGATGTTTAACGGGGCCAAATCATTCAGGAACTCAGCTACATGGCTTTCTTTCTTATTTGATGAAATGTGCAATTACTGGAGATCAGTATACTGTTTTTGGATATCAAGGAAAACAAGTAAGAGACAATATTCACAGTTGGGATTTAGTAAATATGTTTTGGCATTTTTATCAAAACCCAAAACAAGGCGAGGTTTATAACGCTGGAGGCGGTAGACACTCAAATTGTTCTATGGCAGAGGCTATCGCTTTGTGCGAGCAAATAACACAAAAACCAATGAATTTTGTATATTCGGAAACAAATAGAATTGGGGACCACATCTGGTGGATAAGTGATGTTTCCAAATTTAAGAAGCATTATCCCGAATGGACATGGAAGTATAATATCAATGATATTTTGACACAAATATATCAAGCTACAATTAATAAACAGTAGAACAACGATGTCATTAAGAACCAAAATCATTCAAAAACTAATTCATATTAATGAAAATATTTTCTTTTATCCTAAGTTGAAAAAATTTTACATTGAAAATTTAGGTAAAACACAAATAAATATAATTGATGTAGGAGCTAATAAAGGGCAATCCGTAGATTTTTTTTTAAAAATAAACAAAAACGCAATTATTAATTCTTTTGAACCTAATCGAAAGTTATATAAGTTAATCCAAGAAAAATATAAATATAATCCAAATATAAAAATACATAATTTAGGTTTGAGCAACATAAGAGGCAACTTAAATTTTTATGAAAACGTAATGGACGAAACCTCTACTTTTGAAGAATTAAATTTAGATTCAAAATATTTAAATAAGAAAGCAAAAATTTTAGGTGTAAATAAAGAAAACATTATTGTTAGTAATAATAAAGTTGAAGTAATTCGATTAAGCGATTTTTTAGAGGAAAACCATAATTGCTTTTATGATGTTTTAAAAATTGATGTTGAGGGACACGAATTACAGTGTTTACAAGGCTTATTTCACAATACAAACCATCAAAATTTACCAATAAAATACATTCAGTTAGAAAACCATAATGACGACATGTATATAAATAATAATAAACAAACAGAAATTGATGCTATTTTAATTAGCAATGGATTCCGAATGGTTGCTGAAATTAAACATGGGTTTGGAGACTTTTCAGAGTTAATTTATGAAAACATTAAAAGAAATGAAGCTTAGTATTGTAATTCCTGCACATAACGAAGAAGAATCTATCGCGGAAACAATAGAAACAATAGAAGAAGCGTTTTTAAAGGCAGACATTGATCATGAAATTTTTGTAGTTGATGATAATTCAAAAGATAAAACAAGAGAAGTATTGAAAGAACTTGCCGCTAAATACCCTTGTTTGAAGTATGAAACTAATTACGGGCCAAATGGTTTTGGTTATGCTGTCCGGTATGGATTAGAACGGTTTTCTGGCGATTGTGTTGCTGTTATGATGGCTGATTTATCAGATTCACCATATGATTTGATTCGGTTTTATAATACAATGATTGAGGAAAATTATGATTGTGTTTTTGGTAGTAGATTTATAAAAGGAGGTAAAACCATTGATTACCCATTTGTAAAAAAAATAATTAACAGAGTTGCTAATTTTATTATACGTCTGTTTATGCAAATAAAATATAATGACACAACTAATGCTTTTAAATTGTATAAAAGAGAAGTTATAGACGGAGTCAAGCCTATTTTATCTCCTCATTTTAATTTAACTATTGAATTGCCATTAAAAGCAATAATTAGAGGGTTTAGCTATACAATAGTTCCTAATTCATGGACAAATAGAAAGCATGGTGTTTCTAAATTAAAAATAAAAGAAATGGGAAGTAGGTATTTTTTTATTTTAGTGTATTGTTTCGTAGAAAAATATTTTTCTAGAGGAGATTATAAAATAAAATAAAAATTTATTCGTTAGTTTTAAAATAGAATATAAATTTGTAAAAAAATAAAATATGAAAAAGATACTATTAATAGTGATTGTGTTTTTAAATTTGATTTCTTGTAAAAACGAAACAACAGGCAGTTCTTCTAATCAGGAGAACGATAACAAAAACACAGAAGATTTTTTTACGATTGTTTTAGATGTTGTGGTTAAAAAAGACGAAGCTTTTCAAGTTTATTATACCGATCAAACATCTGATAAGTTTAATGAGGAACAATCTATTTGGATTGAAACAAAAGGGAGTGAATCTCCCCAAAAAATTACATTTAACTTACCTAAGGATTTTTATCCAAAAATGGTTCGCTTAGATTTTGGTTTAAAAGATGTTCAGGAAGATATTAAATTAAACACGATTGAATTTAAACATTTTGATAAATCTGTTGTTTTAAAAGGAGAAGAAATGGCTAAATATTTTAGACCTTTAGACAAAACGGAAATTGATTTTAAAACAGGTTTAATTAAAGCAAAATTTGAAAACGGAAAACGAATTGAGCCAGTTTTGTTTCCTCATGAGTTGATTCAAGAAGAATTATTTAATAAGATTTCTAAATAAGATAATTCTAAATAATCTAAAAAAACCATAAAGAAATTTATGGTTTTTTTGTTTACTAAACATCACAAATACTTATATTTGAAGAGAATCAAATAGTAATGCTTTTAAAACACATTCAGAATACATACAGTAGTGCTACACTACGTAAATTTTTTATTTATGGCATTGGGCAATTGTTTAATGTGGTGAGCCCATTGCTTATTATTCCACATGTGGTTTCGGTTTGTGGTGAAAAAGGTTTAGGAAAAGTAGGCGTTGGCTTTTCTATAGCTTTTCTTTTAATTGTTGTTATTGATTTTTCTTCTTACATCAACGGTGTGCGTGATATTAGTCAAAACAAGTTAGAAAAAGGCACACAAAAAAAATACATTACCACCCATTTTTATGCTAAATTTTTTCTTTTTATAGGGCTTTTTCTCGTTGCAACAGCTGTAACTTTTTTGATTCCTTATTTATATACTCAGCCCTTAGTGGTTGGTAGCGCATTATTCATTGTTTTTACTCAAGCCTTTAATCCTACATGGGTTTTTCAAGGTGAAGAAGATTTTTTAAGTCAAACAGTTTTAAACAGTATCTCTAAACTCATTTATCTTTTTGGTGTTTTTTACTTTGTAGCCTCTACTCAAGATTATTATTTAGTTCTGCTTTTTTATGGCTTAGGCACCCTTATCCCTAGTGTTTTTTATGGGATTAAAATACAGCAAAAATACAGCATTAAAATAAGAGACTTTAGCACAAAAAAAGCCATACATCTCATCCGAACCGATTTTCCGTTTTGTGTTTCACAGTTGTTTTTTGCTTTTAGACAGTATTCGCCCATACTTGTTGTAGATTTATTTTTAGGCGCGACTATTGCGGGGCAATACAAAATTATAGAGCAATTAATTATGCTATTTAGAACGTTTTTTCAAATTGTTTTTCGATTTTCATATAGTGTGATATGTTCAAAAATAAAAGAATCGTTTGGTTCAGGTTTTTCGTTATGGAAAAAAATAAACGGGTTAAGTTTATTGTTTGTGTTGTTTGGTATAATACTTATTTATGTAAATTATGAACCTGTTTTTTTGTTTTTCAACTCAAACCCTAATTTTGTAGCTACGTGTAAACCCCTTTTATTTGCATTGATTATTCCTGTTTTTATTGGGGGTAATTTAGCGCTAGAACAGTTGATATTTAGTTTAAACAAAAACCGAGTATATATTAGTATCACCATTTTTATAACTATATTTGGCACAATTAGTTTACTGCTGTTCTCGCATTTTTTACTATTAAAAGGCGTAATATGGTCGTTATTAACTACAGAATTAGTGTTAATTACTAGTTATTTAGTGTTGGTAAAAAAGGCCCTTACACCTTCAAAAGAATAAGATTCACAAAATGATACAAACCAAAGTATATCATAAATTTCTACTCTACGCTTCTGTTTTAATTTTGTTGCTCAACATTTTTGAAATTACGATTGCTTTATGGGGAATTATTGTTTTGTTAACGTATCAAAGTAAAATTTCATCAAAGTTTTTAACGTTACAAATATTAGTGTTAGCCACGCTTTTTATTGCTTTTTGTAGTTCTTTTTTCTACGAGATAAACACACATCATTTTTTACGCGACTTTGCTTATTTAATTAAACCAGCTTTTGGCTTATTAATTGGATATAATATAACCAAAATTGTAGGCAAAGAAACTATTTATACGGTAATAAATATAGGCGTCTTAACCGCATTGATTCATATTTTTATCTTGTTTTTTTGTTATTATGTGTTTTCTATAAAAAACGTGAATCAGTTAAGAGAGTATGGAGGTTATTTTAATGATTTCGAAATTTATGCTTTACTATTAGTGTTGTTTAAAGACCGTTTTAATTTATCTATTTCAAAGAAAAGAGTGATTTTGTTTAGCGGTATATTAATTATTTCCAGTTTGTTGTATTTATCTAGAACAAATATGCTTCAGTTTGGAATTCTATTTATTGCTTTAAAAGGTCATTTAAGAATTACAAAACGAGGCTTACAAAGAACGGTGTTGTTTTTAATTTCATTAGCCTTTTTATATGCCTATGTGTATTATTTAAATCCTCATCGAAACGGAAAAGGTTTTGAGGCGTTTTTATATAAAGTTAAAAACGCCCCAATAGAAGCATTTAAAACTAAAATCAACAAAAACGATTGGAAAGAGTTTAATGATAATTTTAGATCCTACGAAAACATAATTACGTACCAACAAGTTACACAAGAAGGACCTAGAGCCATAGTAATGGGAAAAGGGTTGGGATCAACTGTTGATTATGGTCAAAAAATGTATACAAACGAAGGAACCTACATTAGACAAGCTCCAGCACTACACAATGGGTTTTTTACTATTTTTCTTAAATCTGGATTGCTAGGCGTTTTGTTGCTTATTCTTTTTGTGTATTATTTTTCAAAAACAAACAAGACAGCCCAAAATTTAAAATATTACAACTATCTTTTTGTGGGAAGCGCTTTGTTTTTAGTGTTGTCAAATTGGGTTTTTATGGGATTGTATTTAAAGCTAGACAACAAGTCTGTTTTTTATGGATTTTTGATTTGTTACTATGAGTTACTACTAAAAAATGAAGAAAACGAAAACCAATAACATGAATAAACCAACAAATATATTTGTCGACTGTCATGTTTTTGACAAAGAATTTCAAGGTACCCAAACCTATATTAGGGGCTTATATCTTGAATTGCTTCAACATGAACACCTTCATTTTTTTTTAGCGGCTTATGATATAACTAACTTGGAAACCATTTTCGGCACACACAAAAACGTTACTTATGTAAAATATAAATCTAAAAACGCAGTTATAAGACTTTTGCTTTTACTGCCTTATTTGATTAAACGACACAAAATAGAGTATGCTCATTTTCAATATCGGGTACCGCCAATTAAATTTTGCAAGTATATTTTAACCATTCATGATGTGTTGTTTGAAGATTTTCCCGAATACTTTTCAACATTCAATAAGTGGCAAAGCTTTTTAACATACAAGTACAGTGCAAAATTATCTGATAGTATATTTACGGTTTCGGAGTATTCTAAAAACCGAATTGAAGCGCATTTAAATGTCAAAGGAGTTATTGTTCATCCTAACGGCGTGCAAGACGTTTTCTTTGAACCCTATACCAAAGAACACATTCAAAATGAAATAGCAAACGCATATCATATTAAAGACTATATCCTCTTTATTAGTAGATGGGAGCCGAGAAAAAACCATTTAATGCTTTTAAAAACGTTTGTTGAAAAAGAGCTATATAAAAAATGTGAACTGGTTTTCATTGGAGACAATAAAAATATACACGCTGCCTATTTGAATTACTACAACACACTTCCGTTAGAAATAAAACAGAAAATAAACACTTTAAATAATGTCCCATTTAAAGAGCTTTTGTTATTTATTAGGGGGGCAAAATTGAGTGTATACCCTTCGTCGGCAGAGGGTTTTGGGATTCCTCCTTTAGAAACTATTGCGGCTAAAATCCCAACAATTTGTGCTAACGAAACCGCCATGTCTGATTTTACGTTTTTAGAGGACAATTTAGTTTCTTTGAAAGAAGTAACCGCATTTCAGCAAAAAATAAGTAACGCGATTAATCATCCAGAGGAAGAAGATTCTTTGGTTAAAAAGGCAACATTTGTGAAGGAAAATTATAATTGGCAAATTTCAGCCAAGCTTTATTTGCAAATAATAAAGTAACACTATTGATTTTTAGCAGTAGCACTCCCAAAAAACTTATTTTTTGTTTTAACTAAGAAATTGTAGTTTTTAGCAAAAGCTTTTTTCAAAATAGAAGCATCTTCTTTTGGAAACCAATCAGTGGTTCTGGGCTTTTCAATAATCATTTCATGAACTTGATAGGCATACGTGGCTATAGAAGTTCTATATTTTCCCTCAGGAAAACTAGTCATGTCATATCCGTGTAATGAATAAGGGGAACATTGTTGAATAATCATGCGGTTAAAAGGCACTTCTAAAGCAGCTTCTTCATTTGTTCGCAAGTCTTTTATTTTTAAATGGCCACCATATTCAGGTTTCCAATCTTTATTTAGATAAAGCAATAAATTCAGTTCTCTATACCAGTTTTTGTTTAAAGGGTGGTAGTTAAAATCTAAATGCATGTCTAAAAAGCTATTCTTTTTACCTTGATGCAATCCACCTCCAAAATTTTTTGGATCTACAAATGTTTTTTTAGCAGTAATGTAGGCTAAAATGGTATTAAATCTTTCAGAAGCTAAGTCGTTATATAATTCTAAAAACTCAGGACAAATTTCTTTATAATTTGATTTTTCAAATTTATTTCCTGCAAAACCATAGTCTCTACTTTTGTTGTTTAATTCAGGAACAGTTGCATACGCTTTTTGAAGTTTTTCTTCGTCGCAAAAACCATCAATTATTAAATAAGGGAAGGGTTGTGCGGTTAAATATTGAACACGTAATGCATCCAGATTTTGTTCTAAATAATCAAAATTAATCATGATATAAGCATTTGTTTTGCATCGTAAATGTACAAAAAAATAGCAATTACTTCTTAAAGAAATTGAAAATAATAATTTAAAAATACTTACATTTGGCCAAAACACAAACATGAAAATAGCCATACTTGGAACAAGGGGAATTCCAAATTATTACGGAGGCTTTGAGCAGTTTGCCGAATATTTTTCGGTCTACTTAGCTGAGCAAGGACACGAAGTGTATTGTTATAATTCTCATAATCATAAGTTTCAAGAATCAAATTTTCATGGTGTACACATTCTTCATCAACACGATCCAGAATATAAACTGGGCACTTTTGGCCAATTTATATACGATTACAATTGTATTAAAGATAGCCGAAAAAGAAATTTTGATATCATTTTACAATTAGGCTATACAAGTAGCTCTATTTGGTTTTTTTTATTACCAAAACAAGCACTGATAATAACTAATATGGACGGGTTGGAATGGAAAAGATCAAAATATTCCTGGCCCGTAAAGCAGTTTTTAAAATTTGCCGAATGGTTAGCTGCAAAAACGAGTGATGTTTTAGTATCTGATTCTATTGGTATTCAAAAATTACTTGAAAAAAATTATAAAAAAGCCTCTACTTATATTGCTTATGGCGCCCTTCCTTTTGATAAGCCAGACGAAACAATTTTGCAACACTATCATTTAGAAAAAGAGCGTTATAACATGATTATGGCAAGATTTGAGCCTGAAAACAATTTGGATATGGTTTTAGAGGGCGTGGCGCTCCAACACGATAGCGACCCCACACCGATTTTAGTAATTGGAAATCATCAAACAAAGTATGGTGTCTATTTGAAAAATAAATTTAAAGCCTATTCAAACATTCGTTTTGTAGGAGCTATTTACGACATCACCACATTGAATAATTTGCGCTATTTTTCAAAGTTATATTTTCATGGGCACTCTGTAGGCGGAACGAATCCTTCTTTACTAGAAGCGATGGCTTCTAAAGCTCTAATAGCTGCGCACAATAATGATTTTAATAAAGGAGTCTTGCAAGAAAATGCGCTTTATTTCTCTTCGGCTCTAGAAGTAAAAAAAATCTTAGCTAATACCAAAAAAAGTGATAACTTGCAGTTTATAACAACTAACTATAATGCTATAGTACACGAATTTAATTGGACTAAAATTAATGCAGCTTATTTACAATTATTTGAACAAACTTTGGAACGATTTAAAAATAGAAAATAGTTTTCAAGGTAATTATTTTTTTGGGTTTCTTTTTTTTATTACCATTCCGCTTCCACTGGCTTTTAATAATATTGCATTGGTTTTGTGGACTATTTTTTCTGTTTTAACCCTAAGAAAAAAAACAGTTTATATAAACGGTTATTTACATATTCCCATTTTACTTTTTTTATGGATGGCAGGATCCTTTTTTTGGAGTATTGACCCAGATGTTACAGCTAAAGCTATTCTAAAAGAAATAGTTTTGTTAATCGTTCCGCTAAATTTTATGTGTTATTCAAAAGAAATTTTAGCTAGCAAAGTTACGATTTGGCTTAAATATTATAGTCATTTTATGGTTTTTTATGCCTTGTTTTTTCTTCTAAGAGCAGTTCTACGATATGCATTATTACAAGAATCAAGTTTTTTTTACTATCATGGTGAAAACAATGTTGATTCTGGTTTGGTACCCAAATTATTAAATGCTATTCATGTTTCTGTTTTTATTGCAGTTGCGTTTTTTTGGTTTTTACATCAGCCAAAAAAAACCAAAACTACACTAATTGCTTTAGGTATTTTGTTTCTGTTTTTAGTTTTACTTTCTTCAAAAAACATTTTATTAATTACGGTATTGCTTACATTATTCTATATATTTTATTTTTCAAAGACAGCGAATAAAATGCGGTTAAGGAACAGTATAATCTTTGTAATTATTATACTAACAACTCTGTTTTATGGCAAAATCAAACAACGTTTTGATGTAGAATTTCAATCAAATACAAATAAAAGCCTAAGTCACGATGTAATTAATCAAGCGCCTCAAGGAGTTCATTTTGTTAGTATTTATGAAGCTTGGAATAATAAACGTTTTACACCAAACGATTATTTTCCTGGTACCGCTTTTAGGGTATATCAAATCAGAATTTTTTTAGAATTAATTAAAGAGGAGCCCGTTTTTTTTACTGGTTTTGGGCTTAATGCGTCGTTTAAAAAATTAGAAGAAAAAGCCATTGCCTATAATTTGTATCAAGGAACAGGAAAAGAGGACGGCTATCAAAATAAAAACTTTCACAATCAATATGTACAAAACTTTGCAGAATTAGGTCTAATAGGCTTTGTTCTTTTGTTATCACTATTGGGAATTATGCTATATAAATCCATTGGAAAAGAAAATTTTTTACAGCTTTCTTTTACGATTCTGATGATAAGTGTGTTTTTTACAGAATCCTTTTTGTGGAGACAAAGAGGTGTAGCATTTTTTACTTTTATTTTTTGTTTGCTCATCACAATAAAAACACCTGTAAAAGCGTTAAAGGAAAGTTAATATTAATACCTCACTTATTGAGTAAAAATACATGAAAAAAATTTTAATAACAGGTGCAGCAGGTTTTTTAGGTTCTCATCTATGTGACAGATTTCTCGCGGAAGGCTTTTTTGTTATAGGCATGGACAATCTTATTACCGGAGATTTAAAAAATATTGAACATTTATTTAAGGAAAAACATTTTGAGTTCTATCATCATGATATTACAAAATTTGTTCATATTCCAGGCGAATTAGATTACATCTTACATTTTGCTTCTCCAGCAAGTCCGATTGATTATTTAAAAATACCTATTCAAACGTTGAAGGTAGGCTCATTAGGCACGCATAATTTATTAGGGTTAGCACGGGTAAAAAAGGCAAGAATTTTGATTGCTTCCACTTCTGAAGTGTATGGAGATCCTTTGGTACATCCTCAAACAGAAGAATACTATGGAAACGTTAACACGATTGGACCACGAGGCGTGTATGATGAAGCGAAAAGATTCCAAGAATCTATCACTATGGCTTACCATACATTTCATGGTGTAGAAACAAGAATAGTTAGAATTTTTAACACGTACGGACCAAGAATGCGCTTAAACGATGGGCGCGTTATACCGGCTTTTATAGGTCAAGCATTAAGAGGCGAAGATTTAACGGTTTTTGGAGACGGAAATCAAACACGTTCGTTTTGCTATGTTGATGATCAAGTAGAAGGCATTTTTAGATTGTTGCATGCCGACTACCATTTACCTGTAAACATAGGTAATCCTGATGAAATAACAATTAAAGATTTTGCTGAGGAAATCATAAAGTTAACGGGAACCACACAAAAAATAGTGTATGAACCTTTACCCGTTAACGATCCATTGCAGCGTCAGCCGGATATTACAAAAGCCAAGCAAATATTAGGTTGGGAACCTAAGGTGGGTCGAGCAGAGGGCATGAAAATAACCTATGATTATTTCAAATCTTTATCTCCAGAAGAATTAGCAAAAGAAGAACATAAAGATTTTTCTAAATACATTTATTAATATGCATAAAGGTAGGTATTCAAAATATATTAGACCATTAAGTTTTTTAATGGATCTTTTTATAGTGGTGTTTTTACCTAAATTCTTTTTTCAAGGTTTAGACTTAAATTTCACCACATTTGAAATCTATCTTGCAATTTCATGGTCAGTTCTTTCTGTTTTTACAAGATTTTATGAGGTGTATCGCTTTACAATGCCAGTTGAAATTATTTCTAAAATAGCAAAGCAGTGTATTTTATTTTATCTATTAATAATTGCTTTTTTTCCATTTTATAAAAAAGCCATTTTTAGTGGAAAGGCCACAGCGCTTTATTTATCTGTTGTTTTTATTTTTGTGATTGTATTAAAAACAATTGCTTTTTATTATTTTAAAAAATACAGACTAGTTACAGGAAATAATTTTAGAAATGTAGTTATTATAGGCTATACACCTGAAGCAATAGATTTGCGAACCGTTTTTCAAAATCGAGCAGATTATGGTTATCGGTTTAAAGGTTATTTTTCCGATAAAAAAAACGGCGATGAAATAATTGGCAAAACAGAATTACTGAAAGAGTTTGTTATTGCTGAAAAAATCGATGAAATTTATTGTTCTATTAACGAATTATCAAGTGAAAAACACAAGGAATTAGTTGAGTTTGCCGATGACAACAATATTGTTATTAAGTTTATTCCGGACTCAAAAGTGATATTTTCAAAAAACATGAAAATAGATTATTATGAATTGTTTCCTGTTTTATCACTTCAAAAATCACCATTAGACAGTATATATGTCGAATATTTCAAACGTTTATTTGACCTGCTTTTTTCGTTATTTGTAATTGTTTTTTTATTATCATGGTTAACACCTTTATTAGGCTTGCTTATAAAAATTGAATCTAAAGGTCCTATATTTTTTAAACAAAGTAGACCAGGTTTAAATGAAGAAGAGTTTAATTGTTATAAATTTCGATCGATGCAAATTAATCAAACTACAGAAATTGAAGCATCTAGAAATGATCCAAGGGTAACCCGAATAGGAAAATTTATACGAAAGACTAGTATTGATGAGCTTCCACAATTTTTTAATGTGCTAGTTGGAGACATGTCAGTTGTTGGTCCTAGACCTCATTTGTGGGCACAAAATAAAACGTATGGAAGAAAAATAAAAAAATATATGATTAGACACCATGTAAAACCAGGAGTTACTGGTTTAGCTCAGGTTAAAGGATATCGAGGTGAAATTGAAACCGAAGACGATATGGTTAATCGTATTAAATTTGATGTATTCTATATCGAAAATTGGTCAATGTGGATGGATATAAAAATTATTATTCAAACGATTGTCAATATTTTTAAAGGTGAAGAAAAAGCATACTAAAAATAATCTTTATTCCTGTAAATGAATTTTTTTTTCGAAAGAAAAGGAAGTATTTTTGCCAAAAGAACTTTATTAGTTCACCTAAAAACAACACACAGCATGAATATTTTAGTATTAGGTTCGGGCGGAAGAGAACACGCTTTTGCTTGGAAACTTACCCAAAGCCCATTATGCACAAAACTTTTTGTAGCTCCAGGAAATGCAGGAACAGCACAAATTGCTCAAAATGTAGCTATTGACCCAAACGATTTCCCTACCATTAAGCAAATTGTATTAGAAAACACAATTGAAATGGTTGTTGTAGGGCCCGAAGATCCATTGGTTAATGGTATTTATGACTTTTTTAAAAAAGAACCTTCTTTACAAAGTATTCCTGTAATTGGTCCTTCTAAAGTAGGTGCTCAGCTTGAAGGAAGTAAAGAGTTTGCCAAACAATTTTTGGTAAAAAACAACATCCCAACAGCAAAATATATGAGCTTTACCGCTGAAAATGTTGAGGAAGGCTATCTGTTTTTGGAAACACTACAACCCCCATATGTGTTAAAAGCAGATGGATTAGCAGCAGGAAAAGGAGTAGTGATACTTAATGAAATAGAAGCCGCAAAAGCAGAATTAAAAAGCATGTTAGTAGATGCTAAATTTGGGGCGGCAAGCACAAAAGTAGTAATAGAAGAATTTTTAGACGGGATAGAATTGAGTTGTTTTGTTTTAACAGATGGAAAAACGCACACCATTTTACCAACAGCAAAGGACTACAAACGAATAGGAGAAAGTGATAAAGGCTTAAATACAGGAGGTATGGGCGCTATTTCGCCTGTGCCCTTTGCTACTAAAGAATTTATGCAAAAAATAGAAGAAAGAATTGTAGTTCCAACGATAAATGGACTAAAAAAAGAAGACATTGAATACAAAGGATTTATTTTCATTGGTTTAATTAAAGTTGGAGACGACCCTTTTGTTATAGAATACAATGTAAGAATGGGCGATCCAGAAACAGAAGTGGTGTTGCCTAGAATAAAAAGCGATATGGTTGCCTTATTTCAGGCGGTAGCTTCAGAAAGTTTGGCTTCCTTTATTGTAGAACTAGACACAAGAACAGCCGCTACTGTTATGCTTGTGGCAGGCGGATACCCTGAAGCATATGAAAAAGGAGCGGTTATCAACGGAACAGAAAGCGTACATGATTCTATTGTATTTCACGCGGGAACAACCATTAAAAACGGACAAATAGTAAGTAATGGAGGTCGTGTGTTGGCTGTTACTTCTTTTGGAGACGACCTACATGAAGCCACAAAAAAATCTTATCAAAATATTGAAAAAATCAATTTTGATAAGATGTATTATAGAAAAGATATAGGGTTTGATTTATAATCAAACCTTATATCTTATTTTAAAAACGAATGAGCAGTAGTATCTTGATCGTCTTCGTTATTTTGTTTGAAAATTTGTAATTGTTTTACCCAATACCATGTCCAATAACAACAAATGCAAATAAAAATCCAGTTGATTAAGTTGGCACCCCACCAGTTAGTTAATTCCCATTCTCTAAATAGGTTCATAGGTAAGAAAAATATTTCTTCAAATAAGAATTGTATTCCTTCAAAAAATGCTTTCATTTTTTTTTAATTAAATTTACACTACAAAAATATAAAATATCTTTATGTTAGCAAGTCTTTTTAGTAAAACACGTCCATTTAATTATATAATTACGGGAATATTTTTCTCTATTGCATTTTTTCTTTACCAATTAGCTCTCGGAAATGTATTTTCTTCTTTGAGCGGGATGGGGCAAAATGCACTTGTTTTTTTAGTTTTAGTAGCTTCTTTTTTATTGGTTAATTTTATTTCATTAAGAAATGCATTAACAAAAAAAGATAATTATGCTGTTTTATTATATTTACTTTTAGTGCTTTTATTTCCGACGATTTTTCTAAAAACAAAATTAATTGTAGCCAATTTTTTCATATTGTTAGCACTTCGAAGATTGGTTTCATTGAAAACACTAAACGCACCAAAAGAAAAGATTTTTGACGCCTCTTTTTGGATATTTTTAGCTACTCTATTTCATTTTTGGAGTATAATTTTTATCTTATTAGTTTTTATATCTATTGTTTTACATACCGGTAAAGACTATAAAAATTGGTTAATTCCATTTGTGTCTTGTTTTTGTGTATGGGTTTTGTATGTTTTTTTCAGTTTGTTTTTCTCAGGAAAGTATGAGTTAAATTTTCAAGAAATGATGCAACTGGATTTCAACTTCTCGGTAGTAAAAACTACAATGGAGCGAATGTCGTTAGGAGTATATGTTTCTATTTCTTTTTTGTTTTTTGTATCTCAAATTATTGACTACCAAAACAAGCCCTTAAACATGCAAACATCTTTTAAACAAATATATTTTGCTTTTCTATTGAGTATAGTTGTTTATGTTTTGTCTGCACATAAAACAAATGATTTATTAGTGTTTTCTTTTGCGCCCTTGGCAATTTTAGGGGCTAATATGTTTGAAAAAATGGAACGTTATGTACTCAAGGAAATTTCTTTATATCTTTTGGTTTTAATAAGCGCTGTTATTTTTGTATTACAACTATAGTTTTTCTCCATAGGCCAAATCACCAGCATCACCTAATCCCGGAATAATGTAATTTTTTTCGTTTAATTTGTCGTCCAAGGAAGCCACCCACAAATGACAATTTGAAGGAAGGTTTTCTTGCAAATATTTTATACCTTCTGGTGCAGCTATTACTACTGCAATATGAATTTCTTTTGGCTGTTGCTCCTTTAGAAGTTTTTCTAAAACAACTACTATAGATTGCCCTGTTGCTAACATGGGATCAACCAGAATTAAATTTTTATCTTTAAATGAAGGTGCGGCCTGGTATTCCACTAAGATATCAAATTTATCATCATTGTTGTAGTGGTGTCTGTACGCAGACACAAATCCATTTTCAGCCTCATCAAAATAACTCATGAATCCGTAATGTAGCGACAGTCCTGCTCTTAAAATAGAACACAATACTATTGGAGATGTAATTTTTGAGGTTTCCTTTGTGCCTAAAGGCGTGCTGATTGCACAAGTAGTATAATGTAGCGTCTTGCTTAATTCATAAGCCATTATTTCACCTATACGTTCCATGTTTTTTCTAAAACGCATACGGTCTTGCTGTACAGAAACATCTCTAATTTGGGCTAAAAAATGATTTAAAACGCTGTTTTCCTCTGAAATATAATGAATGTGCATGGGATTTATTTTTATTTTCAGGATAAAAGTACAAAAAAATAGTACTTTTGTAATTACTTAAAAACAAATACTATGTTTGCCGAATTTGCATTTCCTATTTTTGAAGAAAGTATAAAAACCTATCATATACTTGACGATGTATATCAACCTGTTTTAAACCCTTATGAAAAAGGCTCTATCGAACATTTATTATTTGCTAAAAATTGGGTAGATACGGTGCAATGGCATTATGAAGACATTGTTAGAGATCCAAATATTGATCCGGTGGCGGCCTTAGATTTGAAACGAAAAATAGACGCTTCAAATCAAGTGCGTACAGATATGGTAGAATATATAGACAGTTATTTTTTAGATAAATACAAAAATGTTCAAGTAAAACCAAATGCTAAAATCAACACAGAAAGTCCGGCATGGGCAATTGACCGTTTGTCAATTTTGGCATTGAAAATTTACCACATGAACGAAGAGGCAACTCGCACTGAAGCAACGGCCGAACACCGAGCTAAATGTCAAGAAAAATTGAATGTATTACTAGATCAAAAAAGCGATATGTTTACTTCAATCAGCCAACTAATTGAAGATATTGAATCGGGTGACAAATACATGAAAGTGTACAAACAAATGAAAATGTACAACGACGAGGAGCTAAATCCGGTGTTGTATCAAAATAAAAAGTAGTTCTCATTTGATAGCTAAACCAAAACATATATTGCTAATAAGGCTTTCAGCCATGGGCGATGTTGCTATGACGGTTCCTGTGTTGAGAGCCTTAGTTTTACAACATCCCGAAGCAAAAGTCACTGTCGTATCCCGTCCCTTTTTTCAACCTTTTTTTGAAGGAATTCCAAATGTGAATTTCTTTGGCGTGGATTTGAAAGAACGACATAAAGGTTTTTTAGGTTTATTTCGACTTTTCTTCGATTTACGAAAATTAAATTGTGATGCGGTTGCCGATTTACACAATGTACTTCGCTCGAAAGTAGTACGCGCCCTATTTGCATTAAGCGGTAAAAAAGTGGCAGCCACAGACAAAGGCAGAGCCGAAAAGAAAGCATTAACCCGTTTAACTAACAAAGTTTTTGCGCCAGTGAAGTCAATGGTCGAAAGACATGTTGAAGTGCTTGAAAAATTAGGTTTTCAACTAAATTTAAATGCTCCAACATTTCCAGAAAAAGTAGTTTTGTCTGAAGAAATACTAAAAATAACTGGAAAAAAAGGAGAAAATTGGATTGGAATAGCGCCTTTTGCTCAATATGAAAGCAAGGTCTATCCATTAGATTTAATGCAACAGGTAATTGATGATTTAGCCGAAAATAAAAAACATAAAATCTTCTTGTTTGGCGGAGGAACAACCGAAATTAACAAGTTAAATCAATTGCAAAATAGACATGATAATGTAATTGTTGTTGCAGGAAAAGTAGCATTTAAAGAAGAAATACAATTAATTTCTAATTTAGATGTTATGCTTTCTATGGATTCAGGAAATGCGCATATTGCAGCGATGTTGGGCGTAAAAGTGATTACCCTTTGGGGAGCCACACATCCTTTTGCAGGATTTAAACCCTTTAACCAACCGGACGATTTTTGTTTAACCTCAGATAGAAGTAACTATCCGTTATTGCCAACCTCTGTTTATGGAAACAAACAAGTAAAGGGTTATGATGAGGTAATGCGAACGATTTTGCCTGAAAAAGTAGTATTCAGTATACAGTCACAGTTAGCAGATACAACTGAATACTAAAGACCCAACACTATTTGCTGGATTAAAGATTATCAAAATCTATTTTAAGTGTTGTTGATGTGGGTACCGCTTGGCAAGACAACGTTAGTCCCTCTGCAATTTCGTCATCTGTAAGAATTTGATTTTTCTTCATCGTAGCATTTCCATCTGTAATTTTACAAATACAACTGCTACAAATACCTCCTTGACAAGAATAAGGCACGTCTAGACCCTGTTTTAAAGCCACTTCTAGTACCGTTTGTTTTTGGCTCATTTCAAAAGTTGTTTCTTCTCCATCAACCAATATAGTTACAGACGTATGTCCTTCTGTAGCAGGTAGGTTTTCTGGTGAAGGAGCCGTTCCAAATAGTTCAAATTTAATGTCTTTTTCAGACACATTGTTTTCTTTTAACACACCCGAAACAGTGTTAATCATTGCTTCTGGTCCACACAAGTAAAATGCGTCAAAAGAGGTTTCGGTGTGTTTGTTTTTTAATACTGTGTTTACAACAGATTTATCAATTCTTCCAAAAAAAGTATCTGCAACATTTGCTTGACTGTACACAAAATGAACAAAAAAGCGACCTAAATATTGTTGCTGTAGCTCAATTAATTCATCATGAAAAATGGTTTCTTCAGGTGTTTTGTTTCCATATGTTAATACAATGGTACTTTTAGGTTCTTCAAGTAAAATCGTTTTTAGTATAGAAAAAACTGGGGTAATTCCGCTACCAGCAGCAAAAACAGCATAATTTTTCTGAGCTTCAGGATGAGGTGTAAAATTAAATTTACCCTCAGGAACACTTACCTCTACTAAATCTCCTACTTTCAATGTTTCGTTAGCAAATGTAGAAAACACACCTTTATTTACAGCTTTAATACCAATTTGTATTTTGTTTTCTTTAGGAGCGGCACAGATAGAATACGCTCTTCGTAGTTCTTTCCCGTTAAGTGTTACCTTTAAGGTTACGTATTGTCCTGCTAAAAACGAAAAGTTTTTTTCTAATGTTTCAGGCACATTAAACTGTATAGTAACTGCGTTTGGCGTTTCTCTTTTTATTTCTTGAATGGTGAGTTTGTAAAAATCCATTTTGTTTTTTTATTCTGTAAACAACGCTTTTAATTCCGTTGCTTCGTTGGGTTTCATTTTTCCAGCTAAGACTAAGCTTAATTGTTTTCTTCGCAATGCTGCATCATAGCGTTGTTTTTCTAAATCGGTTTCAGGAACGATTGACGGCACTGGAATAGGCCTTCCGGTTTCATCCACAGCAACAAATGTATAAATAGCTTCGTTCGCTTTATTTTTAATTCCTGATTCTCTGTCTTCAATCCAAACATCAATAAAAATTTCCATAGAAGTGTTGAAGGTTCTCGATACTTTAGATTCTACTGTCACCACGCTTCCCAAAGGAATGGCTCTATTAAATGCTACGTGATTAACAGAAGCGGTAACACAAATTCTACGAGAATGTCTCCTGGCGGTAATACTTGCTGCTCTATCCATACGAGCCAACAATTCTCCACCAAATAAATTATTCAATGGATTGGTTTCTCCGGGTAATACTAAATCGGTTAACGTGGTTACTGATTCTGAAGGAAATTTTGCTTGCATTCTTTTTTTTGCAAAGATAATAACACATTTACAAACAACACATAAAAAAATCCCAAAAAAGGGATTAATCTATAAGCAACCAGGCTTCTGTATGTTCGTCTTGTTTGATTTCTATTTTTAATTTTTGAGCTTCCTCTAGTTTCCTAAAACTACCAAAAGCAACAGGAATTAAGCCAAATCTATTTAAAGGAAGCGTGTGAGCATCATAACCTTTAGCCTTTAATTCAGCAACAACTTTTTTTGCATTGGCTTCATTTCTAAATGCACCAGCTATAATATGATAAGGTTTTACAGCTTCTTCTATAGTTAAATCAACGCCTGTAGAAGGGCTAGGAATAATAAAAGTCGCTTGTTGTATGGTTTGGTTCACTTTTTCTTGAACATTTTTTTGAACCAATTGGGTTTGTTGGTCAATTGTATAATCATAATACATTTTGTACCCATATGTTCCTGCTGTGGCAAAAAGAGCAACTGCAGCAGCATATTTTAACCAATTTGTATTTGGTTTGTGTGCAACAATTGTCACTTCTTCTTTCTGATTATCAACTAATGAAATAACTGGCGTTTCGTCTACGATTGCTTTTTGTTCAACAGATTGATATTCTCTTTGAATTTCTGGCGAATTAAAACTAGCCAATCCAAAAGAATCTGTTAAATAATTGACAGCATGATTTGGCTTAAACACTAAATTATTTTCACTATTTACAAAAACATCACCTATATTTTCTAAAGAAATATTTTCTTTATTTTTTAGTTTTTCTTGCCAAAAATCAACTTGTATAGTGATTTTTGATAAAGCAGCGTCATAGCTTATGTTTTCCGATAAAGCAATGTGATTTGCTAACAAGCCATCATTTGTTTTTATATTTGCATTGAAAGAAATAAGCTTTCTTGGCGGCGTAAATGAATTTTGTCCTTCACTAATTTGCGCAGATTGCCATTCACTTAAAAAAGCCCCAAAGCCAGGTACAGTTACGCACTGGTGTCTATATAATAATGCGGCTATGTGTTTTTCTGTTTTCATAGTTGAGCAAAATTAAATAAACAACGCTAAAAACAAAAATTTATTAACAAAATTTATTAACAATTAGGTTTAATTTTTAAAAATAGTTTTGGTTAAAAATTCAAAACGTGTAATTTTGTAGTATTATTTATACGCCATGTTACATAACGATTTATTTTATACGCTCGCATTACTTAGAGTTGACGGTATTGGAGATGTTGTTGCTAAAAAATTAATTCATCATTTTGGTTCTGCCGAAGCGGTATTTAAAACCAAGAAAAAAGAGATTATAGCCATTGATGGGTTAGGCGAAATTCTTTTTAAGAACCTCCAACAAAAAGCCTGTTTTTCATTAGCTGAAAAAGAACTTCAATTTATTCAAAACGAAGGCATTACGCCGATTTATTATCAAAACAATCTTTATCCCGAAAGATTAAAACACTGCTTTGATGCACCTATTCTTTTATTTCAAGCAGGAAATATTGATGTTACAAAAAGAAAAATAATCAGCATTGTAGGTACGCGTCAAATTACAACTTATGGTACAGAAATGACTAAAACTATTATTGAAGATTTAGCTCCATTCAGCCCTGTAATTGTAAGCGGTTTTGCTTATGGTGTTGATATCGTTGCACATCAGGCGGCTATCGACTATGGACTCCAAACAATAGGTGTTTTAGCACACGGGTTAAATCAAATTTATCCTAAGTCGCATAAAAAACATTGTTTAAAAATGGAACAAAATGGCGGTTTTTTAACTGAGTTTTGGAGCACGTCTAATCCCGATAGAGAAAATTTCGTAAAACGAAACCGTATAGTAGCAGGCATGTCAGAAGCCACTTTGGTTGTCGAAAGCGCAGAAAAAGGTGGCTCTTTAATAACAGCACAATTAGCCAATGAATACAATAGAGATGTTTTTGCCGTTCCCGGAAGATCTACAGACAAATTAAGTCAAGGGTGCAATAATTTAATTAAAACCCAACGCGCACATTTGCTTACTAGCGCAGCCGATTTAATTTATTTATTAAACTGGCAAAACGAAAAACAAGAGTTAAAACCTGTTCAAAAACAATTATTTGTTTCTCTTAATGAAGAGGAAACAAAAATATATGACTATTTACTTAAAAATGGGAAAGAACTATTGGATAGCATTGCATTAAATTGTGATTTTCCTATTTATAAAATAGCTGCAATTTTAGTAAATATGGAATTGAAAGGCGTAATTCGTCCCTTACCAGGTAAATTTTTTGAAGCTATTTAAGATGTATAAATAAAGCCAACAATCGTTGGCTTTATTATAAAAGGTTTATAAAAAACCTAATTTTGTACGAACTCTATGCAACACTTCATTAGCAACATGTTGGGCTTTTTGAGCACCTTCAATAAGTAGTTTATCCACTTCTTCTAAATGAGAAATATAGTGATTATAACGTGCTCTTTCGTTTGCAAACTTTTCTACAAGTAATTCAAATAAAGCTTGTTTTGCATGGCCATAACCATAATTTCCCGCCTCATAATTAGCTCTCATGGCCGTAATTTGGTTTTCTGTTGCCAGTAATTTATATAAAGCAAACACGTTGCAAGTATCTGGGTTTTTAGGGTCTTCTAAGGGCGTGCTGTCGGTTTCAATAGACATAATTTGTTTACGCAATGATTTATCGTCTGTAAAAATATTGATATAATTATTTCTCGACTTACTCATTTTTTGTCCATCAGTTCCTGGCACAATCATGCTATCTTTTTCGATTTTTGCTTCAGGTAGCACGAAAGTTTCTCCCATTTGATGATTAAATTTAGAAGCCACATCACGTGTAATTTCTAAATGTTGCAATTGGTCTTTGCCTACGGGCACAATTGTTGCATCATACAATAAAATATCTGCCGCCATAAGCATTGGGTAACTAAAAAGACCCGCATTCACATCTTCTAACCTGTCGGCTTTGTCTTTAAAAGAGTGCGCTAATGTTAACCGTTGAAAAGGAAAAAAACAACTCAAATACCAAGACAGTTCTGCAGTTTGTGGCACGTCAGACTGACGGTAAAAGAAAACTTTAGAAATGTCTAATCCACAAGCAAGCCAAGTAGCAGCAACACTATAGGTGTTTTCTCGAAGTGTTTTCCCATCTTTAATTTGTGTTACAGAATGCAAATCTGCAATAAATAAAAAAGATTCATTTTCTGCATGATTAGCCATTTGAATAGCAGGAATAATTGCACCTAATAAATTTCCTAGATGAGGTGTGCCTGTACTTTGTACGCCTGTTAAAATTCTCGACATTTTTATAAATTTTTTACAAAGGTAACTTTTTATGTGAAATGATTAAAATGTTTACCTAAAGAACCTTATTTCTACTACTATTATATAAAAACTAAATGTTAGGATAGAAATAGTATATTTGTTTTTCAAATTTAGGCACATGCAACTACTAAAATATCCGTTTTGGCTTTTCTATCGAATATGGTTTTATGTGTTGGTTTTATTACCAATAATTGTATTTTTCCCATTAATTTTAATTACTATAAGTACGGAAAAAACATATCCTTTTTTTTTTAAAATAGCTCGCATTTGGGCAAAGTTTGTTTTAATTGGCATGGGCTTCAGCTATACTTTTAAAGGAAAATTAGAATTGGAAAAGAATAAAAGTTATGTGTTTGTAGCAAATCATACTTCCATGACAGATATAATGCTCATGCTTGTTGCGGTTAAAAGACATCCATTTGTGTTTGTAGGCAAAAAAGAATTACAAAACATTCCTCTCTTTGGGTTTATTTATAAACGCGTTTGTATATTAGTAGATAGAGGAAATAGTAAAAGTAGATATGCCGTTTTTGAACGAGCCCAAAAGAGAATTAATCAAGGGTTAAGCATTTGTATTTTTCCCGAAGGAGGCGTTCCCGATGAAAGTATTGTTCTAGATGAATTTAAAGAAGGAGCTTTCCGAATTGCAATTGAACATCAAATACCGATAGTACCAATGACTTTTTTTGATAATAAAAAACGCTTTTCATATACTTTTTTTAGCGGAAGCCCAGGTAAAATGAGGGTTAAAATTCATAAAAAAATTCCAACAGAGGGATTAACTCTGTTGGATAAAAATGAAATCAAAACCAAATGTAGGTTGTTAATTTTAGAAGATTTAAATAGATTGTCATAAAACATCTCTCTGAAACTCTAAAAACGTATTATTGCCATTAGTATCCTTTCCTGTCCAAAACTTAAAGGTATATGTTCCTGTTTCAACGGGTTTAAAACGAATTATTTCTTCACGTAACTCATTTGTTAATGGGGAACAACCCTCTTTTTGAACCACAAAATTTCTAACAAAAACTGTTCGTGTAAGATTCTCTTTTTGCCACACAAAGCCATCAAATCCATGGCAAGTGGTAGGTCTGTTATATCTAACTTTTATAATTCCTTCCTCATTTAAATTAAACGAATCGGGTATATCAACAGATACCGTTTTAATTGCTTCAAAAGTTATTGGGTAAAAATCATCTTCCTTTGAACAAGAAAAAGCAAAAATGAATACAAACAATAGTAAAGTCAACTTTTTCATAGCTGTAAAATTTTTAGGTTAATCGTTATATATACTTTTTTTAGTATTCTTTTCAAACAAGTTGTTTTTAGAAAAAATTATGAATGTAATTGTTCTTTAATTTTAGTTTCTAATTCTTCCATTAATTCTGGATTGTCTTTCAACATAACCTTAACAGCATCTCTACCTTGCCCTAGTTTTGTCTCGCCATAACTAAACCATGAACCGCTTTTTTTAATGATTTCGAAATCAACAGCTAAATCTAAAACTTCACCAACTTTGGAAACACCTTCTCCATACATAATATCAAACTCTGCTGTTCTAAATGGTGGAGCTACTTTATTTTTAACAATTTTTGCTTTAGCACGATTTCCAATAATATTATCGCCGTCTTTGATTTGTGTAGATTTTCTAATATCAACTCTAATTGAGGCATAAAATTTTAATGCATTTCCTCCTGTTGTTGTTTCAGGATTGCCAAACATTACACCTATTTTATCTCGTAATTGATTGATAAAAAATACGGTACAATTAGTTTTATGAATGGTTCCCGTTAATTTTCTTAATGCTTGTGACATCAATCGTGCATGTAACCCCATTTTACTATCTCCCATATCCCCTTCAATTTCGCTTTTAGGCGTTAACGCAGCTACAGAGTCAACTACAACAACATCTACAGCGCCTGAACGAATTAAACTTTCTGTAATTTCTAATGCCTGTTCTCCGTTATCTGGTTGCGAAATAATTAAGTTATCAATATCAACACCTAATTTTTCTGCATAAAAACGGTCAAAAGCATGTTCAGCATCAATAAATGCTGCAATTCCGCCAGCTTTTTGAGCTTCAGCAATGGCGTGTAAGGTTAACGTTGTTTTACCTGAAGATTCTGGGCCATAGATTTCTACGATTCTACCTTTAGGATAGCCGCCTACCCCTAAGGCAAGGTCTAATCCTAATGAACCTGATGAGATTACTTCAACTTCTTCAACTGCAGCATCACCCAGTTTCATTACAGCACCTTTGCCATAAGTTTTATCTAGTTTGTCTAACGTTAATTGTAAGGCTTTTAATTTTGCATCTTTCTCTGAACTCATAATAATTGGCTTTAATTTAATTAATAATTTGTAAAAATAATGATTTTTTTATTTGAAACAAAAAATGTTATCTTGTTTTAGTTTCCGGTTTATTCTTTTTTAAAGTATTTTTTTATCTTTGTATCCTTGTTCTTCCATTTAGAGCAAAAACGCTTGTAAAAGAGCATCGATTTTTAATATATTTTCTCACTTAACCGTTTATAGCATGCAACTGTATAACACCTTAAGCGCAGAAGAAAGAAAAGAGCTAATTGATTTAGCTGGCAAACAACGTTTAACATTGTCTTTCTATGCGTATGCCAAAATTGAAAACCCACAAAAATTTCGCGATGATTTATTCTTAGCTTGGAATCCTTTAGATGCACTAGGCCGAATTTACGTTGCTTATGAAGGAATTAACGCCCAAATGAGCGTGCCTGCTGAGAATTTCGAACTTTTTAGAGATACGCTCGAAAGATATGATTTCATGCGTGGCATTCGATTGAATGTGGCGGTAGAACAAGACGATCATTCTTTCCTAAAATTAACCATTAAAGTGCGTCATAAAATTGTAGCCGATGGACTAAATGATGAAACGTTTGATGTAACAAACATTGGTGTGCATTTGAAAGCAAAGGAATTCAATGAAATTTTAGACGACCCTAATACAATTGTAGTGGATTTTAGAAATCATTACGAAAGTGAAGTTGGCCACTTCAAAGGATCTATTACACCGGACGTGGAAACCTTTAGAGAATCGTTGCCCATTATTAATGAGCAATTAAAAGATTTCAAAGAAGATAAAAACTTAGTCATGTACTGCACCGGAGGAATTAGATGTGAAAAGGCTTCCGCGTATTTTAAACACCAAGGGTTTAAAAATGTTTTTCAATTAGAAGGCGGAATCATCAACTATGCCAAACAAATTAAAGAAGAAGGATTAGAAAGTAAATTCATCGGAAAGAACTTTGTATTTGACCATAGATTGGGAGAACGAATTACAGACGATATTGTTTCGCAATGTCATCAATGCGGAAAACCGTGCGACAATCACACGAATTGTTTAAATGACGGGTGTCATTTATTATTTATTCAATGTGACGAATGTAAAGCAGCTATGGAAAATTGTTGCTCTACCGAATGTTTAGAAATTACCCATTTACCTTTAGCCGAACAAGTAAAACTTCGAAGAGGCAAGCAAGTTGGCAACAAAGTATTCCGAAAAGGGAAATCTGAAAAATTGAAGTTTAAACATTCTGGTGAACTTTCAGATAAACCTTTGGCCAAAGCAACAACCGACATTCGTCAAAAAATTAAAAATAAAAAGGTAATCTTAGGAAAAGCACAACATTATTTTGTAAAAGCTAAAGTAGGTGTTTTTGAAATTGAAAATAACGAATTAAACCTAGGAGATACAATTTTAGTTTCAGGACCAACTACAGGAAACGAACAATTAATTGTAGAAAAAATGTTCGTAAACGGAACAGAAAGTAACGTTGCAAAAGCAGGCGATAAAATCACTATAATTTTACCATTTAGAGTCCGTTTATCAGATAAACTTTTTAAAATTTTGTCTTAAATTGACGTACACAGAGAACAATTTTTTGATTACCAAAGTGTAAATAACTAAAAAACCTATTGAAATTTCAATAGGTTTTTTAGTTTACAAATACCATACTCAGCTTTTTTTCGTTATTTAATTTCATTGAAAAATACTATCTTTACCCTCTAAATAGAATTAGGAACAAGTAGTCTTGTTTAATACAAGATGATCAATATATATAATTATGGGATGTACAAGCTGTTCTACTGGTGGGTCGGGCTCACCAAAAGGATGTAAAAATAATGGGACTTGCGGCACCGATAGCTGCAATAAGCTAACGGTTTTCGATTGGTTAACTAATATGACACTTCCAGGAGGTCAAGAACCTTTCAATTGTGTAGAAATTCGATTTAAAAACGGAAGAAAAGAGTTTTTTAGAAACACCGAAAAATTACAACTTGTAATTGGCGATGTCGTTGCTACTGAAGCTTCGTCTGGACATGATGTTGGTATAGTTTCACTAACTGGTGAATTAGTCCGCGTACAAATGACCAAAAAGAAAGTTGATTTTAAAGGAGAATTACCAAAAATTTACCGTAAAGCCACTCAAAAAGACATTGACATTTGGCATGATGTAAGAAATAAAGAAGAAGCAATTCAAGTAAGAGCCAGAGAATTAGCCATTGCTTTAAACCTTGAAATGAAGATTTCAGATATTGAATTTCAAGGAGACGGCTCTAAAGCTACTTTTTACTATACCGCAAACGACCGAGTTGATTTTCGTCAATTGATTAAAGATTATGCTGCCGAATTTAAAATTCGTATCGAAATGAAACAAGTCGGTTTCCGTCAGGAAGCAGCCCGTTTAGGAGGAATTGGCTCTTGTGGTAGAGAATTGTGCTGTTCGTCTTGGTTAACAGATTTTAGAAGCGTAAATACTTCAGCGGCAAGATACCAACAATTATCCTTGAATCCTCAAAAATTAGCAGGACAATGTGGCAAACTAAAATGCTGTTTAAATTATGAATTAGACACCTATTTAGATGCGTTGAAAGGATTTCCGGATATGGAAACAAAAATTCAAACAGAAAACGGGGATGCTTATTGTCAAAAATTAGATATTTTTAAGGGATTGACATGGTTTTCTTATGCATCTAGCCCAGCCAATTGGCACGTTATAAAAGCAGAACAAGCTATGGAAATTGTAGCCTTAAACAAACAGGGTAAAAAAATTGCACAACTAGAAGATTATGTTTTTGAAACCACAACAACTAATCCAGAGCAAAATTTCCAAAATGTGGTAGGACAAGATAGTTTAACACGTTTTGACCAACCTAAAAAGAAAAGCAAAAACAAAAAAAGAAGAAAACCTAGTAAAGATAGAAATGAATAAAATGTTTTCCAAAATAGCTTTTTTAGGCATTGTTTTTGTGTTGTTTTCTTGTGACAAACAACAAATATTCGATGAATATAGAGAATTTGATGGCACATGGAAAAAGAACGATAAGGCAAGTTTCACGTTTGAACAAAAAGATACGGTTTCAAAATATAATTTCTTTATTAACATTAGAAACAATAACGATTATCCGTACAACAATCTATTTGTCATCGCAAAACTCAATCAACCTAACGGAAAAATATTGGTAGATACTTTAGAATACCAAATGACTAATCCGGATGGTTCGCTTTTAGGGGTTGGGTTTTCTGATATTAAAGAGAGTAAGTTGTGGTATAAAGAAAACTTTAGTTTTTCAAAAATGGGCACCTATACCGTTACCTTAGAACACGCTTTAAGACAAACAGGAAAAGTAAGTGGATTACAGGATTTAGAAGGGGTTACAGAAGTTGGATTTAGAATTGAAAAAACAAAATAAGATATGGCTACTAAAAATAACAAAGTAGATTATTCAGATTACGTGAGAAGGTTTTGGAAACTATTCTTCTATTCTTTTGGAGGAGTATTCTTGTTTTTCTTACTAGCATCTTGGGGCTTTTTTGGTAAAATGCCTTCTTTCGACGAATTAGAAAATCCAGATACAAATATTGCAACAGAAATAATTTCTTCCGATGGAAAAACAATAGGTAAATTTTATAAAGAAAACAGAACACCTGTAAAATATGAAGACTTACCCCAACATTTAGTAAAAGCATTAGTGGCAACTGAAGACGAACGTTTTTATGAACACTCAGGCATTGATGCAAGAGGCACACTTAGAGCAGTAGTGAGTTTAGGAAGAGGCGGAGGCGCAAGTACAATTACGCAGCAGTTAGCTAAAAATTTATTTCATGGTGAGGGTTCTAAATTTATCCTTTTTAGAATCATTCAAAAATGTAAAGAATGGATTATTTCTACCAAACTAGAAAGACAATATACTAAACAAGAAATTATTGCTTTATATTTGAATAAAGTAGATTTTGTAAATAGCGCCGTTGGGATTCGTTCTGCAGCTAAAATTTACATGAATAAAGAACCCAAAAACTTAACCATTGAAGAAAGTGCGTTGTTTGTGGGCATGTTAAAAAATCCAGCACTGTTTAACCCAACTAAAGAAAAAAGACGTGCTAAAGTTTTAAACCGAAGAAATACCGTTTTTGACCAAATGGTAAAAAATAAGTTTATCACTCAAGAAGTTGCAGAAGTATTAAAAAAACGACCTGTAAAAATTAATTTCAAACCCGAAAGTCATAGCGAGGGAATGGCAACTTATTTTAGAGAGTATATTCGCGAAGAGTTAAAAGAATGGGTAAAAAACAACCCAAATGATGATGGTGACGAATATGATATTTATACAGATGGTTTAAAAATTTACACTACAATAGATTCTCGTATGCAACAATATGCAGAAGAAGCCGTGAGTGAACATTTGGCTAATTTGCAAAAAGAATTTTTTAGAAGGCAAAAGGACAATCCAAATGCTCCATTTTTAGATATTACGCCACAAGAGACAGATAAAATCATTAAACAAGCCATGAAAAATTCTGAAAGATGGCGCGTGATGAGCATTAACGGTAAAGAAGAATCTGAAATTGTCAAATCATTTGATGTACCTACCAAGATGAAAGTTTTTACATGGAAAGGCGAAAGAGACACCATCATGAAACCAAAAGATTCCATCTTGTATTACAAGCATTTTTTACAAGCAGGAATGATGGCTATGGAGCCACAAACAGGACATGTAAAAGCATGGGTTGGCGGCATCAATTACAAATATTTTCAGTATGACCATGTGGGTCAAGGCGCCCGACAAGTAGGTTCTACGTTTAAGCCATTTGTATATGCAACTTGTATTGATCGTTTAGAAAAATCACCTTGTGACATGGTGTTAGATGCGCCGTATACAATTTTAAAAGGGGATAATAACGATAAAGATTGGACACCAAATAACTCTGACGGAAAATATAGAGGATTGGTAACACTTAAAAAAGCATTAGCCAATTCCATTAATACCGTTTCAGCGCGTTTAATCCATGAGGTAGGAGCGCCAGCCGTTGTGGATATGGTTAAAAAATTAGGCGTTACATCAAATATTCCTAATAGACCAGCAATCGCTTTAGGAGCAGTAGAAATTACGGTTTCAGAAATGGTAGCAGCATTTAGTACCTTTGCCAACGAAGGGGTGTATATCAAACCACAATTAATTACGCGTATTGAAGATAAAAACGGAGTAGTTATTTATCAAGCCACGCCAGAATCACATGATGTGGTAAATAAAGACGTGGCTTATTCTGTAATAAAATTAATGGAAGGCGTTACTGAGTCTGGAACAGGTTCGCGTTTACGTTGGGCAGCTTCTTCGCCATCAAATTTCTTAACAGGCGTGCCGTATAACATTAGAGGGCCTGTAGCAGGAAAGACAGGAACATCACAAAACAACTCTGACGGATGGTTTATAGGCATGGTGCCAAATTTAGCCGCTGGCGTATGGGTAGGAAATGAAGATCGATCGGCGCATTTTAAAGAAACATCTATGGGACAAGGCGCCACAATGGCTCTGCCTATTTATGGTATTTTTATGAGAAAATGTTATGCAGACACCTCTTTAAAAGTCTCTAACCAACCTTTTGAACGACCAGAAAATTTATCTATACAAGTGGATTGTAAATCAAGCCCTGTTTCAAATGATTCTACAGCAGTAGACTCTACAGGCGCACCAATTGACGCACAGCCCGACGCAAATGAATTAGGATTAGATTAAAAATATGATTTCAAGAAAAGTAAACAACGTACAAGAAGCACTTGAAGGAATTCAAGATGGACAAACGATAATGCTAGGAGGTTTTGGGCTTTGTGGTATTCCCGAAAACAGTATTGCTGAGTTAGTTCGAAAAAACGTAACTAATTTGACTTGCATTTCAAACAATGCCGGGGTAGATGATTTCGGATTGGGATTGTTATTACAAAAACGTCAAATTAAGAAAATGATTTCTTCTTATGTAGGAGAAAATGCTGAATTTGAACGTCAAATGCTTTCTGGCGAATTAGAGGTTGAATTAACTCCTCAAGGAACGTTAGCTGAAAAATGCCGTGCTGCTCAAGCAGGAATTCCTGCGTTTTTTACACCTGCTGGTTTCGGAACCGAAGTCGCAGAAGGAAAAGAAACACGTGAATTCAACGGAAAAATGCATGTAATGGAATTGGCCTACAAAGCCGATTTTTCTATCGTAAAAGCATGGAAAGGTGACGAAGCGGGAAATTTAATTTTTAAAGGAACGGCTCGAAATTTCAATGCATGTATGGCAGGCGCAGCAAAAATTACGATTGCTGAGGTGGAAGAATTAGTACCAGCCGGAACGTTGAATCCTAACGAAATTCACATCCCAGGAATTATGGTAAATCGTATTTTTCAAGGGGAGAAATTTGAAAAAAGAATTGAGCAAAGAACAGTTAGACAAAAGTAATCAGTATTCAGTTTTTAGTGTTCAGTAAAAGAAAAAATTATGTTATCAAAAGAAGATATAGCTAAGCGAATCGCTAAAGAAGTAAAAGACGGGTATTACGTTAATTTAGGAATTGGAATACCGACGCTTGTTGCGAATTATGTTCGAACGGATATTTCGGTCGAATTTCAATCAGAAAATGGGGTTTTAGGCATGGGTCCGTTTCCTTTTGAAGGAGAAGAAGATGCCGACATTATCAACGCAGGAAAACAAACGATTACTACGTTGCCAGGAGCAAGTTTCTTTGATTCTGCTTTTAGTTTCGGAATGATTCGTGCACAAAAAGTAGATTTAACGATTTTAGGCGCAATGGAAGTTTCTGAAAATGGCGATATTGCCAATTGGAAAATTCCAGGAAAAATGGTAAAAGGAATGGGTGGCGCTATGGATTTAGTAGCTTCGGCAGAAAACATTATCGTAGCCATGATGCACGTAAATAAAGCAGGCGAATCAAAAATCTTAAAGAAATGCACACTACCTTTAACGGGTGTAGGCTGTGTGAAAAAAGTAGTTACCGAATTAGCAGTTTTAGAAGTAACACCTAAAGGTTTTAAATTGCTAGAACGTGCCCCAGGCGTTTCAGTAGAAGACATCATTAAAGCCACAGAAGCTGACTTAATCATTGAAGGAAACATTCCTGAAATGAGTATTAATTAGCCAATAAAACAATGAGACAATGAGGCAATTAGCCAATGAAAAAAAATCGACACATTGACACATTGTCTCATTGACACATTTTTAAATTGACACATTAAACAAATATATAAGCCATG